>Ga0137418_10005346_pt1 | contig 11781 bp, 10 predicted proteins | sample CZODoug3_1_2_16f_FD_122242 | JGI IMG/M metagenome (GOLD analysis project Ga0137418, IMG submission 122242) | Vadose zone soil fungal communities from Angelo Coast Range Reserve, California, USA - CZODoug3_1_2_16fungal (Hybrid Assembly) | ecosystem: Environmental > Terrestrial > Soil > Vadose... | reverse complement strand
TAGCGCCGGAGGCACCTGGCGAGCCCGTAGCACCCGGGAGGCCTCGGCACTGGCCGCTGCTGCAGTAGGTGGTGACGGCCGCAATGACCTGATCCTGGGTCGGGCCCTTGCCAGCGCAGACGCCAGTGCTGTTGCAGTAGGCCGAGACGGCCGCCACGACACTCGCGAAGGACGGGGCAGGTCCAGCCGGGCCACTCGGTCCAGGTGAGCCCGGGACGGCGCTGGGGACCGGCACAGCGGTCGCCGACGGGCTGATGCCGTGCTGCAGCAGCTGCTTGGAGAGCTTGTCCGCGACCTGCTTGTTGGTCCCGGCCGCCGCGTTGGCCTGGCTGGCCTGATCGAGCGCGCCGCTCGCCACACTGACCGCCCGATCGGCACGCTTGTTGGCGTGGTCGGCCGTGCCGTGCAGCGAGAGGTAGGCGAAGAAGCCGGTCAGCAGAATGACGGCCGCAACCGTCAGCGCCACCATGATCGCGGTGCGTAGCGGGTGCGGGTCCGGCGAGGGCGTCTGAGCCAGGGCCTCCTCCACGGCTCCCGCGACAACCGAGTCCGGCTCCTCCCCGTCCGGGAGAAATGGTAGGCCCGAAGGCTCCTCCGGGTTCTTGGCGTCGAGTCGGTGGCTGGTCATCAGCACTTCCCGTTCGGCTTGAGGTGGGCTTGCGCGCGCTCCCGGTCATTCTCCGCGCGTTGGTCGCGATAGCGCTGGTACGCCTGATCCAGACCCGCTCTGGTCAATCCGGGCGTTCCCAGCACGGCCTTGAACAAGTCGTCGTAGGCCTTGCGATCGGAGTCGGCGATTTCCCGCAAGGTCATATTGATGCTGGCCTGGCAGCTCTGCTCGTGTTCGATCTTGATGCTGTTCGCCACCGACACCACGGCCGCCCCGCTGGAAAACACCAGCGAGATGGACAGCAGGATGTAGGCGGTCAGGTCGATCCAGCCATGGTGCTTGGGTGGCTTCGTCTGCTCCAGGGCGAACTTGGTGGCCTCCTCGACGACCGGGTCGAGGTCGTCCGGGATCATCGGACGGTCCTTCTCGTGCGTCATGAGCGTGTCCTCCGAACCGGAGGATTCCCGCCGAGCAGCCGTTCCTGCAGTTCCCTGATCTGCTCGCGCAGGTCTGCTTCGCGCCGTTCGTTATCGCGCTGTTCACCCTGCAGCAGGCTCTCCAGGCGGTCGATGGTCGCCTGCTTCTCAGCGAGCAGCTGATCGGTCCGAGCGCGTTCTTCAGCTCTGGCGTCGGTCGCCGCCTTCTGGGCCGCCGCCGCAGCCGCCTGACCGCGCTGATAACGCTGCTCTTCAGCGTTCTTGCGCCACCGAACGTACGCCACCAGACCCGTGGTCACGGGCACAGCTGCCGCGCCGACGGCCTCGATGACTGGAACCCAGCTGCTCACGCACGGTCCGCCCGTTCTGGATGATCATTCTTACGCCCTGCTCACTACTTCAGCAGCTCGAATGATCCACCAGACCGGACTGGTTCAATTAATCCGAATCATCGAGCTTCAGCTCATCCGGGATAACGAGGTGACGGCGCATCCCGATGTGCTTCGGCGACCCGAAGCGCCCGGTGGGCTGGAAGTCGCGCGGGTCGGTCTCCAGCGAGTTGTTCGGCTCGACGTGGTACTTCTCGGTGACGTCGCGGATGCCGAGCTTCTTGACGGCCTCGGTGCGCAGGCTCGCCTTGGGCATCCGCTCGCGCTGGTCGCTGGACTCCTCCGGCACGTCGTCGCCCTCCTGCGGGATGTCCGGGCCTTCCTCGTCGTCGGCCACGTCATCGTCGTCGGTGTCCTGGTCTGACGGCGGGGCACCGCCCTCTTCGCCCTCGTCATTGGCCATCTCGTCCGGGGTCGGCGCCAACGTCGGCGTGTCGACGGGATTCTGCCCGAGCTGGGGCACCGTGGCTGGCTCGGTGGTGCCGAACCCGGCCGGTGGCTCCATGCCCATCTGCAGGGCCTTGGGTGCGAAGTCCTTCTCCAGCTGCTCGTCGATCGGCAGGCCCTGCGACTTGAGCGCGAGGTAGGTCTTCTTGCGGGTGTCCTGCTCGGCCACCGCGAGCGCTACATCTTCTTGGCTGCGCTGCTCCACGGCCTCGTCGAAATCGATGCCCGTGCTCGAAAGGCGCGAGCGGTACGGGACGGGTACGCCAGCCTCCGCCAGACCCTCCAGGAACTGTCGTTCTGCATCCTCATCGGTGAGGTTGAGGATCTTGAACTTGAGTTCGGGAACGAGGAGCTTCGGCTGTTCGACAATGCGTTCCTCTCCGGTCTCTTCGTCGATCTCGTAGATTTCCTCGGTGATCAGGTAGCGCTTGCCGTTACGCACCTCGTAGTCGAAGTGCTCCTGCGCCTCGGCGACGATGCGCATGCGCTCGTCGGTGAAGTCGTGCAGCATGCGCTGGTAGTGGCTCAGCAGCTGGGTGACGACGTCACGGTTCAGCGCGTCGGCGGCGTAGGTCTCACCAGCACTGGCTCCGGTGAGCATGGTCTGGGAGAGCCCGAAGACCATGAGGAGCCGCTCGGTGATGCGATCGAAATCGTTGGAGAGGTCCGGGACATTCTCTCGTCCAAAGACGGGCTGCATGTCGATCGCCCAGTGATAGGTGAGGGCGCGGAAGTCGGCCGCCAGCGCAGCGTCGAGTGCGGCATTGAACTCCTCCATCTCATCCTGGTCGGGGATCCACGGGACGGTGGTGCCGAGGTCCTGCGCGGTCGCCCCGAGCTTGGTCAGGATCAGCGGCGTGTAGAGCCGATCGGCGATCGAGTCCAGCGCGCTGTTGAGCATCTCCTCCTGCATGATCGAGCGGAAGCCGCGCATGAGGATCGGGATGCCCCGGTTGGAGAAGTCGTCGGCGGCGAAGCGCAGCTGCTTGAGGATCACGTTGGACACCGGCATCAGGGCGTCCTGGCTGGTGTAGTTGATCAGCTCCGGGAAGGCTTCCATTAGCTGCTGGAACTGCCAGCGCGGGGAGCGCGTGGTCAGCACCTTGCGCAGCGACTCCGGCAGGCGCATCAGGTAGCGGGGCTCGGCCAGGAACAGGCTGTTCTCCACCTCGACGTCGTCGGGGTTGATCAGCTGGTCACCCTCCCAGATGCCGAGGGTCTCGTTCCACCCGCCGAGCGACCACGACTCGCCGGTGAGCCAGTAGTTCTTGCCGAGCTTCAGCAGGTGGTCCTCGTACTTGAGCTGGTCGAAGAATAGCTCGGAGTAGAAGTCGCCGAGCTGCTCGTCCTTGCACTCGAAGTGCAGGCCCTGCAGGGGGAACTTCGAGTAGATGTCCACGCAGGCAGAGATGATCGGGTGAGTGACGTAGAGCAGGCGGCAGTTCTTCGATGCATAGCCCCAGGCGATGTAGTTGCCGGTGGTGGTCTGCATCGAGATCACCGTGCCGCCACCGAGGGATTCGATCGAGACGACCTTGTCCATGCTCACGTTGTCGATCGAGAGAAGCTCATGTCCGATGGCCGCCGGGCGGTACTCGGCCGTCATCTCCGGAGTCTTCGGTACCGGAGGGTACGGCGACTCGTACTGCAGCTGCGTCGAGTAGAAGGGGTTGGCCCACTGGTGGTCAGGTGTACAGGTGAGCTGTGCACCTGAGGCCATCGTGATGCGCACGACCTCCGGCGCCACCCGGGTGTTGGTGGCGAGCACCTTGGTCGGCGTCATGCGACGGACCCGGCCGCCGTTCTGCCCGTAGGAGCTGTACGGGTAGCCACTGGTGCCTGCGTAGTTGAAGTCCCAGCCCTGCACCATGTCACCGGCCACGATCTCGCCGAGGGGCTTCTTGGTCCCGTCGGCCATCGTGATCGGTGCGTCGGGGGTGTTGCAGAACTCCCTGATCCGCTGCAGCTCCGCCGGTTCGGTGAAGTTGAACGGGATGTTGTTCTGCTTCCAGTACCACATCGGGTCGCGCGGGCGCCCGGTCGCCATCTGCATGGACGGCGCGGTCCCCATCTGGCCGCCCATCGAGGAGGTGCGACGCAGCGAGCGCGACTGCAGGCGCGATCCGCGCAGCTGATCCACCGGCGTACGACGCGCGTTGGGGTTGCCGAACGGGTTGATCAGCTCAGACTGCGACTCCTGGGTGACCCGACGGATCGGAACGCCACCGTTGCTGCTCGCGGTGTGTGACAGCCGGTTCTCACCGCGCCGGTCGCGCAGCTCGAAGTCAGCCATCCTGCGTCACTCCAGCGATCTGCTTGCCGAGCGCGCGCAGCTGGTTGCCGAACTCGCGCTGCACGATCCACTCCAGGCCGTTCTCGGTCGAGTCGAGCAGGTGCAGCAGCACGCGGAGGTTGGCGTCGCAGGTCGGGCAGAGGTAGACACCCTCGCGGGGACGCGTCAGCAGCGGACGCGGGCTGTGGAACTGGGCGCCCTGGCAAGGGTGCTCGGAGGCGCGTACGAAGCCCTCGGCAGTGTCCGGCGTACCGAACTGGTCGAGGGCTCCTTCGATCGCCTGGCTCACGCTCACGTGCGCTCCCTCTTGATCTGCTCCGCCATCGCGCGCGGATCGTGGGCGTGCAAGATCGCCAGGTGCCGCAGGTAGTCGGACTCGCCCAGCTCGGCACCTCGCGAGTTGTGGTAGCTCGACTTCTTCTTGGCGAACGGCGGCTTGTCCTTGCCGTGGACCTTGGCCTTCCCCTTGTCGTCAGAGTCCTTGGGGTCCTTGTCGTCACCCTTGCTCTTGCCCTTGGCGAACGGCGGGGCTGAGTCGTCTTCTGCGGCTTCGTCATCGCCACCGGTGTCATCGCCCGGCACGACGTCGGCTGCGTCGCCCTGGGCCCACGGGGGCGCGTCCGGGTCGGCTTCTGGGTCAACGCCGAGTTCGCCACCGGGCATGTCTGGGGCGATGTCGGCCGGGGCACCACCGATGCCACCTGCGCCCATCGGGTCGCCGGGCATCGCAGCCCCACCGGGAGACACGACCGAGGCCGGATCAGGCTGGCCTGGCCACGGGTAGGGCTGGCCCTGGGTGGTCTGCGGGAAGGCGGCGAACTGCGGCTGGACCTGCACGGTGAACACCGAGGTGCAGAAGTTGCACTCGATGGTGCCGTCGCTGCGCGCGATCACCGCGCCGGAGCCGCAGAACGGGCAGTGCAGAACGTCGATCGAGTTACCCGACACGTGCCCGACCCGGACGATCTTCGGCATGTTCAGCGGGCCGTAGGCCGCGCCTTCCCTGGTGGCCCATCCGTGATGCACCGCGATCGATGCCTGGTGCTCCGGCATGGCGGTGCTCCATCCGTGTTGGTAGCCCTTGAAGAAGTGCTCGGGATGCGGTGAGTCAAGGTAGCCCCGGTCGAGTTCGCCGAAGTCCGCGTGCTCTGGCTCGTCGGCGTGCTGGGCACCAAGATCATGCCCCCGGTACCACTCGTGGTCCTGCGGGCGTTCCTCTTCCTCACGCGGCTGGCGCATGTGGTGCAGATAGTCCTTGTACGTCAAGGACTTCTCGCTGGTATCGCCCTTGGCCGCGTTGGGGTCGCCGTAGAAAGCCCGGGTCTCCTCGCCGTAGCCGTGGCCAGCCTGCTCTGCTCGCCGCTCCTGGTCGACGCGGTGCAGCCGGTAGTCGTCAGCCAGGGTGGACACGTGCACGTGGTGCTCGGGTGCCCAGATGTAGTTGCCGCGTCCCTTGCCGGTATCTAGGACCACGTACTTAGTGTGGCCGCCGTTGCTCTGGTCGCGGCCGACGACCGGGTAGTCCCGACCTGGCTCCATGATGCTGTTCGGCACGCCCTCGCGGATCCGGGCGACCTCGGCGGTGCGAGTCAGGTTCCCCTGGTGCGCAAGGTCCGGATGCCACAGGCGGCTGGGCATGACCGCGATCTTCTGCGGTCCGAACTTGCCGTTGACGATCAGGCTGCCGTTCTGGCCGCGTGTCTCCGAAGCGAGCGCCGGACGCGCATGGTGGCTGAACATCCGGGCGTGGGCCTGGTAGGCGGCTTCCTCGCCATGCCGGTCGAAGTCGCGGCCGGTGGCCAGGTGGCCGAAGACATCGTGCACGGCGCGGAAGCGGTCGTTCTCGGAGTCGCTGAAGTACGGGTGGCCGCCGGTGGCGTGCGTGCCGAGGACCTGGATCCGCTTGTTGTTCCGGACGTCGTGCGCCAGCTCGTGCACATTGCGGTAGGGGTCGTGGTCGGTGACGTGGACCTTGACGCCCATCGCGTTGGTCAGGTGGTCGTACTGGTGATTGACCTCGTCGCGCATCGCGTCGAAGTGGTGTACGGCGCTCGGGTCGTTCGCAGGCAGCTTGTCGTACTCGTGCGCCAGGTCGCTGACGAGCCCACGGTGAGTACGCACCGCCTGGTAGTTGATGCCTGAGTGCGGGTCATCCAGGCCGCGCTTGGAGGCGAAGGAGCGGGCTCCTTCGATGGCGTGGCGGACCGGCTCGATCCCCGGCGCAGGACGATCCATGTTCGGCTCGTCGAGCGCAGCGTGGTGATGCCCGTGCAGAACACGCCCGAGGGCGACGTGGTAGCAGCCGAAGCGCTGGTGGTTCTGCTCGATCTCCTCAACGCTCACGGTGCCTCCAGTTCCCCGAAAGCATCGCGTAGCAGCACCCGAGTGGACAAGCCGACGATCCGCTCGTAGTCCTCGCCAGCCAGCTGTTCGTAGGGCATGTCCATCGAGGCGTCGCGACGGATGAGCTGCTCGGCGTAGGTGAGGACGTCACGGGCGATACGCTGCCAGCCCTCAATCTGCTTGCTGGCGACCAGGAAGTTGAGCACCCCCTCTGCGCCGTCGCTCTCCATCGCCCGCTTGCACGCGGTGTGTCCCATCGGGTCGACCTGCGCGATCGCCACGCCGGAAGTCACCGGCATGAGGTCGTAGAGGTCGATGAGGTCGATCTCGCCTTGCCTGACGCCCTCGGCCCACTTGACGTGCGCAGCCGAGCTGGATGCGAAGTAGAGCAGCTTTCCGTGGGCAGGGGGCATCGCGGTCCCCACGTAGGAAACCGTGTCGCCCTCGAAGAAAGCCACGCTCATCTGCTGGTCAGCCCTCCGGGTGAATGGCCAGAGCCTTACGCGCCAGCGAGATCGCCTGCGGAAGTGGCAGACCCTGGTTGGTCGCCGTGATGGTGTCGATCATGTCCAGCAGCTTGCCGGTCTTCTTCGTGCGACCGATCAGCCGGGAGGTCTTCATCGACCGATCCGGGTGCATCCCCTGGTTGCCAGCGGTGTCGTAGGGGTTGATCTCGGGGTGCTTGTCGATGTTGGCCAGCGGACCGCAGTTCGGGCAGTGCCACCAGGCGTCCTCGTCGCGATCCTTGCGCAGCTCGGTCGGGCGGTGACCGCAGTTGGGGCAGCTCGCCTCGTTCATCTGGTAGGGCTTGGTCGGCGCGCTGTAGTTGCGATCCTCGCGATAGTCCACATTCTTCGAGCGGTCGGTGAACCGCTCCTCGGGGAGTGTGTAGCCCGGCGCACCGTGCCGGTTCTGGTACTCGGCCGACTCGGTGTACGAGGTGCGTCCCGCTATCACAGTGACCCCACCGCCCCCGCCGCCGGAGATCTGGACCGGGCCGGTCACGGTGGCCGTGACCGAACTGCCCTGCGTGACCACCGAGGCGGTGTTGCCCTGCCAGCGCGCTCCGCCGACGGGCGGGCCGGAGGTGGTCGCGTCGTAGCTCTCGACGTCCGGGCGGCCAGTGGTGGGGCGCACGACGCCCTTGCCGTTGCACATGCGGCACAGCGTCTTGTCGCTGATGTCGTACCCGGCGCCGTGGCAGCTCGGGCACATCATGTTGTCGTTGACCGGAGGCTTGCTCGTCGGGTTCGCACCCGGCTCTGGCCCCTCATAGTCGCTCCAGCCGCGCGTCTTGGAGGGCATCTCCTTGTCCCAGCCCTCGTACGGGCCCTTCGGGTATGCCTCGTGCACCACCGCGACCTTGGCACCGCCGTCGTCGAGATCGATGTCGGTCGAGCCGCACCGACAGGTCAGCCCGGCGGTGACCTTGTTGACCGCGCCGCGCTGGCCGCATGCGCAGCACACGACGGGGATGATGGGCATGCCAGTCATCGACGGGCCTCCTGTAGCGCCGCCTCGCGAGAGTCGGCTCCTTGGTTCTCGGTCTCGTCCTCGTCCAGATCGCTGCGCTCGCGAGGACCGTCGGTGTTCAGCGTTTTGATCGGATCCTGAGGCAGTGTGGGGCTGTTCGAGTTGCGGTCCTCGGCGCTCTGCATCGGGCGCTGATTGACCAGCCCCTTCCACGTGCGCGCCTGGTAGTCGTCCCCGCCCATGCCGCTCGGGTTCTCCGGCGAAGGCCGTTCCAGCACGTCGGCTGTGCGCTGAACGCCGGTGACCTGCGCTGGCTGGCTCGCGTCAGGCGCCTGCGGGACGTTGGTGTCGCTCACGCCGCCGCCAGCCTGCCCCGGCTGCTGAGGCATCGCGTTGGGGTTGGTCTGATCCATCCCGTTGGCCACCACGTGCACGCTCGGATCGGCCGGGTCGTAGAAGGCGACCACGACACCGGAGGTCTTGGCGTTGCCTCCGCCGGTGCTGCAGTGGTTGTGGTTGTTGTGCAGGTGCCGCAGCTCGTCTACACCGTCCTCGTTGGTGTGGTAGCGCACAGGCGTGTTGCAGTTGTCGCAGTGGCCGACGATGCGCCCGTCGGTCGCCGCGCTCTTGCGCCAGTCGGAATCCCCGCCGCCGATGTAGAGCTGGTCGGCGATGTGGTTGACGTGCGCCTTGCCGATGCCCGGCAGACCCTCGTAGCGCTTGAGCGTCTTCACGTGGTCGGGATCGTGGCCTTCACCCTTGGCCCAGTTGACGTAGTCGTTCACGTGGCCGTCGTTGAAGGCAGCGATATGAGGCGCGCCCGCCTCAGCGAAAGGGGGCGGCGCCGACGACCCCTTGTGCTTGCTCCACTCCATCGCTCGGAAGCTGGCATTGGCCTCTTCCTCGGAGTCGTGGTGGCTGAGCACCTTGCCGGTGCCCTTCTGGGTGATGACCCACTTGCCGTCCTGCTGCTTGATGTACTGGTTGGCCTCGGCCTGCAGCGATCCTTCGACGCCCTGGCGCGAGTAGCCCTGGCCGTCCAGCGGGCCCTGCTGGCTGCCACCTGACTGCACCGGCGGGACGTCTCCGTAGAAGTCGTCCATGCGGTTGTCGGTCTTGGGCTCGATACCACCGGCCGGATCCTGCGGGAAGCTGGGCGGCCCAGCGAGCCCGTCACTGCCCTGGCTGAAGTAGTTCGGGTTCGGACCAGGGGTCGGCACGACGCCCTCGCCAGCGGTGCGCTGAGAGCCTTCCTTGCGCTTGTTGTACTCAGGGAGACAGTGCGTGTGCACGTTCTTCGGGCCGCCCATCGTCGCCTCGACCGGGCTCACGCCCTTACCGCAGACGGGGCAATCAGGCCACTTCGAGGTATCGACCGCCGTGCGGGGCTGCTGGGTGGGGTCGGCCGCGTTCGGCCGCACCGGCCACTCCGAGCCGGGGGTGACCGTCCAGGCACCGGGCGTGAGCTGGCGCTGATAGCCGACCTCTGAGCGCTGCTCGCCCTCGGAGAGGTCGATCGGGAAGCCGTCCGGGCCCATCTGCGCGGGTGGGGAGACGGCGTTGCCGCCGACCGGGACCTGCGTCGGGATCGGGTAGCGGTTGTAGCGCTGCGCGTCAGAGGGGTCCGGCGTGAACACCGCATTGACGCGCTGGGCGCGCTCAGACTTGATCCGCCGCACCGCCTCCAGGCGAGCTTCCTCCTGCGGGCCGTTGCCTTCGTTGCTCGTCGCCGACTGGCTCAGCGCGTGGTGGACGTGCTCCAGCTCCCAGTCAGGACGCTGCTGGAATCGGCTGTACTCGTGGCTCAGCTGCTCGGCGGTGAACCGCGCGAGCTTCGCTGCTTTTGGGTCACTGATCCCAGCGCCCTCCGGCCAGTGGGCCATGAGGTAGCCGTGATCCTTCTTGCCCATCACCACGGGGATCTTCTGCCCGCAGTTGCGGCACTGGCCGTCCTTGCTCGACAGCTTCGCGTGGAAGCCGTACGGGGCGGACGGGGTGTGGCCGCGACCTGCGTGCGCGCCCGAGCCCGGGCACATCTCGTTGAGGCCCTTCATCTGCTCGCGCACGTCGTCCACGGCCGAGGCGAACACTGGCATCCAGGTCCCGCTCTCGACGTGGTAGAACTCCATACCCGGCGCCAGGCGACCCTCGACGCGCTTACCGTCGACGTAGAACGGCATGCCCTGGCTGGTCGCGAACTCGCGCCCGGCCTGCTTGGCCGCCGTCTCGTCATCTCCCCGGTGGATGGTCTTGAGCCACTTCGGGCTGGCGATGTGGTCGACCTGGAAGTGACCGCCGTCGCCCGCCGTGGTGTACATCGCGACGGCCGGATACTGCATCGCGTCCTGGCCCTCGGCCACCTTGGACGCGGCCTGCACCTGCAGACCGGTCTGCTCGACGCGCGCCTGCGCGACCAGGCGCCAGTCCTCGGTGTAGCTCGCGACCACGGCATCCAGGTGCATCAGGTCACAGCTGGCCGCGATGCGGTCGGCCATGAGCGCGAGTCGCTGATCGAACTCCGGCTCGGTCTCGGCCGCCGCCAGGAACGGCCACACACCGGCGGTCGCGATCTTGGCGCGCAGGAAGCCCTCGCGGGCCTGCTCGGCGTCCTGGTCTCGGACCGCGTTGTCCCACATCGCGCTGATCGCGAAATCGTTGCTCATGGTTGTCGCTTTCTACTGGAGCGTGGTCGTGTCGAGCATTTGATCTTCAAGCGCCTGAATGGTCTCGTACCGCTCCAAGTAGGCAGCAGCCTGACGCAGTTTCTCGGGGCTATCTCGGAAGGACCCCAGCCCTCGATTGCAAGGACCGCACAACCGACCGCGTACCGCCCCAGTCTCATGATTGTGATCAACATGCTGTGCAGGAGCACCGCAGATCGAGCACAACTTCTCAGCATGAAGGCGAGCAGCTTCCTCTAGCGAAACGTTGTACTTCTGCGCGATACGGGCGATCTGACGCTCATCGGTTTGATTGCGAGTTCGCTCGTATGCGCGACGGCAAGCGTTGCATTGCGTGTAGTACTGACCACTCCGGAAAAACTCGTCCGGGTCCTTCACCCCCTTGCAACCTGTACAAGCCAGAGGCTGAGTGAATTTGGCAGCTCGTTGCGCGCGCTTGACTTCAACTGCGCGGGCGACCGCTTCCGGCTCACGCAGATGTGCAGTCTGCGCCCCGACAACCTTCTGGTTGTGGCCCCTGACGAACCGACGTGAACGACGGATCGAAGCGCCACAGCCGCACTCGCAGAGCTTGCTCTCCACGTCGTTCACCTCCTCGTTGATCCTCATTGCAAGGTCGTCGTGTCCAAGTCAGGCCCGGTCTGGTGCGGGATCGGGCTACCGGGCATGATCGGTTGGTCCATCAGCGGGTCAGAGGTCACGGGCGCGCCGTAGGGTCCCTGGCCCGAGTTGAGCGGTGACGGGCCGCCCGGTGCAGCTGGGTCGAGCCCGTCGGTCTCCGGCAGAGGTTGGTGGACGGTGGGCCGGTTGGTCGGCCAGGGCACCTCAGTGGCCCGGTCCGGATCCAAGTCGGCCTCCAACCGCCGCAACGCCTGCGCGAAGTTCACTCAGCCCTGGCCCTGCAGCTGAGCGTTGCGCATCGCGATCGTGCGCTGCGCTGCCAGGATCTGCTCCTGCGCCGCGCGGATCGCCGGGTCGTCGTGCAGACCGCCCATGGTGTTCATCTGGCCGACCTGCGGAGCGACCTCGCGGTAGCCCTGGTCGCCCTGGGTGGGCTGACCCGGCTGCCAGTTCTGGTCGGCGTTGTTCGTGTAGTCGTTGGCCTCCT
>Ga0137418_10004322_pt1 | contig 11782 bp, 10 predicted proteins | sample CZODoug3_1_2_16f_FD_122242 | JGI IMG/M metagenome (GOLD analysis project Ga0137418, IMG submission 122242) | Vadose zone soil fungal communities from Angelo Coast Range Reserve, California, USA - CZODoug3_1_2_16fungal (Hybrid Assembly) | ecosystem: Environmental > Terrestrial > Soil > Vadose... | reverse complement strand
ATCACCGCGAACTCCAGCTGCGCACGCCCGAAATCTTCGGCCACTCCCCCACCTGGGGATGGCGAAAACTGCTGATCTCAAGCAGGATGGCCCAGATCAGCCAGCCCGTCCATAAGTAGACCGCCATGGGAATCAGGACCAGGATCGTGAGGCGCGAAACGAATCGATGTGCGCGCGGCACGATCGAAAAGACGATGTGTCCGCCATCAAGTTGGCCTCCGGGCAGCAAATTCAATGACGTCGCAAACATCCCAACCCAAGCGGCGATTGCCACGGGATGAAGGTAGACACGCTCTAACGGCAGCACGGCGAAACCGTGTAGCATCCCTAGCCCGGCGAGCATGCGATGCGCTAATTGAAAAATCAGCGGATATTGCAGATCAACAATACCTTGTGAAGCCGCGCCCGCCGGAATGGCGCGTGAGAATCCAAGCGACACAGCCAGCACTGCGCACGCGACTACGAAGCCGGCGATGGGGCCGGCGATTCCAATGTCAAACAGTGCCGTGCGCGAGCGGATGGGCGAACGGATGCGGATGAAAGCGCCCATGGTCCCGAAGAGCGTCGGAAACGGAATGAAGAATGGCAGTGTCGCGTATACCCCGTAGCGCACGCAGTAGAGATAGTGCCCCATCTCGTGGGCAAGCAGGATCAGCATCAGGCTAGCCGAGAACGGGACGCCGAGCAGGAGACGCGCAGGGTGTTGCCACACCAGGTCGATCGGGAAGAAGGGGATATAGCTGTCTTCCGCCGACAAAGGCGACTGTCCCTGCAGGAAGTTGTACTCCATGTGCGAGCCGACCACGAGGGTTGTGAGAATCGTGGCCAGCAGCAGGAGCGCGTGTAACCAGTAGCGCTGCTTGGGCGGTGGAGTCACCCACACTTGGACGGGCGGGTAGTACTCAGTCGTCGAGGCGGGGAGGGAAGGTAAGGGTTCTGACATCGGATTCGGGCCTGGGAATGATTCTAAACTGGCTGGGTCAGGCTTTCATCGCGCGTCTGTGGAATCCTCCCGCTCTCGCTGCATAGCGCTGGTTTTCCATTCACGTCAGGGGAGCTTCAATTCATGCCATCGCGGTGTCTATGCTTGTCATCCGGAGCGCCGCGAGGCGGCAGCCGAGCAGAGTCGAAGGACCTCGCGTTGGCATGCGACATCATCGGGTTTACGGACTCTTCCGTCGGCAACGCCAACGCGTGCCGACCGGTAATGAAAGATATCGTGACGTTCGTGGTAACAGGCGCGAACACAAGGTCCCTCGAGTGCGTTCGGCGTTCGCCTCACTCCGCTCGGGATGACAGATCGAAGGGGGTGCCGGAGGATCAGTCGATGGACTGCAACTCTTTGCCGGGCTTAAAGCGCACTGCTTTGCCGGGCGGGATGGAAACTTCGGCGCCGGTGCGGGGATTGCGTCCGATGCCAGTTTTGCGCGGGCGCACGTTAAACACGCCAAAGCCCCGCAGTTCAATGCGATCGCCCTTGGCGAGCGACTTCTTCATGCTCTCAAAGACAGTTTCGACCGCTAACTCGGCTTTGGTCTTGGTGATGCCGGTTTTATTGACGACTTCATTGATGATATCGAGCTTGATCACATTGGGCTCCCATGAGCGGATTGCGGAAAGGGCACCAAGTGCTTGATGCTAAGGGAGATATCTGAGATTGTCAACGGCCAGGATTGTCTCGTAAGATGACAGGACTGAAGTTCCAGCCAAACAAGAGCACTTAGCCATATCAGCACTCGGCATTTGGCCGGTCCGGGCCCTCGCTCGAACCAGCACGCCAATTTGGGCTGGGCGTTTGAAAGCGCTAGTTTGCACCGACAAAAAAGAGTGTTGTCGAGTGGCTAAATGCTGAGTGCCAAATGCTAAAGGCTGATTTTGTGCTGCCTGCAGTGAACAAAGCGCAAGCCTCCATTTCCAACTCCCAGAGGAGAACCATGCTGAAGAGTGACCGCTGGATCCGCAAGATGGCGCATGAGCACGACATGATCAACCCCTTCTCCGAGAAGCAGGTGCGGGAAGGTGTCGTGTCGTATGGCTTGTCGTCTTACGGGTATGACCTGCGCGTGGCCGATGAGTTCAAGATTTTCACGAATGTGAACTCGTCCATCGTCGACCCCAAGCACTTTGACGAAAAGTCCTTTGTCACGGTGCGCTCGGACGTGGCCATCGTGCCGCCGAACTCGTTTGCGCTGGCGCGGTCGATCGAGTACTTCAAGATTCCGCGTGACGTGCTGACGATCTGCGTAGGGAAATCGACTTATGCGCGCTGCGGAATCATCGTGAACGTTACCCCGTTTGAGCCAGAGTGGGAGGGCTTCGTGACGCTGGAGATTTCGAACACGACGCCGCTGCCGGCGCGGATTTATGCGAATGAAGGGTTGTGCCAGATTATTTTCTTCCAGTCCGATGAGGTGTGCGAAGTGAGCTACGCGGATCGGAAGGGGAAGTACCAGTCGCAGAAGGGGATCGTTTTACCAAAACTTTAGGCTGGCGATCGGCTGATGGTCGTTGGCTGTTGGCAAGACCGTCGCCGGCGAGAGTCGGCAGTGGCTAGTGTTTGTGCCGCAGTAGAACAGGTTCTTCCGCCTGCGCGACTCTCGGCGTCGGAATGACAAAGTTCTTGAGGGGATGTTCTTGTAGGAACCGAACTTGGAATGACAGCGCGCTAGAGCGATCAACCGCGAACATCTTCGAGCCAAGAGCTAATAGCTAACGACCATAACCATCAGCTATCTCCCGTTTTCGCCTTCCTTGTACATGTACTTGATCGCGGGCTTGTAGACCACGATGTTGGGCTGGGTAGTGCGATTGACCTTCAGGCAGTTGCGGTCGTACCACTCGATGACGCCGTGGATCTCTTCGCCGTCGCGCAGCACGATGACCATGGAGGTCTTGCCCTGCATCTGCTTCTGGTAATAGAAGTTTTCGGCGTGAGTGGTCTCGGGAGGAGGTAGCTTCTTGCCTCCGGAGGGGCGGTCGGGGCGCTCGCGTCGTTCCATGGGGGCCTGATTGTGAGAATGGTTATGGTCGTTGCGGTTAAGGGCGGGCCGGATCAGTTTGCGGTTGGCGAAGGCCTCCTGATCGAGGGCGCGTTGGGCTGGTATGGAATCGATTGCGTCTTTCATGACACCACCTGTTCACGTGTCAGGCGCGGGCCACAACACCGGGCTGCTGTGCTTGTGGAAAAAATGACCGTGAACTTTCCATAAACGTAGCACAGGAATGCAGCCAAGACAATCCTCAAGTGGTGGAGGAGCAATGACTTTGGGGAGGATGCCTTATGAACGCGGGGCTTGGGCTTGGCTTCGGGCGCCGGGCTTTGGGGCGCTGGGCTCTGGCTCTGAATGGCGACTCTAAGTTGCGGTTTTGCGCGGAGTGTTTGTTAGAACTGAATTGAGTCGCCCCAGCAGGACCGCCAGCAGTGCAAGTCCAGAAATCCAGATGGCGAATGCTGTCCGCACCACCCAGGCGGGCGCTTCGCCCACCCTCCGCAAAACAAATGGCAGAAAATTCCAGGTGGTGATGTGGACGTAGTCCCACGCGTCGTCCGTCATGCCGGGATTCATCAGCTGCCACTGCTCCGCTTTTCCGAGTGCGAAGGCCACAACGTTCTTGAAGCGCAACCCGATGACAAACGTGGGATGGCCGAGCGTGAGCATCTGGGCGAGTTCCAGTTCCAGCCAAAAGGCGATCGACGCTATCTGGACGGCGACGGCCATAGCGATCAGAGCGACCCCGATCTTCCATACGAGTCTTCCGACCTCAGCCCGATGCCTCAGTAGAAGTGGCACCGAGAGGAAGGCGGCGAACTCCGCGGCGCTGGAGACGTAGCGGTCGCCCCAGGCGGAGTCTCCACTCCACACGGTGTACCTCGCATAAAAACAAATATAGGCAAGCAGGAGTAGCCATGCGCTCACGAGATACGCCCGCACGTCGGAGCGGAAGTGTTTCCAGGCCAGAAGGGAGACGAGGATCATCAGCAACAGGAGAGGATCGAAGAGAAAAATGGACTTCTCCGGCGTGAACAGGGCTCCGAAAAATCCCACACGGAAGGGCGTCTCGAAAGGATAGTTGGTGGGCAACTCTGGTCTCAGACGATGCTGTTCCTGCGCAAAGAGAGCGACATATGTATTGAAGAACGAGGCGAAGCGGTAGAACTGGTAGAGGCGATCGATCAGAAGGAAAGCGGCATACACGGGGAAAGCAATTCGAGCGTAAGCTAGGAAGCGATCCCACAAAGGCCGCCCGCGCACACCGCTAAACCACAGCACCAGAAGCAGAAAAAATGCCCCGGCGATCAGGTCCATGCCGGTGGTCAGACGCGTGAGCAGGTTGAGACCGAAGGCGGCGGATCCAATCCACAGAGACCGCCGGTTGCGCGTCAGCAACCATTCGTACTGATAACAAAATCCGGTCAGCGTCAGAAGCATGATGTAGTTGTTCTCCATCATGTTCTGGGTGTAGTGCAGGTGCGTGGTACACACCAACAGGGCCAGCACTCCCGCGACTGCGTGCTTCCTCTCGAATCCCAGTAAGAGAAGAAAGCGAAGGCACACGAGCGCCGTTAGAACGTTCACCAGAATATTGGTGGAATCACTGACGACCACGTTCCGGATGCTCGGGTCACTTCCGTTGTAGCCGGCAAAGACGGGTAGCTTTTCCAGTCCCGTGCCAACCATGTCCGCGGGGAGCATTAACAGCGACTGACCGATGCCGTACCAGGCGTAAATCTTTCCGCCACGACCGCGCAAGCCGAATTCCGGGTAGTCGTTAGGCAGCACTGGCGGTGCCGAGGTCCAAAAGGAATGGGTGGTTTGCAGGCGGCGTGCGGTGTCAACGGAATCCAGGTCACCCGACTGCACGAGGAAGGCGATGAGGCCCGCCACCACGGCCAGGAGGAACACGGGGTCGCGCGGCCACTGGCGAGGACGGTTTGTCATTGCAGCCGATGGTAATGCAGCTGGCGCGCGCCTTCAAAATTCGGAGACGGGCTGTTGTCTGTTCCCAGCGGCGCAGACTTCAGTGGCTTTGCCCGGGCAGACAAGCGTGCGGGATTTCGTAGCCTGGTTGTAGGAAATCGGACTCGCGCCGCTCGGGGCCACGACATTTGCGTCAAAGTACACCGATCGTTCTCCGGACATATCCGGCATATGCCCGGCGACTGCGCACCCATTCCGTGAGCCGTATGACACAGGGAGCACGATGCGCCAATTTGGCCGACGTGACGTTGATGACTGAAGCCCGAGCCGGGCAATACCAGCGACCGGTCGTGGCACTTGCCGCACAGCGCGTAGCGACCACTCACGCTCAGGTCCGGACTGGGCGGGAACCAGACACAGGCCGCTAAGCCGCTCGACATCAGCCGCGATGCCCTACGCTACAAGCCCAAGAAACTCGGGCTCATTCATGGCGAGGACCAAGAGCGTGTCTCGCAGTCTTCGCCGGACTCTTCCAGCCGAGTTCAGGTGTTAGGTCTCAGGCCTTAAGTCCCAGGTCTCAGGTCTCCACGTTTCGGGTTATTCGATTTCCCGTCACACACCACTAGAGCGCAATCCTGAATCTAAGACGCTGAGACCTGGGAGCTATCGTGTGGCCGGTTCCGGAGCTCGTCCGAAACGCTGGGTCGCGTAGCCAATGATCACCCCGACAATTCCTCCGGGCAGCATAATTTCGAAGTAGTAGTGGTTTGGTCCTGGCTGCATCGCCGCCACCGCATAGGCCAATAACAGTCCGACACTCAGGCCGAAGAAAATGCCAAGGGGTAGCGAGTTCACCTTGCGTGCGAAATAGCCGATGAGCAGGCCGGCGATCAGCCCTTTGAACGTTGATCCCAGCACGATACCGAGGATCTGCGGTCTGGCGGCAGGTGTGAACCACGCTGTCAATCCGTCGAAGATCCCCAGGATTGCTCCCAAAATCAGACCAAGCACCGCTTTGTGCATTGTTCTTCTCCGGCGGGGAAAGCCCGCTCCCCTCTTCTATTCCACACGCGCAGCGAACTCTTTAGCGCGGCCTGAAAAAAATCAGCAGAGCTCGAGTCACGAGGTACGCCAGCAGCAACAGGATCCAAACGCGGTTGCGCACGAGCCACCGCCAGGAGCGCGTCAACGGGCCTTCTGGATAGGCGCTGACGGGTAGCCCGTCCAGAAAATGGGAGACGTCCGTCGCAAGATCCTGAACTGCCGGGTAGCGCTCGACGCGATCCACGGTCATAGCTTGCTTTCGGATGGCTGCCAATGGGCGCGGGATGGGCGACGAATCCTTCAGAAGAAACTGCAGAATTGCTCCCAACGAATAGACATCGGCCCTCGCATCGAGCGACTCTCCTCGGGTCTGCTCGGGAGCCATGTAGCCGAGAGTGCCCATCACGGTTCCGTGTGCTGTGCCTCCGCTTTGCGCAGACGTTCCGGGTACCTGTGGTTGTGCAAGTCTGCTCTTGCTTTCCGGTGCGCCGATCAGTTTCGAGAGTCCCCAGTCCATGACCAATACTTCGCCAAAGGGACCGACCATGACGTTGCCAGGCTTCAGGTCCCGGTGCAACACTCCGTTGGCGTGCGCGAAGGCGACCGCGTCACAGATGCGCAGGAATATGCGGAGTCGGTCGGGCACGTTCTGCACGATGGCAATGTGCTCGTCCAAGCGTTTGCCCTGGACCAACTTCATCGTGTAGTAAGGACGTCCATCCGGGAGAACTCCCGCGTCGTGAACGGGAACGATTGCCGGGTGCTCGAGCTTTGCGATGATATGCGCTTCCTGCAACAGGCGGGCGGACCAGTCGCCTGCGGGGTCAGGTAGGTTGATAACTTTCATGGCAATCTGGCGGTTGAGCGCGGTGTCCTCGGCGCGAAAAACGCCGCCCATGCCGCCTTGTCCAAGCTTGTCCACCAGGCGGTAGCGCGTGCCGGTGAGATCGGGGGAGTCGGCGGCCGCGCGCAGCCGCTCCAGTGCCGAGTCGCTGAGCCAGTGCGTCACAGTTTAACCCCGAGCAGTGTGTGGGCTTCGCGGCGGAACTCCTCGTCGGTGGCGGTCATCGTTCGCAGTTCGTCGAGCACAATCCGGCGGAATTCTTTGCGTGCATAAGCTAGGTAGTTCGTAACGTCGGTGGTCTTCGCGCTGAACCGGCGGGCAATTTCGTCGTAGGTGAGGTCGCGGCCGCCTTCCTCGATGTCATAAAACTCGAGCAACTGGTAGTGCAGTGACTTTCCTTTCGCGGCGCACTCGGCACGGAGTCGGTCCAGCGCCACGCCGAACAGGCTGCGGGCGAACTCGCGGGTGAACAGTTCCTCGGGCCCGTCGGGTGCTGCGACCGGCAGTTGCTGCAGTTCACCCTCCGCAGTCTCGAAGTCGAGGGGAAGGAGGGCCACGTCACCACCGCGCTTTAAGCGGTGAGCGGCTTTGTCCTGGTTCATGACGAGGCCGTCCACGCAAACTCGAAGATAGGTTCGCAGACGGGCGCGACTCGGGTCGAAACGATCGAGCAGCTGTTTTTCCAACAGGCGGACGAAAAACTCTTGCGTCAAATCCTTCGCTTCCTCGTTCTCTTTCTTCCAGTGGAGACGTATGTATTTGTAGACGGGCTTCCAGTAGGCGGAGATCAGCACATCGAGGGCGCGCTGCCGTTCGTCCGCATGCACGCTGCGGGTGCTCTGGATCAGAGACCAACGCGTGGACGGGAACTGCTGCCGCGCTCCGCCGATGTGGGTGTCGTCCGTCATCGCTGCCAGACGCTGCGGAGTCTACGTGGAGAGGCTGGGCGCGGACAAGGGAGCAGGTAGGAGGAGCTCCCCCCGAGTGCCCTCCTTCTTCGAAGGCACCCCCTTGACTCGACCCTGGTGGGAAAGGGCGCCGGCAACTCGGATGACTGGTCCCGGCAGCCGCCTCGTCTGGCGTTTCCAGGTGAAACAGCCGTTGAACGGCAACGGTCATCGCCGTCCGGTAGTTCAACCCGATCACCCTCAGAGTGGGTTCCAAGACCGCCTCCCCGCGAACAAGACTTCGCCTGTGCATGGCAGTCCCAGTGCCAAATCGCGATCGAGCGCCGGATGGTGGTCGATTCCTGTTTTCAGTGACTTGGTTGCGGCCAGGAGGGCGCCCACCGTGGACAGAGAACGAGTGGATGCGGGGTTCTCTCACCCTCAGTCCGTTCTGTTTTGACGCGGCGCGATCGCACGGAGAGTTGCAGGCGCTTGGCTTATTTCCTTACACTTCAAGCACATAAGGAACCGGCCCATCTGGCACGCCGTGTGCGGCTATGTTCCACAAGGGGGATTGCGTGCCCCCATCAACTCGTCAGGAGAAGAAAGCATCATGAAGACCGTTTTCCGGGCAATCCTGGTTGTGATGGTAATCACTTTTGCATTTTCGACATGGACCTTCGCCGCTGATACTGGTGCGGATGTGTACCAAGCCAAATGCGTTAGCTGCCATGGTCCCGATGGCAAGGGCGATACAGCCATGGGAAAGAACTTGAAATTGAAGGACCTCGCTTCCGCCGACGTGCAGAAGCAGACCGACGCGGACCTCACCACTGTGATTGAAAAAGGGAAGGAGCCGATGCCGGGCTACGAAGGCAAGCTGACCAAAGAGCAGCTCGCAGACCTCGTGAAGTACATTCGCGCTTTGAAGAGGTAAGCTCAGGCGGCCGGCGGGAGAGTCCTTCCGGCCGCCTTATTTCAGCCTCCGGGCGGTTCAAGCTGCACCACTGTCGAACAACGTCGGCTCGCCCACAGACATCTTTCGAAGTTGTATACTTTTGTTCCTGCAGAATTCCCGTTCAAGTTTGTTAACGATGTAGACGCCAGTTTTCCCAGCCTCGTCCCACCCGCCAAAGGACAGGCGTAACCCGGTAATGGCGGCCGGCAAGTTCCCGCCAATCGGAGGACAGGGATGCGCGACGACAAATCCGTCCAACTTGATCCGAACGAACCTATAGAAGATCGCTCGGGTGTTTCCCGGCGCGACTTTCTGAAAATTTCGACCATCGCTGCCGCCGTGCCTGTGGTGGCTGGTCCTCGCGTCGTGCTGGCGGCCGGGCAGGAAGTCGCCGTGCACGGTCCTGGCAAAGTGCCGATGGAATTCAGTGCCAACGGCAAGCCATACAAGGCCAGCCTTGAACCGCGCGTCACGCTGCTGGACGCTTTGCGCGATTCGCTCGACATAACCGGCGCGAAGCGGGTGTGCGACAAGGGTGAGTGCGGTGCGTGCACCGTGCTGCTCGACGACAAGATCGTCTATGCCTGCTCCATTCTTGCCATCGAGGCGCAGGGGAAGAAGATCATGACCGTCGAGTCGTTGATGGAAGGCGGCAAATTCCATCCTGTGCAGCAGGCGTTCGTCGACAACGACGGCTCCCAGTGCGGTTTCTGTACGCCCGGCTTCGTGGTCGCTTGCAAGGCTCTACTCGACCAGCATCCGGATCCCAGTCCCGAAGATATCCGTCGTGGGTTAAGTGGGAACTACTGTCGTTGTGGAACCTATGACGGCATTCGTGCGGCAGTCGCGCAAGTCGCGCGGAAAGGAGCCTAGCCATGCCCGACTATCAATGGCCTGACGTGGAACACCGCACCCTCATCGGGAAACGGATCTCCCGCGTCGATTCTCCAGACAAGGTTTCCGGTCAGGCACGCTATACGTACGACATCAAGCGTCCGGGCATGCTCTTCGGCAAGATGCTGCGTTCACCCTACGCGCATTGCAAAGTGGTCAGCATCGATATCAGTGCGGCCGAAAAGATGCCGGGCGTGAAGGCCATCGAGATCGTGGCGAAGGCTGGCTCGACCATTCACTGGGCAGGCGACGAAGTGGTCGCCGTGGCGGCGGTCGATGAACCGGCGGCCGATGATGCGATGCGCGCGATTCAAGTGAAATATCAGAAGCTCCCTCACCTGGTCACGGACCACGAGCCACCGCAGGGCGCGGGAGAGGGACAGGGGCCGATCAGTTGGGAAGATATCGGCGACATGTTCGACAACCAGGTGCCAGAGCCGCAGATCATTTCCCAGTTGCAGCAGTACGGCATCAGTTTCAAGCCGACGGAAGACGAACTGAAGGAAGCCAAGGAAGAAGGCGCGCCGGACGCGGTGCTCGATGCCATCCGCAAAGCGCCCCAGCATCCCGAGGCGGCGGGAAAGACGAAGTCGAACTATCAGAAGGCCGCAACCCAGACGCAGGGCGACGCCGACAAGGCTTTCTCGGAGGCGGAGGCGGTTTCGGAGGGACTCTACGGTGCGCCGGTGATCACGCACTGCTGTATGGAGTCTCACGGATCCACTTCGGAATGGACGGATCCCGACCATCTGCTTGTGCACATGTCGACGCAGAACGTTTCCGGCATTGCCGGACAGATGGCGGAGCCCCTGAAGATTCCAGCGTCCAACATCCGCGTACACCAGGATCACGTGGGCGGCGGGTTTGGCAGCAAGTTTGGTCCGGATCGGTGGGGGATTGTCGCTGCCACGCTCTCAAAGAAAGCTGGAGGCGCACCGGTTCGCCTGATGCTCGAGCGTGATTCGGAGCTTCGGGTGGCGGGCGCACGGCCATCGGCCTATGCCCGAGTGAAGGTGGGGGCGAAGAAGGATGGCACACTGGTTGCCTGGCAATCGCAATCGTGGGGAACAGGCGGCCCAGGCGGAGGCGGCATGCCTCCGATCCCATACTGTTTTGCGGTTCCCAACCAGCGGAAAGAACATACGGCGATTCGCAACAACATCGGACCGGCGAGAGCATGGCGGGCGCCGAACCATCCGCAGGCGGCTGTGCTCACCATGTGCGCCTTGGAAGACATGGCGGCCAAGCTCAACATGGATCCGTACGATTTCTTTCTAAAGAACATCGAACTGACCCGGCTTCCGAATGTCTATCGCCAAGAATTTCCTATTGCCGCCGAGCTCATGGGGTGGAAGGAGAAGTGGCACCCGCGCGGGCAGAACGTATCGGGACCTATTGCCCGGGGAGTCGGCCTGTCTCTGCACACCTGGGGCGGACGCGGGCACGGAAGCGATTGCGACCTGAGCATCCATCCTGACGGTTCGGTGGACATCAAGATGGGCACGCAAGATATCGGAACCGGCACACGGACCTGCGTTGCCCTAGTTGCGGCCGACGCTCTCGGGCTGCAGGTGGACGCGATCAAGCTGTACATTGGCGACACACTGTATCCGCCCTCAGGCGGGTCGGGTGGATCGACCACGCCCGGTGGCGTCAGTTCTTCCACGCGCCGCGCGGTGGTCGACGCTCGGGACGCGCTCTTTGCGAAGGTCGCTCCCGCGCTCAATGCGCAACCCGGCGATCTGGAAGCGCGGGACGGCATGGTGCGCGTCAAGTCCGATCCCAGCCGCTCGCTGAACTGGAAGGAAGCATGCTCCAAGATCGGCGCCACTCCGATCACCTGCCACGGCCACAATGATCAGGCCGCCGGTAAGAACAAGCCCGATCTCACCAACAGCGGTGTCGGGGGCGTGCAGATGGCGGAAGTGGAAGTCGACACTGAGACCGGCATCGTCACCATGAAGAAGATGGTGGCGGTGCAGGATTGCGGGCTCATCATCGACGTCAAATTGGCGGAGAGCAGCGTGCTCGGCGCGCTGATCATGGGGATCAGCTACTCGCTCTACGAAGAGAAGATCATGGACCAGCAAACTGGTCACATGCTCAATCCGAACATGGAATTTTATAGACTCGCTGGCATCGGAGACATCGGCGACCTGGTGGTCCACATGATGACGGGCAAGGGCTATGACGAGCGCGGTGTTATCGGTCTTGGTGAGCCGCCGACAGTTTCGCC
>Ga0137418_10005344_pt1 | contig 11783 bp, 10 predicted proteins | sample CZODoug3_1_2_16f_FD_122242 | JGI IMG/M metagenome (GOLD analysis project Ga0137418, IMG submission 122242) | Vadose zone soil fungal communities from Angelo Coast Range Reserve, California, USA - CZODoug3_1_2_16fungal (Hybrid Assembly) | ecosystem: Environmental > Terrestrial > Soil > Vadose... | reverse complement strand
TCGGCAAGCAGATGCCCGAATCCTGTGGATGTTCCGGTAATAAACCAGACACGCGATAATTTTGATTCTTGCATCCAGTTCGCTCCTTCATCTCGATATGCAAAGCCCCTGCCACTACTCTCGCTTCGCAACTATTGCCTTTGCAAGGTCAAACGCCCCCGATCCTCGACCAAGTGTCGTTTGAGTGCCGCGGGGTCCATATTCCGACGCTAGACTCGTGGACGTCTGATCTTTCGCATGGCAGCGAATCATCCAGTTTTGTCGATCATTTGAGGCCAGTTCACTTCACACTTAGTTAGTTAGCTCACTGGGGACTACTGGCGGTCGCCTTCTCCAGGTGACCGCCGAATGCGTAGCGCATCGCAGAAAGAAGTTTGTTCTGATAGTCCGCTTCGCCGCGGGATGTGAAACGCTGATACAACGAGGCGGAGAGAACCGGGATCGGAACACCTTCGTCGATCGCGGCCTGGATCGTCCAACGACCCTCGCCCGAGTCGGAAACATGGCCTTCAAACTGACCGAGGACTGGGTCCTTCGCCAAGGCGGCAGCGGTCAAATCCAGTAACCACGAACCAATCACACTGCCGCGGCGCCACAGCTCGGCGATATCACGCAAATCGAAATCATATTGATAATTCTCAGGGTCACGCAAAGGTGTAGTTTCTGCGTCAACTACATTTTGTCTTTTACCCACGTTCGCACTGCGTAAGACGCTAAGGCCCTCAGCGTACGCCGCCATCAAGCCGTACTCGATTCCGTTGTGGACCATTTTTACAAAGTGTCCCGCGCCATTGAGGCCACAGCGCAGATAGCCCTGCTCGGAGGTCCCACCGATCGAGTCGCGTCCCGGCGTTCGCGAGGCGCTGGCGGAGCCAGGAGCGAGTTTCGCGAAAATCGGGTCCAGATGTTCCACTACATTATTCTCCCCGCCAATCATCATGCAGTAGCCACGATCAAGACCCCATACGCCGCCGCTCGTCCCTACATCTACATAGTGGATTTTCTTTGGCACAAGTTCCTTGGCGCGACGAATGTCGTCAATGTAGTAAGAATTGCCGCCGTCGATGAGAATGTCGTCTGCGTCGAGGTAAGGCAGCAGGTCAGCGATCGTTTGATCCACAGCCGCCGCAGGCACCATCAACCATATTGCCCTTGGTTTATCGAGTTGCTTTACCAGGTCCGCCAGCGAATCGGATCCAGCCGCTCCCTCTTGAACCAATTCCTTCGCTGGTTTCGGCGATCTGTTGAAGACCACACACGAATGCTTTTTTCTTAACAGACGCCGTACCATGTTCGCCCCCATCCTTCCAAGGCCGATCATTCCGAGTTGCATTGCAGATGTGCTCATGTAAATCTCCTTGTTCTCCACTTGCAAACTTGTCGCCAAAACTCTATCAAGCGAAATAACCAGATCTTTTTTCAACAGACCGCATTAGGCCTTCAGCCAGCCTGCAACACGGCCGTTGTTCGCCTTCATCCACGTGCGCACCCCTTCGCGCGGCATCTTCTTCTCAACGTTGACAAGCCAGTTCATCTCGGTGACTCCGTCGAGACCGAGATCGATGCGCGCCAGGACAGCTAGCGTTGCGGACGGGATGGCTCAAGTCGGTCGCGAGGCCCAACTAGCGAGGCATGGTTGATGCCGCCGAGGACGCCGCGCGCGCATCCCGGAGGCGGAGCTTGCCCCCTCGGTTGAGGTACTGCGGGCCTAGGTGGGGAAGACGATCCATCGCCGCTCAACCTCCGCAGCATCATAGGCGCCTGTCCATTCGGCCGACGTTCCCGGACGGGGGAATAGCCGAGGGCGGCGAGGCCGTATTCGCTGACCGCTTTCTGTGAAAAGGTGGTGATGATGGCGCCCATGCCTATGCCCTGGATAACCGCTTAAGGCTATCCTCGATCGATTTCAGCGCGCCCTTTTCCGAGTAGTCCTAGACGATCTTGTTCGGCCGTCCGTACTTGAAGAGATCGCCTTTCTCACCAAAATTGCGGGCTTGAGTGTCAATCTCCGTCAAGGATTAGCCGACCGATCTTAGAACCGAGCAGGTATTCGTTGCGCTTGTGCTTGTCCAGTGCCTTGCCTAAACGAATTTCGGACAGACCGGCGCCGTAAAACGGCGCAGTGTCGAAATAGCGCGTGCCTTGCTGCCGCATCGGGTATGTTGCGGAACATGTTGCCCAGGGGCCGCAGCGCCAGAGCCCAAAGGAACAGCTAACAATTTGTCTCTGATCATGATCCCTCCACAGATGTCAATGTCGTTATTGTCAAAACCATTGCCGTTTCCCGAATGCTGTGTCGCGCAGTTGCAAAGTTAACTTCAATACAAAATGCAAGTCGCGTACCACTATCACGACTTGGAAAATTTGCATTTGTTGAAAGTGTTCGCCTCGTTGAATTCGCCCGAGTTCAGTTCTTGGCGACTCGGGGCCGGTGACGCTCAACCGACAATCGGCGCTGGCGGAACGGCGATTGCGCATTCCGTCCCAGCGCGTGAACCTGCAATCAGCGCATCTACAATCGAATAGCTCTGCAATTGCCTTCGCTCGCGCTGGCTTTCTATACGATGGCGGCGGAATGATCCTGGTTTCGCGCAAAGGATGGTGTTCAGCTACCACAAGTGGTACTGGACCTGTTCGGGAGCGATAGAGGGCCGATGCAGGAGTGATGTATGGCATGCAAAGCTCAATCGAGTTGACTCGCGCGAAGTTCCTACGGAATCAATAACCTGTTCGTTGTTCCAACTGTTGAGAGACTTCCTAGGGGGATCGTACGATGGCGAATCCAAACAAGAGCGATTTGCACGATCGACTCGAAAGATATCGCGACGAAAAACTCTATCTCCTTCCAGTAAATGGTTCCGACACGCAGTGGTACCGCAACATTCTGGAGAACCGAAGCAATTCGGATCGAAGCACGCGGCCAGGAAGGTAATTTCCGCGCCGTCGCTATTAAGAAACCGGAATCGGTGAAATCTGTGATTGAGAAGTTTCGCGAAAAGTACGGGGCAGGCGACGTGAAGAAATATTACTCGAAATTTGATGTGGCAGTGCTAGCCGAACCGGCCTAACGCTTGGGTACTGACTTGTCAGTGTCTCTCGTACATCGCGAACTCAGGTAAACAACGCGCCAGTCAGGTCTACGATCCCATTCGGGTGAATGAGATGGCGTACGACTGGCGAGCTCCGAATAAGGCTGTGGACTCACTGCTCCGTTTCCTGATCAGCGCGGGTCACGCGGTCGTGCTGGCGCAGGTGCTCTCCCCAGGAGGCTATAAGACAGGAGGCTATAAGAAAAGTCTCCATATAACGAGTCGGATTCTCAGTGTCGCGAAAGATTTGCCACTCATAGGCGCCGTCACGCCGCGGGATGCACTGTACTCGTGCATTGCGGTCAGGAACTCGTTTTCATGTTCCGGGGCTACGTCATATTCAACCGTCACAAGGACGGGACCAGCATTGGGTTCGGATTCTGGAATTAGGACCGCGGGCAATCGCCAATGCGCCCACGGCGTAAGATCAGCCACAGTGTCAGGGAGTTTCAGAAACAATCCAAAGATGGTGCTGGCGATTGATCCGGCCCCAGCCCACATCGGTGCTCCGTGGATTCCGCTCTTCAGGGCTAGACCACCCCATACGGCACTGCCACCTGCCATCGCTCCCTGAATCACGAGCAGTGACACCGCGAGCACACGAGCCCGAACCTAATCCGGAGAGCGAAGCTCATCGACAAGATTCCGGGTACGGTGTTCGCACCCGGCGCTCTGGCGTATTCGGACGGGTCTGGCGAGCAGTTCGCCAAGTTTCCACTGAGGGCCATTTAGACAGGAAATCATGAGTGCGAAAAATTGTTAATGCCCTACCCAGGGATCGTTCTCTGCATCCGCTAGGGAGCTACGCAGTGAGCAACGGGTCTGCGAGCTTTCTAAACGTGCAACAGAAATTCTGGATTGTCCGGCAGGTCGCAACTAAACTTCATGGGTTTGAAGTTGGGATCAAACTTCAGAATTGTGTTCTCCGTGCGGCTGGCCACGTAAAAGTTGCCGGTGTTTCCGAATGTCATTCCGCAGGAGTTCTTTACTTGCACAGTGTTGATGGCTTTAAGTTCCAGTTTGCCCGGAGAGCTTGGAATTCTGCTCGCAAACACATGATCCCCGCCGCTGACGTACAAGCTACCGTTGTGCACAATAAGATGGACGGGCGCCCCCGGCTCTAGCTCGTTGCTCTGGCCTAAGTACTTGCCAGTGGTGTCGTAGATCTTCACCCTGCAGGCAGGCTGGTCAGCAACGTAGAGTCTGCCATTCGTCCAAACCAACCCTCGGACTGAGTGCTTCTTGGCTTCAACGGGCGAGTACGCGAGGCCAGCCGGACTCGCAACGGGCGTGGTGGCCGGATTGGACAAGTTGCCATTGCTGGATGCCACGAAGGTTCCGGGGAGGAACATCCCGAAAGTGGGAAGTGCTGCAGCGACGGGTGCGGGCCTTCCAATCCTGCCGTCATCGGAGACGATCAGACGCGTGACCACGTTGGTGTCCTGGCTGGACAAGTAGCAAAAGCCGAGGCCATCGAAGGTGAAATCAAACGGATGCAGGATGCCCTTGCACGTCTGGGCCGACGCGAACCGGCTTACAAATCTATATTGTGTTCCAGATCCCTCGTAGCAAAGCACGCTGTTTTGGGTCTTGTTCGCATTTGCCACGTATAGGTATTTACCGACGAGGTACGCAGCTCGAAGCTCATTTAAGATCACGTCCTCGCTCTCGTCCAGCACGGAAGAAGTAATCCTGTTGCCGTCTTTGTCGTAGGCATGAACATTATTCTTGTGCGGATCCCTCTCAGGTTTGCCGCCATGGAGAGTGACGAACAGCATAACGATCCTCCCCGAATGATTTCAAAGTCGCTGGATTCTAATGCCGATTCCGCAAGCAGCGTGGGCTATTGGAAGCGATTCACCAACCGATCACCATTGTGGCGTTCGTGGTTGCAACGTTTCATCGATGCCGATCACCATAACATCGAGGGTCGGCGTTTCGCGGAGACCATCAAGGGAAATCTTATTCAGCACCGAAAATCATAAGCGCAATACAAAGTTCAACAGCATGACAGTCCTCATGTGCGGGCATACTGTCCGCAACAACGGATAATGGTACTCCCACCCAAATATAAGGAGGAGCCCGGTGAGCTACAGATTAGTGTTCGCTCCAACGCACAGCATCATAGTTCGGCAACTGCGCCGGTTCGCATTTTCTTTCGCACTGCTACCGGCTTTGCTTTTCAGCCGCACGACCTGGGCGCAAACTGTGGACACCGTTCCGGCCGACCAAAAAGTGAAGAAGGTGTTCAATTCCGCCAAGGACCGACTGGAGGCCATGCACACGGCTTCGCTTTTTAGGGCGAAGGCCGTAGGAGAAGCCAACATCCTGGAGGGTCCCGAGCAGAACAAGAAGCAGTTTCAACTTCACTTCAACGACAAAGTGATCTGCGATTTCGCTGCGCCGGGCTCGCAAATGGGCGGCAAGACTCCCAAGTTCTCCTGCAAGATTACCCGCGTCGAAAGCGCCGACGGCGAGGTCCAAACCTTGACTCCCGAAATGGACGAGGAGCCGGTCAAGGTCAAGTTCGGAGCCGATGACAACGAAGTCTATGCTGAGGTCGCCGCCACGCGCCTGATGTGGGCGCTGGGTTACTACGCCGACGCGTGGTTCCCGGTTCATGTCGAGTGTCACAACTGTCCTGAGAATCCGGTCTCCGGTTCTGGGCCTGCGGGAACGCGGATGTTCGACCCGGCTACCATCGTGCGGAAGTATCCGGGCCACAAAATGTACGAAAGCGGGAACGAAGAACAAGGCTGGAGCTGGAAAGAGCTCGATACCGCCAATGGCCGCCCCACGTACGAACGAGACGGGCTGAAACTACTGGCTGCGTTCCTGCAGCACAGCGACAGCAAGCCGCCGCAACAACGTGTGACGTGCGACAAGGTGCATGTGGATCAGAACACTCAGCCCTTCACCACCACCTGCGAAAAACCGGTCATGATGGTCCAGGACGTCGGCGCCACGTTCGGGGGGGGAGGCTGGTTCACCAGCAACGGTTCCGCGAAAATGAATCTGCAGGTGTGGTCCGGCAAGAAGCTTTGGAACAAGGCCGGGACCGAGGGTGCGCCTAAGCAGTGCAAGGCCGCGTTAAGCAAAAGCCTGACCGCACACGACGGCTTGGGTGATCCGTTGATTAGCGAAGAAGGACGGCGATTCGACGCCGGCCTGATGTGCCAGCTCTCCGACCACCAACTCGAAGAACTTTTCAAGGCCTCGCGTGCGGCCGAGATGCCCCAGTATCACAACCACGACGGCAGCTTCAAAGGCGGAGTGGATGAGGCTTCGGTCATCCGGCAGTGGGTGGACGCGTTCAAGCAGAAACGCGAACAACTCGTGAGCGGACGCTGCGAGTGGAAGGAAAAGCCGGCCGACCTCGCCGCGATTGACAATCCGATGGGTGTTTCGACGGTACCGAACTTCTGCACGGCCAAGCCCTTCTGACAGGGGGACCGCGCGCCGGGCGCGAGCGAAGGATGTTCCCATGCTGAGCAGATCTATTTTCACCTTGTGGTTGGTCACGATTGGCGTCGCGAGCGGAGTTGCGCAGACCCATGGGTGTGAAGTTCCCCCTGGCATGACCAAGGAGCAGAAGCTGCCTTGTGTTCGCGCGGCCAGCATTCTGCTCGATCAACCTGCGCTGACTGCGGCCCAGCTGGCCAATGGCCCGGACTTCGATGCTGCAGAGCCCGAGAGGAGCCGATTCGCGTACTTCACGGCCGGCGACACGATTGGGTGTTACTTTCGTCCGCACTACGCTTTTGCAAAAGTCCCGGGCGACAGCATGAAATTTCAATGCTGGCATATGACTCCGGACGGTGCGTTCTACGGCCGGAAAGGCGAAACCATCCGCGTCGACGACGTGAAGGTCGTAGTTGAGAAGGACAAGAGCGGCGAGAAAGAGGCGTCACTCTACCCGCGCAACGACGACAAGAACGAGCACGAAATCAAGGCCGACCGGTTCAAGATCAAGTATCTTAAGCCGCCATACCCCGACCACAACCCGCGCTTCAATGAAATCTTCACTGCGGTCGCGACCACGAGAATCATGTGGCTACTGGGCTTTCCGGCCGACCACGTGTACCCGTCCGGAGCGGCCAATTGCATTGGCTGTACTGACGATCCGTTCGGAAGGAATCTGGCCGACAACAAGGCCTCTATTAAGGACGCGCCAGCCATCTTCAAGGTGGTGAATGCGGAACGCGAGCTGCCGTGGGACCAAATCAATCCCCACGACGACGAAACTTGGTCGTGGACCGATGCAGCCAAGTATTATTCCGATGGCGAATGGACGGACCAGCAAAAAGTGGAGTACGACGCGTACCGGCTCGCTTTGGGACTGATCCACTACTACAACGCACTCCCACAGCAGAACCGACTCGATTGCGCGGAGTGGGAGCCGGAAATTGCGGGCCACTCCAAAGTTTGTCGAAAGCCCATGATCTATGTGCATGATCTCGGATCGACCTTCGGCAAGAAGCGAAGCGGCTTCGATCTGTTCGGTACCAATCCGCGCGGTATTTTCGACGCATATGAGCCGCAGACCGTTTTCCTAAACCCAGGGAATTGCGAGCTGCGGGCAACGCTGTTGGGCGACAAGCAGGTCTTTAAGGAAGCACAGGACCTCATGATCCGGCGTCTAGCGCGTCTGGATCGTGAAACTGTGAAGTCCATCTTCAGGGTAGCACGCTTCAACATGATGGATCAAAAGCAGGTGAAGAGATTGCGCGCCGCAGGCTCGCAGAATGTTGACGAAGCGGTTCTTGACGAATGGACAAATGTTTTTCTTAAACGGATCGAGGAAGTTCGCACCGCCGGCAACTGCAAACCGAATTAAGGCCGTACGGGAGGCCTTCGCTCGGTCGCGACACCAACGCGACTCCGCCTGTGCCATGAAACGAGCAGCGCGAACACCGCACTATTCATACGCCAGAGTAGTGGGCGGTGCTGCCGCTTGAAGAAGCTAAACGTTTCTAACGTTCTGCTGCTGGACTCCCTGAACGCACCCTCGCGGTTCCGATGCCGATCTCTCGATCGCGGGATACGTTGTCGGAGGGTTCCATGACGAGTCGTTACCTTCACGCCATCCCTCGTAGAGTAGTGCTGATGGGACAGCACGTCTGATGAATTGATCCTTTCTACAGACAATCATCTCAGCAACTTTCAGGTCACAGCGATAAAACACTAACGTCACTCGGGAACAATCGCCGAGGTGCCGGGGATGGCCACATCGCCGGTTAGCCCAGCCCTGGCTTTCCCGTTGTGGATTATTTCCAGCTTGCCCATCGTCCGGCCGCAGTTGGCGGAAGTGCCAATGGAGATTCTCACTCTCACAAGAGGACTTCTGCTCTTGGAGCTTCCGGACTCTTAATCTCGTCCTTCGTGCGCTACATCAACTCCTCAACGAACGACCGAGCCACGTCGGGTGCTATCCGTGTCTCGGCGTGCAGCAGCGGGCCTGTGTTCAACACTGGCTCGGCTCCGTGCAAGCTGGGCAGGTCGGTGCGCTCAAAGAACTTTCCAATTGGGATCTCGTCACCCCAGAGCAGAGATTTTTCCATCGCGGCCATCCAGTCGGCAGGATTGTGAGCGGGATTGTCCTCGAGCTTTTTCACCCGCGGGCGAAACCATTGGTAAGTATTGTCGTGGTTATAGGTCACGCAAGGGCTGAAGACGTCTAGGAACGAAAAACCCTTGTGCTTGATGCCTTGCTTGATCAGTTCTGTAAGGTGCTTTTGTTCGCCGCTAAAGCCGCGGGCGACGAACGTAGCCCCAGCAGCTAGAGCCAGCGAAATTGGATTGACGGGCGCCTCGATGTTGCCAAAGGGCATGCTTTTCGTCTTCATGCCGACGCGGCTGGTGGGTGAAGTCTGACCGGTCGTGAGGCCGTAGATCTGATTGTCCATCACTATATAGAGCAGGTCAACGTTGCGGCGCATACTATGGACGAAGTGATTGCCGCCAATGCCGAAGCCATCGCCGTCACCGCCCGTCACCAGTACGGTCAGTTCGTGATTCGCAAGCTTCACTCCAGTGGCGACCGCCAGCGCCCGGCCATGCAACGTGTGCATGCCGTAAGTGTTGATGAACCCAGGAAAGTTAGACGAACACCCGATGCCGCTGATCGTGACCACATTGTGATTTGGGATCTGGAGATCGACCAGCGCCTTTTGGACGGCTGCCAGCACTCCAAAATCACCGCATCCGGGACACCAATCGGGATCGACTTTGCCTTTCAGGTCGGCCATCGCCGCTTGCTTGGTATCTGCTAGAACCGTCGCCATTGTTCTGTTCTCCTCAAACCAGGATTTCATGTGCGGGAACGGAAAGTCTGGACGCGCCGCCCAGTTGCTCCTTGACCGCTTCCACAATATGGTGCGGCATGAACGGCTCCCCGTCGTATTTTCGGATGTATCCGTGCGGCACATAACTAGTTTCGCTGCGCAGGTAGCGGGCGAACTGGCCGCTGTAGTTGTTCTCCACGATGATCGTGTGACGTGCATCTTTCAGAATGTCGAGGATCGCGTCGCCGTGCAGCGGCACAAGCCAGCGGATCTGAAGCTGATTGGCCGGAATGCCTTGTTCGGTGAGGATCTCGCAAGCTTCTTCAATCACTCCTTTGGTAGATCCCCAGCCGATCAATGTGATGTCGGCGTCACGTGGACCTGACAGCACAGGCGGAGCAACGGCAGCTTCGATACCGGCAACTTTCCGCATGCGCTTTTCCATCATGGCGCGACGCTTGGTTGGGTTCGTAAATTCGTCACTGATCAGAACGCCGTCTTCATCGTGTTCGTCACTGGCCGCGGTATGGGTGTGGCCGGGAACACCCGGAACGGCGCGGGGCGAGATCCCGCTTTCGGTGATTTTGTATCGTTTATAGGCACCCTCTCCATTCGACTCATGCGCCGCGGAGGCTGTGGTGATCAGTTCCCCACGATCGACGACCGGAACAAAGTCCAAGTCCCTCGGCTCCACGCTGAGCCGGCCTTCCGACAACAGCAGATCGCAGAGCACGATGCCCGGGCATTGATAGCGGTCTGCAATATTGAAAATTTCGGGGATGATCTTGAAGCAGTCTCCAATATCGAGAGGAGCCGCGATGACCCGCGGATAGTCGCCGAAGGCAGCACCTAGCATTTGCCAGAGATCGCCCTGCTCGGTCTTGGTGGGGACGCCCGTGGACGGCCCGGCGCGTTGGCAGTCGATGACCACAACTGGCGTTTCCATCATCGCCGACAGTCCGAGCCCTTCACTCATCAGGGCAAAGCCACCGCCTGAGGTCGCGCACATCGACCGAACCCCAGCATGGGATGCGCCAATTGCCATATTCACGACGCCGATTTCATCTTCTACCTGGCGGACCATGATGTTGGCTTTGCGAGCGTGAGCCGCCATCCAGTGCAGAACACCCGTCGAAGGACTCATCGGGTAAGCGCAATAGAACTTCACGCCCGCGGCAGCGCCACCCATGGCCATCGCGGTGTTGCCACTGAGTACCGCATAGCGGTTGTTGGTAACGGGGAGTGACCAGGAGAAGGACTTGAAATTTGCGGCCGCATACTCGTAGCCGGCGCGAGCGATCTCGACGTTTTCTGACACGACCGCCGCGCCCTTCTTCTTGAATTGCTCGGTGAGGACCTCCTCGAGCGCCTGGAAGCCGATGCCCATCATGTTGAGACCGGCGCCCACCGCCAGGGTGTTTTGAGCAACCTTGTTCCGGGTGATGTCGGCCAACTTCGAGACTGGTAGCGGACAGAGCGCGGTCCCGTTCGCGGCGTCGCCCGGCTTAATGGCATCGGCGTTATAAATACAGGCAGCTCCCTCGCGAAGCAGTCCGAGGTGACGATCCATGGCGTCCTGATTCAGCGGGATCAGCAAGTCGAGGCGGTCACCCATGTTGGTGACTTTCTCGGGGCCAGTACGAATCGTGAGAAACGTGTGGCCGCCACGGATGATCGACTGGTAGGCATTGTAGGCATTCAGGTGCAGGCCACGGCGGCTGAAGATCTTTGCGAAGATGTCGCCCGGGGTCGCTACTCCCTGACCGGCGGCGCCTCCAATTGCAATGGTGAAGGTCTGCTTCATAGCGATCTCCGTGCGCCGGTTAAAACCGGCAAGGTGTGGTGAATGAAAGTTTCATACGTTGAAGGACTAGCGAACCACAACGGCCCCGAGTCATGCGGAGCCGCCCGTGAGGGCGGCGTCGAAGCGTTGGCAGGACCGACGCGTCGTGCGGCTCATCCGAAAATGGCTGAACGCCGGTGTGTTGGAGGATGGGAAACGGATACGAGTGGAAGAAGGAACGCCCCAGGGCGGAAGTGCATCGCCGCTTTTGGCGAACGTCTATCTTCATTACGTATTCGACCAGTGGGTCCAATCGTGGCGCCGGAAGCGAGCTCACGGAGATGTAATAGCCGTGAGGTTTGCCGATGACGTCGTAGTTGGATTCCAAAGGAAATCGGATGCCGATCAGGTTCGGACGGAGCTCAGCGAGAGAATGCGGAAGTTCCATCTGGAGCTGCATCCCGATAAGACGCGCCTTCTGGAATTCGGTCCGTTTGCGATCGAAGACCGGAGAAGACGAGGAGCAGGGAAACCGGAAACCTTCAACTTCCTGGGCTTTAGTGTGCTGCAGAAGCACACGGATAAGGAGTTCACCATGAACTAAATAGCCGTGTGGATGACAAGCTG
>Ga0137418_10005342_pt1 | contig 11785 bp, 11 predicted proteins | sample CZODoug3_1_2_16f_FD_122242 | JGI IMG/M metagenome (GOLD analysis project Ga0137418, IMG submission 122242) | Vadose zone soil fungal communities from Angelo Coast Range Reserve, California, USA - CZODoug3_1_2_16fungal (Hybrid Assembly) | ecosystem: Environmental > Terrestrial > Soil > Vadose... | reverse complement strand
AGCAACGATCTCCTCATCGGCAACTTCGGCAACGGCGAGATCCTCGCCTACGACGCAACCACGGACCTTTTCCTCGGCACCATCAACGGCATAAACGGCCAGCCTCTGGTTAATGATCGCCTCTGGGCCCTCGAAACCCGCAGCGCAGGGGCTTTTGATCCGAACGCGGTATATTTCTCAGCCGGCATCAACAATCAAGCCGACGGCCTGTTTGGAGCGATCACCGCCATAACGCCCGAACCCGCAACCATCTTCGGGACCGCAACCGGCCTTATCGCGCTTGCGCTGTCGAGAGTCAAACGCACTCTGCGAGGCAGCCGCGTCTAAAACAGGTAACGCCAAAATCTTCACCGCCACAGCGTCACAGCCACGCCCACCTTGTGTGTCGGATATCGTCTCCGCCGCAGAAAGGCGGCGAACCCCTCCGCGACCGGGAGGCCGTGTACCCATTCCGGATCTATTCCGTGATCACACGGTCGGCCCACTCAATCAGCGACACAAAGATCGTTGGATTCCCGAACTTCGCTCCATAGTTATTCAGGTCCGCCTCTGTCACGCCTCTGGCACGGGAGCACGCACCACAAGCGGAGGTCTGAATGTGTTTCGCGGCGACCTTATCCAGCGTCTCGCCCACAGGCGGCCATCCCACCGGCGTCACTGCATTGGAGAGCGTCTTTCGCATCAGTCCAACTGCCTCCCCCAGCAGGAAAATCTGCACCTCATGTCCAGCTTCAGCAAGTGCCAACCCATGCAGAAAGGGAAACGCCGCCTTGGTTGGATCGTCGGAACCCCACGCGCTCTTCATCACGATCTTCAGCGGCTTGTGCGCAGTTTGCCACCCGAGAGAACTGCCCACCGAAGCGAAAGGCAGTGCCGCCAACTGCGCAAATCGTGACAGGAATAGTCGACGCACCATAAGCTTCTCCCTTTAGGGGAACAATCCTACACCGGTACACGTTCCTCGATCTCTGAGAAAGGGACAAACTCTACACAGCCCCAGGAGCACTCCTCCCCTTCGCCTTCCGCAGCAGCGTCATCGACACATAAGCTCCAATCCACGATCCCGCCGCCGCAAAACACACATAGATCCAGTTCTTCGTATAACTGATCACCGCGAACGCCGACAGCAGATACCAGACGCTGCTCCAGGTAGCCGCGGGCACACGCCGCTGCGCCGACACCGCCGCATTGAACATCACATATACCGCGTCCGTCGCAGCGGTAGACACTACCACGCCAAGCGCCAGCCACAAATCAAGGTGCGCCATCCTCCAACCTCCGCAATCCGCTCTTCAGCTTGTTCCGGTATCGCCGGATGCCGAGCGCCCCGGCTCAGATCCCCGCGTACCACGAGTAACCAAATGCAGGCTGGATGGAGCCCTTACCATCGCCAACATGTTTCAAAGAATCAGTAACGGTAATGCGTGACAGAAACTTCACGCTCTTGTACCCCAGCTGCCGCGCCACCCGCACTCGCAAAGGCGCTCCATGATCCGCAGGCAAATCCGCGCCATTCAAGTTGTAAGCCAAAAATGTCTGCGCATGAAACGCATCCGGCAAATCCAGGCTGTCCCAAGACCCGTCGAACGGCCAGAACACCGCAAATTTCGCCTTCTCCGAAACTCCTACCAAATTCATCACGTAAGCCAGCGGCACGCCCGTCCATTCCGCAATGAACGACCAGCCCTCTTCGCAAGCCTGGTGCGTGATCTGAGTCTTCGCCGGCATACGCTTGATCTCAGCGAGCGAAAATGTCGACGGCCGCGCCACCAGCCCATCCACTGTCAGCCGCCAGTCCGCAAATCCTCCGGCCAGCAGCCGTTGATAAGGATCAGTCTTCGGCTGCGGCCCGCTCACCGGCACCACTTTAGAAATCTCGCTCCGATTGAACTCCCGCGCCAGCGAACCGCTCGCCATCAGCAGCCGCTGCGTCGCATACGTTAGCGTTTCGCCCGGCCCCCAAATTCCGCCCCAATCCGGCGGTATTAACCCAAAATGATTCGCAATCTTCGCCGCCGCTCCCAGCCCCGTTACGCCCGCCGCCGCAGTCAATCCCGTCGTTAACAACTTCCGCCGCGAAACATGCGCGCTCATGGCTGCACCCTCCCGCCGCTCACTCGGCCCGTGATCATAGCCCTTGTGCGCTGCACAAAACCCGCCAGGCAAACCATCGCCACGTGCACCAGCACGAACAACACCAGCAAATTAGCAGCAAAAAAGTGCAGCGTGCGCGCTGTCTCATACCCTCCGCTCGACCGCACAAAAAAGGGAAACACCGAAGTAATGGCCGGAGACATCGCCATCCCCGTCCAGATCATCAGCGGAAACAAAAAGAAAACCACCGCCAGGTAGGAAAGCCTCTGCAGCACACTGTAGCCGTACGCTTCTTCCGCCGCAGGCTTCTTAAATCGCAAACGATCCCAAATCTCGCCGCGCAGCGAATTCCACGAAAGCTGCCCCTTCGCCGGCCACAAATTCCTCCGGAAGTGCTGCGACATCAACCCCGAAATCGCATACAACAATCCGGTCAGCACGCACAACCAAGCCGCCTGAAAATGCATATACCGTCCCCAACCAGACGGCCCGCCCAGCATAAACGGCAGCGGCAAATCCAAAATCGAAGGCGTCCCTAGCCCGCCGGTCTCCCCCCAATAAAATCGCGGATGCGCCAGCAAAATCCCAAATCCGCTAATCACCAGCGCAACAAAACTAATCGTGTTAAGCCAATGCGTGACCCGCACCAACAAAGAAAATCGCAGCGTCTCCGGCCGACTCGTGTCCCGGATCGTACCAGCTTCGAGGTAGGTCGTGGTAGCCATAACGCTTGCGCAAAACGCTACCACACGCCCAAAACCAGCACAATCCCTCCGTGCCTTCGTTTAGTGGTCAGCATCCGATCGACGCGTTATTTAGGCATTAAACCCTTAGCGATTGGGAAGCGCTCCTACCAAAAGTTCTCTTCCATGACTATCGCGCACGCTAGAATTTAGCGTCGAGTCATAGGTTGGAGAATATCCGAGATGCTAGCTCCTCAGAAGTTCGCGTTCCAAGTCGCGCTCGTCGTAGCCTTTTTGTTGCCCTCTTCACGCATGGGTCAGGAGTCCAGGTCGCCGGCTGGCGCTATTCCAGAGGGGTGGTACGCATACCCCGAGAATAAGCTGAATGCCTGGCCTAAAAACTCGACCTGGAGCCCATGCCCCAGCGTTTCACTAACTGATTGGCGGGTGAGCACTGAAGGCGATGCCGTAAGAATTACCAAACTGCTCAACGACAGAACGTCAATTCAAAATAGGAGCGAACAATTGCCATTGCCGCCCTTGTTGAAGCTCGAACAAGGGATGCCGGGTCAAACTGTAAGGGCCGGTCTAAAAAGCGTTTTGCATTTCAAGAATGATTGGCTTCTGGCCTACGACGGCGGCGAATGGGGTGGCGGCCTTTGGCTAACTAACGACGACGGAAGCGAAACGAAGCGTATTCTCAGCGACAATGTTCGCGAAATGATTTCTATAGACGATGGTGTCCTGGTTTTGTCAGGTCTCTCTCATATAGTCATAGATTTTGGCAATGCGTTTATCTTTTCAAACCCAAATGGGATGAACATCTCACTCCAACATGCTGTCCATCTGGATGGTGAACCGAGCGGTTACGCCCAGGAACCCAATGGGTCGGTACTGTTTGTCACAACCTACGGACTTTGCAGAATCACAAAATCAGGCGAGTTGCAGACGCTAACCGGATTCCCACGCTGGAGCCCACACGTATTTACAAATTCTATGGTTATCACACCGGACGGAAGTATTTTTATGGGGATGCGCATGTTTGTTCTGAGGGTTCGCAAAAGTACTGACCGATACAGAACAGAATGGTTACTTCCGAAGGAATGCGGGCCGAAGTGATGCCGCGTCGTAGCGCTACTGATTCACTCCGCTAGCCAGAAATCCCCCATCCACCGCCAATACATGCCCGGTCACAAAACTCGCCGCATCCGAGGCCAAAAACACCGCCGCCCCCGCCAATTCATCCAACTGCCCAAATCGGTGCATTGGCGTGCGCAGCAAAAATTCCTTCCCGCGCTCCGTCCCATCTAGCAATCCCGCATTCAGCTCCGTGCGAAAAACTCCCGGCGCAATCCCATTCACGCAAACTCCCTTCGTAGCCCATTCAATCGCCAGCGACTTCGTCAGCGAAGCCACCGCCGCTTTGCTCGCCGAATACGCCGCAACCTCCTGCAGCGCCACAAACGAAGCGATCGACGCAATATTAATGATGCGCCCATACTTCCGCTCGATCATGTGCCGTCCAAACACCCGGCAAGCCCGCAAGGTCCCGTTCAGGTTCGTATCAAGAATGCCGTTCCATTCTTCCTCGGGAACCTGCAACGTGGGTGTGCGCTTAGTCCGCCCCGCGCAGTTTATCAAAATCTCCACGTTCCCAAATTCCGCCAGCACCGCCTTCAATAATTCCTCGATGCTCGCCTCCTTCGTAACATCGCAGCTCTGCGCGAGCGACCGTCGACCCAGCGCCTTCACCTCCTCCGCCGCCTTATGCACTAATTCCGTCCGCCGCCCGGTAGGCACAACATTAGCTCCAGCCAACGCCAATCCCTTGTTGAGAGCAAGCCCAATCCCGCTCGTCCCCCCAATTATCACCGCCGTCTTCCCACTCAAATCCAAGTTCGGATGCCCCATAATCCTCGCCAGTGGCACGGGCTTCAGCCTGTGCCCCCCACAACCTGACCGCGCACAATCCCTCGGAGCGACCTCGTTTACCTCACAATCCCGGAGGGATGCCGAAGACTTTAGCCCAGGACGAAGTCCTGGGTACAAAACTGAATTGCCTGCAATCGCCGCACGGCTGTGGTCCCGCCCTACTGCGTAATCCGCCCAGCCCATCCCCCGCCCGGCGCCAAGCTAATCTTTAATTTAGTCCCGCGATTAACCTGCGTCTTCGTCATTCTGTAGTCGCTGCCCATCCGATCCGCGTTCAAGCCGTCTTGGTAGGCCTGCAGCGTGAAATTCCCCTCCGGCAAAAACGAAAAATCAATCTCCATCTCCCGCGGCGACCAATTCGTCATCGCCCCCACATACCAATCCTTCCCGTTCCGACGCGCCACCGCGACGTACTGCGCAATTTTCCCGTCGAGCACCTTCGTCTCGTCCCACACCGAAGGCACCGGCCCCAGAAACTCCATAATCTCCGGCTCCCGGAAATAATTCGACGGGCTATCCGACAGCATCTGCAGCGGGCTCTCGAAAACCACGTACATCGCAAGCTGGTGGCAGCGCGTGCCCTGGCTCATCGGCCGACTGCCAATCGCTTTGAACGCGTTCTTCTGCGCGTTGATCATCGCCCCCGGCGTGTAATCCATCGGCCCCAGCACCATCCGCGTGAACGGCAGCGTCACGTCATGATCCGGATCAGTCTCCGCGCTCCATTTGCTCCACTCCATCCCGCGCACGCCTTCCGTGCTGATCAGGTTCGGCCACGTCCGCGTCATGGTTGCCGGCTTCTGATCGCCGTGAAAATCCACAAGCATCTTCCTCTTCGCCGTCTCCCGGCTCACCTTGTGATAGTAATTGATCAGCTTCTGATCGCTGCGCTGCATGAAATCCACTTTGACGCCCTTTATCCCCCATTTCTCATACTGGTCCAGCGCCTTCTCCAATTGATCGTCCAGCTTGTTCCACAAAACCCACAAAATCACGCCGACATTCTTCCCCTTCGCGTAGCTGGTCAGCTCCTCCATGTTTAATCCCGGCACAACGTCCAGCACATCTCCGTTCCTGTACCAGCCCTCGTCCAAAATGATGTAAGAAATCCCGTACTTCGCCGCGAAATCAACGTAGTACTTATACGTCTCTGTATTCACGCCCGCCTTGAAGTCCACGCCGTAAACGTTCCAGTCGTTCCACCAGTCCCACGCAACCTTGCCCGGCTTGATCCACGACGCGTCTTGCACCTGCGAAGGCTTCGCCAGCAAGTACGTCAGTTGATTCGTCAGCAGGTCGCCATCCTTCTCGGCAATTCCGATCACGCGCCACGGAAACGTCCGCGTGCCCTTGGTGATCGCGATGTAATCCGCGCTTTCCACCACGTGCAAATCACGATCACGTTCCAAGTGTTCCTTTAGCGGATACGGTGGAAATGTCCCTGCCAAACCGTTGCCGTTGGTGCCCCGCAGCCACAATCCCGGATATTCCTCAACATCCGATTCCGCAACCGCCACTTTCGCGCCGTCTCCCACGTCCACCACTGCGGGAAGCGTCGCGAGATATTCAGGATGGATATCCGCCAAGCGTCGCGGCAAATATTTCCGTTCGTTGTGCGACATGAAGCTTTCTTCTTCCGGGTAGAAAACAATATTGTTGCTTGTAAAATTCAAATTCATCTCTTCGCCGTAAATCTTCACTTCCGGCCGCGGCAGAGACGTTTCCAGGCGATAACTCACTCCTTCGTTGTACGCGCGAAATGTCACCGCGTAGCCGCCGTCCATGTCCAAATGCAATTCTTTGTAGTTGTCGCGAATCTTCGCGAACTTCTGCCGCACCACCGGCTCGAGCTTTTCGTCGTGGCTGCTCTCTTTGTGCTTCAGAACTTTTGCCTGCACTCCAAATTTCTTGTGATCAACATCCAGGGAAAGCGTGCAATCCTGCAGCACCGCCCGGCCGTTCACCAGCACGTCATAGCGAACGCCATTCGCCGTGCGAATCTTTACCTCGATTTTGTTGTTCGGCGAGCGCAAATCGTAGCTCGTTTGCGCGTTCGCTCCACCCGCCAGCAATAGCACCAGCGCCGACACGAACAGTGCTTTCCGCAGCATTCCATTCATGGTTTCCCCTCTGAAGTCGCGTGAAACTCTATGCCCCGGCTGCCCCCGGACCCATCTCCACTACAAAATAATTCGCCGGCACCGGCCCCACATTCTTTACGCCATGCTCCTCGTTCGAACGCACAAACCCAATCGCCCCCGGTCCCAACTGGTACGTTTTGCCATTAACCGTCAGCTCCAAGGTCCCTTCGCGCATCAAAAACATTTCCGAATGCACATGACGATGCGGCGGATGCGGCATAGCCCCGGGCGGCAGCGTAGTCGCATGCGTTTCCAGCGATTCGCCGGTAGCGAGTTTGCCCTTCAGGGCTTCGCGCGTTTGCGCCCCGCTCGCCGTCGTGTGCACGGCAAGTGCTTCGAACGCATGCCCGCCCGAAGGCAGAGAATCACCTTGCCCGCCAGCCTCCGCCGCGTGCAACAGTCCAACCGGCAGCAGCGCTCCGGGCAACAGCAAACACATCTCACGTCGCGTAATCGTCATGGCTAACTCCTCCGCGTTGGAAGGACCCCAATTTGCCGCATCGATTGCGGCACTCACTAGAAGTAACTCGACAGCGGCACAAAGAATCTTTTAGCATCGCTGTGTTTGTCAAGCCGGAAAGCACAAACAAAAATGATGAGAAACTACGCAATCGTTTCGAATGTTCGGCCCGAGATAGCTGCGTGACCATTCCCAGAATTCTCCGCTTGGGCAGCCTGAAAAATGTCACGCAGTTCGCGGACCATGTGCGCGCGCTTGAATTGCAAATTCCCTGCGATCCCGAGATTCTTCCCGCCGCGCAGTCGCCCCTGTTCGCGCCGCTTGTCCGCGGTGGCGTCCGAATCGGAAATCGCATCGCGATCAATCCCATGGAGGGATGGGACGGAACCGCGGATGGCAATCCGACGGAAAATACTTTGCGGCGCTGGCGCCGCTTCGGCCAGAGCGGCGCGAAATTAATTTGGGGCGGCGAAGCCGTCGCCGTCTCGCACGCCGGGCGCGCGAATCCGAATCAGCTTGTTGTTGCGGAGCATACTCGCGCGGGGCTTGCGCAACTTCGCGCTGCGCTCGTTACTGAGCACGTGCTCGCGGCTGGCTCCGATGCGGGCTTGCTGGTTGGGTTGCAGCTTACGCATTCGGGGCGATACTGCAAACCAAATTCGCATAAACATGCCGAGCCGAAAGTTGTGCATCGCCATCCGATCCTGGACCGGCGGCTCGGTTTGCATGATGACTTTCCACTGCTCACGGACGGAGAGATTGGCGGAATCATCGAAGAGTTTCATCGCGCGGCGCGGATTGCGTCGGAGCTTGGTTTTGATTTTGTTGATGTGAAACATTGTCATGGATATTTGGGGCATGAATTTCTTGGGGCGCATACGCGGGAAGGGAAGTACGGGGGAAGTTTTGAAAATCGCACGCGATTTCTGCGCGAAGTTGTGCAGGGAATTCGGGCCGCTGCTCCGGGCTTGAAAATTGGCGTGCGCGTTTCGGCTTTTGATACTGTGCCGTTCCGGCCCGATCCGGCGCAATCTCCCGATGGAAAAAGTGGCGGGAAATCGGGCCCGGGAATTCCGGAGCCTTTCGCGGATTTGCTTCCGTATCGTTGGGGATTTGGCGTGAACGCGAACGATCCGACGCAGCCGGATTTGGCGGAGCCGATCCAGTTGTTGTCTTTGCTCGAATCGTTGAATATTTCTCTGGTGAATTTGACGGCGGGAAGTCCTTACTACAATCCGCATATTCAGCGGCCGGCGCTGTATCCGCCTTCAGATGGATATCAGCCGCCGGAAGATCCGCTGATAGGCGTGGCGCGCCAAATGGAAGCGGCGCGGGAATTGAAGCGCCGATTTCCGAATTTGCTTTTCGTAGGTACGGCATACAGTTATTTGCAGGATTTCCTGCCGCATGTGGCGCAAGCGGCGTTGCGCGACGGTTGGGTGGATTCGGTGGGGCTGGGGCGCATGGTTTTAACATATCCGGAAATCTTTCTGGATGCCGCGCATAGCGGCACGGTGCAGCACAAAAGAATCTGCAGAACGTTCAGTGATTGCACGACCGCTCCGCGCAATGGGTTGCCTTCGGGTTGCTATCCGCTGGACAGTCATTACAAAAGCTCCGCGATGGCCGTGCAGTTGAACGCGCTGAAGGCCAAGCGCGCACGGCCGGGGATTGCCGAATGAACATCGAAGCGCTGAACGAGCAGCGGAAATTGCGGCGCAAGGTGCAGGGGATTGCCGCGGCGTTGCTGCCGTATCAATCCGATGGACGCGTTGCAGTGGACGCATTCCAGCGGCACCTGGCAGCGACGCAACGCGCGGGGCTGATGAACGCGGTAAACATGGACACCGGGTACGTGAACTATCTGAGTGATGCGGAGAAGCAGGAAGTGCTGCGCTGGACGCGCGAAGCGCTCGGAGCGGGAGTGCCGTTTGTGGCCGGTGCGTACATCGAGAATCAGTCTGGTCATGGGGCCGGCGATGTTGTGGCGTTGTACCGGCGCGAGATGGAGCGCATTGCCGCGCTCGGCGGGATTCCGATTTTGTTTCAGACCGCGCGGCTGCACGGAAAATCCGCGGTGGAAAAGGTTGCGGTGTACCGGGCAGTTTGCCGGGGATTTCCCCGCGTCCTGGCATTCGAGTTGGGGCCCATGTTCGCGCCGAACGGAGAAATCTTCGATGAAGAAACGGTGCGGCGGCTGATGGATATTCCGGAGCTTGCGGGGATGAAGCATTCCTCGCTGGACCGCATGGTGGAGCTGGAGCGTCTGGCGCTGCGCGACGCGCACCGGCCGGAGTTTCAGATTTACACCGGCAACGACCTGGGAATAAATATGATCGAGTACGGCTCGGACTACCTGCTGGGACTGGCCACATTCGCACCGGAAAAGTTCGCGGAGCGTGACCAACTGTGGGAAGCGGGCGATCCGGCCTATTACGCGGTGTCCGACGCATTGCAGTACCTGGGGAACGTGGCGTTTCGCGAGCCGGTTCCCGCCTACAAGCATTCGGCAGCAGTGTTCCTGCACCTGACGGGACGAATCCCAACGGACCTGCCGCACCCGCAAAATCCGAAGCGCCCAGCCTGGGAGCGAGAGCTTCTCCAAGATTGCGCCCGCCGGCTGTCGCTGCCCGGGGGGGAAAAAACACAACTCAGAGGACACTGAGGCGGGAGCACAGAGAGCACCGCGCATAGGCCTAAGGTGCAAGTATCAATAATTCGAAATCGAGGGACCGAAATCCATGAGTACAAGATACCTTCGTCGTTACAGCGAACTAACAGCTCTCTTTTATTTGCTATCTACCCGCAAACTTACTCTTGTCGATCCGAAGTCCTGGGAGGACGGCAACGACCAGCTGTTATCTACTCCTGGGTGCGCACTCAGATATTCAATTCTTTCGTTGACGGCGGCCCACCTTCCAGATCCGGAGATATTCGCCGCCCTTCGGGCGCGGACGCTCGAGCCAGTCGATAGAGCCGTCGGACCGGGCAAGAAAGCCGTCGGCGCTGATAGCGATGTAGACGATGATTTTGCGTTTGCGGACCATAGCGCGGCCCAATCCTACTGCCTAACGCCCTAGGATTTCCATAGACTCGCCGGTGCGGGGACGCCAGCTGGAAGGGCGCCGCTACGTAATGGCGGTGCATAAGGGGGCGTTATGCCGAGGAAATGTAAAATTAATGTCTTGCGATTGACAGATAGTTGACGGGCGTGGTAACACCGTTGCGTCCCCATATAGCGAGCCGAGGTCGAAAGGGTGTGTCCAAATGAAGGAATCCAGTTGTGGGTCAAAGAGATTTAGCATGAGCACAAAAAGACTAACGCTCGCAGCGATGTTGATCGGCCTGCTACTATTCGGGCTGGTGGAGAGCTCCGCCGCACAGGACGACTTTATCTACCCAAAGCGTGTGCCATACGTCCAAGTCGCTCCTAGCACGAACCTTCCCGATGGGCTCCCCTACTGCGGGAGCGGTTCGGGGCTGAGGCTCATCTGCTACGGGCCGAGCTTTGTGAAGGCGGCTTACAACTTCCCACCTACCTCTACGCTGGACGGCACCGGGCAGACCATCCTCATCGTGGACGCCTTCGGCAGTCCCACGATCGAGAGCGATCTGGCCCTGTTCGACGCCGTCTTCAAGATTCCCCCGCCGCCGTCCTTTACGATTCTCTGTCCGGAAGGCGGGTGTCCGGTTTACGATCCCAGCGACACGCACCATGGTGAGTTGGGTTGGACTGTAGAGACCAGCCTGGATGTAGAGTACGCCCACGCCATGGCCCCTGGAGCGAACATTGTGCTGGTGGTCGCTTCAACCAGTTCAGGCAACGCCATCAACTCAGCCGAAGCCACGGCCATCCACCTGTACCCGGGAAGCGTAATGTCGCAGAGCTTCGGCATCCCGGAAATTCTCATCCGTCATGGCAACAATGCGCAGCTCATGCAGGCGGAGAAGAACTATGCGGCGGCAGAGCAGGCAGGGATTACCGTACTGGCCTCCGCCGGAGACTTCGGCGCTACCAACGGTTTCGGCACCGCCAACGCTGACTTTCCATCCTCCGATCCCCTAGTCCTGGCGGTCGGGGGTACTGAAGGGAACCCTTATACGACTCCTGGAACCGCGACGTTAAGTTGCCCAGCGGGCATGACTTGCTCGGCTGGCCTCGCCACATTCACTGGCCCCTGCAGTTCGGTCAATGGGTTCTTGCATACTCCTTGCACGCCCGTTGGCTACGGGGGAGAAGAAGTCTGGAACGAGCCACTTTTTGCCCCCGGCTCGACCACGGGGGGAGCACCCAGTTTGTTCTTTCCAGTTCCCACCTATCAGGACGGGCTGGGCCTGTCATCCAGAGCTACCCCCGACGTATCTTACACCGCGGCGATTCATGGCGGCGTGCTGGTGGCAAACACCACCATCCTGGGCGTTCCGGCGTTTTTCATTGTAGGGGGCACTAGCGTCGGCTCCCCGCAGTGGGCAGC
>Ga0137418_10005341_pt1 | contig 11785 bp, 13 predicted proteins | sample CZODoug3_1_2_16f_FD_122242 | JGI IMG/M metagenome (GOLD analysis project Ga0137418, IMG submission 122242) | Vadose zone soil fungal communities from Angelo Coast Range Reserve, California, USA - CZODoug3_1_2_16fungal (Hybrid Assembly) | ecosystem: Environmental > Terrestrial > Soil > Vadose... | reverse complement strand
CTCCATGAAGTGGCGCGACACCTCGTGACCCTGGCCGAGCAGCACGTCGTTGCCACGCTTGGTCACGCGGACGACATCGTCCGCGACCAGACGGTGCCCCCGCTCCACCAGGTCGAGCACGCACTCGCTCTTCCCGATGCCCGAGCGGCCGCGGAACAACAGGCCCACGCCGAACACGTCGGCCAGAGACCCGTGGACCGTGGTGGAGGGAGCGAACGCGTCGTCGAGGAACGGCTTCAGGCGCCGGAAGAACTCGTCGGTCTTGAGGCGCGAGCGGATGACGGCGATGCCCTTCGCGGCCGCCAACGTCACCAGCTCCTCGGGAGGCTGTTGCCCCTTCGTCACGAAAATGCACGGCAGGTCGTAGCCGAGGAACGTTTCGATCGCCTTCCGGCGGGCCTTGGCGTCGAGTGAAGCCAGGTAGGTAATTTCGGTCTCGCCCAAGATGTGCAGGCGGTCGGCGGCACGCGCGAACCGCGCCGTGTACCCCGCCAGGACGAGGCCGGGGCTCGAGGCCTCGGGCGACGGAATCACGCGATCGAGTCCCGCATCCCCCGTGAGCGCCTCCAGCTGCAACGGGTCGCCCCGCTTGGTCAAGAGATCGCGGACTTTGAGAGCCGTCATCGGGCCGGCACGGAGCGTTTGTCGAGTTGGCGGCGCACGCGCTGAGCGGCGCTGTCGAGCGCCGTGCGGTGATCGTCGGCCTGCGCCGTGGCGACGTACACCTTGCCGCGCGCCGTATGTAATCGCAGTTCGACACCCGCCGCCCCATGATCGTCGGCGAAGATCACCCGCGCGTCGTGCGGCCGTGCCGCGATCTTGGCGAGCCGTTCGACCAGCGTGCGCGCGCGGGCGCGCAGCTCGTCGGGAATCTCGCAGTGACGGGCAGTGATCGTGATCCGCATGATCAAGCTCCTGACTGAGCGATGACGCGCTGCAGCTGAGCCTCGGTGGCGCGCGCCGCCGTCTCCCACGACAGACCCTCGGCGAAGGCGCGGGCCGCGCGCCCGAGGCGCGTCACCAGCGCGGCGTCGTTGGCCAACCCGAGCATGCGCTGGGCAAGGGCGTCCGCGTCGCCGTGGGGCACGAGGTAGCCGGTCGCGCCATGGCGCACCGACTCACGCAGTCCCGGACTATCCGATGCCAGCGCGGGCGTCCCGCACGCGGCGGCCTCGACATTCGAGATGCCCCACCCTTCCTTCGGACTTGGGAAGACCACTGCCCACGCGCGCCGCAGCAGGCGGCGCTTTTCGTCCTCCCCGACGAATCCGAGGAAGCGGACCGCTTCGCCGAGACCGGTGGCACCGGCGATGCGCTCGAGCCGCGGCCGGTCGTCGCCCTGTCCGGCGATCTCGAGCATCACATCGGGTCTCGTCTGACGCGTCACTGCCAGCGCCCGCAGCGCGATCTCCACTCCTTTATAACGCTTGAGGCGCCCAACGTACAAGAACGTCGGATGCTCGGCCCGCGGCGTCGCCCGATCGGGGCAGAACCACGTCGAGTCCACACCCGGATAGACCACCTCGATGCGCGCCGCCGCCACGCCCCGTTGGATCAGGTCCTCACGCGTGCTGTCCGAGATCGCATGGAACGCCGCCCGGCGGTAGGCCCGCGGCATCGCTCGCTCCGCCAGCCAGACGGCCGCGGCCATCGGCCAGTTCGCTTCGGCGAAGGCCGTCGTGCCGAAGAGATGTGGCACAATCGCGACAAACGGGAGTCGGGTCAGCATAGAGAGGAAGAGGGGAAGTTTGTTGACGTCTTCGACCACGACGTCGTAGGGGCGCGCCGCCAACGCCCGCCGCACTGCGCCACGGCCGAGGAGGGCGAAACTGTGCCGCCCCCCCACCCGCTGGACGCGGATCCCGTCCAGCACCGCGGCCCTGGCCGCGCCGGGCCAACCGCTCGCGATCAAATCGACCTGGTGTCCCCACCCCGCCAGCCGGCCGAACAGCGCGTGCAGGTGGATCTCCGCCCCGCCGGCGTGGGGGTTCTCGCGGTCGTTCCAATTGACCACGAGGACCTTCACAGCGCGCCCGACTCGCGCGCCACCGCGTCGAGGACGCCGTTGACGAAGGCGGGCGCCTTCGCGCCGGCGAACCAGTGCGCCAGCTTCACGGCTTCATCGATCACCACACGAGCGGGTGTCGCGCCTTCCGCGATCTCGGCGAGTGCGAGGCGCAGAATGTTGCGTTCCACGACCCCGACGCGCTCGAAGCGCCAGTGCTCCGCCGCGTCGGCGATGCGCCGGTCGAACTCGCGCTGACCCGCGACCGCCTGGGCGGCCAGTTCGGCGCCACGGTCGTACGCTTCCGGCGCGCGGCCGTACATCACGGCCACGCGGGCGATGACTGTCTCGATGGACGGCTCGCCGGAGAGTTCCCACGCGTAGAGGAGCTGGAGGGCGCGGGCGCGCGCCCTAGTCTCTGGACGCTGCACGGGCCAACTGGGCGAGGACGTCGGCCGTCTGCAGCGCCGCCTCGGCGGCCTCGAAGCCCTTGTTGCCACCCTTCCCACCAGCCCGCGCCATTGCCTGCTCGAGAGTCTCGGTGGTGAGGACGCCGAATCCCACGGCGATGCGGTGTGCCAGCGCCACGTTGCCGAGCCCGCGCGCGGCCTCTCCTGCGACATACTCGAAATGCGGCGTCTCGCCGCGGATCACGCACCCGAGCGCCACGATGGCGTCGTAGCGTCCGCCCGCGGCGGCGGCCTCCGCCGCGACGGGCAGCTCGAATGCGCCGGGCACCCACACGACGTCGACGTCGGAGTCCGGGAGGCCGTGGCGGCGCAAGGCGTCGCGCGCCCCCTCGAGGAGCAGATTGGTAACGGTCTCATTGAACCGGCTGACGACGACCGCGACGCGGCGCCGGGGCGAGGGCGCGGCCACCGTCAGTGGGTGAGGAAGTGGCCGAGCTTGTCTCGCTTCACGTCGAGATAGGCCCGATTCTCGTCGGACGGCGCCGGCACGATGGGGAGGCGCTCGACGATGTCGAGGCCGTAGCCTTCCAGACCGACGAGCTTCATCGGGTTATTCGTCAACACGCGAATCGACGAGAGCCCGAGATCGAGCAGAATCTGCGCGCCGATGCCGTAGTTCCGGAGATCGGGCTTGAAGCCCAGCTTCTCGTTTGCCTCGACGGTGTCGTGCCCCGCGTCCTGCAGCTCGTAGGCCTTGAGCTTGTTGAGCAGGCCGATCCCCCGCCCTTCCTGATCGAGGTACACGATCGCGCCGCGGCCCTCGGCCGCGATCATCCGCATCGCGCTGTGCAGCTGCCACCCGCAGTCGCAGCGTCCCGACCCGAAGACGTCGCCGGTCAGACACTTGGAGTGCATGCGCACGAGCACGTCGCGCTTCCCCACAATGTCGCCGTACGACAGGGCGACGTGCTCCGCGGCATCGACGTCGTTGTGATACCCGATGATGCGGAACTCTCCAAACGGGGTCGGCAGCCGCGCTTCCGCGACGCGATGAACGAGCCGCTCGTGCGCGAGACGGTAGGAGACGAGCTGCGCAACCGTGATGAACGTCAGCCCATGCTGCTCGGCGACGCGCTCGAGGTCGGCGCGGCGCGCCATCGACCCGTCGGGGTTGAGGATCTCGCAGATCACGCCCGCCGGATACAGGCCCGCGAGCCGCGCGAGATCGACGCTCGCTTCGGTTTGGCCCACGCGTTGCAGCACACCGCCGGGCCGGGCCCGGAGCGGGAAGACGTGACCGGGCCGGCGCAGGTCGGCCGGCACGGTGGCCGGATCGAGGGCGACGCGGATCGTGGCCGCGCGGTCGGCGGCCGAGATACCCGTCGTGACCCCGAAGCGCGCCGCCGCGTCGATGCTGATGGTGAACGCGGTTTCGTGCGACTCGGAGTTGTGCTCGGTCATCTGCGGCAGGCCGAGCGCCTGGCAGCGCTCCGGCATCAGGGGCAGGCAGATGAGCCCGCGCCCGTGCGTCGCCATGAAATTGATCATGTCGGGGGTGACCCGGTCGGCGGCGCCGACCAGGTCTCCCTCGTTCTCGCGGTTCTCGTCGTCGGCAACGATCACCAGCTTGCCGGCGCGGATGTCCGCGATCGCCTGTTCTATTTTGCGATGCTGCATAGTTGCCTCACGTACTTCCCCAGCACGTCTCCCTCCACGTGCACCCGCTCCCCGACGCCGAGCGTTCCGAGCGTGGTGTGCTCACGCGTGAACGGGATCAACGAGACCTGCACGAGGTCCACCCCCGGCAGCTCGTTGACGGTGAGACTCACGCCGTCCACGGTAATGGCGCCGTGCGGAATCGACACTTGCCGCACCGCATCGGGCACCCGCAGGTCGTACAGCCAGGCGTCGCCACGCCGCTCGACCCGCTGCACCACCGCGACGCCGTCCACGTGACCCTGGACGATGTGGCCGCCCAGCCGATCCGTGGCGCGCAGGGCGCGCTCCAGATTCACGCGACGACCGGCCGCATACTCGCCGAACAGCGTGCGCCCCTCCGTCGTCTCCACCACGTGAACGGAGAAGCCGCCCTTCACGGCGCGCTCGACCGTCAGGCACGCGCCGTTCACCGCGATGCTCTCGCCCTGCTTCACGCCTTTGAACGGGGCCTGAATCGAGAGCGCGAGCCCTGTTTCTCGCTTCCCGTTTCCCGTTTGCCGGGTCGCTCTCGTGACCCGGCCAACGGCGCTTACGATCCCGGTAAACATAGCCGCCTGTCCAATACCAATAATGTATCAAAGCCCAGAGCCCTTCGCTCCACCGGCGTCCAGCGCGGCGCCTCCGCGAGGGGTTGCGGCGGAACTCCGGGAAAGGCCGGAACGGCGCCTTCTCCGAGCCAGACCGGCGCCTGCACCCAATACAACCGGTCTACCAGACCGTCGGCGAGGAGTCGCGCGCCCAGCGCTCCTCCGCCTTCGCACAAGAGCGACTGGATCCCGGCGTCGCGCAGCATGCGGAGTCCGTCCCGCAACGTGGTGGGGCGGAACACCCGCACGCCGCTGTTCTCGAGTTGAGCGACGCTCGACGACGGCGCGTCGAGCGACGACATGACCCACGTCGGTACCTCGCGCGCGGTGCTCACCAGCTGCACGCCCAGGTTGAGCATGGCGCGCCGGTCAAAGACCACGCGCACCGGCGGCCGGCGCGGGGTGACCGCACCACGCACCGTGAGCTGTGGGTCGTCGTGGAGCGCGGTCGTCCCGCCGACCGCGATCGCGTCGAATCCGGCGCGCAGCCAGTGCACGTGCTCGCGCGCCGCTTCCCCCGAAACCCACTGCGAGCTGCCGGCCGCGTCGGCAATACGGCCGTCGATCGACGTGGCGAGCTTGAGCGCGACGAACGGGCGCTCCGCCTGCTCGCGCGCGAACAGGAACGGCGCATTGAGCGCCGCGGCCGCCTCGGCGAGCAGGCCGATCGACACCGCCACGCCCTTGGCGCGCAGCGCCGCGGCGCCGCCCCGCGCCTGGGGGTCCGGATCGGGCAGCGCCGCGACGACCCGGGCCACGCCGGCGGCAAGGATCGCGTCGGTGCACGGCGGCGTCTTGCCGTGGTGCGCGCACGGCTCGAGGTTCACCACCAGCGTGGCGCCGCGGGCCCGCTCGCCCGCGGCCTCGAGCGCGACGACCTCCGCATGCGGTCCGCCGTACTCGGCGTGGTAACCCTCGGCCACCACGCTGCCTCCCGCGAGCACGACCGCGCCCACCAGGGGATTAGGAGCAACGCGCCCCCAACCCCGGCGTGCGAGGTCGAGGGCGCGTTCCATGGCCGCCCGCTCCGCGGGCGGCCGCTCAGAATCCGAAGCGAATGCCGATGCCTCCGAAGGCATGTGCCGCCTTGGGATCGAAGTCCTGGAACTGCGTGACGTACTGCTGGTCCTTCCCCGCTTGCAAGCCAATCTCGCCTACAAGCTTCATGGCCGCGAGGGAGAGGCCGCCGTTGACGAATACCAGGGCGCGCGTGTTGGTCGGGTTGATCACCACGGTTCGCACGTTCGTCGTGCCGGTTCCGTCGTAGAACCGGATGTTGGTGTTGGCCGACTTGTAGCGGTCGACCCCGATTCCCGCCGCGAGATCCACGACGGCGAGCTTCCACCCCGCAACCGCGCGGTAGCTGTCACTCGACAGGTCCATGGTGAACTCGAATTCGTCCCCCGAGCCGATAGAGGGACCGAGCGTGCCGTAGCGGAGACGTGGGAGCGTGCGGTGCATCCAGCTCACGGAGACGGCCGGGACCGGGAAGCCGCCGTTGAGCACGCCGACACGGACGCCGTAACCGACGCCCAACGCTGCATCAAAGAAGTGGGCGGTATTCGATTCGACGGTGAGATGGTCGACGCCCGTCGGCAGGATCAGCGCCGAGCCGAGCACGTCCACCGCGAGCAGCCCGCCGCCGACACCCTTCAGTAGACCGACGGCGCCTTCTACGACCGGCGCGGGGACCACCCCGTTGAAGCTCGTCGGCACCGGCGACTGGGTGGCGGCGCGCGGGTCCGGGAGCGCCGCCTTGATCGCGTTCACCCGCGCCGTGAGCGCGAAGTGCCCGAGCCCGCCCAGCGAGCCGGCGGTACCGAGCACCGGATTACCGCCGTCGACGATCATTCCTGCGAGAGGATAAAACGCCCGCACCGCGTCCACGGCCGTATTGCATGCCGCAGCGAAGGGACTGGGCGGCGAGTTGCACTGCGGCTCCTGCGCTGCGAGGGGAGCCGCACCGACGATCATCACGAGTACCATCACGATCCGACGCATCAGGCCTCCTACCGTTCCGCGAATCTCACGCCCTGTGTCCCGGCCCGAACCTCCCCGACGATCCATGCTGCAATGCCCGCGCGCTTGGCCGCCGCGATCACCGCCTCGGTGTCGTCCCGGGCCGTCACCGCGATCATCCCGACGCCCAGGTTGAATACGCGACGCATTTCCCCGAGCGACACTTCGCCGGCCCGCATCAGCACCCGGAATACCGGCGGCCACGGCCACGCGCGCGCATCCACCACGGCCTCACATCCCGCGGGCAGCACGCGCACCAGGTTGCCGGGAATGCCGCCGCCCGTGATGTGGGCCAGCGCGTGGAGGCGCGGCAAGACGGGCGAGACGGCCGCGAAGTAGCTCGTATGCACGTCCAGCAACACCTGGGCCACGGTGCGGCCCGCGTCGGGGAAAGGGTCCTGGACGTCGAGCCGCAGGCGGTCGAATACGACGCGCCGTGCCAGGGTGTACCCGTTGGTGTGCAGTCCGTTCGACGCGTAGCCGATCAACACGTCGCCCGGCCGCACCAGGTCACCGTGCAAGGCGGCGGATTCCTCCACCACGCCGACGATCGTCCCGGCCAGATCGTACTGCCCCGCCTGGTACAGGTCCGGAAGCTGGGCGGTCTCGCCGCCGGCGAGGACCATGTCGTGAGCGCGGCAGCCGCGCGCCACGCCCGACACGATCGCCGTGGCCGTCTCGGGCTCGAGCTGGGCGGTCGCGAGGTAGTCGAGGAACGCGAGAGGACGGGCGCCGTGCACCAGGACGTCATTCACGCAATGATTTACGAGGTCCTCGCCCACGGTGTCGTGGACCCCAGCACGCGCCGCCACCAGCACTTTGGTGCCGACTCCGTCGGTGGAGAGGACCAGCGCCGGGCGCTCGTACCCGGGCGGCACTCGGACCATCCCGCCGAACGCGCCGATTTCCCCGAGCGCCAGCGGCGTGCGCGTCGTCCGCACCAGCGCCGCAATGCGGCGCTTCGCGTCGTCGGCAGTATCGAGCCGCACACCGGCCGCGGCGTAGCGGTCGGTCATCCCGGAGGTGCCTCGTCCATGTCGAAGTGCACCAGGTCCTTGAACGCGCGCACCCGGGCATGCACGTCGGCGGGGGTCACGTGCTCGAGCCCTTGCACGCCGAAGGCCTCCACCGCGAACGAGCCCATCGCAGCGCCGTAGACCATGGCGCGCCGCAGGTTCGGGGCGGTGACATCGTCGCTCGCGGCGAGATAGGCCATGAAGCCGCCCGCGAAGGCGTCGCCCGCACCCGTGGGATCGAACACGTCCTGGAGCGGGTAGGCCGGGACCTTGAAGGTGGTGTCGCGGTTTACGAGCAGGGCGCCGTGCTCGCCCTGTTTGATCACGGTCATCTTGGGGCCGCGCTCGAGCACCCAGCGTGCTGCGCGGTAAATGTTCCAGTCGCCCGACAGCTCGCGCGCCTCGGAGTCGTTCACCATCAGGATGTCGATGTGGCGCAGCAGCTCGAGCAGCAGGTCGCGCTTGGAGTGAATCCAGTAGTTCATGGTATCGCAGGCCACGAGCGCCGGCTGTTTCACCTGATCGAGCACGCCGAGCTGCAACTCGGGATCGATGTTGCCGAGAAACAGGTAGCGCGCGTCGCGGAACTTTGGCGGCAGCTTGGGGCGGAAGTCGGCGAACACGCCGAGCCGCGTCTCGAGCGTCTCGCGGCTCGCCAGGTCGTAGGAATACTTCGCCTTCCAGCGGAACGACTCGCCTGGGGCCTGCTCCACACCGGCGAGGTCCACGCCGCGCGCCTCGAGCGTCTTGAGAGCGCCGAGCGGATAGTCCGTCCCCACGACGCCAACGATCTGGACGGGGTGCAGAATGGCTCCGGCGGCGCTGAAGAACACCGCCGATCCGCCGGGCGCGTCCGCGGTTTCGCCGAACGGTGTGTACACCGAGTCGAGCGCGATCGAGCCCACCACGAGCAGACTCACGTCACATCCGATCCGGGGCGCTGATCCCCAAAAGGTGGAGGCCGTTGGCGAGCACCTGCCGCACCGCCGCCGCGAGCACGAGGCGCGCCGCCTCCTGAGGCTCGCCGAGCACGCGGTACTTGTGGTACCAGGCGTGAGCGACCCGAGCGACCCCTTCCAGATAGCTCGTGACGCGGTGCGGCTCGAGCGCGGCCGCGGCACCCCCCACGAGGCTCGGGAAGTCAGCGAGCTGCTTCAACAGCTCCGTCTCCTCAGGCTGGGTCAGCACTCCCAAGTCGGCTGTCTCAGGCTGCACCGACGCCGGCTCGCGACCCGCCACCCGGAAGATGCCGCTCATCCGCGCGTGCGCCATCTGGACGTAGAAAACTGGGTTTTCCTCGGTCTGGCTCTTCGCGAGGTCCACGTCGAATACGAGGTGCGAATCCCCCCGACGCATCAGGAAGAAGTACCGCACGGCGTCGCGCCCCACCTCGTCGACCAGCTCCCGCACCGTCATGTAGCTTCCGGCGCGCTTGGAGATCTTCATCTCCGCGCCGCCCTGCATCACGGTCACCATCTGATGCAGCACGTACTCGGGGTACCCCGGCGAGATGCCCATCTCCAGCGCCTGCAGCCCGATGCGCACACGGGTCACCGTGCTGTGGTGGTCCGCGCCCTGCACGTTGATCGCCCGCGTGAACCCCCGCTCCCATTTGTCGACGTGATACGCAACGTCCGGTAGAAAGTACGTGTAGTCCCCGCCCTTTTCCGCTCGCTTGCGCATCACGCGGTCTTTGTCGTCGCCGAAGTCGGTCGTTCTGAGCCAGAGCGCGCCGTCCTTCTCGTAGGTGTGTCCCGCCGCCACGAGCCGGCGCATCGTCTCCTCGACCTTGCTGGTCGCATACAGCGACGACTCGAGGAAGTAAACGTCGAACCTGACGCCGAAGGCCTGCAGGTCCGCGTCCTGCTCCTTGCGGAGCTCCTGCACCGCAAACCGCCGCACCGCGTCCAGGTCGGTGCCCTCTGGATCATTCGGGTGCGCGGCGACGTAATGCTCGGCGATGTCCCGGATGTACTCGCCGTGGTAGCCGCCCTCCGGCAGCGCGACCGTCCGTCCGCGCAGCTCCTCGATCCGTGCCTGCACGCTCCGCGCCAGATGCATGATCTGGACGCCGCCATCGTTGTAGTAGAACTCGCGCGTCACGCGCCACCCGGTCCACTCGAGCAGCGATGCGATCGCGTCGCCCAAGGCCGCTTGGCGCCCGTGCCCGACGTGCAGCGGGCCGGTCGGGTTGGCGGAGACGAACTCGACGTTCACCGGCGTGCCCTGCTTCACCTCGCTTCGCCCGTAGCGGTCCCCGGCCGCGAGCACCGTTTCCAGGACGCTCGCGAGCTGCGTTTCGGCGAGAAAGAAGTTGATGAATCCGGGGCCGGCGATGTCGATCTTGCGGACCAACCCCTGCGGCAGCTGGACCAGCGCGACCAGCCGCTCGGCGACCGCCCGGGGTTTCTGCTTGAGCGATTTGGCGAGCGTGAGCGCGAGGTTGGTGGCCACGTCGCCATGGGCGGGATCGCGCGGCCGCTCGAGCTCCACCGCGGACGGAGACAGGGACACCCCGAGCCGCGCGGCGGCATCCGCCAGCGCCGTGCGGATCACCTCGTGCGCCTTCACTTGTCGCCGGAGTCTTTTTTCTTCTTGGGGCGCTCGGCGGGCTTGGCATCGGCCGGGGGCTTCGACTCGGCGCCGGACTTCGACTCGGCGCCGACCTTGGACTCGGTCGCGGGCTTGGTGTCCTCCCCGCCCTGCTTTTCGCCGGCCCGTTTGTAGTCGGTGATGTAGAAGCCCGAGCCCTTGAACACCAGGCTGGTACCGCCCGAGATCTGCCGCTCCGACATCCTGCCGTGGGTGGGGCACTTCACGCGGCGACTGCTATGCATCGTCGGGTAGAACTTCTCGAACACATGCCCGGCCGGGCACTTATACTCGTAGGTTGGCATCGCACAACAACTTAGCCTGGCAATCCCGCGCGGTCAACTCACGCGAGCGCCAGCCACGCCGCGAGAGTCGCCGCCTTCTCGTCGGCGCGCCACGGCCCGCCGAGCGCGCCACCCAGGTCCGTGACGCTGCGTCGCAGCGCAGCGGGTGAGCGCTTGAGCCGGGTCGCCGCGGTGTCGTACAGCCCGCGCTCGACCAGCGTGGTGCACGGCAGGCGCGCGCCGCGCGCCGCGCGCTCCAGCGCGGACCGAAACAGCTGTCCTTCGAGGGCGTGTGCTCGGATATGATCGTTGCCGATTTTGGCGGGATCGATCAGGCTTCCCACCACCAATGCGACACGCCGGACGGGGTGCCCTTGCCGGCGATACTCCTTCAGGAGCGCGGCGAGTGATCGCTGCGTGACTCGTTCGACCAGCGCGCGGAGGCGTCGCTCCAGCTTCACGGCCTCGCCGGGCGGTGCGTCCCTCACCGCGTGATACGGCTGGCGGGATGTCGGTACCCGAGCGTCGCTCAACTCGATCGCCCGCCGATCGACCACACGCGGCGATCGCGCCGGGCCCTCGACCAGCACCGCCGTGGCCCAGCCGGATTTGACCCTACAGCCTAGAACTCGCGCTTCTTCATCTCCGAGAAGAAGTCGCGCAACTCGACATCTTCTTCGCGTTCCGGGGGAAGGGTGTCGTCGTACTGCCGGCGCTTGTTGGGTTTTGCCTTCGCGGCTTTGGCCGCGTTCTTTTTGGCCAAGGCGGCCAGCTTGCGCTCCTCACCTTTGGGCATGGCTCGAGCTCCTCAAGGACGTGGTGGTACGCCTAAAGCTGCGGGGACGAGCCCGCCGCCCGCAATGGGCTCGGCGGTCTTCAGGCGGCGCGGATTCAGCGCCACTCGCGGGCGATCGCGGCGGTGCGGATCCGGTCGAGGTGCGGGTAGGCGCGGGCGAGATACGCCTCGCCTTGCAGGCGAATCGAGTCTTGGGACGGGCGCTCGCCGTACTGTGCATACAGGCTGTCCACGATCCCCAACCGCGTCGTCACCCGAGCAAACGGCGCGAAGCCGAGCGCGTCGAGCCGCAGGTTGTCGGCCAGATTGATGAACACCTGCGTGGTGCGGGTGTTCGGACCCGCGCTCGCAAAGGCC
>Ga0137418_10005339_pt1 | contig 11791 bp, 9 predicted proteins | sample CZODoug3_1_2_16f_FD_122242 | JGI IMG/M metagenome (GOLD analysis project Ga0137418, IMG submission 122242) | Vadose zone soil fungal communities from Angelo Coast Range Reserve, California, USA - CZODoug3_1_2_16fungal (Hybrid Assembly) | ecosystem: Environmental > Terrestrial > Soil > Vadose... | reverse complement strand
ATCGCCGACCGAAGCAGGCCCAGCTGCTCCCACCTCCCGGGCTGGCTGGTCGCGGCGTCGGTGTTCACGGCACGGTCCTGGCGTGAGTTGCGGATCGCGAGCGTGGGCAGCAACACCACGAGCGTCAGGTTGCGCAGCAGCTTGGCCACGGTGGCCGCGGCAAGCGCCCCGGGCGCCGCGAAGGTCTGCGAATACAGCAGTGCCGCGCCCATGACCTGCGAGGTGTCGTGAATCGAGGTACCGAGGAAAACACCGGCCGCAATGGCATCGGCGGCGAAGCTGGCGTGTGCAAGCCAGGGATATAAAAGCATGCCCGTCAAGCCCATGATCACGACACAGCTGATGGCATAACCCATCTCTTCCTTGCGCACGCGCAGCAGCGGGCTGCTGGCCAGCACCTCGTGGCGCTCAACGCGATTGTTCAGACGCATGGTGGCGTTCTGCTCAGGCCGGCGCGGGGATGATCTGACCGATGACGCGATCCCGTCTTCCTTTGCCGAACGACAACGTCTCATCCGGGAAATCCCACGCTCCACGTCATGGCGGATCGCCTTTCCGGTGAGAATTGTCGGTCGCATGCTGCAACGCTCCCGGACGATCGCCCCTCAATAACGATGGTAGTCAGTCGTTCGATTGGAAGGAGGTATGGCACGCGTCTCGTCGGCCTGGGAATAACCCATGAATAGGTTCGGGAACACCGCCGGATCTCATCCTGAACCATTGCGACACGGATCATTTTTGGCCGCTGCCGATGACGCCTTGCCCTAATGAGGATTTTTCCGAGAGCCGGGGGTTGTGTTTGGCAGCGGCATCACACCCTTGGTCGTAATCGACTGTACTTTGTAAATCGGGTTGTCCCACGTCCCGGTTATCAGAACCTGTCCGCTTCCTCGATTCGCTATGTCCGGCAGCCAGACATAATCGATGCGACGCTGCGACAGGTACACGGTTCCGGCTCCGGTCGCGGTCATTTTTGGCGAGGTGAGTCTCAAGTCGTCATTGTGCAGAACGCCATTCGTGATGGTGCCGCTACCGGTCAGCGAGGTGTATTCGAGTTCCCGCGCTCCGGTTCTGTCGTCACCCCGTGGGCCGAAGGCATTGTTCAGCAGCCCTGCCATGCCCTCGCTCGTCAGGCTGCCATCGGCAAGAGCGATACTCCCGCTACCGTTCAGCGATGCCACCGCGTCCTTTATGCTCTTGCCGTGGGCAGTTATGTCGATGGACAGGTCGCCGTGCCCGGCGATCTGATCGACTCCGGCAACAGCAGATAGCAGTTCCTTCACGTTGGCACCCTGAGCCCTAAGCTTCGCGGTGACGAAGGACTCATGGCCGTCGCCATCTTCAATGCTCAACAATCCACTCACCGGGGCAGCGTCCAAAGATATTTTGGCGTCGGACAGGGTGATCTTTTTGCCGAGGGCTTCCAGTCGGCCAGCGGCCAACAGCCGTCCCCGGCCATTGCCGCGCATAATCAAGGGCGCTTCCAGCCACGAGGCGAGGCCGCGCAGGGAAGGAACCTCAAGATCGACCGCGCCATTTGCCCTGCTTCCTTTGATCGTGACCTCGCCATCGAAGGCAAAATTCGCCGATGGCGAGATGATCCGAAGCGTCGCCGGACTGACGCCACCATCGTAAAACGTCCCGGGTGTCGCGATCGTGAGCGCCATCGTCGCGCGTTTGCCGTTATACATCATCGAGCCGTCGACACTCGCCGAACTCGCCGACGAGACATTCATATTGACGAAACTCAGGACATATTTTTGGTCGCTTCGCCGGTCGAGATAACTCACCTCTCCGTCGATGATCCTGACGGCGCTAGGCGCGAGCGATGATCGGGCATGTCCGGCGGGACGCGCGCTTACCGACGGGCGGGCCTCGCGGTGAAAGGTCCAATTACGCCGACCGTCCTTGTCCACTTCCAGGCTGACTTTAGGCTCCAGGAGGATCACGCGATCGATTTCGATCGCGCCTTGGAGTAGAGGGAAAAGCTTGAGCGATGCGTCGATTGTCTTGAAGCGGGCGAAGTCCGATCGAAAGGCGCCTGGGGGATTTGACAGCGTCACGTCATTGGCGGTGAGAGAAGCCCGCGGAAACAACGTCACGCTAACCGGGCCTATGATGTGTAGATCTCGTCCGGTCCTCTCCTTCACCAAGGTCTCTAGCCTAGACTTGACAAAATCGGCAGGGATGAAGAAAGGCGCGGCGAGTGCGGCGATCATCAGCGCTGCAGCCGTCGCGAAGACTGCGATAGCGAGCTTCTTCACAGTGTTTCCAGGAAAAGTGTTTGAGCCATTTTGGGTACGGCAGACAAAGGCGCACGCGCCTTCAATGCGAACTAAATGTACGGTTCTGGCAACAAAAAAGGCCGACTGCGAACCGGTCATGCCTCCCCGCACGGCTGGCTATGACCGCGCTCTTATAGACGGGACATTGGATGGTCAAACGATCGAGCCTCCTAATCTGCCTATCTGCGAGCCTAAGCGGACAGCAATCGGTAAAGGAGGCCCCTGAACCCCCGCCGCCGGATCAGCGGATCGATGACGTTGTGCTCCGCGGAGCCCTCCACCGCAATGAGTTCCACATTTGGCACTCGCGCCATCATCTTCTCGGCATGCGTGCGGTCGGGCAGGTTGTCGGCACCGAAGGCAAGCAGGACATGCGGTCGATATCTTGCCGCCGCATAGCTTTCACCCAAATCTTCGGCATTTCCAGGGACCTGCTTGAGAAAATTGAGGTAGGTTGGCGTGATCGCCCCCAGGCTATGGTTGAGGTCTGGCCTCAGGTCTGTCTTGCCCCCGAGGCTGAGGACGGCCGCGGCGTCAAGTGCCAACCCGTAACACAATGCCGGGTAGCCGCCGTGCGATACCCCCAACGTGTAGATTCGCCTACCGCCAAGCTCCGCCGCAATGCGCCGCAATGCTGCCACAGACTGGATACCGTCGGGACCGAGTGAAGGATACCCGCAGGTACCCCACATCTCACGGAAATCCTTGATGTACACCAGGCTGACAGGCAACCGCCCGAGCCATTGATGCACAAAAGAAACCGGCAGGCCGAGCGTGCCGCCTCCGGCAGCGCAGAAGCAGAGAAGGACAGAATTGCACCCAGATCGCGGAACGATTTGAATCTCGGCCGCCGGGTCATCGCAGAAAGCCAACGGCGCCGGGAGATGACGGGGTATCGCGTCAAGCCATGCTACAAGCGTCGCGAGGTATTGTACTTCAGGGTAGACCGCGCGCAGGTGTCGCGCCGCGCCTTCGATAACATCAGTGCGCCCTGCCAAGAACAGCTCATGGCAGGCCACCGCCCATTCGTAAGGCGACCCATGCTCGAGAACGAGCGGCTCACCCTGGCGGTGAGCGACTTCCAACTCGTTAACCAGCGAGGCGGGCGTGCTCGACGACATAGATGGTTGGACTAGTACGGTGTTCGTCGTCGGCAATTTAGGATCGATCGCGCGTCGATCGGAAGTCGCTGCAGGCCTTTGTAGTTGCGATCCATCCCGCCAAATCGCGGATTGTCTGCACCCCTTCAAAGATTTCTACCGGAATGATGATGCGAAAGTGCTTTTCCAGCTCCACCGCGACAATGACCGACTGCAGCGAGTCGCCGCCCAATGACGCGACATTGTCATCTGGCGTTGCATTGGTCGTGCCGATTACTGTCTCAAATATCTTGATCATCTGAGCGACCAGCGGATCTTCGAGTAGATCGGCGCTGCGCGCCCTATGTGCGGCGTCGATCTGCGCAAGCCGGGCACGGTCAATCTTTAGATTCGGCAGCCGCGGCAAGGCGTCGAGAACGGTGACAGCGGCCGGCACCATGTATTGCGGCAGATGCGCCCTCAGCTTCGATCTCGCTTCATGCGACGACAATCCCTGGATACCCGGGCGGAGCTCAATATAAGCAACCAGGGATCGCGGATCGCCCGCTTCATTGCATCGCACCACTATCGACGCATCCTGCGCGCCAGCTATTTCCCGAAGTGCCATTTCGATCTCACCGGTCTCGATCCGGTGGCCACGTAGTTTGATCTGCTCGTCGTTACGTCCGACGAACTCAATCAGCCCGTCGGGTCTCAAGCGTCCGAGATCTCCGGTTTTGAACACCTTTGTCTCCGGATTAGCCGGATCGGTCGCGAACCGACTGGCCGTCAGGTCCGGATCCCGCCAATAGCCGAGCGCAAGATAACGGCTTTTCACAACCATTTCGCCGACGTCGCCCTCCACGGCGGGGAAGCCGTCGTCACCCACGATTGTCAACGTCGCGTCCGGCAGCACTCGTCCAACCGGCAGTCGCGAATTCGACTCCCTCACTCGTTCGTTGACATACCAATGGGCGAAATTGCCGCCGCACTCGGTGGCCCCCATACCGACGATCAGAAAGGCCTCGGTAGAGAAATGCTGCCGGAAAACGTCGAAATCGCTCCAATCGATGCGCTGCGATCCGAGCGCGACGATCCGCACACTGTCGAGCCGTTGCCCCGGGCCAAGGACCTCTGCGATCTGCAAAAGAAGGGTTGGCACCAGGCGGCAATAGGTGATGCGTCGGGATCGGATTTCCCGCACGAGACCGGCGGCTTGGAGATCCTGCGGCGATAGAAGGTGTAGCGAGGCTCCATTCAACAGCGACATGAATATTTCGCGGCTGCCTCCGATGATGCTGGGCGAATGGAGCATCGCCACCCGATCGTGCGGATTCAAATGCATCGCATTCGTTTGCTGCATGACGTCATGCAAGAGGTTGCGGTGGCTGTGATAGACACCTTTAGGTTTGCCGGTCGAACCAGAGGTGTAGACGATGAAAGCGAGATCCTCCGGACCGGGCTGCAGATCGGGCCTTAGGGTTCCGCCCTCGCCGACAGTCGCAATATCGATGACCGGCAGCTCCTTCGGGAAAAGCGCGCGAACGCTGCCAGCAAGAGCGCCTGCGGAAACCACCGCGGCCGCGCCGGATTGCGTCGCGATCAGCTGATTTCGAGCGATCGGGTTGCTGAGATCGAGCGGCACATAGCCGCGGCCACAGGCCAGCACGCCCAACATCGCCACGGGAAAATAGACGTCGCGGGCCAGCAAGATCGCTATTGGGCCGGGGCGATCTCCCACAGCCGAAGTGATGGCCGCCGCGACCCGCCCGGCGAGAGCGGCCAGTTCCGCGTAGGTCAGCTGCCGAATGCAATCGGCGACCGCGAGCCGCGGTGCAAATCGCCGCGCGATCGCGTCGAAGCGATCGACGATCGACCGTTCGAGAGCAGAAGCTGGAAACGACTCAAAGGGCCGATCGACGGGACCGCCGTGATCGATCGTCAGACATTGCGGTATGCGAGACATCAGCTACGCCGCCTTCGGCCCCTTCAACTATTGAAAAGGCTCTTCGCCACACGCAACCTACCCGTTCGGTCGATATCCGGAATAGGTGGGCTCGCGTACATTGTCCGGTGTTTTTACGGTGGGTCAGCCGTTTTGGAGGCCTCAAAACGCAGGAATCCCTGTCTTTCGCCCGTTAGCAAAGAATTTGCGCCGGCGTAGGCGGCTCACCTCGATGCGGCAGCACACGCGTTTTTGCCCCCTTTCCCCCGGTGTGGCGGTCAGGGCTTCGCGGGCTAGCGCACTGCCCGCGCGCGTTGCCGGCGCCGTTTGGCGCGGAGCTTGGCCTTGCGCCGGGCGGCACGTTCGCTGGTGCGGGAGTGGCGGGAGGCGGCTTGTTTCATCTGATCCATCAGCTTGGTGTTCGAGCGGAAGAGGGTGGCGGGCGGATCGGGAGCACTCTCCCGATCCCCCTGTCTAATTGGCTCCCCGGGACGGATTCGAACCATCGACCCAGCGGTTAACAGCCGCTTGCTCTACCACTGAGCTACCGGGGATCAGAGCCCGCCTCGAGAGCGGGGCATCGTCCCATCGGAGGCTCGGCATGCCTGTGCAGCAACAGCGCACGCTGCCGCACTCGCCCCCGATCGGCAGGCGTCATATAGGACAGGCATGTGGGGCTCCGCAAGCGTGCTCGGTCGCGAGCAATCCCTAGAACTGAACTTTGCCGTCGGAGGGAGGCGCGCGCCGAACCGGCGCCGGCCTGGGCTGATTGGCCGGACGCATGACCCTCGGCCGCTGCCGGATCGGCGGCAGGATTCGTGGCTGGGTCGCGACCTGCTGCGGCGGTGGTTCGGCAACCGCCGGCTTCGGCAGGCCGGATTTCAAGACGGGGGGCGGGTCTGCGGCGTCTGTATTCGGGACGCGGCGGGGCTGCAGGTAACCGCCGGGGACCAGGCGGGAGGATGATGCGTCCTCCGCCGCCGCAGCATCGCCGAACATCGCCCCGATCGCCGACACAAACCCGAGTGCTGCCAAACAGATCGTCATCCTGCGCATTTGCGTGTTCAACAGCTCGCGGGGTGGAGGCCGGAAGCGGAATCGAACCGCTGTACGAGGATTTGCAGTCCTCTGCATAACCACTCTGCCATCCGGCCGGTGGCAGGGCGTGATATAGGCGTCGGGTGGGACCGGGGTCAAGCCGCAGGCACGACGATGCGTGCATGGAGATACAATCTCTGGTCCGCCTCATGCGTCATCACGGGCTTGGCCCGGCCATCCACGTCGTTGATCTTGTGACAATTTAAGGGCGTGGCTTCGCGTCACGAGGCCGGGAATGACGAGTCAACATGTAGTAGCTCCTTGAATGCCAACGGGATAAGCCTGTCGTGAGCGGGATTAGCGAAGTCCTGCCGCGCATTCCCGGCCGCCAACAAATTGATTGACAGAATATTGGTTAATCGATTCAAGCATGGCATTGGGGGATCGCACTGTTGTTGGGATGAACGACAGCAAACGGGGGGCGGCCGCGTCTTGGGCGTGGCTGGGATTGATTGTCGTCGCTTGGGGTGGCGCGCCGGCGCTGGCCGGCTCGCCGACCAAGGGCGCGCCGGGGACGCCCGGCGCGGTAGCGGGCGCGGCGGTCAATGTCGAGATGGTGGTGTTCGCCGATCCGCGGCGGGCGCCGGTGCGCCTGTTGCGCGGCGCGTCGCATCCGGCTCCCCCGGCCGGCGCCCCGGCAAGAGCGGAAATCCTCACCTTCAAGCCGGGTGGGCCGGAGGTCAGGCTGATCCGCGGCGTTGCCGCCGGGCCGGACACGCCGCATCTCGGGCGGGCCGAGAAGGTGGGTTTCGCGGATGCGCGGCACGCGCCGGTCACGATCGTGCGCGGCGCTGCGTCGACCGAGGTCTCGGTCGAGCTGTTCGCTCCCGCGAAGGGCGGCGAGCTCGACCGCATCGCCTTCGCCGTCGACGGCGTCGAATCGCGCCACGGCATGGATCTGCGCATGTGGCGGCCCGAGGTCGCCGCGCCGCAGGGGCCGATGCAGGTCAGCCTCAAGGCGGCGCTCGACGTCGGCGGCGGCGACCGCTTCGATCTGCGCCAGAACCGCCTGCTCGGCCGGGCTTACCTGGCGCAGATGTTCCAGCGCTACGGCAATTGGCCCGACGCCTTGGCCGCGTACAATTGGGGGCCGGGCAATGTCGATGCGTGGATCGCCGACGGCCGGCGGGCCGAACGGCTGCCGAGCGAGACCTTCCGCTATGTCCGGCGGGTGCTGCGCGACGCGCTGATCGCCGCCGCGCATCTGTGAGGTAGCCCGGCTTATGCGGTGTGGAACAGCATCGTCCCGCCGATCGCGGCCGGCAGGGCCACGGCGAGCGCCGAGCCCTCGGACTCCAGGCGCACGCGTCGATAACTAAGGCCAGCGGCAGCGAGATAAGGCTCAATCGTCGCGAGACTCTCGACGGCGATCTGCGCCGCGACAAAACAGGGCAAGCTTCCGGCCGCGCCGATGCCGAACGCGTCGCTCAGATAGCTCGCGCGGGCGATATGGACGGCGCCGCGATCGAGCGCCACCGTCGTGACCTCGCCGGTGTGGTGCGCCGGCCGGCCGGCGAAGCGGGCGAAACGCTCGGCCGGCTCCGCGGGATCGTCGGCGGCGATCCACAACCCGGTTAGAGCTCGCGCGCCGTTCGGATGGTCGAGGAAACCGTCGCGCCAGACGAAGCGCTCGGTGTGGTGGGTCAGGAACTGCACTCGCCCCTCGGGCATGCTGCCATGGGCGATGCGGGCGATCGTGAAGCGCGCATCCTCGCTGCCGGATTCGGTCGCGACCGGCCGGCGCATATCGACCAGCGGCAGGGTCGCGAACCCGGCAGCCGCGAGGCGGCGATGCTCCGCTCCGGCATCGGCGCTGCTGAAGGCGGCGAGGTGCAGCCCGACATGATCGGCGATCCGCTCGCGCAATTGCCGCGCGAGCACGGTATTGCCGCCGGGGGTTGCGACCGCGGTCAGGATCTCGACATAGCCCTGCCGCAGCATCGCGCAGCGATTGCCGGTGCCGGCCGGCACGGGCATGCCGTCGACCCGGTTGGTCTGTACCGTGAACGGGGTCAGGCGAAAGCCGCAGCGCTCCAGCGCCGCCGCGGCCGCCTCCATCTCGGGCACGAAATGCGCGACATGGTCGAGGAAGACGGCGCCCGGCGCCGGCAGCTGGTTCGGCATTCCTTCTCCTACCGATAAAAGACCGCGAGCCAGACGGTCGGCTGATCCGGGTCTGTCCACTCGACGCGGTGCCGGCGATGCGCCGCGATCTCGACCCAGTCGCCGGGACCGAAAGCGCGCGCTTGCGTTTCGTCCTCGAAGCGCAGCCGGGCCGCGCCGGCCAGCAGCACTACCCATTCGGCCTCGGCCTGGTCGTACCAGAAGCCCTGGGGGTTCGCCTGGCCGAACGAGACAATGCGCTCGATGCGCAGACCCGGGCGGGCGACCAGCGCGTCGGTGATCTCCGATGCGCCGGCATTCGGCAGATCGCGCAGCAGGTTCATGATCCGGCCATCGACAGCACGCCGGCGACCGCCCGCTGCCAGCCGGCATAACGCTCCTCGCGCTCGGTCTCGGACATCGCCGAGGTGAAGTGCCTTTCCGCTGTCCAGCGCGCCATCATCGCTTTCGGATCGGGGCAGATGCCGCGGGTCAACCCGGCGGTATAGGCGGCGCCCCAGGCGGTCGTCTCGACCGAAGCCGGGCGCTCGATCCGCGCCGGCAGAATGTCGGCGAGAAACTGCATCGTCCAGTCGCTGACCGCCATGCCGCCATCGACCCGCAAATGGTCGATCGCGATCCCGGAATCGGCGGCCATCGCCGCCACGAGGTCCCGCGTCTGGTAGCCGACCGCCTCAAGCGCGGCCCGCGCGATCTCGGGCAAGCCGCAGTCCGCGGTCAAGCCGCACAGCATGCCGCGGGCTGCTGGCGACCAGTAGGGGGCACCGAGCCCGGCGAAGCCTGGCACGAGATAGACCCGCTGCCGCGGATCGGCGCGTGCCGCCAATGCCTCCGATTGCGGCGCGGTTTCGATCGCGCCGAGCCGGTCGCGCATCCATTGCACCGCCGCCCCGGCGGCGAAGATGCTGCCTTCGAGCGCATAAGCCGTCTCGCCGCCGAGCCGGTAGGCGACGGTGGTCAGCAGGCGGTGGCGCGAGACCGCCGGCGCCGCGCCGGTATGCAACAGCGCGAAGGCGCCGGTGCCATAGGTCGATTTGACCATGCCGGGACGGAAGCAGGCCTGCCCGATCAATGCCGCCTGCTGGTCGCCGGCGATGCCGCTAATTGGGATCGCATCGCCGAACAATTCCGGCACGGTCGTGCCGAAATCGTCGCCGGTCGCGCGAATTTCCGGCAACAGCGCGCGGGGAATGCCTAATGCCTCGGGCAATTCCGAATCCCAGGCAAGACGGTGCAGATCGAACAGCATCGTCCGCGACGCATTCGTGACATCGGTCATATGCAGCCGCCCGCCGGTCAGCCGCCACAGCAGAAAGCTGTCGATCGTGCCGAACGCGATGTCGCCCTTCTCGGCGCGTTGGCGCAATCCCGGCATCGTATCGAGCAGCCAGCGGATCTTGGAGGCCGAGAAATAGGGGTCGATGACGAGGCCGGTACGCTGCGCCACTGTTTCCTCGAACCCGGCCGCTCGCCACTCCTCACACAGCAGTGCGGTGCGCCGGTCCTGCCAGACGATCGCGTTGTGCACCGCCCGGCCGGTCGACTGTTCCCACAGCACCGCCGTCTCGCGCTGGTTGGTGATGCCGATCGCCGCGATCGGTCCGTCAGCGGCGGCGATCGCCTCGCGGCAGGTCGCGATGACCCCGGCCCAGATTTCCTCCGGATCGTGCTCGACCCAGCCCGGTTGCGGATAGTGCTGCGTCAGTTCAATCCGCGCCGTGTGATGCACCTGGCCCGCGGCGTCGAACAGGATCGCACGGGTGCTGGTCGTGCCCTGATCGATCGCCAGCAGATAATCCGTCGCGGTCGCCATCGTTTCCTTCGTTCCCGGCCCGGCCCCGCCCGGCGGAGCGAGGTCGCGCGCCTAGCCGTTTACCCCGGCAGATTGCCACAACAGAGGCGAAGGCGGGTGAACGCCGCGAACAAAAATCGGCAGGGCGAGGGCTGGCGTCCGCTGCAGGGGCAGAGGGCGCTCGTCACGGGCGCCAATTCCGGCATTGGCCGCGCCATCGCACTCGCATTGGGCGCGGCGGGCGCCGATGTCGGGGTCAATTACGTGAGCCGGCCCGAGGCCGCCGATGCGGTCGTGGAGCAAATCCGCAAAGCCGGAACCGACGCCATCGCGCTCGAAGCTGATGTCTCGAATGAAAACCAGGTCGTGGCGATGTTCCGGAACGTCATCGAACGTTTTGGCCGACTCGACATCCTGGTCGCCAATGCCGGGGTGCAGCGCGATGCGCCCTTCGTCGACATGACGCTCGCCGATTGGAATACGGTCATCGCAATCAATCTGACCGGCCAATTCCTGTGCTGCCGCGAGGCGGTGCGGGCGATGTCGCAGCGGGGTGTCACCGATGGCGTGTCGAAAGCAGCGGGCAAGATCATCTGCATGAGCTCGGTGCACGAGCGCATCCCGTGGGCCGGCCACATCAATTATGCCGCCTCGAAGGGCGGCCTCATGATGATGATGCAGTCGCTGGCGCAGGAGGTCGCGCCGCTGAAGATCCGCGTCAATTCGATCGCGCCGGGCGCCATCCGCACCCCGATCAACACCGCCGCCTGGTCGACGCCGGAGGCCTATGCCGCGCTGATGACGCTGGTGCCCTATGGCCGGATCGGCGAGCCGGAGGACGTTGCCCGCGCCGCGGTGTGGCTCGCCTCGGAGGAATCCGATTACGTGACCGGCACGACGCTGTTCGTCGATGGCGGCATGACGCTCTACCCCGGCTTCGGCAGCGGCGGTTAGCCGATCCCGCCCTACGGCGCCCGCGGAAGCGTCAATACACGACGACGCTGCGGATCGACTCGCCGGCGTGCATCAGGTCGAAGCCCTTGTTGATGTCGTCGAGCGCCAGCGTGTGGGTGATCAGATCGTCGATGTTGATCTTCTTTTCCATGTACCAATCGACGATGCGCGGCACATCGCTGCGACCGCGGGCGCCACCAAACGCGGTGCCCTTCCACACCCGCCCGGTCACCAGCTGAAACGGCCTGGTGCTGATCTCCTGGCCCGAGGCGGCGACGCCGATGATGACGCTGACCCCCCAGCCGCGGTGGCAGCATTCCAAGGCCTGGCGCATCGTGTGGACATTGCCGATGCACTCGAAGCTGTAATCGGCGCCGCCGGCGGTCAGATCCACCAGATACGGCACCAGATCGCCCCGCACCTCGCTTGGGTTGACGAAATGCGTCATGCCGAACTGCTCGGCCAGGGCGCGGCGACGCGGGTTGAGGTCGACCCCGACGATCATGTCGGCGCC
>Ga0137418_10005338_pt1 | contig 11791 bp, 6 predicted proteins | sample CZODoug3_1_2_16f_FD_122242 | JGI IMG/M metagenome (GOLD analysis project Ga0137418, IMG submission 122242) | Vadose zone soil fungal communities from Angelo Coast Range Reserve, California, USA - CZODoug3_1_2_16fungal (Hybrid Assembly) | ecosystem: Environmental > Terrestrial > Soil > Vadose... | reverse complement strand
CTTTTATAATATTTGCCGGACTTTTATACTTGTGCTCGGAATTGGGTTATCTGATAGTTCTAATTTTTTGCAACAATTTTTAGAACTATTTATGGCATCCAATGGAGTAGGTTGACAAGTTCCAAGCATTATATTTCTTCCGAAAAACCAGAATATTGCCCCTTTAAATAATTTCTCAAACAAATTGTTGAAAAATGTATTACAATTGATTTGTAATGGTATCCTACCATTATAATACATAGCCTCATATTCTATTCGCCTATGACTTATTGCTGTATTGCTGGACTCTACATAGTATATGCAATACCCTATGGTTATGGTAATTGCCTGGTTGCATAGTGCCATATTGCCACTCTGCCCCAAGATGCCCCTACCATATATAAAGATGATAAGATAGTTTAGTATAGTGATATATATATATAAATAAGTATTGATGTCTCAGTATTATAGATGACCTGAACCTATAATTATATGTATGATTATAAATAATTGATGTAACTATAAAACGAATAGATAATAAATCAGTTAAATATTTGAAGCAGTAAATAATGGTTGTTTGATATTTAGCTCTTGTAAAACATAATAATTATAAAATATAAACTTAATCTAATTTAGGTTTAAAGTAGGGTTAACATGAATAACTCTACACACTATAATTTGTAAATGTATTACAATATTGATGAACTTTAGTCTGAATTTGCTAAACTTCGATATCAATGATGCGCTCTGTTGTGCTAGAATTCATTTATTTTATAATAGCGAATTTGTAACAGGACCAGCTATTATAAATTGGCGATCACTTATCCAGTCCAATTTTCTACGAATCGCGAATTTTCTGTGATTTTCTGACAACTTTCAACGATTTTCTGTCAATGTTTACCGTAACTTTGAAAAAGAATTTCAAAGATTTTGCATGAATTTTGCTTATATTTTCCATGAATATAGTGAGTAATAGTTTCTAATAACTAGATAGTACAGTATATAAATTTTTCTAATAAAATTTTACCATGTTTCTATCACATATTTGTAGAACTTTGAAAGCTATTGTTCTTTGTAGTAATTTTGTTCTTGTCGAATAAAGCTGGATCCCACTGTATATTAATTTTTATTTAGTATACCAAAAATATTATAAATTCAATTTTGTAATACTCCCGCGAGTTTTTGACATTTATTTGACAATAATTTCTGTATAAACTTTGTAATTTACAAAAGTTACAATGGTACAGAAATAAGCTCTAATATTATGCCTAATACTCCAAAATCAACCCCTAAAAGTACATCTAAACATAATTATCGCACCAGATCAACAACTAATTCATTGCCTAACAATGAAAATAGAAATCGAAATAATCGGTCGGAACATAGAATAAGTTTCAGTCAGTCATTTATTCAGAATACCAGTACTCCAACATCAAGCAGTAACATGAATAAGAATAAAAGCAAGAATAGAAGAACCAAAAGAAAGGTTATACATAATAATACACTAAATGAAAGTGATAGTAACTCTATTACCAGCTTAAATGAATTTAATTCATCAGTCTTACCTGTGGATTGTGTAACTAATGACTCAATTCTTTCTGTGGCTCCTATTAAACCTGCTAATTGTGATAACCCATCTACCACAATAAATACCAACCCTAACTTAATTCTTAATTCAAATGGTTTACTGTTTAATGGCTCAGCTCCTATTGTGTATGTGCTTCCTAACTCAATTGATCCAGACCCACAAATCAATGAATCCATGCAACGAATTGATTTCACACCAACAATTCCATCGGCATTCTATCCTGATTTAAATGCAAGTTTCGCTTCTAATGATGTCAGTACATCACAACAATCTGACATACAACAACCTAACTTAGAACCTGTAATTGTTATAAACAATAAAACAAAACCAAAGACTAAACTAGGAAACAAAAAACAACAAAATGCCATAAACAACAATGGTACTTTAAATCAATTTAAAGTAACAACAACTCACCTTGCTTCGGATTCAAACTCAAATAAACATCCAAATGCTTCTAAAAACAAAAAGAAAGGTAGACAAAACAACAATAGTCCACCTCTAACTGAAAAGCATAACAGTAATTCACATAACGTTAATAACAACAACAAAGTGAATTATATTTGTGACGATCATATTGAAGATTGTATTTCTAGTGTAATTCAAAATCGCACGCCTAGTGTAATTCAAAATCGCACTTCTAGTGTAATTCAAAATACAACGTTAGCCACTAAAAAGCACACAATCCAACCAGCTATAAATTCAAAGCTTATTGTAAAAACAGCTACCACTACTCCTGTTATTACTACACAAAGTAGCAATATTAACCCTCAGCCTCATATGGAGCCTATCATTAGACTGAATAATGAAAGTGATATGGGAGACTGTTCTGACTGTTCTGATAGTGTTTCCACTATTTCTTGTGAACCATTACCAATTGAGCCTCCATTAGGAATTCCTCCTGGTAGGATTAGACTAAATGGACCCAGGCCAAGGGACCAAGGCAGAAATTTTTCTAATAAAATTAACTCTGCTACTGTACCAAATTGTGTAAGGTCTCTAGACATGAATAATGAAGTTGTAAACTCTGGTAGCAGTAATAAAATGTTAGATGATACTATAAACTTAGGAACAAGTGATGGTGTTGATTATCCCGTTCCAGTGGCCCCTAAGAGAAAGTTATCTCATTTTCCTGAGGATATGGCAACTCATAGAGTCATTAAAGAATTTATGAATTGTAGTCCAGAAGAACAGATGAATTTGATTTGGAATCAATTAGGAGAACTTCAGAATAAAGGTGTCTCTATACATGAATCTCAACAATTAATTGCTAATATTGATGAGTTTAAGGATACAAGTGAATTCTCATCATATAGATGTGAAGTTTTTATGCACATTAGATCATCCACTCTCAATTATGAGTACATTAAGGTTACAAAAGAAGAGATTAGTAAGGGAATTCCAAACTTAGTTGAATTTGTAGGTTGGAAATTTCATAGTCCAAATGATAGGGATAGACCAGTTTTATCTGCTATAAAGTTAGAACAAATAAAAGAATTCTGTAATGAGCAACACTTACCATCAAGGTACACTAAAATGGTTTCTCTAATGAAGTCACTTCAAGCTCTAGGTTTTCAGTTTAAAATACTGAATACAAAAGCTCACTTACAAGAATTGCATAAAAATGAAAATAAATTCAAAGTCAACTCATACTATTCTTACCTCTTATCTGAACTTGTAGAAAGAGAAATTATGCAGTTCTATGTCAGAAGAAATCATGACATACCTCAACCACCTCATAAAGCTCAAGACAACTTTAGTCCAGAAAACTTCTTCTTAACTCTATGTAATTCAGCTGAAAAAGCAGAGTACAACAATCAGTTTCAACTAGACAAACTAGACAACATCTATAAAGGTCTTAAAAGGCAAAATGAAAAAACAGCTAGAACTCTACAAGCTAGTAATGCTGTACAGTTTGAACAATTTGAGAAAATTCTTTATGGTTCAGAATCACTTAACTTGAAACAAAAGGAAAGTCGTATATCTGATATACAAGAACTCTTAGAAAACTCAAAAGAAATAACTGTCTTACCACCCCTTGTTAGAGAGATTGATAAAAATCTAAAAAGTCTCACTGAAGTAGTATGTGCAATAGGTGATAATCTTGGTGTTGAAACATCAAATTTTATTCCAAAGAATAAAATTCCAGATGGCATTCATAGGAAGAAAATAAATGAGTTGTTCACTCACAATGATAATGATTTTGGTTATGAAACTGACCAAACAACTGGAAGTAAACATGGATCTATTTCTAGTAGTAAAAATGAAAGAAAGCAGAGCTATGACAGAACCCATGTATGGAACAGTAGTAAAAACCCTGATAAAAATCACATTGGATGGATGAATAATTATAATTTTGACCATGTGCTATATGATGATGATGATAACCAATCTGAGTGTCTCAATGAAGATATTACTGTTCGTGAAGATTACATAGCTAAACCTTTTAAGGAAAATAGAGAAATTTCTTTAAACCCTGCTAAGTTTGCTAGAGAAAAATATCGAAATGATGGTACTTATTCTCCTAGTCCACCAATCAATACATTCAGAAAGAATGAAGTTGATTTAAATAAACCACCTAAGAGAAAGCCATACAGAAAAACTGATAGATATAGAGATAGAGATGATGAAGACCAATGTCCTATTTTTAAGCATGAAGCTTTTAAAATCCATATTCCAATTTGGCATGGAATTACAGAGGGAAATACTCCTTTTCAATATCTGAGAGAATTGAAAATCTACCAAAAGCATCTGAGAAAATCAGATAATTACATGCTGCAATTTGTCCTACCTCATTCATTTAAAGGCTCAGCAGTTGATTGGTATGACGCAATGAATTGTTTCTTCAGAAATATGGATGATTTTGAGCATGAATTTCGAAAGGAATTTGAAGGTTATGACTATGAGGCTAGATTAAGCAGAAACCTCCTAGAAATGAAACAAGAAGAAGGTCAACTACCTACAATTTTTATTGCAAATTTTCTGCAACACATCAGATATGCAGATGTAGATCAACAGATGACTGAGATTCAAGCTGTGAAATTAATTAAATCCAGCTTAACAACTAAATGGCAGAGAGAATTCCAACATGTAAATTGTAAGACCATTGGACAACTTATGAAAACAGCACAAGAAGCTATTTCTTTCAATAGAATTCAGCAGGAAGGTACCTCAACAAATAAGTTGCTTGCTTTTTGTAATAATGGAGATTTACTTCATAGTAACTCAAACAAACCAACTGAACAAAGACTAATGAAAATGGACCCTATGTTGTATAGACAGAAAAACAACAATCTGTTTAAAGACAAAAAGAAAGCTGAATCTGATTCAAACAATAATTCTGATTCTAGAGCAAATACTCATTTTGATCAACGTGGTCACAATCTCATGAATAAATTTAATAGATTTAGAGCAGCTCTTGGTAAACCAAATCTTTCAAGATTTCACCAGAATAATACTGTGAATAAATATGGGTATAGAGGTCATTTTTCACAATAATCTAATCCCAGATATGATAACAACTCTGCTTACCAAGGTGGTAATAGAAACTTCAATAACCAGAGAAATAATTCAGGTTATCAAGGAAGATATCCAAATTCCAACTATCAAAGTAGGAATTCACAAAATACAACACCTAATAATAACACCCAGACAGAACTAAATTCTGAAAAGAAGGATTTAAAACCAACAATAAATAATACAACAAACACACAAAACACTCAAAACAATGGTTTTAACCCTAACAGAGGTAATTTCAATAGAAACAACACCCAACACTTTAGTGGTAACAGACCATGGCCCAACAGTAATAATAACTTTAGAGGTCCAAAAGCATTCTGTTGTTTTTGCAATGGTGAAGATCACTCTTTCCAAGATTGTGATGAACTAAAATATGTTCAGGAAACATATAATTATCTTGAAGATGATGAACCAGATGAACAAAATGATACACAAAATGATGAAGAAAATTCTCAAAATGACAACAATGGTGATGATGATGACATTAATTATGATCAAGATAATGTCAGCATTGAAGGAGAAAAAACAGCCATGAAGTGTATTAAACTAGCAAATCACACTTTCACTAACATTGAAAATCTGTTGAATGACAAATCAAACAATGATTTGTTAAAACACAACATTAATGACAAAGAAGAACTAATGTTTGATCAACAAATAAACTGTGTTGATGCTTGTCAAACAAATAAAAGTGAAAAGGAAGGTGACTTATGCTTAACAGAAGTTTTTGTGAATGATACTAAGTTAATTGCAATATTAGATTGTGGTGCCAACTGTAATATCATAGATACTACTATGCATAACAAACTTAAGAACACAAGTGTTTTAGAGGAATCTAGTGAAGTACTTCTAGTTGTAGGAAGTAGAAAGAAGAATGTTTTAAGAACCAAACTATGGGTAAAACTTGCATGTCATGAGTCCCCAGTATTATTTGATTTCTTTGTAATGCCAAAAATCCCCTTTATAATCTTAGGAACTTACTTCTTAAGTAAAATGGGAATTGACTTAATCATATCTCAGAAGTCTTACATGCATAAACAGAAACTATATCCTTTCTTAAATACCAAAGAATTTAAGAAACTGCCCAACAAATTTGTGAACAGAGTATCTTTGAATGAGAGTCGACAGAATGATGTTGTAAATTTCAATAATCTTATTGAATCTCTACCAGAAAAATGTGGAAAATATGCTGGTCAATTCAGTGAAATTCTGAATAGTCATAGAGAAATTTTTAGTGAAATTCCAGCAATTGCTAAAAATGTTGAATTTGCAATAGACCTAAAAGAGGGATGTGTACCTAAAAAGCTAAATGCATACCCAGCAAATCCAATGAAAAGACAGCTAATAGATGACTGTATAGATGAGTTACTTGAAAATGATTTAATTGAAATCAGCAATGCACCATGCAGCTCACCATGTATTGTAGTACCTAAATCTGATGGTACAGGTAGATTCTGTGTTGACTTTAGAGATATTAATTCCATAACAAAACCTGACAGTTATGCTCTCCCTTTGATTGACAACATAATTGCTGATCTAGGAAAAGCTAAATTTTTCACAGTTATTGATCTGACTAAAGGATATCATCAGATACCAGTAAAGCAGTCTGACAAATGGAAAACAAGTTTTGTTACTCATAGAGGCTTGTTTCAGTATAAGGCTATGCCTTTTGGATCTAGAAATGCACCTGCATGTTTCCAACGAGCTATGGATAAAATTCTTGGTCAAGCCAGACACAAATTTTGTCTTGTTTACATTGATGACATCATAATTTTCTCAGAAACTAGAGAAGAACACCTAAAGCATTTAAAATTTGTTTTGAATGCATTATTAAAGGCTAATCTGCACATTAACCCAAAGAAACTACAACTCTTGTGTAAGGAATTTAAATTCTTAGGCTTTGTTTTTAAGGAAGATGAAAAAGGAATTATGAAAAAATATCCTAACCCTAAGAAAGTCATTGCTATAACTAAATTTCCCACACCTAAAAACCAGAAAGATGTTAGCAGACTTGTAGGTATGATGCACTATTATTGCCAATTTGTGCCTAATTATGCAATTTTGATAAAACCAATAACAAAACTGCTAGGAAGCAAATATACATTCAAATTTGCTTGGTCTCTAGAATGTGAAACTAACCTGAGAAGAATTTTAGAAATTCTTGCAAATGAAGCTAGTTTGTTCATTCCCAATTTCAATATGCCTTTTGAAATTCATTGTGATGCTTGTGATTTTGGAATTGCTGCAGTATTGCTCCAACTTGATCCTGAATCTGGAGAACTGAAACCTATCTCTTTCAGAAGCAGACATTTAAATGAAGCTGAGAAAAAGATGTGTACCACTCATAAAGAGTGCTTGGCAGTTAAATTTGGCCTAGACAAATTTAAATTCTATGTAGAATATTCACATTTTACAATTGTGACTGACCATCAGGCATTAGAATGGCTGATGACTACAAAAGATTTGAATGGTAAACTTGCCAGATGGGCTGCTACAGTTCAAGAATTTGATTTCACTATCAAATATAGACCAGGTAGAAAGCATGAAAGAGCAGATACACTCAGCAGAGCTCCAGTTGAATCAGCTCCAGTGAAATGTTCATTTTCAGCAATGGCATTATATGTAGATGGAATCTTTCAAAAAATTTCTAATGATGCAATCATAGAAGCTCAAAAACATGATCCACTATGCATAAGCATAAATGCTTATTTGTTAGATAAAACTAATTTACCAACCAACGGCAAAGATGCTGCAAGAGTTAAATTAGCAAGCAGAGATTGCTTAAATGACAAAGGTTTGCTTTTGAGATACAAAGCAGATTGGGAAGAAGATTATTTTGATTACTACAGGGCTAACTTTAAAATAATAGTTCCACTTAGTCTAAGAACTATTATCATTGAACTTGCTCATGAACATAAATTATCAGGACATGCTGGAAGAGATAAGACTCATATAAATCTTTTACAAGCCTATTGGTGGCCAGAAATGTACAAAGATGTAGCAAACTTTGTAAAAAGCTGTGATTACTGTCAGTTGAATAAGGCAACAAATACCAAAATAGCAGGTGAACTCCATGGCTATAAACCATTGAGACCATTTGACTTAATCAGTATTGATTTTATTGGACCATTGCCCAGAGCAACAGAGTCTGGTAGTAAAGTATTGTTAGTAATAATGGATGTTTTCAGCAAAGTAGTTGAATTATTTGCACTTAGAGATGAGAAAACTGAAAAAATGATAGAAAAATTGTATGAAACTTGTTGCAGGTATTCATTTCCAATTGCAATCATTTCAGACAACGGACCTCAATTTGTATCTAATTTCTACAATGGCTTGCTCAAAAAGCTTGGAATAAAACCAATTCACATTGCCCCTTATGTTGCAAAATGTAATCCTGTTGAAAGAGTAAACAGAAATATTAAGGCTTACCTTAGGTCTTATATTGAAAATAATCATAAATCTTGGGATAAGAATCTAAGTGACTTAATGTTTATGCTTAGATCCATAAAACATGTCTCTACTGGATTTGAACCAACAGAGCTACTGTTTGGTAGAAAGTTTAACAACCCATTGTTTAACAGAACAGAATTCCAACTTGTTATGCCCGATAGCATAAAAGATTTTGAAATAAGTCACAAAGACCTTATTGAAAATATGAATGTCTATATAAATACAGCTATAGAAGTTATGGAAGAGGCAAAAGTCCACCAGAAATTCTACAATGACCTGAAATGTTCTAATGTTGAGTTTAAGATAGGTGATGTAGTAAAGAAAAAGTACTATTCAATAAGTAGTGCCATTAAGAACAGAACTGCCAGTTTAGATCCTAAATGGTCAGGCCCTTACAAAATAATTGCCAAAATAGGTGAAAACCTCTTTGTCTTATCTGAATTGGATAAAGATGAATACTTAACCTCAGCGCATTCATCACAACTGTATTATTATAATCTTAGAGAAAAGATTGAGATAACTATCCCTGAAGAGATAAGAATACCTACTAATTATAAGGGAAATGTTAGAAGTAATTTGAATAAAGTAGCTTAAAGTGTAGAAGATAATGTGGAAAACTTAATTCAATTTTAGTTTTTCTGTGATGTACCTGAAATCTCTGCAATAATATATTGTTACTTTGAGTTTCAATGTATTTTTGCTATATAATGAGTTTCGATTAGGATCATATATATGTATATATATATATATATGTATATATGATATATCTATTATAAATCGATACTTGACATATTAATCGATTTAATTTTTTTTTACCATTAGAAGTCCTATCTTTAAAATCGAATTTCTAAATATCGATTTATTTTTCAATTCATCATCATTTTTACTTTTTCGCCATTTTGAGTGATTTTCTTAGAAAGTTTTAGAATTCTATCGAATTTTCATAGAATTTCTTGGTGATAATGAGCTTTAATCGTGGTAAAGGTGAACAACGGGAGAGGAATAGATCTAGAGACGGTACCTGGGTAAGAATTTTTGTTGATTATAAAGATATTTTGAATTTTTCCAACAATTTTCTTTTTGTCAAAATTTTTCAACATAATTCTAATTTCATGTTGAATTCTTTTAATTAATAATTATTTTATTAATTATTTAGCATGGGTTTGGAGAGGATAATCGAAGACGGGACGATTCAAGACACAATAGGTCGTATGACAGGCGAGATGACTCCAGGAATAGATCCGACTACAACCAACAACGACGGAATGAGAGAATACCGCTAGATAGACCATTATCAGGCCAGGAAGGTTTCAGATACACAAGCACTTTCAGGAACAGTAAGAAAAAACAACATAACATTAACTTGCATGTTATTCTCAATGAACCACTATCTATATCTAAAGAGAATACATCTGACAATACTAACAATAATGACACAATCTCTAACACAAAAACTAGTCCAACATTTTACCCTTGCGGTTTGATTAATGACACAGATACTGAAGAATTCTGTGATTATGATTCTGACTTACTTAATAAAACTATCCAACATAATAAGGATGTGTTAGCATCTAACAACAAGTTAGCTGTTTTGACCCCTTTTGAGAGAATAATAACCGATGAAGGTTTAAGTTTTTGTCATTGTGATGGTAGTATAGATAACTGTGAGGTTATAGAGAAAATTAGAGAATCAAGGGTTGATCATATCACTTGCAATGAAGTAAGTGATACAGAATGCTTAATTGATTGTCACAATTGTAGAGCTTGTTTAGGAAAAACTAAGAACTGTCATGGTCAGATTAAAATGGAAGCAGTTGATCAGCACTTACTTAACCAATCATACAGATTTAATCTGGATGCTTTTGTCTATAACTTAACTGGAGATAACCCAACTAAACCAGTTAATTCTAAATCTGAATCCGATATTGAATGTGAGAAATTCAATAACCAACTGTCAGAAGCTTGGGAATTAAAGAAAAAACTTTGGAGAAAAGAACAAATGGAGAAAGGAGATAACTTTGATGTTAGTCTTGAGTTAGCTAAAATTGAATCAATTTACAAAATTGATTATTCTAACCTTACCATAACTGAAAGAGAGGAAGATGACTTTTTCCAAACTTACAACTTACTTTCTAAAAAGTCATCAAATAATGCTCTAAAATTGAATCTTATTCTTTCTAAAGATTCTGAAAGGCTTCAACACATTGAACGAGCAGGTATCGAAGATGGCGCGGCAATGGCTCGATCAGCGATGACGACACCTACATCCACAACAACAACAACAGAACCGAACTTGAACGTACTTCGAAGGAATAGGATCTACGCTGCTGGACTACAGGAAGCAAAGGTTTTGGATGAACTAATCACCCAACCCAGGGACCTGACTCCAGAGGAAATAGTGTTTGCAGAGGAAGTCGCGAGAAGGCTATTCGGTACTTCAATGGAAGATCTAGTAAGTTTTATCGAAGTAATTCTGAAAGATAACTCTTGGCTAAAACAATTGCAGACAATTCATGTCTACAATTTTAAATCAGGAAACTTTATTATTCAGTTTAACTTTTCTGAGAGTCTCTTGCATGCTATCAACACGAATTTGCCATCAGAAGTCAATTTTGATAAAAAGTTCTTTGTACAGGGTTATAAGAGTCATTTGTTCAACAGACTTGATGTTTTCTCAACTTTATGGGATTGGGAATCGATTAGAATTTTTAATTTGTAAACTTTGTTCATTTTTCGCATTTATTTGTCCTTATTTTATTTTTGTTGTCACTTTAACATTTAAATGGTAGTTTTCTTTTATTCGAATTTAGAAACATTTTGTTTTTAAATTTTAATTTCTTTTATGTTTTCAATAACATAATTTTAATATTTTATCTTGTGTCCCATAATTATTTATTATTAAATAATAAATAATAACCATTATAACTAAAAATTTATATTTTAGTTATTTAATTTGATTTTTATTCCAGTTTAACAGGACTAACTTGGCGTCCATTACTACGCTATTTATCTGGCAACATTCCAGGAATGAGGGCGTGAGTGGCACAGCAGCATCTACATCTGCTAGATCGGATACTGAAAGTGTTCTCATCAAATCTGAACAACAAGCTCAGATTAAAACAAGCGCTTCTACTGATATGGACTACAGAACTTCTACGCCGAAACCCACTTTTGTTGAGCCCAGTTCGTCAACAAAAATGCCTAAGATGTCTCCAGAAGAAATAGATAAGCAGATGAAGCGTCACGGTTGGTCATATG
>Ga0137418_10005337_pt1 | contig 11792 bp, 11 predicted proteins | sample CZODoug3_1_2_16f_FD_122242 | JGI IMG/M metagenome (GOLD analysis project Ga0137418, IMG submission 122242) | Vadose zone soil fungal communities from Angelo Coast Range Reserve, California, USA - CZODoug3_1_2_16fungal (Hybrid Assembly) | ecosystem: Environmental > Terrestrial > Soil > Vadose... | reverse complement strand
TCAATTCCCGACTTGCACCGCCTGAGCGAAGGTGCCCGGCGCGGTCGCGATCTGCAGCATGACGGTGGCGCTCACGCCATCGGCCACCGCGATGTCCGGATGACCGTCGCCGTTGAGGTCGCCGATCGCGACTGCGAGAGGCTGCCCGAAGCCCCGGTAGCTCGTGGCAGCCAGAAACACACCCGGACGCGCGGGATCCTGCAGCAGCACGGACACGCTGCCCGAGGGGGCGGGTTCGAGATTGGCAACGACCAGGTCCGGCTTGCCATCACCGTTCAGATCAGCCACCGCGACATCGATGGCATCGCCCTGGGTGGCGTACGTGACCGGCGCGAGGAAGCTGCCCGGATGCGCCGCGTCCTGCAGCAGCACCGAGACTCCGGCTGATCCGGTGCCGTCGGCACCGGGGTCCAGGTTCGCCACTACGATATCCGGCAGTCCATCGCCATTCACATCGGCGATCCTCACCGCCTCGGGCTGCGCACCTGCGGGGACGGTCACCGGAGCGAGGAACGTGCCGCGGGTGGTGGCGTTCTGGTAGAAAACGTAAATGGCGCCGTTGTTGCCGTTGGCGTCGGAGGTTGCGGCCACGATATCCGGCGCGCCGTCACCGTTCAGGTCCCCGATCGTGACCGCCGCGGCGCTGTTGGCGCTGACCGCGAGTGTCATCGGCGCGAGGAATTTCCCCGGGTTGGCGGGGTCCTGGAACAGGACGATGGCGCCGCCGGTGGCACTCGCGTCCGCGAGGACCAGATCGGGCTTGCCGTCGCCGTTGATATCACCGCTCGCCACCTGGTTCGGCTGCCCGCCGGTCGCCACGCTCACGGCCGTCTGGTAGGTACCCGGACTTGCTCCGTGCATGAACACCGAGACACTCCCGGCGGCGAAGTTCGCAACCACGAGATCGAGGGATCCGGAGCGGGTGAGGTCCACGACCGCGATGCTCGAGGGGTTGTTCCCCGTCGTCGCGTATCGCACACCGGTATGAAACGTTCCCGGGGAACTGTGGTTGCCGAGGATGACATTGGCGAAGCCCGGGTTCTGGATACTGCCCTGGTCGGCGGTGGTGGCGACCAGCAGATCGGGCGTGCCGTCCCCATCCACGTCCGCGATCGCTATGGAGTTCGGCACGTTGATGGTCGGAAAGCTGTAATCAGAGCCGTAGTGACAGCTGGCGAGGGCGCCGAGCAGCAGGCCCAGACCCACGGCCGCGAGCAGCCGGCGTCGGCGAGACTGGATGTTCACTGCCTGTACCCTCCGTGCGCAGGACACCTGTATGCCGCAACGCGCTTCGGCTTGCCGAGTTGACAGAGCCTGCGCCTGTGCTCCAGGGCCACAGCGTACACTGGCCCGCGGGCAACGGCACGGGGCTTAGGGCATGGCGGATAGCGCGGCGAAGATCGTGTTCCTGTTCGACGTGGACAATACGCTGCTCGACAACGACGCCGTGCAGGCCGATCTCAGCGCCCACCTGCAGCGTGAGTTCGGCCACGCCAGCCGCGACCGTTACTGGGCGATTTTCGAGGAGCTGCGCGCGCAGCTCGGGTACGCCGATTATCTGGGCGCGCTGCAGCGCTATCGCCTCGAGAACCTCGATGATCAGCAGCTGCTGCGGGTGTCGTTCTTCCTGGTGGACTACCCGTTTGCGGACCGGCTCTACCCGGACGCGCTGGCGGCGCTGGCGCGCTGCGCGCGCCTCGGAACCACGGTCATCCTCTCCGACGGCGACGTGGTGTTCCAGCCGCGCAAGGTGCAGCGCGCCGGCCTGTGGGACGCGGTGGACGGGAGAGTGCTCATTTACCTGCACAAGGAGCAGATGCTGGATGCCGTCGAGCGGCGCTTTCCCGCCGCTCACTACGTGATGGTCGATGACAAGCTGCGCATACTCGCCGCCATGAAGCAGGTGTGGCGCGAGCGCCTGACCACTGTCTTTGCGCGCCAGGGGCATTACGCGCTGGATGCACGCGAGCTGCGGGCCTATCCGCCTGCGGACCTCACGCTCGCGCGCATCGGCGAGCTCGTCGATTGCAGCCCGGGGTCGCTGCTTGGCGCCGGCCACGGCCAGCGGTTAGGCTAGCGCACGCCTGAGCCGGAGCAAGGACATGTCGTCAGACCATCCGTGGCTGGATAGTCTTCGGGAGAGCAGTGCCGCCCTGCAGGGGGTGCTGGGAGCGCTGCTGGAAGCGGAGCGGCAATTTGCGCCGCCGGCCTCGCCGCTCGAGCGGCTGCGACAGATCACGACCAGCCCGGAATGGGCCTGGTTACAGCCTCTGTACCGGCTGATCGCCGACGTCGATCACGCGCTCGCCTACGCGGATGACCTGCCCGCGAGTGAGAGCGCGGCGATTGGAGCGCACGCGCGGGAGTTGCTCACCGGCGGGGGCGCGGCCGCCGAGCAGCCGTTCCTCGAGCACTATCGCGCGTTGCTGCAGACCGACCCGGCGGTCGCCATGGCGCATGCCGCCGCGCTGCGCGCCCTGCAGGCGCTGCCGGCGGAAGCCGAAAACCAGTCCGAGCGGCTGCATGCGCGGCACCAATGGAACGAACGACGACGGTTCCTGCGCATGGGACAACGCGGACGAGGCACATCCTGACGCGCTGATGAGGCCCGCTGCGAGTCAGCCGGGGCGAGTGTAGTTCTCGCTATCAGTACATCAGCCGCGAACCGCGCAGTCGGATCTGCAGCTCGTGCCGATTGTAATCGATGATCAGCACATCGAAGGATCCGAGCAGATCCATGCCGAGCGTCAGTGTCGGCTGGTCGGTCAGCTTCCAGTGCTGGAACAGGTACATGTCGCCGAAAGTGACCCGTATGCCGTGAACCGTGAGGTGACCGAAGTCGATATCGGGTGCGGGTATGTTGTCGCCCCCCTGCACGTCGAGGGTCACGCCGATGATGTCCTCGTGTGACGCGGTGCGCGGCGGATGTCGCATCAGGGCGTCGCGCAGCATGATGTTGCCGACCGTCCCCTGGGCACCGGTGTCGATGATGGCCTTGGCGCGCACCGTTCCCACGCGCACGTCGGCGACCAGCAGGCCGCCGCGGATCAGAGTGAGCGGCACGACGGTGAAATCACGGCGGGCGCGCTCGCCGTGCGAGCGCGAGATGATCAGCTGATCGCGTCCGAAGTCGGCGTAAATCCGCATGTCGATCAGTCCCTCGATCCCGAGTACGCCCTGCGCGCCGCCAAAGACGTCCGCCAGCACGGGCAGCATTGCAGGCCCCATGAGCAGCTCGCCCACCTCCATGCGCCCGACGTGAATGGTGGGCACCACGGCGGAGCCGGTGAATCCGGTCACCACGGTGCTGCCGTCCTCCGAGGGGTTGGTGCCGAGCAGCTGCGCGGTGCGCGCGGTGACCGCCGAGTGGTTGGCGCCGGTGTCGAGCACGAGGCGATAGGGCCCTTTGCCATCGATGAGCACCGGCGCCCAGATCCTGCCGATGCGGTCACGCCGCGTCGGAGCCACGAACCTGGGCTCGGTGGTTTGCACGATGACTTCGGCGAGCTGGTCCTGGGTCGGGTCAGCCAGCGGGGGTTTGGGTACGGGGGCCGCGCTCTCCGTGCTTTCGGCCGCGAGGGGCACGGAGAAGAGGATCCCCAGGAGACAGCCGCACAGCAAGGCTTGGGCGTGACGGATCACGCCCGCCAGTAGAGCACGGGCGCACGGCTGCCTCCAGTTGCTTCGTCGCACTCCTGCAACGGCGCGTCCCGCGGACCTACGCAGGCGTTCCACAGCCGCTGTTCTTGATCAGTTGCGTAGCTAAATTGGTATTTTTCAGCAACTTACGCTTATATATCTACCGACCCCCCTGGCCGTCGGGACATTCGACTACAACGGACGGCTGTGGTACGGACTCAAGCGTGCTGAGGGAGCCTGTGACATGAGTCGAGCCGCGAGCGATACGCCGCCGCAGAGCCATAAAGGCGGTGGCGGCGCGGCGACGGGCGCCGGTGCGCAGGCCGGCAGTGCCGTGCCGGCGGCGGCCGCTCTTACGCACCTGCAACGGCTCGAAGCGGAGAGCATTCACATCCTGCGCGAGGTGGTCGCGGAGTGTGAGCGGCCGGTGATGCTGTATTCGGTCGGCAAGGACAGCGCGGTGATGCTGCAGCTCGCCGTGAAGGCGTTCTATCCGGCCCCGCCGCCCTTTCCACTGCTGCACGTGGATACCACCTGGAAGTTTCGCGCAATGTACGAGTTTCGGGATCGCGTCGTGCAGCAGCTCGGCATGCAACTGCTGGTGCACGTGAACCCGGAGGGGCTGCGCCTGGGAGTGAATCCCTTCACCCACGGCTCGCAGCTGTACACCGATGTCATGAAGACCCAGGCGCTGAAACAGGCGCTCGATAAACATCGCTTCGACGCCGCCTTCGGCGGCGCGCGGCGCGACGAGGAGAAGAGTCGGGCCAAGGAGCGCATTTTCTCGTTCCGCTCGGCCCAGCACCGCTGGGACCCGAGGCAGCAGCGCCCCGAGCTGTGGTCGCTCTACAACGCGCGCACGCACCGCGGCGAGAGCATTCGCGTGTTTCCGCTGTCGAACTGGACCGAGCTCGATGTCTGGCAGTACATCTGGCTCGAACAGATTCCGATCGTGCCGCTGTACTTTGCGGCCCCGCGGCCGGTGGTGCAGCGTGGCGGGACGCTCATCATGGTGGACGATGGGCGCATGCCACTCGACCCGGGGGAGCAACCGGTCATGAAGAAGGTGCGCTTCCGCACGCTGGGCTGCTACCCGCTCACGGGCGCCATCGAGAGCGAGGCGGACACGCTGCCGGCGATCATCCAGGAAACGCTGCTCACTCGGGTCTCGGAGCGCCACGGGCGAGTCATCGACCACGACACCGTGGCTTCGATGGAGAAGAAGAAGCAGGAGGGTTATTTCTGATGACCCGCCAGTCCGATCTCATCGCCAGCGACATCGGCGCGTACCTGCGCGCTCACGAGCACAAGAGTCTGCTGCGCTTCATCACCTGCGGGTCGGTTGATGACGGCAAGTCGACGCTCATCGGCCGGCTGCTGTACGAATCGAAACTGATTTTCGACGATCAGCTCGCGGCCCTCGAGCACGACTCGCACAGAGTCGGCACGCGCGGCGCGGAGCTCGATTTCGCGCTGCTCGTCGACGGGCTGGCGGCCGAGCGCGAGCAGGGCATCACCATCGACGTGGCCTACCGCTTCTTCGCCACCGAACGGCGCAAGTTCATCGTCGCCGACACGCCTGGGCACGAGCAGTACACCCGCAACATGGTGACTGGCGCTTCGACCGCGGATCTGGCAGTCATTCTCATCGACGCCCGCAAGGGCGTGCTCACCCAGACGCGCCGCCACAGCTTTCTGGCGCGACTGCTGGGCATCTCGCGCGCGGTGCTGGCGATCAACAAGATGGATCTGGTGGGATACTCGCACGCCACCTTCGAAGCGATCCTCGCCGACTATCGCGCCTTCGCCGCGCGCATTGGACTTACCGACGTCACCCCCATTCCGCTCTCCGCGGTGCACGGCGACAACATCATCGCGCACGGCCCCAACATGCCGTGGTACACGGGGCCGACGCTCATGCAGCACCTCGAGAGCGTCACGGTCGAGGCGGACGGCGGCGGCGCGGCCTTTCGCCTGCCGGTGCAGTGGGTCAACCGGCCGAACGCGGACTTCCGCGGCTTCGCCGGACAGATCGTCAGCGGCAGCGTGAAGCAGGGCGATCGCATCCGCGTGTTACCCTCGGGCCGCGAGGGCCGCGTCACGCGCATCGTGACCGCGGACGGGGATCTGCCGGCCGCGGTCAGCGGCCAGTCCGTCACCGTGACGCTCGATTCCGACATCGACGTCAGCCGCGGCGACGTCATCGCCGCCGGCGACTCACCCCCGCAGGTGGCCGATCAGTTCGAGGCGACCATCGTGTGGCTGCACGATGAGCCGATGCTGCAGGGGCGTGCCTACCTGATGAAGGCGGGCACGCGTACGGTGTCGGCGACCATCAGTCCGCTCAAGCACAAGATCAACGTCAACACCCTCGAGCACACGGCCGCCGAGCGGCTCGAGCTCAACGACATCGGCGTGTGCGAGCTGGAGCTCGACCGGGCGATCCCGTTCGAGGCCTATTGCGAGAATCGCGCGCTCGGCGGATTCATCCTCATCGACCGCCTCACCAACAGCACGGTGGGGGCTGGACTCATCAACTTCGCGCTGCGGCGCTCGCAGAACGTGCACTGGCAGGCGCTCGACGTCGACAAGCCGGCGCGCTCACGGCTCAAAGGGCAGAAGGCGTGCGTGCTGTGGCTCACGGGTCTCTCGGGCGCGGGCAAATCCACCATCGCCAACCGCATCGAGAAGAAGCTCACCGCCGCCGGAAGACACACCTATCTGCTCGACGGCGACAACGTCCGGCACGGGCTCAACAAGGACCTGGGCTTCACGGCCCAGGATCGCGTCGAGAACATCCGCCGTGTCGCCGAGGTGTCGAGGCTCATGGTCGACGCGGGCCTCATCGTGCTCGTGTCCTTCATCTCACCGTTCCGCTCCGAGCGGCGCATGGCGCGCGAGCTGTTTGCGCCCGGGGAGTTCCTCGAGGTGTTCGTCGACACGCCCCTGGCGGAAGCCGAGCGGCGCGACGTGAAGGGGTTGTACCGCAAGGCGCGGCGCGGGGAGCTGAAGAACTTCACCGGCATCGATTCACCCTACGAGGCGCCCGAGAGCCCGGAGATACGCATCGACACGACCACGCTGACTCCGGAGCAGGCGGCCGACCGGATCGTCGCGCACCTGGAAGCCCTCAAGGCGACCGGCGGCGCATGAGCGGCGCCACGCACGAGCTGCTGGCGCGCGTGGCCGCGATCGCGCGGCGGGCGGGGCGCGAGATTCTCGAGATCTACGCGAGCGGCGAGCTCGCCGCGCGGCCTAAGGCCGATGCCTCCCCGATCACGGCTGCCGATCTGCGCGCGCATCGGCTCATTCTGCAGTCGCTGCACGAGCTCACGCCCGAGGTACCGGTGCTGTCCGAGGAGGCGGTGCACACAAGCTTCGCGCAGCGCTCGCAGTGGCGGCGATACTGGCTGGTGGATCCGCTCGACGGCACCCGGGAATTCCTGTCGCGCAACGGTCAGTTCACCGTGAACATCGCCCTCATCGAAGGGCATGCGCCGGCTCTGGGTGTGGTGCACGTCCCGGTGACGGACATCAGCTACCGGGGCCTGCCCGGGGTGGGCGCGTGGCGTGAGAGAGCCGGGACTCCCGCCGAGGAGATTCACGTAGCGGCACGAGCCGGCGCGCCGCTGCGGGTCGTGGGCAGCCGCTCACACCGTGGCGACTCACTCGATGCGTTTCTCGCGCGCGTCGGACCGCACGAGCTGCTACCGGTGGGCAGCTCGCTCAAATTCTGCATGGTTGCCGAGGGCGCGGCGGATGTGTACCCGCGCCTGGGACCGACCAGTGAGTGGGACACGGCGGCCGCGCACGCGGTCGTGAGCGGGGCGGGGGGTACCGTGAGCGGCCTGGACGGGGAGCCGCTGCGGTACAACACCCGCGAAGCGCTGCTGAACCCCTTCTTCGTAGCCTACGGGCCGAGAGATCGCGACTGGCTCGCGCTGCTGAGGACATGAGTGATGGGCAACGAGGCCTACATCATCGGCGCGGTACGCACGCCGACCGGCCGGAAAAAGGGCAGCCTGGCGACGGTGCACGCTGCGGATCTCGGCGCGCACGCGATCAGGTCGCTCATCGAGCGCACCGGCGTGGATGCGGGAGAGATCGATGACGTCATTTTCGGCTGCATCGATCAGGTGGGACCGCTGGCCGGCGACATTGCGCGCACCTGTTGGCTCGCCGCGGGCCTGCCCGAGCATGTTCCGGGCACCACCGTAGACCGCCAATGCGGCTCATCACAGCAGGCGGTGCACTTTGCGGCGCAGGCCGTCATGAGCGGAACGCAGGATCTCATCGTTGCCGGCGGCGTGCAGACCATGAGCCAGATTCCGCTCGGGGCGGCGATGCTCGCGGGGCGAGCGTTCGGTCACTCTGACCCGTTCAGCGGCTCGCGCGGTTGGCGCGAGCGCTATGGCGCCCAGGAGGTGTCGCAGTTCCGCGCAGCAGAGATGATCGCCGCGAAGTGGAATATCACCCGCCGGCAGATGGAGGAATTCGCGCTCGAGAGCAACCGCCGCGCCATCGAGGCCATCGCGCGCGGTCTCTTCACACGCGAAATAGCTCCCATCAACGGCCTGGAGCAGGACGAGACGCCGCGCGCGGGTACCACGCTCGAGAAGATGGCGACGCTCGAGCCGCTCACCGCCGGCGGCCGCATCACCGCGGCCGTGTCCAGCCAGATCGCCGATGCCGCCGCGGCGCTGCTGATCGCCTCGGAGGGCGCGGTAAGGCGCTGCAGACTCAAGCCCCGCGCGCGCATTCACCACCTCTCGGTTCGCGGTGCGGATCCCATCTGGATGTTGACTGCGCCCATTCCCGCTACCCAATACGCGCTATCCAGGAGCGGCCTGAAGCTCGCCGAAATCGATCTGGTCGAGATCAACGAAGCCTTCGCCTCGGTGGTGCTCGCCTGGCAACGCGACCTCGACGCCGATCCCGCGCGCGTCAACGTCAACGGCGGCGCGATCGCCCTCGGACACCCGCTGGGGGCGACCGGCGCCAGACTCATGACCTCACTCCTTCATGAGCTGGAACGGCGCGGCGCGCGCTATGGCCTGCAGACCATGTGCGAGGGCGGCGGCCAGGCGAACGTGACCATCATCGAGAGACTGTGAGTGAGGGGCGCCGCGGCGGCGGCAAGCCGCGAGCGGCCTGAGGAGGCGGCGCGAACCGGGCGGCAACACCGGCAGCCACCACAGGTTTCAGATTTCCTCGGGGATGATGCGTGCCACCACCACGCCAATGTTGGTTCTGGTGCTGGGGCGGGCGGCACCCTGGTGGGTGTATTCATTGAAGATCTGGTAGTGGACCACGTGACGAAATCTCAACTCCCGCTCCACCGGCCAATCGGTGAAGCTCTCCTCGGCGCGCCTGACGACCTCGGCTGCGCCGGCGGCACCCGCTCCGAGCCGCCGCGCGACCACAGCCGTATACAGCGCTCGACCGCTGAGCTCCGGGTGCTCGCGGTGCTCGAGCAAATACAGTTCCAGCAGTTGCCGGCTCGCCTGCCGGGCGTAGTGCTTTTCATCAAGCGCCACGAACACGCCAAGAGTGCGCGGCAATTGCCGCAGCCGGTCGAGCAGTTGGTGTAACGGCGGCACTTGACGCTCCCTAGAACTTGAACGTGGACAGCAGCAGGCTGGTCTCGGTCTGCGAGATGCCCTCGATGAGCCGGATGCGTGCCAGCACCCGGTCGAAACCCTCGAGACTGTCGGCACGCAGCTCGGCAACGATGTCCCAGCGCCCGTTGGTGCTGTGCAGGGCGGCCACCGCCGGATCGCCGCGCAGCGCCTTGATCACCGCGTCGACCTTGTTGCCCTCCACCGCGACGGTCATGAGGGCGCGCATGCGCTGCTCTTCGACGTCGGGCTTCAGACGCACCGTGTAACCGACGATGGTGCCGCAGGAGGACAGCCGCGCCATGCGGTTCTGCACCGTGCCGCGAGCGACCCCTAGCGCCTTCGCCAGCGAGGCGACCGTAGCACGCGCGTCGCTGCGCAGCAGGCCGATGAGTTGCCGATCGGTGTCATCCACGCCAGTTCAGTCTCCCCGGCGACCAATATAGCACAAACGTCAACTGTGCCTGACATTGTGATCAATATAGTACCAGTTATGAACAGGTTTCTGTCTTTCTTTTGGTTGCAGGCCACCCGACCATGGAATGCGGCCGCCTCCAAAGCCCTTACGGCCGCCGACGGAGTCAGTCATGGTCAATTTCATTGGCATCGAGCGCATCCAGGAACTCGTCGCCCGTCGCGGGACGGCGCGCTTCATTGAGGAGCTCGCGGGCGAGATCGAGGCGGATTTCCTGCGCTGGAGCGTGTTCGACAAATCCCCGCGCCATGCGACGCACTCTCCGGGGGGCGTGATCGAGCTCATGCCGGCCTCGGACGGGCGGCTGTACGCCTTCAAGTACGTGAACGGACACCCGCAGAACACCGCGGTGGGGCTGCTCACGGTGACGGCGTTCGGAGTCCTGGCGGATGTTCAGACCGGCTACCCGCTGCTGCTTGCGGAGCTGACCCTCACCACGGCGCTGCGCACCGCCGCAACCTCGGCACTGGCGGCCCGCCGCATGGCCCGCCCGGACAGCCGCGTGATGGCCCTGATCGGCAACGGCGCGCAGAGCGAATTCCAGACCATCGCCTTCCATCACATGCTCGGCATCCGCGAAGTACGGCTGTACGACACCGATGCCGGTGCGACCGCCAAGCTCGAGCACAATCTCGCACGGCTGCAGCTACCGGACCTTCAGGTGCTGCGCTGCGGGTCGACCGCGCAGGCCGTGCAGGGCGCCGATATCGTCACGACCGTCACGGCCGACAAGCGCAACGCCACGATTCTGACACCGCAGATGATCACCGCGGGCGTACACCTGAACGCGGTGGGCGGCGATTGTCCGGGCAAGACCGAGCTGCATCCGGACATTCTGCGGCGTGCGGATGTGCGAGTCGTCGTGGAGTACGAGCCGCAGTCGCGCATCGAGGGGGAGATCCAGCAGATGGACGCTGCCTTCCCGGTGATCGAACTCGCAGCGCTGCTTGCCGGGCAAGTGCCCGGGCGCGGCAGCGATCGCGAGGTCACGGTTTTCGACTCGGTCGGATTTGCATTGGAGGATTTCTCTTCCCTTCGCTACCTGCTGCGCATCCATCATGAGGAGCGCGGCGCGCAGCGGCAGATCGATCTGCTGCCGGATCTGGAGGATCCCAAGGACTTGTTCGCGCTGCTGTTGCCCGGGCCGCGCAAGCTTGCGGCTCGCCCCGGGGTGGCGGCGTGAGCCACCCACGCAAGGCAACCCTCATCGGCGCGCCCACGGACGTGGGCGCGGCGGACCGGGGCGCCTCCATGGGACCGGAGGCGCTGCGGGTGGCGGGACTCACCGCCGCGCTGCGGGAGCGCGAGCTGGAGGTGCTGGATCTCGGTAATCTGAACGGCCCGGGAAATCCCTGGCAGCCCCCGCAGGACGGGTACCGGCATCTGCCCCAGGTGGTGCGCTGGAACCATCTGGTGCACGAGGCGGTGTACGCGCAACTGCAGCAGGAGCGGCTGCCGGTCCTTCTCGGCGGCGATCACTGCTTGAGCGTAGGTTCGATCAGCGCGGTGGCACGCCACTGCCGCGAGCAGCGCCGCAAACTGCGCGTACTGTGGCTCGATGCACACGCCGATTTCAACACCAGCGAGCTGTCCCCGAGCGGCAATGTCCACGGCATGCCGCTCGCCTGTCTGTGCGGGTTCGGACCGCCCGAGCTGACCGAGCTCGGCGGAGTGTCCCCCGCGATTCACCCGTCGTGGGTCCGTCAGATCGGCATCCGCAGTGTCGACGCCGGTGAGAAGCGCTTCGTCCACGAACAGGGCCTGGAGGTGTTCGACATGCGCTACGTCGATGAGATGGGCATGCGTCAGACCATGGAACAGGCGCTCGCGGGACTCGACAGCGACACCCACCTGCACGTGAGTTTCGACGTCGACTTCCTCGATCCTGATATCGCGCCCGGCGTGGGCACGCAGGTGCCCGGTGGCCCGACCTACCGCGAGGCGCAGCTGTGCATGGAGATGATCGCCGACACGCGCCGCCTGGCCTCCCTGGACGTGGTCGAGCTCAACCCGGCGTTCGATGTGCACAACAGGACCGCAGTTCTCGCCGTCGATCTCAT
>Ga0137418_10005335_pt1 | contig 11793 bp, 8 predicted proteins | sample CZODoug3_1_2_16f_FD_122242 | JGI IMG/M metagenome (GOLD analysis project Ga0137418, IMG submission 122242) | Vadose zone soil fungal communities from Angelo Coast Range Reserve, California, USA - CZODoug3_1_2_16fungal (Hybrid Assembly) | ecosystem: Environmental > Terrestrial > Soil > Vadose... | reverse complement strand
ATCGACGCGCACTTGATCGGCCTATGGTCGATCAGTCTGCTCTTTCTTCCACCACGGGTCCACGCCCAGCAAGTAGTGGAAGGCACGACGCTAGGAGTAACAAGGGTTAGTGACCTTATTGAGGTGCGAGGAACACCAGTACAGGCTGGGAACAATGTCGATGGCTGGCATTATGTGTCATTCGGCGGCGAGCGGCCCATTTACACTTATTACTTCTCGCCAGAAGACTCAATTGTGGAGTGGGCCCGCGTGTTTGTGGTCTCCGGCTATACACCGACACGCGTGCGCGAGGCTTTTGGGCGACCAGACAGTACGACCTTTGGCGCCGATCTGTCAAAGCACGAGTTGTTCTCTGCACGACACGTTTCTGTGGAGTACGCTCCCAGTGGAGACGTCAACTATATCGAATACCATCCCGATTCGGATCAATCGATTGGTGATAGGCGAGCACAGCGGGCCACTGCAGTCATTGATTCGGTAATGGCAGAAACGTTGGTACAGGATCATCCCGGCCTTAGCCAAGTAATGGGCATCGATTCGGTACGAATGTATCGCTACGCTAGCATTGCTGTCGTTGTGCGTAATTTTACGCCGGCCGTTCGAAGAAAGCCTCTGCCACAGACAACGGTCACTGCCGCCACAAGGTATCAGTCTCTTTGCGCAAGAATCGACTGTGACGCCATCCTTAAGGCTCATCGAGCATACGACTCCCAACCTTAGCAACGTGCTCGCGCAGATTTCACCTGCTCAACGGCTTATCGGCAATGGTCAATTCACAAGAGTCGACAACGGATCGCAAATGCTCCGGGACAAAGTGTGTATAACGAAGAGTAGTCGACAAATCAGCGTGTCCGATATACCGCATGACTAGCTGAGCTGGAACGCCATCCGCGAGCTTCTGAATATTCGACACAATCACCTTCTCGCCTTCCTTGATCCCGCTCCGGACGATATAGCTGTCGCCAATCAGATCGCCGACCGTGATCGGCTTCTGCCGCGCGACGATGCCGCCCTGCCCCTGTTCGGCGACGAACACGAAGTACTGGCCGCTGATGCGGTTGACCGCGACCACGGGCACCGCCATCGCCGGCGCGTTGCTCCACACGATGCGCGCGCGCACGTACTGCTGCACCCGGACGCCCGGCGGCCGCGTGCGCAGCGTCGCCTTCACCAGGATCGACTGCGTCGCGTCGTCGGCGCGCGGCGCGATGAACGTGATCGGGTCGCTCGCGATGACCTTGCCGTCGATGTCGAGCAGTTCGACCGTCAGGCCCTGGCGCAGCGCCGCCGCGCGCTCGAGCGGCACGCTGATGTACGCCTCGAGGCCTTCGGCGGCGTCGATCGTCGTGATGAGCGTGGCCGGCGTCACGCGATCGCCCTGCCGCACCTCGAGATCGCCGACGACGCCGTCGGCGGGCGCGGTCACGCGGTAGTACTGCAGCTGCACCTGGTTCTCGCGAATCTGCGAGTTGACCACTGCCAGCTGCGCGTCGGCGGTCTTCACCGCGGTCTCGGCCTGCTCGAGCTCCGCGCGGCTCACGGCGCCCGCGTCGAACAGCTTCTGCGCCCGCGCGAGCTGCTGGTGCGCGAATTCGAGATCGGCGTCGCGCGACGCCCGCTGCGACTGCGACGCCGCGACGGTCGCCTGCTGCTTCTCCGGATCGATCTGGACGAGCGGCTGGCCGGCGCTGACGCGGTCGCCGGCCTTGACCATGATCTGGCGGACGAACCCCTCGACCTGCGGCTGGATGTTGGTGGACCGCAGCGATCGGATCGTGGCGACGAACTCGCTGGTCTGCGGGATGGGCTTCGGCGCGATGGTCAGGGTCTTGACGTCCATCGCGGGGAACGCACCCCGGCCGCCGGCGGCGCCGGCACCGGCCTGCTCGCTGTTACCGCCGCCGCACGCGGCCGCGACCACGACGGCGCAGAGAAGGAGCGGGAGGAAGGGGGCACGCATAAGCTGGCGATTTTACCTTGGACTCACGACGCGGCTTTCAGGGTTCGGATGAAGGTCCGCCTGAAGGCGGACCCCACCGCGATGGGGAGTATCGGTGGAGCCCGGCTTCAACCGGAACTCAGGCTGATGTCCCGACTCTGGCGATCGCCCCCAGCAGCGCGGCGCGGAGGAATGGCTTCTCGAGAAATACCGCTTCTCCGCGCTCGACGTCGGCAAGGGGCTCTGTGTCGCGGTAGCCCGACATATAGACCACGCGGATCATCGGCCGCGCGTTCCGGAGCCGCTTCGCGAGCTCGGGTCCGCGGATGCCGGGCATCACGATGTCGGTCAGCAGCACGTCGATCCCGCCCTGGTGATCGCCGGCGACGCGCTCGGCCTCGAGGCCGTCGCTCGCTTCGACCACGACGTATCCCGACTTCCGCAGCATCGTCGACGCCAGGTGGCGCACACCCGGCTCGTCGTCGACGACGAGCACCGTCAGCGACCGCCCGTCGACCGGGTCGGCGGAGATGGTCAACGCGATCGGCGGATGCGGCGCGGCGACCGCCGGCAGAAAGATCTTGAAGGTCGTCCCCGTGTCCGCGCCGGTCACGAGCTCGACATGGCCGCCGCTCTGCCGGACGAACCCGTAGACCATCGCGAGGCCGAGGCCCGTTCCCTTGCCGCGTTCCTTCGTCGTGAAGAACGGCTCGAAGATCCGCTCCCGGATGTCTTCGGGAATGCCGCTTCCCCGGTCCGCGACTTCGAGGACAACCGCCTCCGCCGGATGCGACGGCATCCGGGCGATGGCGTCTGCATCGTCCGCGGTGGCCCGCCGCGTGCGCAGGGAGATCGGCCCGCCCGAGGGCATCGCGTCGCGCGCGTTGACGACGAGATTCATGACGACCTGCTCCATCTGCCCTCGATCGGACGCGATGGGCGGCAGGTCCTGCGCGAAGTCGACGTTCAGCTCGTACTCGGGGCCGAGGAGCCGCGAGAGCATCTGGTGCATGTCGCCGATGACGGCGCCGACCTGCAGCGGCTGCGGCTGCAGCACCTGCTTGCGGCTGAAGGCGAGGAGCTGCCGGGTGAAGCGGGACGCGCGATCGCAGGCGGCGAGGATGTCGTCGAGCGCCTCGCGCGTGGGGTCTGCGGGCGGAATCAGCTCCAGCACGAAGCTCGCGTTGCCGCCGATGGTCGTGAGCAGGTTGTTGAAGTCGTGCGCGATGCCGCCGGCGAGCCGCCCGAGCGCCTCCATCTTGTGCGCCTGCTGCGCGTCCTCGTCGCCGCGGCGGCGCTCGTCCTCGATCTCCATGCGCGCGGTGATGTCGCGTGCGACGCCGAACACGGCCGGCCCTTCGGTCCCGCGCGGTCCGATGCCGCGCAGGCGATTCTCGAACCAGCGGTAGCTGCCGTCGCGATGACGAACCCGGTATTGAAACGTCGTCGTCGCGGAGCTGCGGAACGCTTCACGCGTCCTGTCCTGGACGCTCTGAAGATCATCGGGATGGATGAGCGTATTTCCGAGCGAGATCATCTCCTCCGGCGTGTAGCCGAGCAGGTCCGTGACGCGCGAGCTGACGGATTCGAGCGCCGCGCCTCCCTCGTCCGACTTCAACCGGAAGATGATCTCGTCGATGTTCTCGAGGACCATCGTATCGAACTGCCGCGTCGGTTCGTCCGGCGCCGGCGTGCCGGCAGGCGGCTCGGCGCGCGCGCCGCGGTACCGAATGACGAGCACGACGAGCGCCAGGCTCGCCGCGACCGCCCACACTGTGAGAAGGAGCACCACGCGAATTCTACCTGCTGAAGATGCCTTTCAGTCCCTTGCCGATCGCGCCGAACACCCCCTGGACGGCTCGCTGCACGCGCTGCTTCATGTTGCCCTGGTGGATCGTGCACAGACGCGACGGGATGTCGTCGCCATCCTTGAAATACTCAGTGTACGTGGGGCACCCGTCCACTGGCCGGAGGTACGACACGTGGCAGAGGTCCTCCGTCCGCAGTTCACCCGGCGGCTCGAACGCGTGCGCGGGCAGGCGCTGCGCGGTGCGGCGGATGAAGTCGGCCCAGATCGGCAGCGCGACGCGCGCACCGGTGCCCCCCTCGCGAATCCGCTCGGGCTGGTCGTACCCGACCCAGACGCCGGCGACGACGGCGGAGTTGAAGCCGACGAACCACGCGTCGCGGTACTCGTTGGTCGTGCCGGTCTTGCCGCCGACGGCGCCGTGCACGCCAAGGCGCCGCGCGGCCGCGCCCGTACCGCGGTCGATCACGTCCTCGAGCATCGTCAGCATCTGGAACGCGACCTGCGGCGAGAGCACCTGCTCGCTCTCGATGTTCGTCCGGTGCACGCGCTCGCCGTCGGCGTTCTCGACGTCGATGATCCCGCGCGGGCGCACGCGGTAGCCGAGCGTCGGGAACACCGCGTAGGCGGCCGTGAGATCGAGCGGCGTCACCAGCCCGCTGCCGAGCGCGAGCGACGGCACGTCGGGCTGGTTGGTGACGCCGAGATCGGTGGCGAGCCGCAGCACGGGACGCGAGCCAACGTGCTGCTGCAGGAGCACCGCGGCGGCGTTGTTCGATTCGAGCAGCGCCTCGCGCAGCGTCAGCGTGTCCCGCTCGCTCGCGCGCTCGTCGCGCGGTATCCACACGCCCTCGGGCGCGCTGACCGCCACCTGCGTGATGCCGCTGATCGTCGAGACCGGCGACATCCCGTTCTCGAGCGCGGCGGAATAGACGAACGGCTTGAACGCGGAGCCGGGCTGCCGCCGGCTGCGCACCGCGCGGTTGAAGGGCGTCCGCGAGAAGTCGGAGCCGCCGACCATCGCGAGCAGGTTGCCGGTGTTCGGATCCATCGCGACGAGCGCGGCCTGCAGTCCCCTGCCGCCAAGCTGACGGAGACCGTCGCGCACCGCTGCTTCCGCGGCGTCCTGGAGCTCGGGGACGAAGCTCGTGTGCACCTTCCAGTCGGGCGGGTTGTCGCCGCCGTAGATGTCGCGGAACTGCTGCCGCAGGAACTCCTTCGCGTAGCCCTGGCGCGCGTTCGAGACCGACGAGAGCGGGTCGATGCGAATCTGCTCCGAGCGCGCGGCCTGCTCCTGCTCGGGCGTGATCTTCTTCTCCTCGCGCATCCGCTGCAGGACGACGAAGCTGCGGCGGCGCGCGGCGTCGTAGTGCGTCCAGGGCGAGTACGCCGCCGGGGCGCGGATGATGCCGGCGATCATCGCCGCCTCGCCGAGCGTCAACTTCGACGCCGGCTTGCCGAACAGCTTCTCCGACATCGATTCGACGCCGTAGACGCCGCCGCTCAGGTACACGCGATCGAAATACAGCTCGAGGATGTCCTTCTTGCTGAGGAAAATCTCGAGCATCACGGCGAGCGCGGCTTCCTGCCCCTTGCGGGCGAAGGTACGGACGTTCGACAGGTACAGCGTCCGCGCGAGCTGCTGCGTGATGGTGCTGCCGCCCTGGGTCCCTTCCCGCGACCGGAGGTTGAAGATGGCGGCGCGAGTGACCCCAATCGGATCGATGCCGAAGTGCGAGTAGTAGCGGTGATCCTCGATCGCGATCACCGCGTCCTTGAAATAGGGTGAAATCTGCTCGAAGGGAACGTCACGCCGCTGCTCGTCGAGCGGGAACCACGGCCGCCCCATCGCGTCGTAGAACATCGTCCCGCCGACGCCTCGATTCAGGCGGTAGATCGCCGTGGCGTGGTGGCCGGCCCAGACCATGACCATCACGACGGAGACGATGACGAGCGCGCCGCCGATGGCGACGATCCAGTCGCGGATGGACAGGCCCCGGAGCGCCGACAGCCGCACGGATCAATGCTACCCTTTGCCGGATTAGGAATCGCGATGAAGAAACGAATTCTCCTCACCGCAGCGCTGCTCGCCATCTGGAGTGTAGGGGCGAGTCTTCAGACTCGTCCCACAGCGGCCGCGCCCGTCGCGAATCGCGAATCGGATTTCCTGACGCGCATCCGGCGGCTGACGGTCGAGGGGCGAAGAGCGGGCGAGGGGTATTGGGCGCCCGACGGCAAGCGGCTCGTCTTTCAGAGCGAGCGCGAGCCGGGCAACCCGTTCTACCAGATCTATGCGCTCGACCTGACAACAGGCGACACCAAGCGGATCTCGCCCGGCTACGGCAAGACGACCTGCTCGTTCTTCCGGCCGGGGAGCGACGAAATCGAGTTTGCGTCCACGCATCACGATCCAAAGTCGAAGCAGTATCAGCAGGAGGAGCTCGACTTCCGCGCGTCGGGCAAGACGCGGCGCTACTCCTGGGACTACGACCCCGAGTTCGAGATCTACACGTACGCGGAGAAGACGGGGAAATACACGCGACTGACCAACGCGCGCGGCTATGACGCGGAAGGGAGCTACTCGCCGGACGGACAGTGGATTGCGTTCACGTCGATGCGCGACGCGTACAACCGTCCGCTCAGCGCCGAGGAGCAGAAGCAGCTCGAGGTCGATCCGAGTTACTTCGCCGAGATCTACATCATGCGCGCCGACGGATCCGGCCAGAGGCGGCTGACCAGCGTGCCGGGCTACGATGGCGGGCCGTTCTTCTCGCCGGACGGCAAGCGGATCATCTGGCGGCGGTTCGACACGAGCGGGCTGATCGCGAACGTGTTCACGATGAACCCGGACGGCAGCGACGTTCGGCAGATCACCGACTTCGGCGCCATGAGCTGGGCGCCGTACATCCATCCCTCGGGGCAATACATCCTGTTTGCGTCGAACAAGCTCGGATTCGAGAACTTCGAGGTCTACCTGGTGGACATCGACGGCAAAAAGGAGCCTGTGCGCGTGACCTACGCGGACGGCTTCGACGGCTTGCCGGTGCCGTCACCCGACGGCCGCCAGGTGGCGTGGACGTCCACGCGCGCCGGCGGCAGCGACGGTCAGATCTTCCTGGCGCAGTGGAACCACGAGAAGGCGCTCGAAGCCCTGCGCGCCGCCCCCCTGCGAGTCGGAGTGAGGTGATGGGTCAGTTCATGAAACGCATTCTGATCGCTGTTCTCCTTCTCTCGACGTCCGTCGGCGCGCAGCAGACGGCGGTCGCGTCGCGCACCCGCGCGGCGGTCGAATTCCTCGCCTCGGATCGACTCGAGGGGCGCGACACCGGGTCGCCCGGCGAGCGATTGGCCGGCGAGTACATCGCGATGCAGCTCGCACGCGCCGGCGCGAAGCCGTTGCCCGGCCACCGCGACATGTTCATGCCGTTCGAGTTCACCGCGGGCACGCGCGACGGCGGATCGAACCTGACGATTCGCGGCGCCGGCGGCGCGTCGCAGGCCTTTCGGGGCGGCGAGCAGGTCCAGGCGCTCTCCTTTTCCGACGACGCGACCATCAGCGGCGCCGTCGTCTTTGCGGGCTACGGTCTGGTCGTGCCGGAGTCGCAGGACTTTGGCTACGACAGCTACGCGGGCCTCGACGTGAAGGACAAGATCGTCCTCGTCCTCCACTACTTCCCCGAAGATACCGACGCGAAGACCAAGGCCACGCTTGCGCGCTACTCCGACCTCCGCTACAAGGCGCTCGCCGCGCGCCAGCGCGGCGCGAAGGGCCTGCTGCTCGTCACCGGCCCGCGCTCGCCGAATGCAGGACAAACCCTCCGCATGACGTTCGACACCGCGCTGTCGGGATCCGGCATTCCGGCGGCCACCATCGGCGGAGCCGTTGCGAACGCGCTGTTCGCCGGGGCCCCGAAGACGCTCGCGGCCGCGCAGGAGGAGTTCGATTCCGGCAACCCGCACGTCCCGGGCTTCGCGCTGGCGACGTCAGTCGACCTCGCGACGAAGGTCGTGCGCGAGAAGCAGACGGGCCGCAACGTCGTTGCCTACCTGCCCGCGGATCCCGGAGCCCGGATCCCGGACGCCGGCCGCCCCTGGGTCATCGTCGGCGCGCATTACGATCATCTCGGTCACGGCACGCGCGGCACCTCGCTCGCCGACAAGACCGAGGCGGGCCAGATTCATCACGGCGCCGACGACAACGCCTCGGGCACCGCGGCCGTTCTCGCGATCGCGGAGACGCTCGCCAGGCAGCGGATGCGCCGCAACGTCATGTTCGCGCTCTGGTCCGGCGAAGAGATCGGCCTGGTCGGCTCCAACGCGTTCGTGACGAGCCCACCGGTGCCAATGACGCAGGTGGCCGCCTATCTCAACTTCGACATGGTCGGACGGATGCAGAACAACCGCCTGGCGGCGGACGGCGTCGCCTCGAGCCCGGCCTGGTCGCGCATGCTCGAGCGCGCGAACGTGGCCGCCGGATTCGACCTCGCGACCAACCCGGACCCCTATCAGCCGACCGACAGCTCGAACTTCAACCAGGCCGGATTGCCGACGCTCTTCTTCACGACCGGCTCGCACACCGACTATCACCGTCCCAGCGACACGGCGGACAAGATCGACTACGACGATCTCGATCGCATCGTCGATTTCGCGGTCGCGGTGATCCAGTCGGTTGCCAACGTCGATATGGCGCCCGAGTTCACGAAAGTGGATCCACCGCAGACCGGCGCGACGCTCGCCGGGGTGAGGGTGACGACGGGGACCATTCCGGATTACACGACCGACGCGAAGGGCCTGATGCTGGCGGGTGTGGTCGGCGGCGGCCCCGCCGAGAAAGCCGGCCTGATGAAGGGCGACGTCATCATCGAGATCGCCGGCCAGTCGATCACGAATATTTACGACTACACCTTCGCGCTCGAGCTGTTGAAGGCCGACACGCCGGTGAAGGTCGTGTTTACGCGCAACGGCGAGCGGCGCGAGGTGCAGCTCATACCTGCTGGTCGTCGGTAAGCAAGTCCGTCGCCTTCTCCTCCATCGAATCGGGCACGTGCTCGACGGGCCCTCTCGCGCGCGCGTAGATGTACGCCACGACGAAGATGACGATGATGAGCCCGAGCGAAATCGACCTCGGGACCTCGAACTCCACGTATCCAGCCGCGTGCAGGTACTCGAGCGCCAGCTTGACGCCAACCCACGCGATGATGACGAACGCGGCGTCGACCAGGGTCGGATACTTCTGCACCAGCGTGATCAGCTGTCCGACCACCAGCCGCAGCGCGACGATGCCGAGCACGCCGCCGGTGATGACGACCCACATCTTGGGCGACATCGCGACCGCGACGAGAATCGAGTCGATTGAAAACGCGAGATTGACGAGCTCTACCCGGACGATCGTCGCCCACAGGGGAGACAGGCCGAGCATCGGCTTCGCCTTCGGCGGGGCCCGCCGGTCCACGCCCTCGTCGTGGCCGAAGAAGTGCGAATACGTCAGATACAACAGGTAGAGGCCGCCGGCCAGCTTCACCCACGCCACGCGAATCAGGTACACCGCGAGCAGCGTCGCGACGACGCGCATCGCGAATCCGCCAACGAGCCCGTACTGCAGCGCCTTCTTGTGCTGCTTGCGCGGCAGCCCCAGAACCATGACCGCCATCACGAGGGCGTTGTCGGCGCTCAGCAGACCTTCGAGCGCGATCAGGAGACCGATGGTGACGAAATCAGACGCCTGGATGTCCAAGACCTCAATGCTACCGGGTTTGCCGAGGTCGCACGCGGGCACTCGGAGTCGCGCACGCGGTGTGTGGTACTCCGAGTCCAGTACGGGGCATCACCCGACTCCGAGTCGGTGGCGTGCTGACTCATGACCTTGACATAACTCGTATCAATACCTAGACTCGGATCGTATCAGCCAACGCGTTGATACGACTCAGCTTTGGATTGTGGTATGGCTTTCGATCAGGACCTGTTTCTCATCAGCATGGCGGCCGAGATGCTGGGCATGCACCCGCAGACGCTGCGGAAGTACGAGCGCCTCGGGCTCATTCAGCCGTCGCGCACCATCGGCTCCATGCGCCTGTACTCGCGTGAGGAGCTCGAGCGGCTGCGCCTGATCAAACATCTCGTCGACGAGCTCGGCATCAACCTCGCCGGCGTGCAGCGCCTGCTCTCGATCGCGGAGGTCGTCCACCGCATCCAGCCGTTGATCGACGAAAACGCCCTGAGCACGGGTGCCGGCCGCCGACAGCTCCTGTCCGAGATCCGGCGGCTCAACGAGATGGTAGGGCTGTAGCGTGGAATTCAAAGACTATTACGCCACGCTCGGCGTGCCCAAGAGCGCGACGCAGAAGGAGATCAAGCAGACGTTCCGGAAGCTCGCGCGCAAGCATCACCCCGACGTCAACCCGGGCGACAAGGTGGCGGAAGCGAAGTTCAAGGAGATCAACGAGGCGTACGAAGTCCTCGGCGATGCCGCCAAGCGCAAGAAGTACGACGAGCTTGGCGCGAACTGGCGCGCCTACGAGCAGGCGGAGCGCGCCGGCGGTCCAAACCCGTTCGCCGGCCAGTGGAACGCCAACTCGAGCGGCGGCGGTGCCGGTGCAGGCGGTGGCTTTCGCACGATGACGCAGGAAGAAATGGAGGAGATGTTCGGGGATCAGAACCCGTTCTCCGACTTCTTCACCACCTTCTTCGGCGGCGGCGGCTTCGGCCAGCAGGAGCCGTCCGCGCGCGGAGGCGCGCGCGGGCGCGGACGCCAGCGGCCGGGGCGCGACGTCGAGCACGAGATCGAGCTGTCGCTCGAGGACGCCTATCACGGCACCACCCGCCGGCTGTCGCTCAAGCACGACGGTCATGCACGCACCGTCGACGTCCGCATCCCCGCCGGCGTCGGTGACGGCTCCCGCGTGAGGATTTCCGGCGAAGGTGAATCGGGAACCGGCGGCGCGGCGTCTGGAGATCTATATCTGCGGGTGCGGCTCGCGCCGCATCCCCTCTTCGAGCGAAAGGGACGCGACGTCTACGTCAAGGCCCCGCTGCCGGTGACGACCGCGGTCGTCGGCGGCGAAGTCGAAGTGCCGACGATCTCCGGCAAGTCGGTGCGGCTGAGGATCCCGGCGCTGACACAGAACGGCCAGGTCTTCCGCCTGAAGGGATATGGCATGCCGGCGGTCGGCAAGAGCGACGAGAAGGGCGACGCGTACGCGCGTGTCGAGATCCAGCTGCCCGCGCAGCTGACGCCCGAAGAGCGCCTGCACTACGAAGCGCTCGCGAAATTGCACGAAGGGGGCGCGAAGACACACAGCGCCGCCTAGCAGCTCGCAGGAAGAACACCATGGACTTCAAGAAACTGACCGAAAAGGCGCAGGAAGCGGTGATGACGGCGCAGAACCTCGCGTCGGAGATGACCCACGCCGAAATCACCCCGGAGCATCTGCTGGTCGCGCTCGCGGAGCAGGAAAACGGCATCGTGCCGTCGCTGCTCCGCAAGATGACGCTCGACCCGGTGCAGGTCGCCGGCCAGGCCAGGATGCTCTTCGAGTCGATGCCCAAGGCCTATGGCGCCGACGTGCGCCTGTCGCCGCGCATGAACCTGATCGTGCAGTCGGCGCAGGCCGAGGCCACGCGGCTGCAGGACGAGTACACGAGCACCGAGCACCTGTTCCTCGCGCTCGCGAGCGAAGGGGGGCGTTCCCCCGCCGCGCAGCTGCTGAAGCGGCTCGGCGTCACGAAGGACACGCTCTACCAGGCGCTCACGCAGGTCCGCGGCAGCCAGCGCGTCACGTCGCAGAATCCGGAGTCCACCTACGAAGCGCTCACCCGATACGGCCGCGATCTCACCGAGCTCGCGCGCAAGGGCAAGCTCGATCCGGTCATCGGCCGTGACGAGGAGGTCCGTCGCGTCATCCAGGTGCTGTCGCGCCGCACCAAGAACAATCCCGTGCTGATTGGCGAGCCGGGCGTCGGCAAGACCGCCATCGTCGAGGGTCTCGCGCAGCGGCTCATCCGCGGCGACGTGCCCGAGGGGCTGAAGAACAAGAGGATCTTCGCGCTC
>Ga0137418_10005332_pt1 | contig 11795 bp, 18 predicted proteins | sample CZODoug3_1_2_16f_FD_122242 | JGI IMG/M metagenome (GOLD analysis project Ga0137418, IMG submission 122242) | Vadose zone soil fungal communities from Angelo Coast Range Reserve, California, USA - CZODoug3_1_2_16fungal (Hybrid Assembly) | ecosystem: Environmental > Terrestrial > Soil > Vadose... | reverse complement strand
GATCAATTTTACTGGATATTACCTTTGCAGTGCACCAATTTTACCAGACATTGCCTTTGCTGCACCACCATTTTACTGGATATTACACTTGCAGTGCACCAATTTTACCAGATATTGCACTTGCAACAGATCAATTTTACTGGATATTACCCTTGCAGTGCACCAATTTTACCAGATATTACTTTTGCAGTGCGCCAATTTTACCAGATATTGCACTTGCAGCAGATCAATTTTACTGGATGTTACCTTTGCAATGCACCAATTTTACCAGATATTGCACTTGTAGCAGATCAATTTTACCAGATGTTGCCTTTGCTGCACCATCATTTTACTAGATATTACTTTTGCAGTGCACCAATTCTACCAGATATTGCACTTACAGCAGATCAATTTTACTGGATATTACCTTTGCAGTGCACCAATTTTACCAGACATTGCCTTTGCTGCACCACCATTTTACTAGATATTACTTTTACAGTGCACCAATTTTACCAGATGTTGCCCTTGTTGCACCCACATTTTACTGGATATTACTTTTGCAGTGCACCACTTTTACTAGATATTGCACATGCAGCGGATCAATTTTACCAGATGTTGCTTTTACTGCGCCACAATTTTACTAGGGATTACCACAGTATGGGATTCTGTTTGCGATACAACATACTAGAAACAAATGTGGCAAACAGATATTTTTGCGATTGATTCAAATGCCCTAGCCACTGAGAAAAACATGAGTGACTACTAATCTAGCTACGTGTTTGCACCTTGTTCTAAAATCTCCATGACAACGAGTCAGGTTCTGCGCCTGTAAAATTTCGTCAGATGCATATAGTACAAGCAAATTAGAAATTATGAACCGTTTTGCGCGTGGTTTACCATTTTCAGCAGAAGCATCTGCCTCTCCATTAATATTCTTTGCCTCCTCTCGAACTCGTTTGCGAGTGTGTTCCAGATCCTTGATCATCTGGTCGAGAGCCCATTCCATGTCAGTGAAAGTGTCCGTCCATGTGGAGTGTCCTGGCTCAATCGGGTCACCATCACTGCTCAGCGTATATGCACCCCACCAACAATACGAGAGTAGGATAAGGAAGAAACCGTTGGGGCCTCCTTTCTCTAGCTCCTGCCACACGCCAAATTCCGAGATCTCGCGAGAGAGTTTAGGCCACTCACCTCGACATTCAGGCTGTAGACGAGCCCACCATTTCAACCAGGCGTCCTTAAACTTGTCAACAGATGCAATGTGTGGCATTGCGTGATATTTGCGACCATTCTTGAGCCAAGCACTAACTTCGTTGGGGCGCATGTCCTTATCGATCACGACAGCTTTAGACTGCAAGTCGTGTCAGCGAGATCATCATCTATCACAAGCAAACACATATTACCTGACCGTATGGATAGCCAAGCTTGTCTTCAAACTCCAACCACTTCCCCAGCAGTCGTTTCCACGTTGGATTATCGGTATAGCTTTCAAGTCTGCTCAAGGCAGGCTTCATCCAGGAAGGCCAGCGCTTGCGATGTGGATGAGTATCAACTAGTTTTAGCATGGTACCAACATCGGTGTCGTCCATGGCATGCTCAGAAGCAGGAGACGGTGGCCGCGAGTTTGCCAAATCGTCAGTGATCAAGTTGGTGGAGGTTTTAGCAGCCTGAGCGATCGACAGAGAAGCACTTTGGCTAAGTCATAGTAAATGTCTTGTAAGTGTATGTTCACGAAGTGAGGTCGGTTACTTACCTCCTTGTCTTGAGTGCCTCCGTCACCTTTTCCTTGCCCTTTGATTTAGACTTGGTGCCAGTCTTCAAGTCCTTCAAGAGATCTGATGCTTCGTTATCCACCTCCATCTCGCGCAGCATACGCTTGTTGCGCAGCTTATTCATCATCTGTGCCCTCTCGTAATTCGACCCAAGAGCCATAACACAGGCACGTTGTGCAGGAGTCAATGTTTCTCCATTGTCCCAGTCTTCGAACTGATCAACAACTTTCAGTTTAGATTTGGGATTCGGTTTCTTGGAAAGTGGTCCGGCGTTGTCCTCATCATTGTCCCCATCGCCGTCCTCATCGTCGTCCTCATCGTCTTCATCGTCTTCATCGTCTTCATCTTCGTCATCCCTCTCATCATCGTCGTCGTCCTCCTCCTACTCCTCCTCACCACCCGACAATTGCAGGCTGAAATCTGGTTCATCGTCGGCCTGGCTGTGGTTGAGCACGTTTTTGGATTTACTAGGGTCTTTGCGGCGGGCATCATTTGGGTCGCGATCAACAGTACCTGCTCGAGAGCTGGTGCTACTGCCTATGACGGTGTCTTCATCCGGACAGGATAAAGCAAACATTTTGCGAATGTTGGGAGCTGGCAAGAATTTGTAAGCGAGCGCCTTCTGCCCAAATCAACTTGAAAGTGCTCACGGTAAACCTTCTCAGCGAACCTACTCAAAGGGTCTTCGATCTGCTTCTTCCACCTCTCTGACGTATATAAATGACCAAAGTCATGACCAAGGGGTGTCGTGCCACTGTAGAAACTAGAAGGTACGTTAATTCCTAATCCCATTTACTATATGTATTAAAGACATACGACAGGGTCTTTATGTCTCCTTCTCGTTGTCCATCCGGTCCCGCCAACGAAATGAAACCGATGTAGCCAGTCTCATCTTGAAGCTGTTGAAGGGCTTTGATGAGAGTCTGAGGGACACGCGCTTGCGCTCTGGATGACAGCATAAAGGTAAGTGATGATCGAGCAAGGTGTGAGAATTTGCGACCCACTTGTTGATTGCAATAGCTTTCGCCACCCGTTTCTTCTCCTTAAGGTCTTCGTCGTCGTCGTCGTCGTCGTCATCCACCACCAAATCTCCCGACAACGATTTTCGGTAATTTTCGATCTCATCCTTCACCTCCTGTGTCTCGGTTTGAAACGCGATCCTTACAAGCTTATTTCGGAACCACAATGGCGCGGCTTCTGGGGGTTCCTTCATTTCCTCTCCATTCGCCCTTCTCTCTAGCAGCTTTTCTCTTTCAGCCGGCCACTGCTCATTCGCCGTATCCATCACTTTCGATTCATAATATAGTATTGAGTACGCTTGCCAGTCTGGCAACATTTTTGTTTTCTTTGCGCTGAGGTCCAAGAGTGCTTTCCTTCCATCACCAGCAGAAGAGTCCCTGGTGTGATTATTGAACCAATCCTTCACCCGCTGGCCGTAACAATAAGTTAAATTGGACCATGCATAATTACGAAACACTAACCTGCTTTTCCTTGCGCAACCTAGTCGGGTCCAACTTACCCTTCTCCTTTTCTTCATTTGACAGCAACTGCAGCGGCCACTTGTCAAAGTAGGCTTCCCAGACGGGTGCCCAGAAATCGGAACGCGGCTGTGAGGACTTCTTCGACTGCGCACCAAGGTATGCAGGGATTTTAGCAGTCAGGAACTCCTTTTGGTCGTCTGTTGTCCACTCGCGGTGGCCCCTTTTCTTGGGCTCTGCTGGTTTTTTCTTCTTGTGTTTTCCCATAGCTGACAGTTATCGAAAAGCGATGTAGTGGGCAAGTAGTGGGAGACACGTAACAAATGAATCCTGCCGGTGCCCTGCCGATTCCCACATAAGCGGGCATCAACCAAACCCAAACAACCGTCAACTTCATCTTTGCACCTCACCCTCATCAGCAATGACAAATCTACGTGCTACGCCAGGTAAGTTCTGTAATATGTTGATAAATACTCTCATTTTCTGATCGTTTCTAAGCAGACTCTTCGCAAATGGATGAACCCCATGAGCGAGAACAGACCCATTATCATGACAATGAAGGTAAGGTGTTTCCGATGGCTGACATATCTACTTATATACAATACTTTTGCTTTCAGCCCCGAGCACACCTCGTCGTCGGCCTAGGCCTGCTCAGAATAACCTGATTCTGTCAGTTGAAATACCTCACGACATTGCGCTAGCTACACAATTCAGCTTAACATTGACACCAACCGGCACACCTGCTCGCCCCACGGTTGCTGAGCACGCCACGCCAGATACTCCGAATCGTTCTCCTATCAGAGCAAGTCTCATTCCTGCCCCAAATTTTGCATCAACCCCGCCTCCTTTTCAGCGTCGGTCTCGTTCAAATATGTTCGGAGGCTTGACTCCGCCTCCTTCACAGCCCCGGCCGCGTCCAAACATTTCCAGAGGCTCGCCTCGCCTTTCTTCCCAGTCGAGTTTACCTGAGGACCCATTTATGATGGCTCCGCCACATTTGCAATGTCGTTCACGTGCAAACGTTGTCGGAGACTCGACCCCACTTCCTTCTCAGTCCCATTCGCGTGCGAATGCATTCGAGGACCTGTTTGTAATGGGTCCTTCTCAACTTCAGTCGCATCCAGGTACCTTCGGAGACCAGCATGAAATTCCCATTCTTGACAACCAAGTCCGTGAGCTCGATCCAAGTTGGCCGCGCCCCGTCTACCCACGCGAGTCGGGCAATGACTACCCAGATGGTCCATTACCGAATATTCCCATTTATCCAAAAAAATACTACGTGATCTTCAAGGGTCTTAGAATTGGTGTGTTCTATGAAAAATGGTAGGTACCATTTGCGTTCTCGAGCCAATGACGCATGCTAAGTCATACATTTCAGGCGCGACTTAGAGCCTCTCTGTAAAGGGCTGAAAGGCGGGAAGGGGGGCTGGCAGGGGGCTCCTACCCTCCGTGAAGCTATCATTGCCTTTGAGCAAGAGCACGACAAGGCCGTTATCCCGAATATATGACTTATGACTGTTTTCTCGCTGTTTGCCGTTTACCACTTCTCGAAATATCATCTTGTTTAAGTTTCTATCATCGTGAATTTTGACTTGTGTGCCATCGAATATCAGAAAAGTCTTTTTCTACATGTCTACAGCTTCGACAAATTTCAACCTCGACATGTAAGGCAAGAGATGTCATATCTTCACCTCCGCAAAATCAAATTGAAGAGACAAATATCTTCGAGTTGCATCTAACTTCTGCATATTCAGATGGTAAATTGTAATATCAACTCTATACAACATTGACTTATACGTAGAAAATGGTCCCGTTGCCACCATACAGCCAACTTATGAGAGCAAATGAAGGCATCTGTGGGATTGTATGTAGCATTGTAAGATTTCCAACCACTAAAATTTTGCTCTGATACCTGGAGCAGTTAGCAAGGACCCTTACAAAGACCTCCCAACATTTAGAACACAATTTTACAGGTGTGGAGGAATTTGAGCCCACAAAGGGCACAGAACTGTTCAACATGTGCAAGATGAGACTTCTACTCAGCCACCACTGCTGACTTGTTTTCTGCCTTGTAACTTTCCCATTTCAACAATTGAATGTATTCAGCATCGAATAAGCTTGGAATGAGTCTCCTCTATCAGTTATAAGTATCTGAAGTACATTCTGTAGTACAAAATGATATTCTGCCATTCAGTAGGGCTGTCCGCCGAACCAATTGTGATCAGACATTGTTCGATTTGAGCTTGACCGTAAATATGCCGTACAAATACGGTCGTACTTTCTCGGTCTCCCCGCTGTGATGGTAAGGTTATGGGATCCGTATTACAGCGTCCGTACAAACTGTCAATGCGCTACAGCCCTACCATTCAGAACATGAACCGGCAGACACCTGTAAGACACAAGCCCCAGGGATGTCCTAAGTACATTATGATACATAAAAATGCAGTGGAATTGATATATGTTGCTTGTTGCTGTAGTTTTGGGCATATATGATGGTACTAGTGGGCTGTGACAGTATATCATAGGCGGATCAGGAGTGGAATCGAGGATCACGGAGAAATGCCTCATGGTGCATTACTATTTGGGTTAAAATGGGTATACAACGCAACAGAGTATATTCTTGGTATATTCGAGAATTATGTATTAATGTTTCAACAGAGACCAGAGAGAGATGCGCGGTTGAATCGACTTGTGATCCTGCCTCCATTTGGTCAACTCGTGATCATATTTGGTATTTTTATCAACGTCATGTGGTGTTTATCCTCACTTCCCGTTCCCTCCTTTTATCTTTACCTTTTCGTTTCTTCCTGTTTCCGTCGGACATGGCAGATAGGCGTTCCAAGTCCGGCGGGAAGGACTCCATTCGTATGGTGGTCTCACGGCCTCAAGAAGAACAACGGTCATCTTCGGCACCAACCCGGAGACACGTCACTTTGCGTGCAGATTCTTCTCGTCGTCTTCAACAAATTGTATCTTATTCTCCCTCAGAAGACCTCGTGCCTGATGATGATACTCTCCCATCACTTCTTGAAGTTATGGATGACGAAGACGAGGATGAGGCTATAGACGATCTTGCTGATGCGATGGAAGATAAGTTTTTTGGTTCAAAAGACCAAGTTGTCCCAGAGAAGTCAACGGGTCCTGTATGTATGACTTCAATTGTATATTTGTATCCTGTTGTTAATTCTTTTAGGTTCGCCCTGTCCAAGACTGGCTGCCATTTCGCCAAGAATATGTCGATGAATTCCTGTCACTGGACGGCCTTGGTGATGTTTCGGAGCCTCCAACTTGCTCTGGCTGTGGCATCCATCGGGCTACTTTTAAGTGCCAGGACTGCTTTGGTGGTGAGCTGTACTGTTCGCAGTGCTCACTCGAAGCTCATCGTCTACTCCCGCTTCATCGACTTTGGATAAATGACTTTCCTGCTCAGCCTTAATGAGACAGTGCGCTAACATTGAATATAGCACTGGGAGGGCGCATATTTTACCAAAGTCACTTTAGAACAACTTGGCCTCGAGGTCCACCTTGGTCATCAAGGGAATGAATGTCCCCACGCCGGTCCCGTCATCAAGAACTTCACAGTCGTGGATGTAACGGGAATCCACACAACTAATCTTCACTTTTGTGGTTGCATTGGAACACCCCACCCTCGTCGGCAGCTACTAGCTGTTTCCTGGTTCCCGGCCTCTCTCGATCAACCCCAAACTGCCTTCACGCTCGATGTTCTGGGCACTTTCCAACTCCTCAACTTTCAAGGAAAGATCTCAGCATACGATTTTTATTATTCACTCGACCACAAAACAGACAACATGGGGACCATGGGCATACAAGTACGCGATCCACTGTTGAGTTTGGGGTTTGCTACTTATGTTGCTTTAGGATCGTTACCATCAATTCCTTACAGCCATCCGTATATATCGTCACATCAAGATGCTCAAGCGAGCAGGTCGTGGGCACGATCCTGAGGGCGTGGATGCGACGCAGCCTGGCGACTGCGCCGTCGAGTGCCCTGCCTGTCCTCATCCAGGACGCAACTTACCAGCCGGTTGGGAGAATGCACCAGAGAGTGTTCGGTGAGCGTTCAAATTGGCTGTGCATTTGCAACCGCAACTGACAAGTTTTGCCAGCTGGCTTTATTGTTTGATTTTGGTGATCGACGCCAATTTCCGCTTGAAGCTCAAGGAAAAAGGCATCAACGACGATCCGGCTTTGGGAGATGGTTGGGCGCATTGGGTTTCCTCAAAGCCATATCAGGCATACATTAAGCAGTATGGTTATCAAGTCGAGGTGAGCCACGAGTTTCATCGCGCTGCCATCAATGTCTAATCCACAATTGTTGTGTAGCCAAACCTCTGTGACTTGGAGCTTAAAGCTGTTGACCACGGACACTCGAAGTGCTTCGCCGGCCATCGATCTACAGGTGCTGGTGCTTGCCTTTGTGGTCGCCACACGCTGGTACGCAAAAATGGGCTTGGTGATCTCCAAAAGGGAGAACGGTATGTTGCACCCTTCATATTTGTCTGGCTGTGCGCTAATTAAATTAATAGCTATGCTAATATTGACTTCATCTTCTTCTCTGCCATTCTGGGCAGCTGCTTGCTGGCGCTCACAATTTCATATGACATATGCTGTCAGTGGTCCCGGAACTTAGCAAAACGTGTCCCTCAACTTCCGAGATTCCTTCAAATACCCAAGGGTCGCCTTCGTAAAGCTAAATACATCCTGCCGAAGTTTCACATATACAATCATGGTCTTAAATGCGTGCTCAACTATTCACTAAACTTTCTCGGGTGTCGGGCTATCAGTGAAAAAAAAAATCCAGAATGCTGGTAGGCCCACATCAACCCCGTCAGTATGAGTACGAAAGAAATGAGCGAGGGTTCACGTCACGATACCATTGATGACCACGCACGTGCCTGGAATTGGAGAAAGATAACTGGTTTTGGTAAGTCTATGTTGTTCTCGTCATTGCGTTCATGACTAATTTTCTTGTTGTAGGTCGCTTGTTTTCATCACGTCTCAAAAAGGCCTTGGTTATGCGGATCAAACATCAAGGCACCTTTATCAAGTTCAATGCAACCTTCCTGCCTGCCGTCATTGAAAAGTGGGAGAAGATGGTTGTGGAGTGGGACAAGAATAAGAGCGCAAAAAATCCATACGAGGAACCTGTTGCAGGTACGCCGTATGTTTGTTTTATGTCAGTCATTACTTACCAGGCTATAGGGACGACAATGACCGAAGTGCGACTGGAACTTGCGAACGAGGAGAACAATGATGCTGCACGAGGCAAAGAAACTTTACATGACGTGTCACCGGGTAGATGGTTGATAATGGCACTCGACTTAGAGGAACAACAGTGAGTGCGCCAGGTCGTCCTCTATTTTCACCTACTTACATTCCAATGGTGCGTAGACGTGTAATTGTGTGGCAATTAAGCAAGAAAATAACCACTCTTGGCGCTGCTGAGTTGCAAGATAAGCGACACAAGCTCCGTCGTCGGAGTGAAGCTTGGCGCGAAATCCAACAAATTTACATGCCTTGTGTTGAGCAGCTCCGCAATGCTTCACCAGCATCAGCTCACGCCATGTCCTCTGGCTCACCTCCCGCATCTCAAACCGCCACAGATGCAACTGATCCCAACGCTTTATATATTACGGTAATGGAACAGCCCGAAACTACACCGCTATTTCTTCCATCTTCAGTACCAGTATCCCTTCGAACTATAGGGTGTATTCCCGAGCTGGCAGAGAAAGAGCGGCGATTACGCCTTGCTCAAGCAGATGATGCACTGCATGAGCTTAGGCGTCAGCTCCGCATATCGGCGACTCTTCGCGATTATAAAAGGGTGCAAGTGGGTGGCACAAGCCAGAAGATGAACACCCAAACCCGCTCTCTTCTCAGCCACTTCCATGACAAAACCATGCGTTGTGCTGAACGCTATAGTGCCGCGTTCAAGGCACTTTCAACCCTTGAACCCAACGGTGACTGGACACATCGTTTCAAGTTTCTTGATCACAAGAGAGATCTCCGTTCACCGCGTCGGGATGATGATGACCCTAGCGAGAGCAAGAGGGAACTATCTTGGATCTGGTTAGTGCCACGAGATGATGGGACCGCGACTTCATCTGCTGAGATAAATGATAGTAAGTGACTTTGGCTTTTCCTACCATTTGCAGACTCAACCCTGGGACTGCGGTGTGGGATAAATGATATAATTAATAAATATGCTGATCTCTTTACGGTTGAAGCTATGCGTGTTGAATGGGCAAAAACCAAAGCACGTGCAGATCGCTGGCGTGAAGAAGTCCTGCTCGTGTCAGAAGAGATGCGCCGTGTGCTTTACTTCTTCCAATGGAAGGCAGAGTGGTGGTCCAGTCAATCTGCTCTTCGAACGGATGCACCTATCCGCGTGCAACGGGGGATCGCAGCTTATGCTGCAAAACAGGTGGCTATATCGCATTCCATGGCTACCTCGTTTGCTGTAGAATGGTATCCGACATTGAAGAAGAGCCAGATTCCTATTGACTGGCCTTCATGTTATATACCTGTAGATTCAAATGCTATGGACATTGATTAGCAATACAAGCTTATTCTGTTCCCTATTGTGTTCAGTTCTAAGGAAATGTCCACTGCAGCAACTGCAATATCCAGTAAAATTGGCGCACTGCAAGTCCAATATTCAGTACAATGGTGGTGCGGCAAAGGCAACATCTAGTAAAATTGATCTGCTGCAAGTGCAATATCTGGTCAAATCGGTGCACTGCAAGTGTAATATCCAGTAAAATGGTTGTGCAGCAAAAGCAACATCTGGTAAAAATTGATCTGCTGCAAGGGCAATATCTGGTAAAATTGGTGCACTGCAAGTGTAATATCCAGTAAAATGATGGTGCAGCAAAGGCAACATCTAGTAAAATTAGTGGGTTGCAAGTGTAATATCCAGTAAAATGGTTGTTCAGCAAAGGCAACATCTGGTAAAATTTATCTGCTGCAAGTGCAATATCTGGTAAAATTAGTGCACTGCAAGTGTAATATCCAGTAAAATGGTGGTGCAGCAAGGGCAACATCTGGTAAAATTAGTGGGCTGCAAGTGTAATATCCAGTAAAATGGTTGTTCAGCAAAGGCAACATCTGGTAAAATTTATCTGCTGCAAGCGCAATATCTGGTAAAATTAGTGCACTGCAAGTGTAATATCCAGTAAAATGGTTGTGCAGCAAGGGCAACATCTGGTAAAATTAGTGGGCTGCAAGTGTAATATCCAGTAAAATGGTGGTGCAGCAAAGGCAACATCTGGTAAAATTGATCTGCTGCAAATGCACTATCTAGTAAAATTAGTGCACTGCAAGTGTAATATCCAGTAAAATGGTTGTTCAGCAAAGGCAACATCTGGTAAAATTAGTGCACTGCAAATGTAATATCCAGTAAAATGGATCCACTGCAAGTGCAATATCTGGTAAAATTAGTGCCCTGCAAGTGTAATATCCAGTAAAATGGTGGTGCAGCAAAGGCAATATCTAGTAAAATTGATCTACTGCAACCACAATATCTGGTAAAATTGGTGCACTGCAAGTATAATATCCAGTAAAATGGTGGTGCAGCAAAGGCAACATCTGGTAAAATTGATCTGCTGCAAGCACAATATCAGGTAAAATTGGCACACTGCAAGTGTAATATCCAGTAAAATAGTGGTGTAGCAAATGCAACATCTGGTAAAATTGATCTGCTGCAAGCGCAATATCTAGTAGAATTAGTGCACTGCAAGTGTAATATCCAGTGAAATGGTTGTGCAGCAAAGGCAACATCTGGTAAAATTGATCTGCTGCAAGTGCAGTATCCAGTAAAATTGGTGCACTGCAAGTGTAATATCCAGTAAAATGGTAGTGCAGCAAAGGCAACATTGAGTAAAATTGGCTGCAGGAACTACAGTGTCTAGTAAAAGTGCACTACAGCCAGTACAATACCCAGTAAAATGGGCTACAGCAACTTCAATGACTGGTACAATTGGCCTGTAGCAAATCCAAGTCTTAGTAAAATTATCACCCTACCAATTGCTGTGGAAAAGTGTACTAGATCCCTTGCAACTGCTGGGAGGAGTACACTTCATATCTGTAGCACTTGCTGTATATTAGTGTACTATTCTAACAGCACCTATTGATAATACTCGCCGAGATCTCCTAGCGAAATGACTCCTAGACGAGATCGCTCTCCCACTACTTTGTCCATGTCTGCTACTGACCACTTGCGCTCTTCTTCCGATCCGGGATAAAGCGTATATATGGCTGCTACAAATTCGAGATAGGTCTTGGTTGCATCGGAAAACTGGGAAAGTGATTCCCAGAGTTCGCTAGTATCGACATCTACATAACTGCAAGCGTTGGTCTTCTTTATGGCCGTGTCGGTTATTCCTGCCCGAGCGAAGTGGGTATCGAGATCGCTGAAGTATCGGCGAAGTTCGCGAGGTTGTTTCGGGTCGAATTTTGGAGCCGAGTGGTCGCCTCGGGATGGCATGAGAGTGTTTGGTACGCTCATTGTGACGGATGGGGGTTGTACGATATTTGGTGTTGATGG
>Ga0137418_10005330_pt1 | contig 11796 bp, 5 predicted proteins | sample CZODoug3_1_2_16f_FD_122242 | JGI IMG/M metagenome (GOLD analysis project Ga0137418, IMG submission 122242) | Vadose zone soil fungal communities from Angelo Coast Range Reserve, California, USA - CZODoug3_1_2_16fungal (Hybrid Assembly) | ecosystem: Environmental > Terrestrial > Soil > Vadose... | reverse complement strand
CGATCTCGGGAAGAGTCTGATGCGACCCCTTGTAGTGCATGGCCGAGGTGCGCGAGATCACGCGCAGTCCACCGACCCTCCCCAAGCTCGTGATCAGCGCTTCGGTCATGCCGTCTGCAAAATATTCCTGCGCCGGGTCCCCGGAGAGGTTCCTGAGCGGGAGCACCGCGATGGAATGAATTCTTTCCGAAGTGGCTCCGCCCATTAGACGATCACGCAGTCCGCCGATGTTCGACGCAAGCGACAGCGCAACTGCCAACGCCAATGCTCCCAGCGCGACGGACCAACGCTTGGATCTTGCTCCCGCGGCTCGCTGCTCCCGCGGCGGTTCTTCATGCGCTCCGTCGGATGCGACTGCGCCATCCACGGCTGCGATGAACCGGTATCCGCGACGCGGCAACGTTTCCACGAATCGCGGATTCTCGGCGGAGTCACCGAGGGCGTTGCGGAGCTTGTAGATGGTTGCATCGAGGCCTTCATCGAAGTCCACCACCGCGTCGGGCCAGATCGCCCGGCGCAGTTCCTCCCGCGTGACGACTTCGCCGTGCCGTTCCAGGAGCAGCGCGAGCACCCGAAATGGCTGCTGCTGCAGTCTGATCTTCGTCCCGTTCTTGCGGAGCTCGCCGGCGCGCAGATCGACTTCGAACGGCCCGAACCGGACGGCTGTTCTGGTGGATTGCTGCGAGACTTCCATGCCCTGTCCTCGAGCGACCCAAGTCTAGCATGCGCCCGGGCGCAACCGAACCGGTGCCCGACAGGTTCCCGTCGCCGACCTGGCCGGACGCGTTCAGGGAACCTGGCGGGCATTTTCGACCTGAACGATGGAGGCGCAGTACCCTCTAGCCTGCCCATCAGCTTCGGCCCGAACGGACCGAACCCCGCAACCTTCACGGTCGCTCCGAACGGCCGGGGCATCGTGAGCGTATCCGTTGCTACGTCTAGCGGCACCGTGGCTTACAACTTCGTCTTTTACGCGCGGGCGATCGGTCAGGGTTTCCTGTTGGAGCAGCCGGCCAGCGATGGGAGCAATAGAGGCAGGAGCGGCCTTTTCCTTCCCGTGGACGTCACGTCGGGCGGGAATGGCACTTTCATAGGGTCGACGAGCGTGGCCACGGCGGCCAGCACGAACGCTCTGGCCGTGCTTCCCCTCGTCGCCTCGAAGAATTCCGGGAGCTTCCAGAATGGCACGGGCTACGCCAGCGTGCTCGGATCGCCTGCGGGGTCGAGCTCCATATCGGGCACGTTCACGGTAACCGATGCAACGAACAACAGAGGAACCGTCACCGTAACGACCGGCAGCATTGCGGGTAGCGGAACCGGGGCGTTTTACGAGGTCACGAGTACCGAGGTGATTGTCGTCGGGACCGATCCCTTGAACCTGGAGCCGCAGATCATCACCTTTGACCAGTTGCTCGATTCAGCCGCGACTTGCGTCGGAGCGACTCTTTGCATACGCAAATCTTCCGACCGGCGTCGGAAGAGGCCGCGTGCGGGATTAATTAACGAGATCAATATGATGCGCGCTGGATCTGATTTGCGCGTTGACAGACGACCAGCACGGCGCATACGCCGCCTTCACGAAAGCGCGGCTGCTGCTCTCGGGCGGCGGATTTCGCGTGAGGCAGAGGTCCTCAGCGCCCTTCAGGGGGAACCGCATGCCTGGACCCGGAAGAAAACGTTCCTGATCGGCGTCTACGCACGCGAAGGGGTTCCGAATGCGCCCGCAGGATCGGAAGACGCTCTGGGCGGCAGCTCCCGCGCTCCTCCTCCTCGCCGCCTGCGGCGAGCAGCGCCCGGGCGTGGCGGACGAGTCCGGCTCGGTCGAGCTGCGCTCGCCGGCCGTCTCGCCCAACGTGCACAGCGACGTCTCGCCGCCCCTCGGCCTCATCAGGTCGGTGCCGCGCCAGGACGAGGAGCGAGAGCATCCGGTGAAGCCCATCCCGCGACGCTTCAACCCCGGCGCAAACGATCCGGTCCGCCAGAGCAGCATCACGCCCCTGCTGATCCCCGCGCCCTCGACGAACTTCGACGGCGTCGGGCAGGGCTTCACCGGCCCGGCCGGCACCTTCACGGTGAACTCTGCGCCGCCCGACACCAACGGCGACGTGGGCCCGAACCACTACGTGCAGATCGTCAACACCGACTTCGCGGTCTTCAGCAAGACCGGCACGGCGCTCTTCGGTCCGGTGCCGATCAACACGCTCTGGAGCGGCTTCGGCGGCGGCTGCCAGAACAACAGCGATGGCGACCCGGTGGTGCTCTACGATCCCATGGCCGACCGCTGGGTGATCTCGCAGTTCTCCGTCACCACCCAGCCGTTCCTGCAGTGCGTGGCGGTGTCGACCACCAGCGATCCGACCGGCCCGTACGCCCGCTACTCGTTCCAGTACTCGAACTTCCCCGACTACCCGAAGATGGGCGTCTGGCCCGACGCGTACTACCAGACGTTCAACCTGTTCAACGCGGCGGGGACGCAGTTCTTCGGCTCGCAGGTGTGCGCCTACGACCGCGCCAAGATGCTGGCCGGCCAGCCCGCGACGCAGCAGTGCTTCACCACCAGCAGCTCGTTCGGCGGCCTCTTGCCCGCGGACCTCGATGGCGCGCGGCTGCCGCCCGCGGGCGAGCCGAACTGGATCGTCGGCCTGGGAGCGAACCCGAACCAGCTCGCCTTCTGGAGGTTCCACGTCGACTTCGCGACGCCGGGAAACACGACGTTCACCGGTCCCAGCACGCTGGCCACCGCGGCTTTTTCCGAAGCGTGCTCGGGCGGGACCTGCATTCCGCAGTCGGGCACCACGCAGCGGCTCGACTCGCTGGCGGACCGGCTGATGTTCCGCCTCGCCTACCGCAATCTGGGAGACCACGAAGCGCTGGTCGTGAACCACAGCGTCACCGCGGGCAGCTCGACGGGTGTGCGCTGGTACGAACTGCGCGTCTCGGGCGGGACCTCGCTCTCGATCTTCCAGCAAGGCACATACGCGCCCGATTCGAACTTCCGCTGGATGGGCTCCGCGGCGATGGACCAGGCGGGGAACATCGCGCTCGGGTTCAGCGTCTCCTCCAGCTCGGTGCACCCGCAGATCCACTACACCGGCCGCCTCGCCGGCGATGCCCTGGGCCAGATGACCCAGGGCGAGGGCACCATCATCGACGGCGCCGGGTCGCAGACCGGTTCGAACCTCTCGCGCTGGGGCGACTACTCGATGATGGCGGTCGACCCGACCGACGACTGCACGTTCTGGTACACGACCGAGTACATCCCGTCGAACGGCGCGTTCAACTGGAAGACCCGCATCGGCTCGTTCAAGTTCCCCGGCTGCGGTGGCCCCGTCCCCGATGACTTCTCCATCGGCGCCTCTCCGGCCAGCCAGACCGTGCAACAGGGCGCGTCGACCACCTACAACGTCTCGACGAGCGTGACGAGCGGAAACCCGCAGACGGTCAACCTGAGCGTGTCGGGCCTGCCGGCGGGCGCGACGGGCACCTTCAACCCAGCCTCGGTGACCGCGGGCGGCAGCTCCGTGCTGACGGTGAACACCAGCTCTTCCACGCCGGCGGGCACCTCGACGCTCACCATCACCGGCACGGGAACTTCTGCGACGCATTCCACGATGGTCACGCTGGTGGTGAACGGGCCTCCCCCGCCGAACGGCATCGTGAACGGCGGATTCGAGTCGGGGCTGACCGGCTGGACGATCGTGGGTGCGGCGACGACCAGCGCCACCGCGCACAGCGGCGCCGCCTCGGCGATGGTGGGCAGCGCGAGCCCCTTCAACGGGGACAGCTCCGTCGCGCAGACCTTCACGGCGCCTTCGGCCGGCGGCACGCTGACCTTCTGGTACCAGCCGCACTGCACCGACACGGTGACGTACGACTGGGCGCTGGCCACGCTCAAGGACAACCTGACCGGCGTCACCTCGACGCTCCTGCCCAGGACCTGCGCGAACAACAGCCTCTGGACGCAGGTCAGCTACGACCTGACCTCGAACGCGGGCCACAGCGTCACGCTCACCCTCCTCGACCACGACGACAACTTTGCGGCCGATCCGACCTACACGCTCTACGACGACGTGAGCATCGGCAGTGGGAACGACTTCTCGATCTCGGCGAGCCCGGCCAGCCTCTCCGTCCAGCAGGGCTCCTCCGGCTCGAGCACCATCAGCACCGCGGTCACCTCGGGCAGCGCCCAGACCATCAGCCTGACCGCGACGGGACAGCCCAGCGACGTGACCGTCGTATTCAACCCGACTTCGGTGTCGGCGGGACAGAGCTCGACCATGAGCGTCACGGCGAGCTCGGGCGCCGCAACCGGCAACTACACCATCAACGTCACGGGCACGGCCATCTCCGGCTCGCACACCACCCCCGTCGCGCTGATGGTCACCCCGCTGCCGAATGACTTCTCGATCTCGGCGAGCCCGGCCAGCCTCTCCATCCAGCAGGGCTCCTCCGGCTCGAGCACCATCAGCACCGCGGTCACCTCGGGCAGCGCGCAGACCATCAGCCTGAGCGCGACGGGACAGCCCAGCGGCGTGACCGTCGTATTCAACCCGGCTTCCGTGTTGGCGGGACAGAGCTCGACCATGAACGTCACGGTGAGCTCAGGCGCCGCAACCGGCAACTCCACCATCACCGTCACGGGCACGGCCAGCTCCGGCTCGCACACCACCCCCGTGGCGCTGACCGTGACCGCCACGCCGCCGCCCGGCGGCGGCATCGTGAACGGGGACTTCGAGACCGGCAACTTCACTGGCTGGACCGCGTCCGGCGCCTCGGAGACGGTGATTAGCGCTGGCTGCCACGGCGGCGCGTTCTGCGCGCAGCTCGGCAGTACCAGCGCGACGAACGGCGACAGCTCGATCGCGCAGACCTTCACCGCGCCCAGCGGCGCCACCGGCCTTTCGCTCTGGTACAAGGAGACCTGCCCGGACACCGTCACCTTCGACTGGGCGCTGGTCACCCTCGCGGACAACACCGCGGGCTCGACCGCCACTCTGTTGCAGAGGACCTGTGCGACGAACAACTGGACCCAGCTTACCGGCAGCCTGACAGCGGGCCACAGCTACACGCTCACGCTCACGAGCCACGACGACAACTTTGGAAGCGATCCGACCTACACGCTCTACGACGACGTCAGCATCACCACGGGCGCGCCCCCGCCCCCGCCGCCGGTTGGCATCGTGAACGGGGGCTTCGAGACCGGCAACCTCACCGGCTGGACCTCCTCCGGCGCCTCGGAGACGGTGATCAGCTCGGGCTGCCACGCCGGCACCTATTGCGCACAGCTCGGCAACTCCAGCGCGACGAACGGCGACAGCTCGATCGCGCAGACCTTCACCGCGCCCACCAGCACGAGTCAGCTCAGCATCTGGTACGCCAGTCATTGTCCGGACACCGTCACCTTCGACTGGGTGACGATCACGCTTGCGGACAACACCGCCGGTACCACCACGACGGTCTTGCCGAGGACGTGCGCATCGTCGTTCGCCTGGACGAACGTGACGGCCGGTGTGACCGCGGGTCACTCCTACACGCTGACGATCACCAGCCACGACGACAACTTCTCCGCCGACCCGACCTACACGCTGGCCGACGACGTGACGCTGAATTAACGCGAGGCCGCAGTAATAGTTGCACCCTCGATTCAGCTGCTGGTGCTGTTTTTCTTGCGCCTCACTCGGACTTCGGCGGCGGCCCGAGCGGCACTCCTCCCGGCCCGGCGCTGAAGTTGAGCCACGGGGCGATCGGCGGTTGCTGGCCCACTCCTGGCCTCGAGAAGTCGCAGACCCCCTGTGGGAACGTCTGCTGCAGCCGCGCCCACTGGGCATTGGTAAACGTGGTTTTGTAGTCCGCCCGGCGGAGCGGCTTCAGGCGGCACTTGAGCACGTCGTTCGTCGCCGGTCCGCCGGCAGTCATGCGGATGAGCCCGGTGTACGCGAACTTCTTGTCGCAGATCGACCCTGGCGTCCAAGCGTATTCCACCCCGCCGACGATGCAGCTGTCGTGCGCCCCTGTCGGCCTGTTCCGTTCCACTTTCTTTTCGTGCGGAAGCACGCTCCTGTCCGCTTCGATCGCGGCGAGCCACTCGTCCATCAGATTGAACGCCTTGAGGCTGGTGGAGCTGGCTGGGATTCCGGCAAATGAAGACACGTCGTCCCACCAGTGGATCTGGTTCGGCGCCCGTCCATTGCTCCGCAAGATGCGATTGCGGGTGAAGATCCACTCGGAGTTGTTGTGCATCTCGAAGTCGTCGTCGCGGCGCGCATCGATGATGGGGTACTTGCCGAGCTGGCTCCCGTAGGTGATCAGCCCCGATCGATACATGTTCGCGATGCCATTCACATCGCCGCTCGTCCGCTGCGGCTGCCAGTTGCCGTCGATGTCCATCCCGCCGGCGTTTTCGTTCAGGTCGACGAACTGCTCGGAGGTGATGCTGCCGGCCTCGAGCGCCTTCAACCCGTATTGCAGCCCGATGCTATCGAACACCTGGTACGCGAACCCGTCCTGCGGCCGACGGCCGATCTCGTTGACGTGGTAGTCCTTGATGCTGCAGCGAGCGCCGTGCGGGTTCTTCACGGGGTCGTACAGCTCAGCCGGCGGGATCAGGCAGCGGTTGTTCGACACCGGGAACCAGTGGTTTCCGAATCCCGGCGGCCCGTCCTGCCCCGGGCACTCCTGCTCCGAGGGCTGTCCGAGGACCGCCTGGCGGTCGACGGCGTTTCCCCACAGAGACGAGCTCTTGAAGTAGTGAGTCAGCGCCACGCAATCATGGCCATTGACGACGAGTGACCACATATCTGGATAGCTGCACAGCGGCAGAAGACCGTCGATCAGGCCCGGATACTGGTCCCCGATGCTGTGCTGCTGGATCGACCCACCCGAGCAGCCTTCTCCAATCGTGTACCGGATCGGCCCGTACGCCTCGATGAAGTGCTCCTTCACCATCATCAACGTCTCGGCGTTGAGCTTCGCATTGGTTACCGATTGCTCGTCGGTGAGCGTCGCGGTCGCCGTTGCGAACCCGCGGGACAGCGCGTTGTCATTGAGCGGAGTGTTGAAGGCCAGGGTGGGCGACAGGTTGTCGATCAGGAGGGTGGTGGTGAAATTGCTCTGCGAGTACTGCGTTTGCGCGCCGGCGCCGAACAAGTAAGCCAGCTTGCCGTTCCACCCGGCTTGAGGCGCCCACGGCGCCCACGAACGGGCGGGGTCGAAGAGCACGGCGATCCGGTAGATCGATCGATTCAACGTGCCCATCTCCACGCGCACGATGTACCTGACCGTGCGACCCTGGTCGGTCTTGGCCGTCGCGATCTCCGACGCCGCAGGCGGATTGGCCCGATCGTAGGAAACGAATTGTCCGGTCGAAGCGCTCTTGTAATGGAAGGCGTACTGCGTCGGCGCATTGCAGTCCGCGTCCACGGGCGGCCCGAGACCCACATCACTGGTGGTGCAGAGCCAGGGATGCAGATGGGGACCGGAGAAGATCGGCCCGCCGATCGGATGATTGGTAACGTCCAGCTCGACTCCCTCATCCCCCTCGCCTCGGTCCTCTCCGCCCGCTGTCAACGTCAAGGTGTTGCGTCCAACCTTGAGTCCCGTCACCAGCGCCAGGGAGCCGCGTCCGTCGGGAGCCGCGTGAAGCTCACCCTGGAAACGCTCGCCGTTCACGAACAGCGCAACTCGATGGTTGGGCGCATCCCCGGGAGGGAAGATGACGCGCACCAGGACATCGCCGCCGGAGACGAGATCGGCGCGGTTGGAGACCGTCTCGATGGCCAGCCTGGCGTCCGAATCGGCCACCGCTTGTCTTGCCCCGGTGATCGACGCGATCAGCGCCGCCGCGACGGCACTGGCTGCCCGCGGCGCGTGAGGCGAGAGGGGATTCAAGACCGGATCGTGCCTCATATCGTCCTCCTGGATCCGCGCAACCACGCGGCGCGACCCGCAATCTGGCCCGCCGTACGTGGGAGCTGTTTGGCAAGTCAAGGGACGGCGAGTCGAGACCCGCGTCCTCCGACTCCGGCATCTTGCCCAGAGCTGGACGCCGCCGTTTGATTTCCACCTTGATTCAGCGGCTGGTGGTTGGAAGCGCCGTCACGACCTCCACGAGGGGCGCCTTCCCCAGGCGAACGCCCAGTTGCCAGCGGAGTCCGTGGGGCGCCTCGCCGCTCACGCGGATGTACCCCTTGTGCACGCCGTGCAGGTGGTGCGCCGCGCAGAGGCTGATGAGGTTCCCCGCCTCGTCCGCCCCACCCGCCGAGCGGTAATCGATGTGGTGGGCATGCTCGGCCGCCCTGCTGCAGCCCGGGACCTGGCAGAAGCCCTTGTCGCGCGCGAGCACCTGCTTCTGCAGGGTATTCGGCTCAGCCAGGATCGGTTTCCAGACCTCAGTGAAGTGCCGGGCGATCATCCGGAGGCATTCGCCGGGCAGTAACGACCGCCCCGCGGCCTCGCGCGCCGCCCGAAACGTCTGGTCGAGAAGCGCGACGACCCGCCGAGGGGCGACCAGCTCGATCTTTCCCTTGGCGCACATCTGCACCTCTTCCTTCTCCTCCAAGTCCCGCCTGAGCTCGATGCAGGTCATCTGTCCGGCCCGGTCGATGAGGCCGTCCACGGTGGCCTTGGTCGCGTGGCGAGCGATGAGCCGCGCCTTTTCATAGGAGACTCGCCCATCGTGCAATGCCTGGCGGAGCGACGGGAAGTCGTGGAGCTTCCGCTCGAGCGCGATGCGCTGCTGGACCGTCCGCTCCGCCATCCCGAGCCGCTCGCAGCAGTAGTGCTCGAGGGAGGCGAAGCCCAGATACCGCCAGCCTTCCAGGCTCCGAAAATGCAGCGCCAGGTGTCCGAACGCGGCGTCCCGCTGTGTGCGTATCGCCGAGAAGTGCCGCAGCTCCTGATCGAGAAGCCATGGATCGTCCTCCGCTTCTTGGCTCGGCGCCGGAGCCGCGACCGGTGGCGGCTGGCCGAGGAATGCCCACTGCGCGCTCTGCTGCTCCAGCGCCTCCTTGATCGGCTCCATCGAATCCTTGGCGGACGCCGTCAGGAGTGGGTCACCACCGCCACCGTCGTCCGGCGGCGGATGCACGCTGAGGAACTCCTGGCAAAGGGCCACGTATCGCTGCCATTTCGGCGGGTTCTTGCCCAAGGCCTTCTTCGCATGCGCCAACCCCTCGTCGACGTCCGGCCGCGCCTCCGCCGAGACCGGTATGGACAACCGCTCAAACTCCTCATCCTCTTCGTCCTCCTCGGGATCGGGAGCAGCGGTGTTCTTCACCGCCACCTTCAACCCGCGCACCGTGTCCACCCGCGCCCTGGCCACCCACGACGCCTCTGCATCGCCCCGCGCAACGGGCAGCACGGCCTCCGCCTGGCGAACGCTCATCTCGCCACTCTGAACGGCGAGTCGGACGATGGGCCGGTCGCGCAACTCCCGCGCAAGCCTCGCCATCTTCCGCGCCGTGCTCGCAGCGATCCCCACCCTTTCGCGGGCATAGTCGCCGATGCCGGAGTAGCCGAGGCGGAGCACGCGATCGCCCACGCTCAATAGATCCAGCCGTCCGCCGATGGCGATATCGACCGCGCCGGGGCCGCGCGCGATGGGGGCGAGGAGCCGGTCAACGGTATGCGCCGCCTCCGCACAGACAGCTTCGTCCCGCTCTCGCGGCAACGGCCACTCGAGCATCGCCGCCACTTTCGCGAGCGCGTCCAGCCGCGCGTCGTCCGGACTGGCAAGATGGGCAGTCACTTCGCTCACCCATCTTGAGTACCACCCCCCTCTGACATTCCTTCGGGTTGGCGTTTAAATCGATCAGATCCGCGTTACTCGATGCGCAAAGGCCGCCAGGGATGCCAGGCGCCCTCTCGCTTTCCACCGGCTGGCGACGTAACCTCCCACAAGGAGGTGTGGCGTGGACAGCATCACTCCGGAGCTGGTCGTCGCGCTTGCCATTTTGGTGGTGGTGGCGGCCCCAATCATCTGGCTCTTCGTCTCCCGCCACTTCAAGCTGAAGGAGAAGGAGCTGGAGCTGGAAGCGCAGACGCGGCGCGATTGGGCTGCGCTGCAGGGAAAGACGCTGGACGCGCGGCTGACCGCGCTGGAGAAAGCCTTCGCCACGCTGGGCGGAGCGGTGTACCAGCAGCTCCCGCAAGGCGGGCGCGAAGCGCCCGAGATCCCGCAGGACCTGCAGAGCGAGCCCGGGCGCCGCGACCCGATTCGCTAGCTATTTCTGATCCTCGAACTCGGGACGGGGTACCCGACGGAAGAACAATCCGGTGTCCCGGCTGGGGCTACTCCCCCCATTCGACATCGCCCGTCTTTGTCAGAGGGAATCCTTGTCCACCTTTTCGTAGAGGACTTTCTTCGTGGGTTGACCGTCGTCGCGGATAACACCTACCCGCCCGGAAGTACGTTCGCGTCGGTCCCTTCACCTGGATGACGCCCCGCTCGGGTGCCAGGCGGTGAGGCGGGATCAGAGATTTTCTTGCTCTCGCACGGATGGTGGTGACAGCCTGAAGGCATGAAGGGACTCGGCGGATTCATCGTGCTGCTGCTCGGCCTGGCCGCGTTGTCGTTCGCGGTCAAGGTAGCTCTGTCTTCGACGACCGCGCAGGAGAGCGCGCGGCAGGCGACCGATGGCATCGAGATGACGCCAGGGCGCTCCAATACCGGCCCCAGCTCTCGACCCAAGCAGCAACTCGACAACGTCCGCACCCGCACCAAGGAGCTTGAGAAAGAGATGCAGCAACAAGCCGACGACGTGGTGAAGAAGGCGGCGGAGCAGTGAAGAAGCTGTTTCTCTCGCCGCGTCTCGTCCTCGGCAAGGGCCTGCTCTGACGCTTCCACATAGCGGCGCACATTCAAATGCCATGAGTCTGTCGACACGTGCGCTGGGCTAGTGACCTGCGGTTGCCCTATTGTGACAGCAAATGACGGCGTAACCGATCAGGATGCGACGGTGCTCCGATGACTAAACTTTCGACTTGTTGTGCTGTCCTGGCCCTTGGCTTGACCATGCCTTCCGCCTGCGCAGGCCATCATCCTGTGGCATTGTCTCATTTGAATGCCTGGACTCGTTGTGGACATCGGACTGTTTCGCGCAATGTCATTCTGTGCGACGGAACACCATTCGCACGGGTCGACTGCGTGGGCGCGGGCGTCAAGCAATGCCGGGCGCTGACCCTCACTTACCAGGATGGGTCTAGCTTGATCATCTATGCTGCGCCAGGTGTCAATCCGAACGAGCCACGTGAAATCGGCGTCGAAGGAAAGGCAGGGTTTTTCAACTCCGCATACTATCCTGAGTTAGCGCCCGACGGGAGTATGGTGTGGTTCAAGAAGGGCTCCGTTGGTCAGGGACAGTGGCAGATCTATTTGGTCGAGGATGGCAGATTGCGCGACGCTGACCCAGGGTACATTTGGGAACTCCGCGACCTCCAGTTCGACGGGCGTTCTGTTCCTATTGAGTAAAGCCTGCGTCGGCTACGGCCTGCGGGACCATGCCGCAAAATCTACCCCTCCACTCTGACGGAAGGAGGCCTATGCCTGTCGATTTGGAGCCGGTCCCGATGCGCCACGCTGCGATGTTCAGACCCACCTCGGCGCTACGTCGCAGGCCCTGCTGAGCGAGTCGTCGGGCTGTCGCGAGCGCGGCGCCGATCGGCTGCCAGACAAATACTGTCTCAGGGTCACCAGACGTGCCAGAGTGGGGTCGGTCGGTACACCAACGGGGCTGGCGACGACTTCCCTTGCACGGAGGAGCCCACTCGATGCGGAAACTTCTCTTCTTCGCCATCGCC
>Ga0137418_10005329_pt1 | contig 11797 bp, 7 predicted proteins | sample CZODoug3_1_2_16f_FD_122242 | JGI IMG/M metagenome (GOLD analysis project Ga0137418, IMG submission 122242) | Vadose zone soil fungal communities from Angelo Coast Range Reserve, California, USA - CZODoug3_1_2_16fungal (Hybrid Assembly) | ecosystem: Environmental > Terrestrial > Soil > Vadose... | reverse complement strand
CACCTCGGATTGATGCTCGGGGAGCTCACGATCGCGCAGCAGCGCGCTTACGTCCGCTGCACATTCGGATCACCGGAAGCCTGGAGCGACTGGGATAGCAACGTAGCGACCGATCACCCGCTGGCGAGCCTGGCGGAAGTTTTCTCCTTCGGAGCCACCGGCTATGTGCGCCTGCTCGAGAGCATCTACAACGACGTCAGCTCGTGGTTGCGCGCCCGCGCGCGGCTCCTGCGGGCTCAGTAGCGGGCTACACACATGGGTTTGTGGAGCGCCTATTTTCTCGTCAAGCTCGTGCTCTACGCGCTCGGCTACATGGCTTTCAACCCATGGATGAATCTGGCCTTGGCGATTTTTAGCGCGCTGCCGCCGAGAAATGCGCGGCAACGCTTCGCGAAGAATCTCATCGCCGTGCCGCTCGGCATCCTGCTGCTGTATCACGACTCGTGGCTGCCCCCGATCGCCCAGGCGCTGGCGCAGGCGCAGATCCTGCGTGCGTTCACCGGGTCGTACTTGCTGGAGCTTGCCGGACGGCTGATCAGCTGGAAGTTACTGCTCGAACTGGCGGCCATGCTGGCGATTTATGCGCTGGCGCGCCGCAAGCTGCGGATGAGCACCTTCGCTTTTCTGGGCATCTTGGGCGTCATGGTCGCGCCGCATGCGCAGTTTTGGGTGCTGGCCGCCCCCAGCCCGCCCGCCGGCGCAGCGGCCGGCACGCTGGGCGATGGCGTCAATCTCGAACCGGCCGCGCTGGATGCGCGGCTGGCACGGTTCTACGCGGAGCAGAACAAGATCCAGATCCGCTTCCCGCGCCCGGCGGCGGAAGAGCCCCCTTTTGACATTGTCATTCTGCACGTCTGCTCGCTGTCGTGGGACGATCTGCGGACCTTGCAGCTCGCGCCGGATGCGTTCTTTGGGCATTTCGATGTGGTGCTCTCGAATTTCAATTCCGCGGCCAGCTACAGCGGCCCGGCCGCGATTCGCCTGCTGCGGGGCGCTTGTGGCCAGACGGCGGAGGCCAAGCTCTACGATCCCGCCGGCGACGGGTGTTTCGTCATGAACGGCCTGCAGAATGCGGGCTTCGAGCCTCACTGGGCGATGAATCATGACGGGCATTTTGGCAATTTCTTCGGTGACGTGCGTGATCGCGGCGGGCTTCCCGCGACCCTCGAGGACAACAGCGGGGCGACGCGGGCGCAGCAAGCGTTCGACGGCACGCCGGTGTACAGCGACTACTCGGTGCTTTCCCGCTGGTGGGCGAAGCGCCAGGCGAATCGCGCCCCGCGGATCGCGCTCTACTACAACACCATCAGCCTGCATGACGGCAATCGCGTGCTCGGCACCGATCACCCCGACTCCTCCTACGGCGCACGCTTCGCACGACTGAGCAGTGACATCGCCAAATTCATGGACCAGGTGCGGGTCTCGGGACGGCGTGTGATCCTGGTGTTTATCGCCGAGCACGGCGCCGCCCTGGGCGGCGACCGCCGGCAGATCCAGGGCCTGCGGGAGATACCGACTGGCGCCATAGCCCAGGTCCCGGTCGCCATCGCTCTGATTAACGCCACGCGTCTGGCGCCGGCGACGCAGTCCAAGATCGATGTTCCTTCCAGCTACTCGGCCGTGAACGAATTGCTGTCGCGTCTCATTGCGACCAACCCCTTCGAGAAGCCTGCCAGCAGCCTGGACCCGTACACCGATGCGCTGCCGCAGGCGGATTTCGTGGCCGAGAACAACGGTACGACGGTCGTGCAGGTGGGGACGCATTACATGATGCGTTCCCCCGACGGCGCGTGGTCGAGTTTAGAGGGGATCGATACGGGCGCTCGCTCAGCCGCGGGGCATAGCATCCGACGCGACCAGCGCACCGCTGCCGCATCCTCCACTGGGTTGCTGCGCGCCGTTGCAGTGACCGGCGACGAATAGGTCGGTACAACCGACGCGGCTTTCTGCCGTTGTCCTCGTTGGACGCCGCCAGGCGTCTCAAGGCTGTACCACGGGTTCGAATCCCGTAGGGAGCGCCATAGAATCATATACTTAGATTCTGGATGACTGCTGGTTGACCGGGATGAACGATTGCTTATTTTTTTGGGGGTAGTCGGTTATCTTGATGGTCGCGACATCGGCGCTGAGGGACGAGCAGCTGGGGTAAATCTGACGTGTCGACAGAATCGGAAGCCGCTCATCGGCTCCTCCTGTCTCCTCGCACACCGGTCACCTGCCCAAAGTGTGAGGCGAAGTTCAGCCTGCAGGAAGGCTTTGCGCGGCAGGCCCTGGAGAAGTTCGAGCAATCCACCGAAGGGGCGCTCGTGGCAGTGCGCGAAGCCGAGCGAGCTGCGGCCGACGCGCGCGCCCAGCAGCTCGCTGCGCAGCGGGACGAAACTCTCCGCACTGAGAACACCCAGCTGCAGCAGCTATTGAAGGAGCAGGGCGCGAAGCATGCTGAAGCTCTCAGCCGTATCGCTAACGAGGCCCAAGCCAGGGCCCAAAGCCTGTTTGCGGCGGACCGTCAGGCGCTCGAACAGGAGCTCGCGCAGAAAGGCCAGCAGGTCGCCGAACTGCGCCTGGCGGAGCTCGCACTGCGCAAGGAAAAATCGGTACTGCATGATCGCGCCGCAGCTTTCGAGATCGAGGTGGCCCGAAAGCTCGACGCCGGGCGCGCCGAGCTCGAAGTCCGAGTGCGTACCCAGGAGCGCGAGCGTGCGGAGCTTGAACAAGCGGAACTCAAGAAGCGCCTGGACGACATGAACGCCCAGTTAGTCGAGGCTCAGCGAAAAGGCAACCAGAGCTCGCAGCAGCTGCAGGGCGAGGTGCTGGAATTGACACTGCAGGAGGACCTCGAAGAGGCCTTCCCCCTGGATGTGATTGAGGAAGTACGCAAGGGCGCCCGCGGCGGCGATGTCATCCAACGAGTAATGACTCGCGGTGGCCAGACCGCCGGGATTCTCCTCTGGGAGGCCAAGCGCGCCAAGGACTGGAGCGCACAGTGGGTCGGGAAGCTGAAGGAAGACCTGGGCAGGTGCGGCGCGGACGTGGGCGTGCTCGTGAGCATCGGCACCGCGTTCCCCAGGGAATGGGAGCCCGGCCAGCTGTTCGGCCTCTACGAGGAGGTGTGGGTCACCTCTTGGACCACAGCCCTGCAGCTTGCGACCGTTCTTCGCTTAAGCCTGCTCGATGTGCACAAGCAACGCCTCATTTCCGCTGGCAAAGGCGAGAAGATGGAAGCCGTGTACGATTACCTCACCTCCTCCCAGTTCGCTCACAAGCTCAAAGCGATGTACAGCGCCTTCCACCACATGCGCCAGGAGCTGGAAGCGGAAAAGAGCCAGACTCTTCAGCGCTGGGCGCGTCGCGAGAAACAGCTCCAGAGTGGCGTCGCCGAGCTCGTGGGCGTTGCCGGAGACATTCAGGGGCTCGCTCAGCAAGAGCTACCTTTGCTTGAAATGGAAAACAGCCTGGACTCCGAATTGACCGCAGAGCAGCGGACCAACACCCTGCAGCTCGGGCTGAAAATCGACGAGTGACCAGGGGGGGGAACTCAACTGGCCGCAGCTGGGGAGTCCTGCATGACCGGTGACACTTTCTGAATCACCGCGCGCCAAGCCGCGAACACGGCATCCACCGACACCTGATCCGCCCGCGTCGAGTGCGGCGGGCCGCCGACACCCAGCACGGGTGATCCGGACGGGCTGCGCGGCAACCAATCCATTGCCGGCTGCGCGCCGTACAGCACCACCAGCGGCAGACTGAGTGCGCCGGCAACGTGCGCCGGACCCGTATCGACCGAGATCATGCTGTGCGCGACTTCGCAGAGCGCGAACAGCTGCCGGAGGTTATTTCCCACCACAGTCACTTCGGGCAGGTTTGCTGCCGCGCGCAGTTCTTCCAACATCGGAACTTCTTCCACAGATCCGCGCAGCACGAGCAACGCATCCCTGCGTTCGTCGTGTATGCGCTGCAACAACGCGGCCCAGCGCTCCAGAGGCCACCAATTGTCGTCGGTATTGAGACGACGCCAGCGTGCCCGTCGCGGCCCCATGGTGCGATGATTGCCGGGCTGGATGAGGATGAGTTCGCGACCATACCAGCCCTGTGCCCTCAACCACGCATCCCGTTCGGCACGCTCGCTGTCGAGCACGTAAACTCGCGGCCCGCCGATCGAGGGTGGCGGCGGATAGTCCGCGGCGTGCAGCACCGACGGGGTGCGCGTGCCGAATCGCACGAACAGATCGACCAGGTTCCCGCCTGTCGAACCGGGCTCGTCGAAAAGATACTCGCAGCGGTGCGGATCGACGCCACTCATCTTCAGCATGCGGCGTATTCGCGGCAACTGCCGGTAATGGGGCTCGCAGACATAGATCGGACCTGGATGAGTGTCCCGTAGGGCGCGCCGCAGCGCCGGCCAGGCGCCTGCAAAGACAAACGGAACGTGGCGGTGGAATGACCAGACCTCAGAGACGTCCGGATTGCCTGTGTAGACCGCAGGCGTCCACGAGCCGGTACCGATCACCCGACAGGGCCGCCGATACCGCTGGTGCAGCAGATTCAGTAATGGGGTGAGCATCACCATATCGCCGAGCCGACAGAACAAGAATACGGTCGGCTGCAGGGCCGGCCCGGGCATCGATAACGACTCCTGAGCCTGAGCTCGCGATTCGAGCGTCGCTGCGAATGCGGCGCCGCTGCGCGTGGGCCTTTCATCCACGAGATTGCGTCAGCCTGCGTTGTCCGATCAAATAGAAGTTGTTCCTGTACACGGGACACTCGGCATGTTGCCAATCGAATTGCGGCAACCCTTTCTGCAGGGATTCGAAATACTGCACATTGTTATAGTCGCCGAAAACGCGCTGGTAGGCGCACAGGATATAGGAAAATCCGCCGAGAGCCGGTGCGATCGCCTCTCGCACACTGGGCGGTGTTTCGCTGAGCGACCAGGTGGCGATGAAGAGCGAGGGACTGTGCTGCGCCGTCTCTCGCCGCAGGGCTTCAGGCGTCTCGCTTGAAACCCACTGCAGATTCGCCGGCGGCTGCGCGCCTGGTTCAGTAGGAAATACGTTACGTAAATAGAAACGCTGTAGCGCGCACATCACGGGAAGATCGCAGATAATGTATCGCCGTCCGTAGCCCAGATTACGCAGTAGGCGAAAGAAACTGCCGTAGCCTGCGCCGAAGTCAACGACCAATCGGAGCACGCTCAGATCCAGACTCGTGGCTTCCAGAAGCCTGATCAGATGATATGCATGCTGCACGAGCAGCGGGCTGCTCAAGGGGTATTGCGGGTTCAGGAGCGGCTGGCCGACCGGAGATTCGGTGAGAGCTTTGTGCAGCGCTGCAGAAAATCGCTTGGACTGAAGCAGGTACTTCAGATATCCGCGCGTGTGACTGCGGATCCTCGGATGCAGTGTCTTGGCTATGGGTCGCAACCGCAGGAACCGATCCGCGCCGCTCGATCGAAGTGCCCCGGCTATGTCCACGGTGAATGCCGCCCATTCACCATCCACGCCGCCCCGCTCCAGCGCGACGTCCAGTTCTTGCAAGAGCTCGTCCGAGTGCGCTAAGGGTGGGGGTTGGTAATCGCTCAGGATTTTCGCCGCGGCTCGTCGCACGGTGGTCCGGATCGTGGCTTTCGCCCGGCTGGTCATTCAACCCCGTTCCGGCTCCGATCGCCGGCTCAATATTCCTTCTAAGTGGTCATTTTACCGAGAATGTCTCCCCCGCAACCGCCCTCGCCCATCCCGTAGGGAGCGTCATAGAATCAGTGGCTTATGGCCTCCGAGCCGATCGCCTCTCCCATCGCGACGCCATTGCGCCCGGCTCGCTTGGACATGACCAACGCCCGGTCGGCGGCCTGCAGAACCGCCTCGGTGCTGGCGCCGTGCTCAGGAAAGATTGCAATTCCCACCGACAGGGTGATCGGTCCGAGTTGCTGCGTGTCGTGTCCGATCTCCAGACTGCGCGCTCGCTGGCGAATCAGATCCGCGCGCTGCCACACGATCTGCCGCGACGCGTTCGCCATCATCAGGGCGAATATGTCGCTGTCGTAGCGCGCGGCGAGGTCTTCGCCGCGCGACAGCGACGCCACGCACCGACCGACGGACCGCAGGATCGCATCACCCGCGCTGTGTCCGAGCGTGTCGTTGAATTCCTTGAAATGATCGACGTCGATCAACATGAGGGCGAGGGTATGGCCGTGGCGCTTGGCGCGCACTTTCTCGCGGGCCAGCGATTCCTCGAGGAAGCCGCGGTTGTACAGGCCGGTCACTGCGTCTCGCATGGCCTGATCGTGCAGCCGTCGGTTGGCGTGCATCAGGTCGTGCTCCGCCCAGATTCGTTTCTTGATCTCGAGATCAAGCGCCGTCCGAGCCACTTCGAGTTGCGCGCTGCGCTCCGCCACGCGCCGCAGGAGCCTCGCGATCGGCTGCACCAGCATGGCGAGCAGCAACTCAGGATTCGTCGGCTTGATCACGAATGAGGCGCCAAAGGCATGTGCCAGCGCTCGCGCTTCGGCTTCGACGCATGCGACCGCGCGCATCAACACGCGCGGCTGCGGCAGGCTCGGGTCGCAGCGCATCTGTACCACGAGTTTGCATCCGTCGATGTCGGGCGCAGCGATGTCGACGATCATGAGGTCGGGCTGCTCCAGCCGCACCAGCCTCAGGGCTTCATCCGCGTCGCCGACGTCGCGCACGCAGTTGCCGTGGTTGCGCAGCAGCGCGGCGACGAAACGGCGGCTGACCGAGTTAGCGTCAAAGACCAGGATGCTGGTCATGTGCGTAAGGAGTTGCGCGTCTCATTGCGCGCCCCTGAACCATTGCAGCGCCGACGGCTCGTCGCGAAAGTGGCGCACGTTGATTCCGTGCAGTCGACCGAGCAGCACGAAATACTCATGCGAGTGATCCAGTTCCTGGTCGTCCGCGATCAGGGCGATCTTGTGCGCAGGATCGACGCCGGCGTTCGTGAATCGCGTGAGAAATCCGGACCGCTCCACCGTGAACATCGGACTGGAGGAATGCACCGAGATGAGGATGCAGGAGCGCTGATGCCGCGTCGCACAGTCGGCGACCGCGTCAAAGAACTCCCGCGACTCCTCAGCGGTTTCCCGGTTGAAAAGGTCCGCCCTCAGGTAGTCGCGTTCGGTTGCAATCCGGTACAGCATGGCCGCACGACCACATGAATACCAGACTCGAGAAATACCAGACCCGATGCGACAGAAATCACCTACGCGGATGGTTCTTATGACCCATCGGCCGGCGCACGCTCGGTGGCCAGGCCAGCGGCCCCTGAGACGGCTTCGATCAGGCTACGTGACCGCTCGCGCGGCGTTCGCGCGCTGCCATCGGGTGCCTCGACCAGGCCGACGAGTCGCTCCCTGAACGAGCTCACCGCCTGTTCCAGGAGCTCGCAGGTCGCGCGCGCCTGCTCCTGCTGCTGCTGTGGATCGAGCGATTGCAGACTCGCCGCCAACTGCTCGGCTGCCGTCGCGCGAACACTGCGCAGCATCCCGCGCAGCGTGTGCACGGCGCGGCCGAACTCCTCAGGACAATCACTCTCAATCGCTTCCCGCAGGCCGATCATGTGTCGGGCGGACTCGCGCGCGAACAATTCGGCTATCTCTCCGAGCAGCCGCGGGTCACCGCCGACCTGCTCGAGCAGGCCCGCCCCCCCGGCCGACTCCGCATCGCCAGGGCCGCCCGCTTGCTCAGGCTCGAGGCCGAGTCGCTCGACCGCATCGAGCAGCGCTGCCGGCCGGATCGGCTTGACCAGATAGCCGTCCATTCCCGCGCCCAGACAGCGCTCGCGGTCCCCGGCCATGGCATGGGCGGTCAGCGCGATGATCGGTACGTGTCGCCCGCCGCGCTGCTCGGCTTGGCGAATCGCGCGGGTGGTGTCGATCCCGTCCATCCCGGGCATCTGCACATCCATCAGGACGAGATCGAAGCGACCGTGTTGCAGTGCCTGCAGCGCAGCGGCCCCGCTGTCGACCGCCGTGATCGTGTGTCCGTATCGCGCCAGCACAATCTGGGCAAGCCTGCGGTTCACGGAATTGTCTTCCACCAGCAGCACGGCCAGTTTCGGCGCGTCAGGGCGTTGCTGGGCACGAGTCGGCACGGGCGGCGTGCCACGACGGATGGGCGCCTCAGCCGCGCGATCCGCCAACCCGAAGCGCACTGTGAAATGAAAGGTACTTCCCTTGCCTGGCGCGCTCTCGAGCCAGATCCTGCCCCGCATCCTCTCCACGAGACGGGCCGAGATGGTGAGTCCCAGCCCGGTGCCGCCATAGTGCCGCGTTGTAGAGGCATCGACCTGCTGAAAAGGCGAGAAGATGACCGCCTGCTTCTCGATGGCAATCCCGACTCCGGTATCACGCACCGAGAAATGGCAGCATAGATCTCCGTCCGCGCAAGGTTCCGGCCGGACGCGCACGATGACGCTGCCCTGTTGCGTGAACTTGACGGCGTTGCCTACCAGATTCAGCACGATCTGGCGCAGCCTCAGCGGATCGCCGAGCAGCGCATCCGGTGTCTCCGGCGCAACCCCCCATGAGAGATCGAGCCGCTTGGCGCTTGCCTCGATGACCAGCGTCTTCATGGCATCGTCGATGCATTCCCTGAGTGAAAACGGAATCCTCTCCACCGTCAGGTGCCCGGCTTCGATCTTGGAGAGGTCGAGAACGTCATTGACGATGGCGAGCAACGACTCGCCCGAGGCTCGAACCAGCTCCAGGCATTCGCGCTGCTCAGCGGTGAGCTGCGTCTGCAGCGCAACCTGCGTCAGGCCGATGATCGCGTTCATCGGCGTGCGAATCTCGTGGCTCATGTTGGCCAGGAACTCGGACTTCGCCCGATTCGCCTGCTCGGCTGCTTGCTTGGCCACGAGCAACTCCGCGTCGGCGCGCTCACGCATCTGCATTTCCCTGCGTAGCTGGTCGTGGGCCGAGATCAGGCTCGCCGTGCGCTCGCGGATCTTGATCTCGAGGTCGTCTTTCGCCCTGAGCAAGTCGCGTTGCGCACTCCGATGCGCAAGCAGCTGCGTTGCGAGGTCGGTGCTCCTGTTGTTGACGTCGACGAAAACCGCCACCTTGGACTTCAACACCTCGGGGTCCACGGGCTTGAGGATGTAGTCGACCGCACCGACCTCATAGCCCCGCAGCACCCATTCCGTGTGCTCGCCCGCCGCAGTCAGGAACACGATGGGAGTGTGCCGGGAGCGCTTGAGTTTGCGGATCAGGGCGGCGGTTTCGAACCCGTCCATCTCAGGCATGCGCACGTCCAGCAGGACGAGCGCGAAGGTGGCTCGCAGGATGCAGCGCAGGGCCTCCCTGCCGGAGGCCGCGGTGACCACGTTGCGGTCCGGTGCACACAACAGCCCCTGCATCGCCTTGAGGTTGTGCGGCTCGTCATCGACGACGAGTATATTTGCGCAAGGTGGGTCGGTCAGAGCGCTCATCGCTACTGGTTCAGCCACAGACGCAACAATGAGGTCAACTGTTCGACGTTGACCGGTTTCGCGATGTAGTCCGACGCGCCCGCGTCGAGGCATTTCTCGCGATCCCCTTTCATCGCTTTCGCGGTCACCGCGATGATTGGCAAGTTCCTGAACTGCTCGTACCCCCGGATCATTCGGATCGTGTCGTAGCCGTCGAGCTCGGGCATCATGATGTCCATCAGCACCATATCAATGTCCGGGACGCTCTTCAGGATCTCGAGACCTTCCTTCCCGCCCTCGGCGTTGAGGACTGTCATGCCGCAGTGCTCCAGAGCGCCCGTTAACGCGAACACGTTGCGCACGTCGTCGTCGACAATCAGGATCTTTCTGTTCGCCAGCCCCGGCTCCACTTCCCGTCGCCGGTCGCGGTCCTCGGTCTGAGGCAGGCGCGTAACCGCCGGGTCGGCGCGCGGCGGCTGCGGGGTCTGCTGCGTGGCCGGCACCCGGAGCGCCGTCGTTTCCGCGTCCATGGCCGCGGGCGGTGACCTGCCCACGGCCGCATCCTTCGGCACGGGCAGATACAGCACGAAGGTGCTGCCCGTGCCGGGAACACTCTTGACCGTGATCTCGCCGGCGAGCAGTCCCGTCAGCTCCCGGCTGATCGACAGCCCGAGACCCGTGCCACCGTAACGACGGCTGGTAGTACCGTCCGCCTGCTGGAAAGCCTCGAAGATGACCTTCTGTTTGTTCGCGGGGATACCGACGCCGCTGTCCGCGACCACGAAGGCGATCACCTGCGCGGCCGCGTCCAGCTGCGCGCGGCCCGGCGACCAGCCGGACTCGACGGGCACGATTCGCAGCTCTACAGAGCCCTTGGCGGTGAACTTGAAAGCGTTCGACAGCAGGTTCTTCAGAATCTGCTGCAGGCGCTTCGCGTCGGTCTCGATCAGGGTGGGCAGCCGCGGATCGATGCTGATGGTGAAATCGAGGTTCTGCTCCAGCGCGGTCGGCCGGAAGGTTCGATCGACGTAGTCCCGCAGGTCCGTGAGGCGCAGCGGCCCGAAGTTCAGCGTGACGGTCCCCGACTCGATCTTCGCCAGATCGAGGATGTCGCTGATCAACGCAAGCAGGTCCGCTCCCGCTGCGTAGATGGTTTGCGCATAGTCGATCTGCTTCGGCGTCAGGTTGTCGCCGGCGTTGTCCGCGAGCAGCTTGGCCAGGATCAGCAGGCTGTTCAGCGGCGTTCGCAGCTCGTGCGACATGTTGGCGAGAAACTCCGACTTGTAGCGCGAGCTCAGCGCGAGCTGCTCGGCTTTTTCCTCGAGTGCCGCCTTGGCCAGCTCGATCTCCTGGTTCTTGTACTCGACCTGCCTCATCTGCTCGGAGAGCAGCTGCGCCTTGTGCTGCAGCTCGTCGTTTGCCCGACGCAACTCCCCGCGCTGCGTCTTCAGCAGGCTCTCGGACTTCTGCAGATTTTCGGCCTGCTGGCCGAGGCGGTCGTTGGTCTGCTTGAGTTCCTCCTGCTGCTTTTGCAGCTCCTTGGTGAGGGATTGCGATTGCGCCAGCAGCTCCCGGGTGCGGCTGTTCGCCTCGATCGTATTGAGCACGATGCCGAGGCTCTCAGCGAGTTGATCGAGGAAGGAAAGGCGCGTGGCGTTGAACCTCTTGATCGAGGCGAGCTCCAGCACGGCCTTCACGTCGCCTTCGAACAGCACCGGCAGGATGACGATGTTCAGGGACACAGCCGAGCCCAGCGATGAGCCGATGCGGATATACTCCTGCGGCACATCCTCGAGCAGAACGCGTTTCTTCTCGACGGCGCACTGACCGACCAGCCCCTCCCCGATCCGCACTACCTTGGCGAGATGTCCGTCGGGGCCCGAGGCGTAGCTGGCCATCATCTCCAGACACCGGTCGCCGCCGTGCGGCGACTGCGCGTACAGCACGCCTTGTTGCGCGTCGACCAGCGGGGCGAGCTCCGAGAGCACCAGCTGCGAGGCGCCGACCAGGTCGCCCTGCCCCTGCAGCATGCGGGAGAACTTCGCCAGATTGGTCTTGAGCCAGTCCTGCTCGTCGTTCTTGAGCGTGGTCTCCTTGAGGTTGTGGATCATCTCGTTGACGTTGTCCTTCAACGCCGCGACCTCGCCCATCGCCTCTACCGTGATCGAGCGCGTGAGATCACCCTGGGTTACGGCGGTGGCGACCTCCGCGATCGCGCGCACCTGACCGGTGAGATTGGCCGCCATCGCGTTCACGTTGTCCGTGAGGTCCTTCCAGGTCCCGGCCACCCCCAGCACCCGCGCCTGGCCCCCGAGCTTGCCCTCGCTGCCCACCTCGCGCGCCACCCGCGACACCTCCGAGGCGAAGCCGTTCA
>Ga0137418_10005328_pt1 | contig 11799 bp, 8 predicted proteins | sample CZODoug3_1_2_16f_FD_122242 | JGI IMG/M metagenome (GOLD analysis project Ga0137418, IMG submission 122242) | Vadose zone soil fungal communities from Angelo Coast Range Reserve, California, USA - CZODoug3_1_2_16fungal (Hybrid Assembly) | ecosystem: Environmental > Terrestrial > Soil > Vadose... | reverse complement strand
CCAAACCTCGGGGCTTTTTTTTGAGTGCGGGAGCAAAGCTCCCGCTTTTACCCACCCAACCCGGCCACCCAATTTTCAAATGCACGCCCACTTGGTTCTTCTTTGCTTCCTTCCCTCTTTACTTCTCTTCCCTCTTCTTTCATCCTCATATCCCATGACTCCCATCTCTCGCCGCAATTTCCTCCATTCCACCGCCGCCGCGTCCGCGGTAGCTCTCACTCCGCCTCTTCCGCAAACGCAAACCCCTCCCGCTTTCTCCACCCTCAAACCACTCGGCGATCGCGTTCATCCAATCACCCCCGACGAATTCCACGCCCGCCTCCTCCGCGCGCAATCCTTGATGTCCCGATCCAATCCCGCCTTCGACGCCATCCTCGTCGGCCCTGGCACCTCCCTCTACTACTTCACCGGCATCCGCTGGTGGCTAAGCGAACGCCTGCTCGCGCTGATCATTCCGCGCACGGGCCAGCCCATCCTCATCTCTCCCGCGTTCGAAGAAGCCCGCATGCGCGAATCCCTCCTCTACTCCGCCGAAGTCCGCGCCTGGCAAGAAGACGAAAGCCCCTCACAACTAATCGCCACTTCGCTAGCCGGCCGCGGTCTCCGCACAGGCCGTGTCGGGATCGAAGAGCGTCTCCCCTTCACCTTCTTCGATCACATCCGAGCCGCAGCGCCGACGTACGATTTCGTCTCCGCCGATCCCATCACCATCGCTTGCCGCGCCCTAAAATCCGCGCACGAACTCGCGCTGATGCGGCTCGCCTGCGAAGCCACCTGCGACGTCTACCGCGCTGTTTTTGCAAATTTGAAAGAAGGAATGACGCAGGAGCAGGTCAGCGAACTGGTCGTGGCCGGTTATGCGAAGATGCATTTGCGCGGCGATGCGCTCGTTCTCTTCGGCCCCTCCGCCGCCCTGCCGCATGGCAGCAAGCAACCGCGCACACTAAAGGAAGGCGATGTTGTGTTGATTGATGACGGCTGCACCGTCGAAGGCTACTGCTCCGACGTCACGCGCACCGGCATCTTCGGCAAGCCCAGCGAGAAAATTCAGCGCGCGTTCGAAACCGTTCGCAAAGCCCAGGATGCCGCACTCGACGCCGCCCGCGCTGGAAAATTTTGCGGCTCCGTTGACGACGCCGCCCGCGCCATCGTCACTTCCACCGGCTACGGCCCTGGCTACAAATTCTTCGCTCATCGTCTCGGCCACGGCATCGGCCTCGACATCCACGAACATCCCTATCTAGTCCACGCCAGCAAAACCGTCCTCGAACCCGGCATGACCTTCTCCAACGAACCCGGCATCTACGTCCCCAACGAATTCGGCGTCCGCTGCGAAGACGTCATGGCCATCACCACCGAAGGCCCCGCTCAACTTCTGACGCCCGGCTTCCAGCTTTCCCTGGAGAAACCACTCGGTTGACTTTGGAGGCTGAACGGCGGTGGGGGCTTCTCCCAAGCGTCGAAATGCGGCTCAGTTCGGTGTCGCGCCGCTCAATCGTGTTATCGCTTTATGTGCGCGGTCCGCGTCACGACCGTTGGCATCTTCTTGCAGATAGAGTCGGTATTCTTCCAGGGCCTCAGACGGCGCTTGCTTTTCTTCCAGAGCGCGGGCAGCAACAATATGTACGCTGGCAAGACCGTCATGCTTAACCGAGTGTGCTTTGCGCGCGTGGGTGATCGCATCATCGAATTTGTGCAGTTGCAGTTCTGCATAGGCAGCGTAGGCCAAGGCCCAGGCATTCAAGGGATCAGCGGAGAGTGAACGAGTCAGAAGATCGTCCATCTCGTCAAATTTGTGCTCGCTGAGAGAGAGTTTTGCAAGATTGCGGTACGCAGCTGCGAAATTGTCGTTGAGCTGAATGGCCTTCTCGAAGGCCGAACGCGCGCCCTTGACATCTCCATTGCTCGCCAGTGCCTGACCCAAGCCGTTGTATGCGAGATCATAGTCCGGGTAAACGGCGATGGCCTCCTGGAAATGTTTTGTCGCTTCCGGCCAGTCTTTTCTGTCTCCCGCATCCTTGCCTTTTAGAAACTCCTTTTCCGCTTTGTTGGGCACCTTTAAGCGATTGGCGGCGACTGAACTGAGATCGGTCGGCAGTCCAGCCGTTGGAGCTCCAGAAGGATTAGACCTCACAATAACGTTTACATTCTTGCGGAACTCCATGGCCCCGATATCCAGCTGTTCTTCATATTCCTTGATTCCGGGACCGTAAATTCGAAGTCGCTTTGTCGTCTCCTGGCTGCCAGTTGTAATGACCTTCGCCTGGAATTGCACCATCCCGCCGCTATCCGTATGAGTCTCTTTCTCAAGGGTTCCAAAAGTGTCCAGAAGCTGCACCGTCAGGTTCGTGCCAGCCGGATTGTGCAACCCGTCGATGTAAACCCGGACCACTACCTGAACCGTCCCTATTTGCTGGGAATGTACACGGGTGGCTGCGGGAAATAACGCGAACAGGGGGAACACAATTAGTCCCATAGCAGTCGCGGAGGAAAGTCTCGGAAACTTCATGGTGGCCTCGTTCGTTCTGTAATGAACAGTTGCTACGCTTTTGGGGAACGACTGGACCTAGGAAAAGACCAAGTGACTCCAAAGTCTAGCGCAATCCGAAACCATACTCCCAAGTTTGTACCGCCACCCCTCCTCCGGACTGGGGTTGGCCCCACACCCTTCTCCAGCCTATGACAAACTGTAGATGCTTCTGGATTGTGGAGCAATCAACTACGCAAACTGTAATTTTATTGTAAATTTTCGTTGCCAACAAACAACTTACTCCTGACCTGTCCCTTCGGCCACTGACTTGCAATTCTCCCTGCCAAGTCGGTTTTGCCCTTAAGTGGTTGCCCAGGTTCCACACAATTTAATTTCTTTCGACGCTGGTGCTTGCGGCCAACAACTGTGGGTCTAGTCTTCAGGAGGCTACATGTCTAGACGTGTGTCATGGCTTGGTGGTGTGTCTGCAGTTCTTCTAGTGTGTGCATTGGTTTTCATCATGTTGCCGGCCGCCTACGCCCAGGAAACAACGGGTGGCATTAAAGGATATGTGAAGGACAAGTCCGGCGCGTCGGTTCCGAAAGCGGAAGTGGAACTGACAAGTACGGCCCTAATTGTTCCCAAGAAAGCGCAGGCTGACAACGCTGGGTATTTTTATTTCGCGGTGCTTCCACCGGGAAGTTACACTCTCTCCGTCACTGCTCCCGGTTTTCGCAGCTATAAGCAAGTCGGCATTCCGATGACGGCCGGCGCACTACCGACCATCGACATAAACTTGGAAATCGGCTCGGTGGCCGAAACTATTGAAGTTACCGGAACGGCTCCAATCGTGGACGTCACGACAAGCAAGGTGGCGGTTGCCATTACTTCTCAGGATATCGACACGCTCCCCCATGGGCGTTCCTATCAGTCGGTAATCGGGCTTGCCCCAGGGGCTCGCCAGGAACCGCTGCAAAGCTCCCGCACTGACCGGTTGCGCCAAGACGGATTCCAAATTGATGGTGCAAGCGACAGCGAGAATACCTACTTGGTCGAGGGAATGGACACCAGTAACGTCGAGCAAGGCGGAATCAAGCAGAACGTCATCTTCGAGTTCGTTCAGGAAGTCCAGGTTAAGACCGCTGGCACCGAAGCCGAGTACGGCGGCGCGCTTGGCGGCGTCGTAAACGTCATCCAGAAGCGCGGCAGCAATCAGTGGCACGGCAGCCTGCTGGCCGTCTATCGGGGCGACAAGCTGGACGCGAATGATCAGTGCGCGACCACACCCCAGCCGAACACGGCCGTCGCGCCGACCGGACAACAACTCGCTTGCGGTCTGCGTTATGACCCCAGCACCTCGGCAAACACCAATCTGACTCTCGGGCCGGTACTAGATCAGGGTGCAAACTATTACAAGCAGAAAAAAGACCAGTACACTACGATCGAGGCCGGGTATCAGATCGGAGGTCCGCTTTGGAAGGATAAGCTGTGGTTGTTCTCCAGCTACATTCCAACCATCGACCGGTACACGCGTACGGTCGTTTTTGCTGGTGCCAACGGTGCTGACCCACGCAGCTTTACACGCAGCTACACTGCGCACAACATGTTGAACCGCCTCGACTATCAGCCGTTCAGCAAACTGCACCTGAACGCTGCCTGGCAGTACGGTTACTCCAGAATTAAGGGAGCACTTCCCACGTATCCGGATTCTGCGAGCGGTCAAGCAAATCCTATTGCCACCCAGGATCCAACGACCTTCCGGCCCGATACCGGCACGGTCCTCCCTAGCAATATCTTCAACTTTGGGGGTGACTGGACACCAAACTCACGGACGGTCATCTCCGCAAAATACGGCTACTTCTACTACAACACGGAAGACCGTGGATTGCCGCATGGGGTTCGGTATGTTTATCAAAACGTTCTCACACAATCCGCGCCACCACCCCCTGGGTGCGTGAACCCAGATGGAACCCCATGTAAGGATCCCGGCACGCCATCGCCCGTCACGGGGGAATTCTTAATACCCGCCAATGCTCCCGCCAGTACTGTGGCCTTCGCACACCAGTCGGGTTTTGCCAGCATGACCAATAACCAGGCCACAGAATGGGATATCTATTCGCGTAAGTCATTTGCTACGGATGCTTCTTATTCCGTCAGCAAATGGGGCCAGCACAATTTCAAGGTTGGATATGCTTTTAATCGCCTGTACAACGACGTCTTTCAGGCGCGAAACGTTGCTTTGGTGAACCTGTTTTATGGCGATACCTTTGTTTCGCCCATTTCAGGTAGCCATGCATGCGATGCCATCGTCGCGCAGAACGGTGTCTGCGCAGGGACGGCGGGTTACTTTACCGTCCAGGATGGCGTCAACACCAACGGCATCGCCTCGAGCTACAACCACGGCATTTATGGACAGGATTCTTGGTCTGTTGGCCATGGATTGACCTTGAATCTCGGCGTGCGCTTTGAGAAGGAATTCCTGCCGCCGTACCACGCAAACAACCCGTCAGTAAGCTTCAGCTTTACGGACAAGGTGGCGCCACGCATCGGAGGCGCTTACGATCTGCTCCACAACGGCAAGGTCAAGATCTTTGCCAGCTACGGCAAGTTCTACGACATCATGAAGTATTCGTTGCCACGCGGCTCCTTTGGTGGAGACTACTGGCATGATTGCTTCTACACGATGGACATTGCACAGGTTAATTACACCACGATTACCCCGACCAATCCCGGGGGCCATTCCTGCGGGCCCGCTCTCGGTCCCACACCCGGCATTACAGTCGGGACGTTCATTGAGCAGAAGGACTGGCGAGCGGCCGCTGGCGGCTCTGCAGAGCCGGGCGTAGATCCTAATCTGAAGCCTATGTCACAGCACGAATTCATCGTGGGTTCGGACTGGGCCATTACTCCTAAGATGGGCTTCGAAATCCGCTATGCCCGCAAACGACTGGACCATGCCATCGACGATATGTCCCTGGACGATGGCGTTTACTACATTGGGAATCCGGGTCCCAACACGTACGCGGACCTGCTTCATCGGCCGCTTCCGCAGGTCGCCCTTATCAACAACGACCCCGCATTCCTCAACCCAATCTGCCCGACTTGCCCGCTCGCACCGCGCGCAGAGAGGCGTTACGATGGCTTGGAATCACGCCTAACCTACCGATCCTCGAAAATCGTCGGACTGGTTAGCTACACCTACAGCAAGCTCCGCGGCAACTATTCGGGTCTGACCGATACGGATGTCACCGACGCCAGTGGTGGCCGGCACAACGCCAACAACAACCGCTCCTTTGACCTTCCGGAGATGCAGTATACAACCACCGGAAAGGTTGTGGATGGGCCTCTCGGCACGGACCGTCCGCACGTTTTGAACATGAGCGGATCCTACCTCTTGAAATGGTTTGGGATGGAGACCAGCCTTGGCCTGATTCAAACGATTGCCCAAGGTACTCCGAAGTCAACCTGCATTCCAGTGGTTGATAGCACCTCATCCTGCCAGTTCTTTGACCAACGCGGCACCTGGGCTACCTTTAGTCAGGATCCCAATACTGGAATCTTCAGCCTCGACAAGGTACAGCACGACGCTAGGATGCCTTTCTACACCCAGACCGACCTCAGTCTTATCCACGCTTTTAAGGTCAGCAAGAGCAACGAGGCGATGCGTTTGGCCTTCGAATTCAACGCGCTGAACCTGTTTAACCAGCATGCAATCATGGCCTACAATCCCAACCCGTTCGGCCGCAACAACCAGTGGCTGACGTTTGGTTCCAACGCAAACGCCCTTGGAACGGATGTCCAAAAGTTCCTGACCGGGTATGACGTCGCCGCCGAAGCAAATGCTCAATCGACTCCCAAGCAGGAGATGCTCCTCAACAGTCGCTATGGCTTGCCGTTCTTGTACCAAAGTGCGCGTACCTTGCGACTCGGTGTTCGCTTCACCTTCTAATCGATCCTTTACCTTCAACCAAAAAGGGCCGGTCTCTGACCGGCCTTTTTTATTTCTCCTCCGTCCGCGCTCGTACAAACTCCACCACTCGCTCTTCCGCCCAAAACCTTTCCGCGCCTTCCCACCGCGAAATGAACCCGCAATGCCCCCCATGCTCCGGCGTCGCAAATTTCACCAGAGTATTCTTCGCTACATCCGTCTTCAGAAATGCCTCGTACGGTACAAACGGATCATCCTTCGCCGTAATCATCAGCATCGGCACGCTCACCCGCCCAACGACGCTCTTCGCCCCTGCGTGCTCGTAATAATCCTCCGCATCCTTGTACCCGAACTGCGGCGCCGTAATCGCGTCATCAAATTCCCGCACCGTCCGGACCGCCTCAAATCCGTTCCGCGAATATCTCTCTGGAAAAAGGTCCGCCTTCCTCCGGTACCGCGTCATCAATCCCTTCACAAAATGCCGCTGGTACAAGTAATTCTCCGTCTTCTCCAGCGCATCCGCGCAAGCCGACAAATCCAGCGCCGGGCAAACCGCGCACACGCCGCGCAATGCCGCCGGCGGCGCCGCCCCCCACTCGCCCGCCATTTTCGTCACCAAATTTCCGCCCATCGAATACCCGGCAAAATAAATCTGCGTAAATCCCTCGGCCATCAATTCCAAAAGTATCGCGCGGTAGTCCTCGCTCAACCCGCTGTTGTATAAGGTTGGCGTCAGCCGCTCCGTCCAGCCGCAATTCCTCTGATTCATCCGCACAGAATGAAATCCCCGCGCCCACGCCTTGTCCGCAATTCCCCGTACATAATTCGAATCGCACGACCCTTCGAGGCCGTGCACAATCACAATCACCGGCACATCGCCCCGCTTCCCCTCCTGCCAGTGGCACACGCCTTTCAACTGCGTCTCCGCATCCACGCGAAACAATCGTTCCGCACCCTCCGGCAAAGCAAACCTCCGCCGCAAGAACGCCCCCGCCATCGTCTGCAAGTGCCCGTTCCGCAGCCACCCATGCGGCTCAAATTCTTTGAAATTTTCGCCCATCCACTGACTTTAGGGGAGACCCGCCCCACAGGCAAGCAGCGGCACTGATCCGTTGGCACTGAGTCCACGCCGGGGAACCGCGCTATCATTCCGCTATTGAAAGATTGCATAGCCGGGAGGCTGAGCACTCATGATCCGCCGCTGCGACGACCGCGACTTTGAGCTGATTTGGGCCATCATCAACGAAGCCGCGCTCGCATATAAAGGAATCATCCCTGCCGATCTCTGGACGGAGCCGTACATGTCCAAGAAGGAGCTCCAGCATGAACTCGAGGAAGGTGTTGTGTTCTGGGGGTATGAAGATGCTGGGACGCTGGCAGGTGTGATGGGCCTTCAACAGGTTCAGGACGTGACTCTCATTCGACACGCCTATGTTCTCTCGAGCCACCAGAAGCGAGGGATTGGAGCGCACTTGCTCTCTCACTTGCGGGAGCTAGCGGGAGGGGCGGTGTTGATCGGCACGTGGGCGGACGCGGTCTGGGCGATCCGCTTTTACGAAAGACATGGCTTTCAATTAGTTGATTCCGAGGAGAAAGACAGGCTGCTCAAAAAGTATTGGACCGTGCCCGAGCCCCAAAGGCAGACGTCCGTAGTTCTGGCAGATCCCAAGTGGCGGGGACCCCGATCCACGGACGCCTAGCCCACGGAAATTCCTGATTCTAGTTTGCCGCTAACTCTTCTTCGCCGCTGCTTCCTTTGCCAGCAATCTGGCAGCTTGGCGATCACCCCGGCTTGCTTCCCGTGCTGTCTGCGTGGAGGTCTCTCTGGATTCCTGCAGCGCTGTCTGCGCGGCCGTGCTGATCTGTACTGTGTCTTTCGGAGCTGGCGCCTTGGGTGCGGACTGGGGCTGGCTCGCCTTCTGATTGGCTGGTGCCGCCTGGGGAGCGGATTGGGGTTGCACATCTTTTACGGCTGCGGGAGCTGCGTGGGTCACACCGGTGATAGCATTGGCCATTTTTGAGGTCCTAGCTGCCTCAGCATCTCTATCGGCCAACCCGCCCATAACTTTAGAATTTACTCTGCCGCGACCTGTGCTTTCACCACAGCGACAAACCCTGTATCCAAGGGGCACCCTCCCGGCCCCCCATCCTTTTTAAGCTGCTGCAAACAATCGTCTTGCGGAGTATCGTTAACACTCAACCGTCTCTCTGCGTCTACCCGATGAGACGTTCCTCATCTTCATGGACCCAACGTGGCCGCACTTTTTGAACTCCGCTCCTCGCGCACCGGTCCGCCGGCCGTGAATCCGCCGCTCGAACTCGGTGGTGGCTCCGATGACGCCCTTGTCTGCGCTGCCCAGCGGGGTGACCGCACCGCATTCGGCCTTCTCTACGCTCGCTACTCCCGCATGGTCCACGGGATCTTGCTCGCCCGCGTTCCCTTCTCCGACGTCGACGATCTCGTGCAAGACGTTTTCCTCCAGGCTTTGCCCCGCCTCACCGATTTACGCGATGTTTCCCACTTCCCCGGATGGCTCGCCTCCATCGCCCGCAACCGCGCCACCGATTTTCACCGCCGCGTCAAAGCAAATGAAGAATTCGACGAGAACTCTTCCTTCGCGCAATCTGAATCACCCGCTCCCTCCACGAATCACTCCTCTCACTCCAGCGCCGAAGCCCATGCGGTCCTCGATGCCATTCGCTCGCTCCCTGACGCCTACCGCGAGCCCCTCATTCTTCGCCTTGTTGAAGGCTTGAACGGCCCCGAAATCGCCGCCCGCACCGGCCTCACCCACGGCTCCGTTCGCGTCAATCTTCATCGCGGCATGCTGCAGCTCCGCGAAATTCTTGGCCGCAAGGCTTTGCCACCCACTGGGGGTGCGCTATGACCACAAAACCAACCGATCCGGAAAAGGAAAAAATGACGCGCGAAGATTATCTGTGGGACGCCTCTGGCACACCCGATCCGGAAATCCAGCGCCTCGAATCGCTCCTCGCCGATTTTCGCGAAGCCGGCCGCGATCTAGTTTTACCCGCTGAAATACCTGCCGCGCCCCGCAAACTCCGTGGTCTGCTCCTTCCTATGCTCTCGCTGCCTCGCCTTGCGGCCGCTGCGGCGATTCTTTTCGCGCTCGGCGCCACCCTCTTTTTTTCTCTGCGCCCAAAACACGTGCCAGACGCGGGCCCGGCTTGGGATGTCGCCAATCTCCAGGGCGCGCCGCAAATCGGCGCTGAAGTAATCGCCAATGATCGAACGGCAGCGAAACTTCATGTCGGCCAGACGATCACTACCAACGGCAATTCCCGCGCTTCCCTCTCTCAGGCAGATCTCGGCGAAATCCGCATTGAACCCAACTCTCGTGTGCGCCTTGTGCAAACCGATCCGGGTCGCAAGCGCATTCAGCTCGACGTCGGCACCATCCACGCCGCGATCTGGGCCCCTCCCGGCACGTTCGTCGTGGACACACCTTCCGCCGTCGCTATCGACCTCGGCTGCGCCTACACGCTTCAAGTCGCCGCCGATGGTTCCGGCACCATTCGCACCACGCTCGGCTGGGTCGGCTTTCATCTCAACGGGCGCGACTCTTTCATCCCCGCCGGCGCTATGTGCACCACGCGTCCCGAACTCGGCCCCGGCACTCCGTATTTCGAAGACTCGACGCCTGCTTTCCGCGAAGCCATCGCGCAATTCGATTCCAGCCGGCAAAATTCAGCATCCCGCAGCAATGCGCTCGCGAAGATTCTTTCCGAAGCGCGCGCACAGGATGCCTTGTCCCTATGGCATCTTTTCCCTCGCACCACCGGCCCCGAGCGTGCTCAGGTCTACGCCCGCTTCGCCGCCCTCGTTCCCCCGCCCAAAGGAGTCACTCGCAGCGGAGTCCTCAATCTCGATCAATCGATGCTCGATCTCTGGTGGAACTCCCTCGGCCTCGGCGAAATTTCCGTCTGGCGCTTCTGGGAACAATCCGCCTCACCGCAACCGTCCCCCAAATCCCAAAAATTGCTCCAGAAAAAACAATCTCTCCTCAAGCAGACACCCTGATTCGCTTTCGATTGCCCAACGCAATACCTCCACACAACTCTCCGCGCTCTCTGTGGACCTCGTTCCTCCTCCTTGGTGATCTTTTCTTGTTCCTCTCCGTTAACACCAACCCCCGCTTCAGCGTCTCCCCCTCTGAACGCGCATTTCACCCGCCCGGAGGAACCACCATGAAACTCAATCGCTCGTCAGTTCACTATTTGACCCCCGCCCTTCTGCTGGCACTTCTCTTCACCGCAAATTCTGCCCTCGCTGGCCCGCCCCTGCTCTGCCACGCTTTCGACATCGGCAATGCCAAATCTCTGCCGTGGATCAGCCATGACTGGAACCTAACCGGCAAGGAAACCTACGGCGTCAACAATCTCATCGCTGATACGATCGCCATTCTCGACACCGACCCCACGGTTCTCGTTCACATGGAAACTCTCCGCCGCGCCACCCTCTACTCCCAAATGGATCCCCGCTCAGCGAAGCACCTTCTCATCAAGCTCATGGCGCGTTCCGATTCCGCCGCCCAGAATTCGCCTGCCGCGGCACTCGCTCTTTTCGACCTCGGCTATTTCGCCAAATCCCTGGAACAGTTTCAGTGGATACACAAGGACGGTTCGAATCCGGCGCAAGGCCTCGACGGCTACGCACTCGTGAACAAAGCCATTCAGCTTCGAGGCAACGATCCGCAGATGGAATTAGCCGCCGCAATCATCGCGCTTAATGTTCCTGCGTCCGAACGCCGGGACCACGCACAGAAAGCCATCGCCGGTGCCAAGAATGATCCCCTACTCGCCAGGAATCTTTCCGCCCACTTTCGTGACGCGGAATCAGAAACCATGGGCGAAATGATTTCCCGCACTCCAGATGTGAAGGTGGCGCACCAATGAAATCCCTGACAGCGGAAGCCAGTCGCCTGCGGCTCCTTCATCTCTTGCCACTCTGCTTCCTCGTAGCTGCGCTTTTCCTCGTACTTCCATTCGGCATGTGTCGCGCCAACGCGAACCAACTCGCGGAAACTGACCTCACAGTCCACGAATGGGGCACCTTCACCTCGATCGCCGGCCCAGACGGCCTTTCCATGGACTGGCTTCCTCTCACCGGATCCACCGACCTGCCTTCCTTCGTCGAACATTTCCGCGAAGTCGCGTTCAAGCGTGGACTGCGCGGCACAACGCGCATGGAGACCCCTGTCCTCTATTTCTATTCCACCCGCGAAACCACCGTCTCCGTCAACGTCTCCTTCGACAAAGGCCTCATCACTGAATGGTATCCGCACGCGGACTCCGCTAACCCTGCCCTCACCGCTCGCGATTACTCCCTCTTCAACATAAAATCTCCCGGCGCCATCACCTGGAACTCCGTCCACATCGA
>Ga0137418_10005327_pt1 | contig 11799 bp, 9 predicted proteins | sample CZODoug3_1_2_16f_FD_122242 | JGI IMG/M metagenome (GOLD analysis project Ga0137418, IMG submission 122242) | Vadose zone soil fungal communities from Angelo Coast Range Reserve, California, USA - CZODoug3_1_2_16fungal (Hybrid Assembly) | ecosystem: Environmental > Terrestrial > Soil > Vadose... | reverse complement strand
GTGGAGTACCCCGTCCCCACCACCGGTGGGGTGTACGTGACCGACTTCGACCGCGACGGGTACCTCGACGTCCTCGTCACCGATCTGACCGGGAACACGCTTTACCGGGGGGGCCGCGACGGAAAATTCACCGACGAGGACCTGAGTGGAGAGGGGAACGCATTCGTTGCAATCTACTACGGCAGTGACGGTCCCTACCTGGCCGACTATGCGGAAGCGTTCGGCGATTTAATGTATGTCGCCAGTGAAGACGAGCACGACTTCAAGAGATTTACCCAAATGGTTGATCGCCGGTACAACGCACACACGGGCGGCACCAAGAAGCCTTGGTGGAAGGCATGGTAGGGCAGCGAACGTTGGCCGACATGCCCAAGTACCCGAACATTTCTAAAGCTTGCTCAATCCTCCTTGCCGCCGCGCTGCCGCATTCCTCTTCCGCCGGGGAAAGCCCCGCGCCTCGTGCTGCTTACTCGTGCGCCTGTAGAGCTTGCCGAGACCGAGATGGCAGTGGGCAACGAGGGGGCGCATGCCGAGCTCGACTGCACGCGCCCGCGCGGCGTTGTAGGAGCGTCCGGCGCCTTGGACGTCGGCTGGCTCGGACTGCGCGGCGAGATCGCCCTGCAACCGGAGAATCCAGGCCTCGTCACCGCGTGCGCTCTGGCGACACGCCAGCTCGAGCGCCCGCGCGGCGTGCTCGACGGCTTTGTCCCTCTCCCCCATCGCCTGATACGCCTCGGCAAGGCTGCCGAGCCGGCGTGATTGGCCCCACATCAAGTTCATCGACACCGCCTGTTCGACCGCGCGCTCCAGGAGCGGCAGCGCGTCGGCCACACGCCCGGTCAGGAGATAGCCTTCTCCGAGATACTGGCCGACCCAACTCCACGAGAAGGTCGGGGACACGGCCAAGCCTCGCTCGAGCAGCGCAATAGCGCCGCCGAAGTCGCCCTGGCGCAGATGGAGGAGGCCAACGTTGAAATAGGTGAACGTCAGGCTGTAGGGCTGACCGATCGCCTCGGCCGTTCGCAGGGCGTCGATGCCGCGCACCGCAGCTTCCACGAACTCACCGAGCTCGGCCAGACAGGCCACGATGTAGACGTCGGCGAAGATCGAGGCCGGGCCGGCCAGGCCGAAGTATTCGTGCGCCTCGCCTGGCTGTAACGCCTCGGCGCAACTCTGCTGAGACGTGATGCCCCTCCGGTAGTCGCCCCTGGCGTAGTGGGCGCAACCGAGATAAAAGCTGGTCGCCACTCGCAGCGAACGGTCTCCGATCGCATCGGCGATGCGGAGGGCCTGCTCGCCCGAGTCCAGAGCGCGATCATACGCTCCGCTGAAATTGAGATGGATCGCCGCATAGGCGGCGAGCCAGCCGACGCTCCGGCGCTCATCGAGCGCCTCCGCCAGTACTCGGGCCTCGGCCAGTAGCTCGAGGATCCGGTCGTGCGCGCCGAGGGGGAGGAGGGCGTTGCGCAGGTCGAATCGGAGATCGATCGCGTGTTGAATCGTGCGGCGGTCTTCGGGCAGATGCCCCAGCGCCGCCAGTGCGTGCTCGAATCGTTCGACCGCCTGCCGATTGGCCGATCGGGAGAATGCCTTGGCTCCAGCCTGACGGAGGTAGACAAAAGCCTTCTCGAACTGTGCGCCCTGCTCGGCGTGGTGGGCCAGCAGCTCGACGTGGTCGGTTAGGCGGTCGGCGTATAGTCGCTCGATCGCCTCGACGATGGCGGCGTGCAATCCGCCCCGGCGGTCGTGCAGCAGGCTCCGGTATGCCACGTCGTGGGTCAGCGCGTGCTTGAAGGTGTACTCGAGGTCGGGGAAGAGACGCACCTCGTAGATGAATTCCGCGGCCTGGAGCTGGGTGAGCCCGCGGCGCAGTTCGTCGTCGGGGAGCTCGACAATGGCCTGCAGCACGGCGAACGGGACGTCCTTGCCGATGACCGACGCCGCCTGCAGGAGGCGCTTCAGTGCTGGCACGAGCCGGTCGATGCGCGCGGCAAGGATCGCATGCACCGTCGCGGGCACGTCGATGGTCTCCGGTGCCTCGGCCAGCCGATAGGCGCCGCGGGTGCCGACGAGTACCTTCGTCTCCACGAGACCGCGGATACTTTCCTCGAGGAAGAGCGGATTGCCCTCGGTACGATCGATCAGCATCCGGCCGAGCGGCTTGACGCTCGGGTCGGCGCCGAGCAGAGTGCCGAGAGCATCCTGGGCGATCGCGGGCGGGAGCGGGTCGATGCGGAGCTGACGGTAGTAGGTCTTGCTGCTCCAGCCGTGCTGATACTCGGGCCGATAATTGACCATCAACAGAATGGCCGCGGTGGGAAGGCTTTCGACGAGGGTGTCGAGGAAAGCCTGGGTCTCTGTGTCGATCCAGTGAAGATCTTCGAAGACGAGGAGCAGCGGACGTAGGCGGCTCTCGCGGAGCAGGAGTCGCTTGATGGCGTCCAGGGTCCGCAGCCGGCGCTGGAGCGGATCGAGGGCGAGAAATGGACTATCCTCCGGCAACGCCTCGAGCAGCCACAGCAGGGCCGGCATCGCATCCTTCAGCGCCTCGTCGAGCGCCAGCGAGCTGGCCGCGATCTTCGCGCGGATCGCCTGCGTGTCGTCACGATCGATGATCCGCAGGTAGGTCTTGAGCAGGTTGCTCAGCGGCAGGTACGGCGTCGCCGTGCCGTACGACACTGAGGCGGTCTCGAGGACGAGCCAGCTGTGCGTGAGCAGCGAGTGGAGGCACTCGAAGACCAGGCGCGACTTGCCCACGCCCGGCTCGCCGACGACCGCCACCACCTGGCCCTGGCCGGCGCGGGCCTGGTCGAGCGCGTTCCGGAACTGCTCGACCTCGACCTCGCGGCCGACGAACGGGGTGAGGCCACGCTCGGCGGTCGCCTGCAGCCGGGAACGCACCGGAGTCGCGCCCGTGATCTGGAACACATCGACAGGCCCCTCCAGCCCCTTGATCGCCATGGGGCCGAGCGGGTTCACCTCGAGGTAGCCCTCGGCGAGGCTCAGCGTCGCCGCGGTCACCAGGATCATGCCGGGGGCGGCGGTCTGCTCCATACGGGCCGCGAGGTGGGTCGTCTGTCCTACCGCTGTGTAGTCCATCCGAAGGTCGCTGCCGATCGAGCGGACGACGACCTCGCCGGAGTTCACGCCGATCCGGATGCGGATGGGAATCCCCTGGCTCCCGCGAAGCTCCTCGGCGTGGCGGCCGATCGTCTGCTGCATGCGGAGCGCCGCATAGCACGCGCGAACGGCGTGATCTTCATGAGCCAACGGGGCACCGAACAGCGCCATGATCCCGTCGCCCATCACCTGGTTCACGGTGCCCTCGTAGCGGTGGACGGCCTCCATCATTCGCTCGAGGACGGGATCGAGGATCTTGCGAGCTTCTTCAGGATCGCGGTCGCCGAGCATCTCCATCGAGCCCTTCAAGTCAGCGAAGAGAACCGTGACAAGTTTGCGCTCGCCTTCGAGGGCCGCCTTGGACGTGAGGATCTTCTCCGCGAGGTGCTTCGGTGTGTAGGATTCGGGGGAGCCAAACTTTGGCGCGACGGTCGTAGGTGCTGAACTAAGCGATCTTCCACACCCGCCGCAGAACTTCTCACTGCCCTCGTTCAAGAAACCGCACGACGGGCAGGTCGAGGCGAATGACAGCCCGCACTCGCCGCAGAAGCGGCGGCCCTCGCGATTCTCAGCCTGGCACCGAGGACACATCATGCCGAGCCTCCCAGCGCGCCGGGCCGGTGTGCTACCAGAAGGGCAGGCCAACGGTAGCCGTTCGGAGCTGAGTGGTCAACCGACTTGGTCGGGCCGCGCGGAAAGATTACCTTCGTGAGCGCGCCTTGGCGAGGCGCTCGCCGCAACAAAGGGCGACCGTTGGGTTGAAAACCCAAGGGGCTACGGCGTGAGCCCGTACCCCTCGTCTTTCATAGTTGCGGGGGCTGGATTTGAACCGGCGACCTTTGCAATGCCACCCAACGAAAACAGTCGGTTATTGGGACGCCGGGCGCCCCAGCGTTGGGCCCTGTTGGGCTTCCTTGGGCCCCGTTCACGGCTAAAACACGGCCAAATCCTTCGGTGCGCGCGCTCGGCCGTAGGCTAGACTTCTCGCAGCGGCCTACAGCGTGCTCGCCATGACGGTCAACGCCTGCGAGCTGGAGGCCGGCCCGAACGCCGAGGTTTTGCAGGTCTAGCAACGGGGGAGGCGAACCCACGACATGGAGAACCTGAGCAGCTATAGAGCAATCCTGGCCAGCTCGGTAGTGTTCCAACGCCTAGGCCCTGCCGAGCTGGATCTCGTGCTGACCGCCTCCCAGCTCATTGACGCAGAACCAGGACAGCTTCTTCTCTCAGAAGGCACCATGGGAGACGGCCTCTATATCATCCTTGATGGAGAGATTGAGGTCTTCTTACCCGAGCAGGCCGCGAGCGGGGCTCAACGGTACACGCCCGTCCGCCTCAACCGTCTCGGCCCCGGCCGCTGCTTTGGTGAATACGGCGTCGTCGATGACCAGCCGAGCTCGGCGTCGGCCGCAGCCCTGGGGCCCGCACGATTATGTTTCCTGCCCAAAGCAAAGTTTCGGACGTTGCTCGAGCGAAACGACCACGTTGCGCAAATCGTGTACGCCAACTTGCTGCGATTTCTCATCAGCCGGCTGCGCAGCAAGGACAAGGAACTGGACCTGATCGTTCTCGATGACAAGCGCTAGGTAGGCCGGCGTCGCTCTTCAACGGACACCGCGGTTCCCGGCGAAGTTGTCGTGATAAAACGATCCGCGGAGCTTCTCCCGTCGGCTCGTGGTTTCATCAGTCGATCAGTTTGATCCGCTCGGAGCAGGAAGTGGGCTCCTGGCCGGCTACGGGCCGAACGGACCGCGAAGGCGCTCGGTCTCGCACTTCCGCAGTCGACACGTTCAACGGCCGCCCTTGTTGTACTCGTCGTGGCGGCGCCACCAGACGCCCGTCTCGTTACGCCCCTTGGGTGCGCGGTCGAGCCACTGGTACATGCCCCAGAGACCGTCCAGTCCGCGCGAATAAGTGGAATAGGCGTGGTAGACGATGCCGTCCTCGAGCGAGAACGCGCTCATGCCCGGCCTCTCGCGCGCGTACGTGGCCACGTCGGTTCCGGACATGGCAGCGAACGTAGTGGCCCCGTCGGGTGTCGAGCGCGAGGGTATCTCGGGCCCCTCGCCGCCGCGTAACTGCGACGCCGCCTCGCGCCGGTAGTTGTATTCGATGCCCCCCTCGCGCTGTTGCTCCTCGGTGAACCTGACGTTGAAGTCGAAGTTGAAGTCGCCGCCGAACGAGGACGCCCAGGGAAACGTCCACCCCATCCGCCGCTTGTATGCCTGCAGCTTCGCGAGCGGCGCCCGCGACACCGCCGAAAGCGTAACGTCGTGATCGGCCAGGTGGACGACGAAGCCGTCGAACCCGTCCGCGATCGCCGAGCAGGACGGACACCCCGCCGTGTAGTCGGGCCCGAACATGAAGTGGTAGACGAGGAGCTGCGAGCGCCCTCGGAAGAGGTCTGCCAGCGAGGCGCTCCCCTCGTCGGTCTCGAATCGATACTCCTTGTCGATCCGAACCCACGGCAGCTCCTGCCGCCGCCGCGCCAGCTCGTCGCTGCGCCGCGTTAGCTCCTTCTCCGCCTCGAGCAGCTCGAGCCGTGCAGCGAGCCACTCTCTACGTGTCCCGGTCATGTGCTTCGTCATCGCCCTTCTCTCCTTCCTGTCGCTACATCGAGGGCGTCAGCCCGCCCCCCGCTGTCGGCAGGGCTCAGTCCCTGCGCAGGACCAGGAATAGCGCCCGCCGAAGCGGGGCGGGAGTAACAACGGCGACGGGGTTAGGATCAGACGATGGATTCCTCGATCACGGCGGCAGGGCGCGCGCTGCGCGCGGGGGATCCGCTCGGCGCGCTCAAGCGCGTCGCCCTGCGTGACGACCCGGCGGCCCTGGCGCTGCGCGGGATCGCGATGGCCCAGCTCGGGGACCTGGGGCGGGCGCGGGAGTTGCTGCGACGGGCGGCGCGGGGCTTCGGACCGCGGGAGACGGTAGGGCGGGCGCGCTGCCTGACGGCAGAGGCGGAGGTGGCGCTGGCGGCGCGCGATCTCGCCTGGCCGCCGCGGGCGCTGACCGAAGCGCTGCGCACGTTCGCCGCTCACGGCGATCAGGAAAACGCGGCCCACGCCCGGCTGCTGCAGATCCGGCGCCTCTTGCTGCTCGGCCGGGTCGACGAGGCGGACGGCGCGTGCGCTACGCTCGAGCTCGGCGTCGGGCCCGCCCGGCTCGCGGCCGTCGCCGCCCTGGTCACCTTCGAGATCGCGCTCCGCCGGGGGCGAGCCGAGCAGGCGCGCGAGGCCCTCGCCGCCGCACGGGAGGCGGCGGCGCGGTCGGGCATCGGGGCGCTGTGCGCGGAGGTCGAGCAGGCCGGACGGACCCTCGTCCTGCCGGCGGCGCGCCTCGTCGCCGCGGGTGAGGCGCGGTCCCTGACCCTGGCCGAGGTAGAGGCGGTGCTCGCCTCACCGGACCTGGTCGTCGACGGCTGCCGGCGGGCGGCACGCCGGGGAGAGCGGGTCGTGCGACTCTCGCGCCGGCCGGTGCTCTTCGCGCTGCTGCGCGGCCTGGCGGAGGCATGGCCCGGCGAGGCGGCGCGCGAGGACCTGATCGAGCGCGCGTTCGACGCGCGCCGGACGAACCCGTCCCACCGCGCGCGCCTGCGGGTCGGGATGGGACGCCTGCGCCACGAACTGCGGCCGCTCGCCGAGATCCGGGCCACCGCCGGTGGCTTCAGCCTGGTGGCGCGAGGGGCGGGCACGGTACGGCTGCTGGCGCCACCGATCGAGAGCCCCGACGCCGCCGTCCTGGCGCTGCTCGCCGACGGCGAAGCCTGGTCGACCTCGGCGCTCGCTCTGGCCCTGGCGTCCAGCCAGCGGACCGTGCAGCGGGCCCTGGTCGACCTCGAGGAGGCCGGCCAGGTGCGCGCGCTGGGCCGCGGCCGCTCCCAGCGCTGGCTCTCTGCGCCAGTGGCCGGATTCGCGACGACCTTGTTGCTCCCGGTCTCCGACGGATTCGGGTAGGGAAAGAGAGAAAGGAGCAGGCGATGGGCAAGGAGAGCGACAAAGATCAGCCGGCCGAGATCGTGCGCGAGTACGGGCCCTTCCCCGGCGCACAGCGCGTGCACGGCGTCAGCTTCGACGGTAGCCTGGTCTGGTTCGCCAGCGGCGAGAAGCTGCAGGCCTTCGAACCGGCGAGCGGCAGGATCGTGCGCGCCCTGGACGTCGTCTGCGATGCCGGGACGGCCTTCGACGGCCAGTACCTCTTCCAGATCGCGGGCGACCGCATCCACAAGATCGATCCGGCGACCGGCGAGGTCCTGTCCACCATCCCCGCCCCCGGCGGCGGACGTGACTCAGGGCTGACCTGGGGCGAGGGTACGCTGTGGGTCGGGCAATACCGCGACCGGAAGATCCACCAGATCGATCCCGACACCGGCGCGATCCTGCGCACGATCGAGTCGAACCGCTTCGTCACCGGAGTCACCTGGGTGGACGGCGAGCTCTGGCACGGGACCTGGGAAGGCGACGACGCCGACATCCGCCAGGTCGACCCCGAGACAGGCAAAGTGCTGACCCGCCTGACGATGCCCGAGGGGACGGGGGTGAGCGGGCTGGAGTCGGACCAGGGCGAGCTCTTCTACGCCGGCGGTGGCGAGAGCGGCCGGGTCCGCGCCGTGCGGAAGCCACGCCGCCGGTCAAGGAGCTAGTGTCCGTCGTGGCGCCGGCGGCGCGGCGGGAGACCGGTCTCTCGGTGCACCGCGGAGTGACCGGCTTCAGCTCGCGAGGGATCGCGCCGTTCACTTCTGCGGTTGGACCGCGTCCGGATTTCCCTTCTCGGCAGCGTTGATCTCATCGCCGGTCGGGTTGTGGGGGCTGACCTTGCGGTTCCCGTAATCCACGCTGGCCGGGACTCCCGTCTCGCCGGCTTGGATCTGTTCGTTCGTGGGGTTGGGAGCGCTCTTCTTTCGGGACTTGTAATACACGCTGTGCGGGTTGCCCCGCTCCAGCTTGTCGAGCTCGGTCTTGTTCGGATGCTTCTTCACCTTCTTCTTCGACGGCTTCGTCTGCGAGTCCGTCGTTTGCGCCGCTGTTTCATTTGACGAGGTGGATTCTGCGCGCGCGGCAACGGACCCGGCGACGCACAACGCGAAGCCTGCGATGAGCGGGAGAATCAGTTTCGAGGACACGGTGCAGCTCCTTCGGGGTCGTCTTCGTGGGATGACCCGACCCCCAGGGATCCGATGAACCGGCACCTCCAAGGATTCCCCCTATTTTGGTATCGCCTGGCTCGCCGCCCGGTCGTCCGTCCGGCATGGTTCATGCTAGGCGACGAGGCGTCCGTAGTGCGGCCGGCCAGCTGTGACCCTCGCGTGGTCGATCGGTGGTCGGCAGGTCACGGAAACGCCGCTCGAGGGGAGCAGGATCTGTGGCGTCGAAGGCCGCCGTGCTCAGCGCGTCGAGCTCGCTCGCGGCGTGCTGCAGGCGCTCGGAATGGATCAGCCGAACGTGAACGCAAACGCCTCCAGGCCAGGATCGAGGAACTCGATCTCGAACAGTCGGTCAGAGATGGGGTTCGGTTGTCGGATCAATTGATACAGCCGCTGCTCGGCAACCGTGCCGTTGCCTTGGTCGTCGACGTCGATTCCGTGAGCAGCGCCCGGCGGCTGTCCATCGATGAGCACGCGAAATCGCACGGAAGCTCCTCGCACCGCCGGTCCCATGACCAGATGAAGATCGCGGGCGTGAAAACGGTACGCGATCCGCCCGCTGACCTTGTTCAGCACGATGGCGTCTTTCTTCACCGTCCAGGCGCCGGAAAGGGCCCAATCATTGAGCTTCATCCTTGCAGGAGCAGCATAGACGCGAGGCTTGTCCACCACTGCTCCACCCGGAGAGACAAAGTTCTCTGTGCGCTCGTGGCCGAGATAGTTTTCCGGAGACTTCAAGTCGGCCCAATCCGCCTCGGCTTCAACACCACGGGCGTCGACCGCAGCCAGTTGATCACCGATGCCGCTGAACCCGGCTTCGCCCAGTAGTTGTTGGATGATCCTTTCCGCCCTTTCGTATCCGCCCTCACCAAATTCATGGTGGCGAATCCGCCCTTGCGCATCGATGACGTAGAGCGCCGGCCAGTAATGGTTGTCGAAAGCGCGCCAGATCGCATAGTCGTTGTCGATCGCGACGGGAAAATCGATCTTCATGTCCTTCGCAGCCCGGCGGACGTTGTCGAGGTCTTTCTCGAATCGGAACTCCGGTGCGTGAACGCCGATTACCACCAGTCCTTGTTCCTTGTATTTATCGGCCCACCCGCGGACATGGGGGAGTGAGCGGAGCCAGTTGATGCAGGTATACGTCCAGAAGTCGACCAGGACGACCTTCCCGCGCAGGTCGGCCTTGGTCAGTGGCTGCGAATTGAGCCATCCGGTCGCCCCGCCGAGAGAAGGCAACTCACCTTCAACGGGTAACGGAGCCATGGTGACGGTGAGTAAGGCGGCGAGCAGGCTCATGTGGTGTACCCGTCGACTTCAACGACAGCTTTGGCAAAAGCATCCGGAGCTTCTTGAGGCACATTGTGGCCGATGCCATTGAGGATCCGGTGCGAATATCTGCCTGAGAACTTGTTGGCATAGGATTTTCCGTCCGCGGCTCCGCCATCGAAATCACTAGCGATGGTGATTGCGGGCACAGTGATGAGGGGAGCTTGAGAAAGCTTCTCTTCTAGAGCGTCGTACCTTGGCTCGCCCTTGGCCAGGCTCAGCCGCCAGCGGTAATTATGGATGACGATGCTGACGTGATCCGGATTGTCGAAGGACGTCGCGGTGCGATCGAACGTAGCATCATCGAAGTCCCATTTCGGCGAAGCGCTCTTCCAGACGAGCTTGTTGAAGTCGTGCCGATATTTGGTGTACCCGAGCGCGCCCCGCTCCGTCGAAAAGTAATACTGGTACCACCACCCCAATTCAGCCGCTGGCGACAACGGCTGCAGGTTTGCCTTGAGGTTGGTGATCAGATAACCGCTCACGACGACGAGCGCCTTGCAACGTTCCGGCCAGAGCGCCGCGATGATGGCGGCCGTCCGTGCTCCCCAATCGAACCCGGCAACGATTGCCTTCTTGATCTGGAGAGCATCCATCAAGGCGATGATATCGAGAGCAACGGCCGACTGTTGAGCATTCCGGAACGTTTCACTCGAGAGAAAGCGCGTCGTGCCATAGCCGCGCAGATACGGAACGATGGCCCTGTAGCCCGCCGATGCCAACAAAGGAGCGACATCGACATAGCTGTGGATGTCGTAGGGCCAGCCGTGCAGAAGAATGACCACGGGACCATCGGTCGGGCCGACTTCAGCGTAACCAACATTCAGGAGGCTGGCATCGATCTGCTTGATGGGTCCGAACGAGGTGTGCGACCCGGGCTTCGTCGGGGCCACGTCGGCCCGTTGTGTCTTGCTGGACTGTGCGCGAGCGGGACGGATCACGCCGAGCGACGCGGCAGCAATGCTCGTGGCCGCGGTGCCCAGGAATCGGCGGCGATGATGGTTGATGTGTTCGGACATTTGTCTGCTCCAGTGAGAGTCAAATGGATGGGCGATCAGCGCGCCACCACTTTTCCATCGGCTGGCCGCAGTGACTTGAACGCCGCTCGGATCTCTTCATGGTGCTCCCCCGAGCTCGCGACGCGCGGGCCACGCCGGTAGCGGAGCGGTAGCGTTCTCCGTCCACGCTACAGCGCGCGGATAACGCTCGCCGAGGGCGGGAATGTCAAGTAACAAGGGACCAGGGCACGACGGCTCGGATGCGGCCTAATCAAAAGTTTTCAACCGCCCGCCGAGCGGATCAGTCCTCTTCGGCCAACACCTGCGCCTGCGTTTTTCCGTACGGATAGAAATTCGCCTTCTCGCCCTTCGCCCAGGCTGTTCGCTGCTCCGTGCTACTGATGTCCCAATCGGGACGGCAGCGCTGCAGCACGGCGCGCAGGTCATGGCGCAGTTCCTCCACCGTCGGCCGGCCGAAGAACCAGTACCCATTGTAGATCTTGTAGACACGCAGGCCAGGCTCGAGCACGAGCGTGTGAGGGATCATCGGATTGTGATGCGCGTCGGTGTATTCGGCGATGTCGAGATCCTTCTGCACTTTGCGCCCGGCGTCCGAGAGAAACGTCCAGTGGGCGCCGACGCCAGCGCGGAACTCATTCGTCTCCAGCAGGTTATCGGTCGAGATCGTCACGAGACGGCAGTAGCCCACCTGCATCTCGCGGTGTAGGTGCAGAAGCTCTTCGTGTTGCCTCCTTTCCTTTGGACAGAAACCTCCGCGAGAGAGCACCAGCACCAGCGGATCGCCTCCCTGCAACTCCGAGAGCGTGCGGTGCTTGCCGCCGTGGTCAGGAAGCTCGTAGTCGGGGAACACTGCGCCGGGAACGATGTCGGGTCGCATTCCGACAATCTCTACCCCTGCTCGTGGTCGCACAAGCGGCCGGCGGCTCATCGATCGGCTGGCGCGCAGCCCTCAGCGGCGGGTACCTTCCATGTGGAGCGCGGCACCTTTGGCTGCCTCGTCGGGAGTCTTCCCCTGCTCGCGCGCCACGATGTAGGCGGCGTACCACCCGGACCAGTGATGCTTCGGAGCGGTCGGTTCGTACTCGCCATGGCGCTTCTCTGCCTCTCGCAGAAGCTCGGTGAGAGTCGCGACGTCCATGCCGAATCCTCGTCCGGGAAGCCGCGTCTTGATCTCCTGGAGCAGCCAGCTGT
>Ga0137418_10005325_pt1 | contig 11800 bp, 12 predicted proteins | sample CZODoug3_1_2_16f_FD_122242 | JGI IMG/M metagenome (GOLD analysis project Ga0137418, IMG submission 122242) | Vadose zone soil fungal communities from Angelo Coast Range Reserve, California, USA - CZODoug3_1_2_16fungal (Hybrid Assembly) | ecosystem: Environmental > Terrestrial > Soil > Vadose... | reverse complement strand
CACGCGAGCTCCTCGGCGCGCGGTTGTACTTATGGTAGAAAACGCGGGGATCATTCCCACCGGCAACTAATTAGTCAGGAATACTGGTGGCGGGGCATGTTCGCCCTGATTAACGCAGTAACTGGGCAAGTGGTTAGTAGAATCAATCTGTCCGGTAATCCGACGCACCATCCAAAATCCGAAGCGCAGATCACGATTCGTCCTCAAGGTCCTATTGACGGAGAAAATTGTGCAGAGTATTGTAGCCGTAAATCGTGCCTCGGTTCTAATATCGGGTTGGCGAAGAAAGGCACCTCATGCCAATGCGATTTGGAAGATTCTGCATCCTCCTGGTCTTCTCGCTTGCCTTCGGTCTATTTTGTAGCGAAATCCCTGAATCGCTCGGCCTGTACGACGATACTTCCAACGATTTTCTCGCATCCGGTCCTGCGCCCGAGATCGGAAGAGTGCAGACGGCCCGCCGAGAGGCAGACCCTCGGCAGGATGCGGCCCCGATAGCCACGCTCCCAAGCCTTCCGCCCGTTCATTGTGCCCAGCCCGCACTCCCTTCCGGGCCGAATCTCCTGCGGTTGCTCTCCATTCAGCGGAAATAATCACTCCTCACATTTAGCGCCGTTCGCCTGAAGAGGTCGGGGCCGTGAATGCCTTGGGGACTGTTATGAGCACTTCTCCAACGCAGTGACGCCGATGCCACCGAGTGCGGACTCTTTCGGCCCAGCCATGCTTCACCTCGAATTGGCCGAGTAACAAGAATCTTTTAGAAAGTTCGAGCTCCCGTCAGAAATAGGAATACCTGTAGGCAAGTAGCTCTATTTTGGAGTTTATTTTTGCTGAATGAATCCTAGGGCTGCAATTCTCACATGGCCTGGGGCAAAGCTAAACAAGACTCCACCAGACCTCTGAGCGGCAGCAGAAATCGTTCTCGAAAAGGAGAGTAATCATGAAAACCTTTAGCAAGAATTTCGCACTAGGTATGAATCTCAAGAAACAAACATTAGTCCTCTCGTTGGCGGTGATTATGGCTTTGACCATCACACTTTCTATCGTTTCCAGTCACAACATTCCAAATAAACACTCGTCGGCGTTGTCAGACGACCACGAAAGGACAATCATAGGCGTGTGGCGAATGGCACTAACGACTCGTGACTGCCAAACGGGCGAGCTGGTCCGCTCTATTCCAGGTCTATGGACTTTTCACGAAGGCGGGACAATGTCGGAATATGCTAGTGCTCCCGGTCTGAGTCCGGCTCTGCGTGGTTCCGGCCACGGAGTTTGGCAGCGCGAACACGGCTCGCAAGAGTACTCGCTCGCTTTCATTTTCTATCGCTATAACGCAAGCGGCGTTTTCACCGGATCACAGAGAGCTAAGATTGCCTTGAAACTCGGAGCAAGCGGCGATGAGTTTACAGCGACCTCAGCAATCGAGATTCTCGATGCCAACGACAACGTAATCTTCACCGCCTGTGGCACCCCCACCGGTATGCGGTTCGGTGGTGAGAAGGAGCAAGCCGAAAACTGAATCCATTAAGCGCAATCCTACTACCGTCAGCTCCTTCGCTACCAGGGCCTGATAAACGCCGTTAGCGGAAAAGTGGGTACTAGGATCAAGATGTCCGGTAAGCACGACTAATCAGGCACAATCCCATCCGCTTGCAGTGATAGGAAACTTTCGCTCACTGCCGGTGTCGAAAAACATGCTTGGCCAGGAGTGTTCCTTTGGGCCTTCTATACATCTCCGATTGCACTCTGACTATTTACGTGCACACGTCTTTTGCGGACGACAGGAAACAATCTTGCCGATTAGCACTGTAAGTTTTGCCAGTTCGATCTCACACGCAATCCCTCTAGTCTGATTCAAGTCCATCTAAGCGAGGAGAACTCACCTTGAGGAAGAATATCTCCGCAGTTCTGTCCTTGTCGTTCGTTTTGGCAATTTCCACCACCATTGCTTACGCACAACAGGCTGCGTCCGAGCGCAAAGTGTCCGCCGATCAAGTGGCCGACGACACCGTCCAACTCATGCGCCAGGACATCCGCTCCGAAAGGAAAAAGATAGTCGCCGCTAATCTGCCGCTAACCGAGACCGAGGCCGTCAAGTTCTGGCCGGCGTATGACCGATACGTCGTCGAACACTCCAAGATCTATGACATCCGTTACGCCCTGCTTAAGGAGTACGCGCAAAACTACAACACGATGACCGAGGAGCAAGCCAACAGTTTTATCAAGCGCTGGACTGCAACCGAGGAACAGATGGCTCAACTTCGCTTGAAGTGGATGCCCGAATTCGAGAAGGTGATCTCCCCAAAAAAGACCGCCATGTTCTACCAAATTGACCGGCGTCTCGGCCTCATGGTCGAACTGCAATTGTCATCTCAGATTCCTTTGGTCAAGCCATAGACCAAACCATCCCATGAGCTCCACTCCCGATTAACGACTTACCAGGCACTTAAAGGCGCGCCTTGATATCGGCGTCGCATTAGTCTTAAGCCTATCCGCGTTGGGCACTCTTCCTCGTCGGGGTCCTATGACAACCTCCCCTACCAGTGCAATTGCTCCTACTCCTCAGAAGACCGCGCTCGTAGTTGCTTCCGGCGGCGATATCGATGAACTGCTCACGAGTGTTTTGGTCGCCGAAGGCTGGAACGTTCAACGCGTTGTTGACAATCAAGATGCGCTCTCTCTTGCAAGAACGAAACCGTTCGACTTGATCATCACTGGACGCAAGACCTGCGGCCCCGAGGATATTGATTTTCTTCGCAAAATCAGAAGCGCTCGCCCTCACCTCCGCCTCATCATTCTGACCGATCAGTGGACTCCAGGAGACATCATCGAGGCCATGCGCGAAGGGGCCTTCAGTTATTTCGTGGCTCCGTTTGAGACTTCTGCGCTCGCCGGAATGGTGCGTGCGGCCATGGCCGAGCCCTACTGGGATGACGGCATCGAAATCCTTTCTGCCACGCCCGCCTGGGTTCGCTTGACAGCCAGATGTGATCTACTTACCGCCGATCGCCTTGTCCAATTCCTGCACGGATTCGGAGGCATTCCCCAGGCTGACAAAGAGCAGGTCATTTCTGCCTTCAGGGAAATTCTGATCAACGCCATGGAGCACGGCGCGCATTTCGATCCCAGCCAGCACGTGGAAATTTCGTTCATCCGTTCTCGCCGCGCGATAGCCTGCCGCGTCAGGGATCCCGGGGAAGGATTCTCTCTCTCAGAACTTCGCCACGCAGCCATCGGCAGCTCACCCGAGGATTTCTTCAGCCATATGGCCGTTCGTGAGGAGCAGGGCTTGCGACCAGGCGGCTTCGGCATACTGCTGGTGAAAAAGCTCGTAGATGAACTGATCTACGACGAAAAGGGCAACGATGTGGTCCTGGTCAAATATCTTGATCGGCCCATACCGCCAATTGTCTAGAAGTTGTTGCAAGAACTAGCACGGGGGTTTCAAACAGGATTTTGAGTTTACATCTCAGCGCAGGAAATATGCTTTCTGGTACCCAATTGCTGCATTGCTGCGACCAGTTTCACCCCTAATAATGACAAGTGCCTGATAAACGCTTACCGGACAAATGGGTAATGGAACGAACTTGATTGCATAACAATGTTGACGGGGCGAGGAAAAGCGTGTCAGAATCTTCTCCTCCCCGGGCACTTCGCCACCCGGCATTTCCTACCCCCAGCCCTAGCCTCGGAGGCTTTATGTCCAGCCTCAATATCCTTCGTGTGGCTCTGACGTTGAGTGCCCTACCGTTCTTAGCAACTGGCCAACAACCAGGCACCCCGAGCGAAATCGTGGACAGGGTGGTGGCGCAAGAGCAGTCGGAAATTAAGTTCCTCCGCCAATATTCGCCTTTAGTGGAAACGTATATTCAATATCTCCGTCTTGATAAGCAACTGGGAACAGTTCCGGATGGGGATAAATACTTCCTTGGCCGGGCCAAGTTGGCGAAGGGAGTGGAGCTGGAACCACTGGAATCTGAAAGTGGGCTGAAGAGAAAGTTGTTCGAAGATTGGCGGGAATTCGTCACCACAAGTTTTGTCCCGGGCGGCTTCCTGCAAATGATCTATGTGGACACGTCTGGCTTCGATCGTCAGCACTACAAGTTCGAGTACATTCGGCGCGAGTTTTTGGGCGAAGTTCGCTGCCTGGTCTTTGACGTCGGTCCCCTGAGGAAGAACGAGAAAGGACGATTCGTCGGACGGATCTGGGTGGAAGATCAGGATTACCACATCGTGCGCTTCAATGGTTCCTACGGTGAATCTTCCCTTCTTAGCAACTACTTTAATTTCGATAGCTGGCGAACAAACACTGGAACGAACCTATGGCTCCCATTCTTCGTCTACACAGAACAGGGCAATGTGCACGACCCACACACAACGAGACTGGCATTCAAGCCGTTCCGGGCGCAGACACGGCTGTGGGGCTATCACCTTGGGCACGCTGAGGACGAGCAAGAGCTGAGTAAGTTGATCGTTGAGGCGCCGACGCCAATCAGTGATCTGACGGAAGCGGCCAACGACTACTCGCCACTGCAAGCGGAGCGTGCTTGGGAGCGGCAAGCAGAAACGAACGTCACGGACCACCTGGAGCGGCAAGGCTTGTTGGCGCCGCGTGGGGAAGTGGATAAAGTGCTGGAGACGGTCGTCAACAACCTGGAACTGACCAACAGCCTGGACATCCAACCGGAAGTTCGGTGCCGCGTGCTACTGACCTCAACAATAGAATCCTTCACAATGGGCCACACTATCGTCCTGAGCCGCGGATTGGTGGATGTGCTCCCTGACGAGGCCAGCCTGGCGGCCATCCTTGCGCACGAGCTGAGTCACATCCTGCTTGCGCATGGCATGGACACGCAATTCGCGTTCTTCAACAACCTGCGGTTCAAAGAAAGAGACACCTTCCGCCACTTTGCATTTACTCACACGCCCGCGGAGGAACGGGCCGCGCAGCAGAAGGCCAACGAACTGCTGAGAAACTCTCCGTACAACGAAAAACCCGAGACAGCCCAACTTTTCCTCGAAGCGCTCAAGCAGCGGTCGAAAGACATCCCCAATCTTGTCAGTCCGCATTTGGGCGACAGAGTTCCGACAAGCTGGACCATCGGAGCCGCAGTGTCCTCCGCGCAGCAGTCCGATGCGAAGCCAGCGACCAATGCGATCGTTGCGCTGCCGCTCGGCGGACGCATTAAGGTCGACCCGTGGAGCGATCAGCTGCGAATGGCCAGGTCCAAGCCAGAAGCCGCCTTGAGCGAAGCCGAGAAGATGCCTTTCCAGATCACTCCCTTCGTTTTCTACCTCACCCGCCAAGTAGATAACTCAGCGACACAACCTGCTGATGGCGTCGCAGCGAAGCTGGATGCCAACGCAAAACCCTAGGTACCCTGCTTGCTCGCTTCGTCGGCTTGGCGGAACTAATCACCTAGAATCCTGATTAACGCGGTTATCGGAAATGTGCCGTAGTGGGACTGCTGGTACCTGGAGAACTCGGGGACGCGGCGCGGGTGTCAGATTGGCAAGCAATTTTTATGGCAGGAACATTAATTGCGATGTAGGATACGCATTCAGCCCTCGACTCCGCGCAAGAGACCTGATCGCAAAACCTGATGAATAGCTGGAGGTACGTTCCTATGCGGCGAAACTTCTTATTTGCGCTTGCAGTGGTGAGTTGTGTGTTGCTGGGGAGTTGCAGCGGTTCGATGAATCAACATTTGGCGCCGGGCAACGGGGTTCCCATGAGTTTGACGATTGGAGACACGCCCCCGAATGGCGTGGGCGTGCTGTTTTTTGAGGCGATGATTACGGGAGTGAGCTTGCAGCCATCGGATGCGATGAAGCCGGCGGTTTCGGCGTTGACGACGCCGGTGGAAGTGGAGTTTGGCCATTTGCAGACGGACACGGCGTTTTTGAGTTTAGCGAACGTGGCGCCGGATACGTATCAGAGCATGACGCTGACGTTTGGCAGCGCGACGATGACGATTGTGAACCACTCGGGTGCGCCGATCGGGAGCTGCGCCGACAATTCAGTTTGCGAACTTACGCCGAGTTTCAATCCGACGACGGCGGCGATCACAAGCACACCGTTTCCGATTACGATCAGCGCGAATTCAGTGGTAGGGATCCGGCTGGATTTCAATGTGGCGTCTTCCGTTCAGACAGACCTTTCGATCAATCCTACGGTAACTGTTAAGCATTTGACGCAACGAATGCAGGATGAAGACGATCAGGAAATGGAAGAAGTGGACGAGGTGGACGGGCAGGTGACCGCGGTTGGGACGAACCAGTTCACGTTGATGAATGAACGGAGCGGGCAATCGTTCACGGTCACAGTGGACAGCACGACTGTGTTCGAGGATTTCGATCGCAGCGGATGCACGGCCAGTCCGGCGGATTTCACTTGTGTGAAGACGGGACAAGTGCTGAACGTGGACCTGAGCGCGAACGGGATAGGGTCGATGCTGGCGAAGCGCGTGGAGTTTGAGGAAGACGCGAACCGGCGGGCGATCAAGGGCACGATTACCAGCGTGGACAGCACGACGCAGTTCCACATGGTGGTGTTCAACGAAGAGCCTGCGGTGAGCGGAGTCAGCGAGGGCTCGTTGGTGGCCGTGACGATTAATCCGAACGCGGTGTTTCAGGTGGGCCGCGAAGAGATGGGCGAAGACGGCGGGTTCAGCATCGCTGGGCTGAGCTTTGCGAGCGGCGCGGATTTGATGGTGGGGCAGGACGTGCAGATCCGGCCGGCAAGCGTAGCGTCGAGCGGTGGAACGACGACGATAACGACGGACCTGGTGCGGCTGTGGCCATCGCAAATCACTGGACAAGTCGGGAGTATTGACATGAGCAGCGGCACGTTCACGTTGACCGGGCTTTCGCCGCTGTTTACGGGAGCGACGCCGGCGGTGACGACAATCAAAGTGGTGACGCTTTCGGAGATGGACTTCATGGACTTTTCGGGGACAGGGTCGCTTGGTTCGGTGGCAGTGGGCGACACGGTGTCCGTGAAAGGCTTGTTGTTCAATACAACGGGAATGCCGACGCTGGTGACGCGAACTTTACGCCAGAACGACGAACACTAGCTGGATTCCAGAGGAATCAGGAATGCGAAAGGCCGTGGGGCCTACCGGGCCGAAAGGGCTGGGAGGCTCTGACGGCCTTTTTTTGCGCCCACATACTGGGCTTAGCCACTTACTTATAAGGGCCAGCCTGCCGGTGGGGCCGCGCCTCGGGTATTCCACCTAATCGAAATACGGCGAATACCCGATTTATTCCCGTTTTGGATTGCGGCAAACTACCTGTGACTTCGGTTCCGTAGTCGATTCCGTTAAAAGGGCCGAACGGAATAGCACCCAGCGACGGCAAGAATGGCGGGACGCGTTGAGCCTATTCGTCAGTTCTGTACCTACGCGGAGACGGTCGATTCGTCTCCCGGCCACATGGGACGTCTGGGTCTATTGGGAGTGCGACGGTCGGGCCGACGTATCGCACGTTCGCGACCTCAGTACCGCTGGAATTTTCATCGAAACCCCTCGACGCAGATCCAAAGGCGAAATAGTGAAGGTTCATTTTCTGGTGCCGGAGGGAGAAATCTGCCTTGACGGCGTCGTCACGCAAACCGAGGCCGCCAAGGGACTAGGATTGAAATTCCAAACTCTCGACTCGAAGGGTATTTCCAACCTTACATCGCTACTCGACAGAGTTCGTTTGGAATCTCTGAGTCAATACGCGCCGCGCCGCCCCGTTTATGAAAGTAACGAGGATTCGAGGACATAAGACGGGTGAAGCAGGCCGGTGGGCGGATCGAACTCGTTGTGCGTGCGGCGGAAACCAAGTTTCAAGATGAGATGTTGCGATGTGGAGTTTGCCGGGAGATGACCGGCGAAGAGCGTCTTCATGCCGGCGCTTTCGAAGGCGAATTCCAGAACATATCCCATAAATGAAGTTCAGGTTAAGGAAGAGTGTGCTCATGGCTGAAGCCCGGCTTTTTAACGAGAAGCCCGTGGCTGACAGTGCCGCGGGAAATGCGTTAGAATACTTTTGGCCGGAAAATTGAAAGAGAAGCTCCGGTCCGACCCAATACCAGCCCAATGCTGCGGCGCCAGATCTCCCAGCGGCTCGCCTGCAGCACGAAGTTCCGGGAAACGCTGGCAAGCCCGGAAAGAACCCTGGCAACAATAAAAAAATCAATGAGGAGGAGATTCTCATGGTGCGAACAATAGGGTTGCTGCTTGGAATTTTGTTTGTGGCGTCGCTTCCAGCGTCGGCACAGGACAAGGTGGAAGTGTTCGGCGGGTATACGTATATGCGATTCCGGCCGTCACCCGATGTGAATTTGAACGGGTGGGAGGCTTCGGTGCAGTACAAATTCAGGGATTGGATTGGCGGAGTGGCGGACTTTGACGGGCATTACGGTTCGATTGGTGGCGTGGGGACGTCGGTGCACTCCTACCTGTTTGGGCCGCAGGTGTCTTTGCCTTCCCGGGTATCGCCGTTTGCGCACGTGCTGCTGGGCGGGGCGCATTTCAGCGCGGGGGGATTCGGGGATTCGGCGTTTGCAATGGCAATCGGAGCCGGAATGGACACCGAAATCAAGCAGGGAATCAGCTGGCGGATCATTCAGGGGGACTATTTGCTGACGAGGTTCGGAAGCTCGACGCAGAATAACGGGCGAATTTCGACGGGCGTTGTTTTTCGGTTCTAAGAGAAGCCCGGGTTAGCGCGCGCGTCAACCGAAAGGCATTTGCCGAGTAAGGACTCGCGTTAGCGGGACTCTGGGCCAAGTATCCGACCATCAGGTCATTACCTTAGGGTGTCCCTTGTAGGTTTTGATGTGAACGACCGAAACCTACTCTAAGAGGGGCACCTTTTTTATTGTGTTAAGTAAGAAGGTGCATGGATTTTGCTGGAAATATTGCAGGAAGATGGTTCACAATCTGTACGGTACCGTACCTACACTTACGGAGCTTCCTATGCCTACTCCTCGGCGAATGACGAAACGACAACCTCGCGGTCTTACGCCAATCAGACGGTTCGATCCTAAGGAGTTTCTGGCGAATGCCGGCCTGGGGCGGACTGTGCACCGCTATAAACAGAGACAAATCATCTTTTCGCAGGGAGACACTGCCGACGCGGTGTATTACATTCAGGAAGGCAGAGTGCGGTTGAGCGTGCTTTCCAAACAGGGAAAGGAAGCGACGATCGCGCTGCTGGGGCCGGGCGACTTTTTGGGGGAGGGATGCATCGCGTCCGATCAACCCGTTTGCATGGCAACCGCTACGGCAAGCGCGGAGTGCAGCGTTTTAAAAATAGAAAAGAATCAGATACTGCGGACACTCCATCAAGAGCACCATTTCTCGGACCTCTTTGTCGCGTACATGGTGAAACGCCACAATCACACGCAGGCAGACCTGGTGGATCAACTGTTTAACTCGAGCGAAAAAAGACTGGCGCGAGCCCTGTTGATATTGGCCCACTTTGGGAAACAAAACAGTCCCGAAGAGGTGACGCCTAATGTGAGCCAGGAGACTTTGGCGGAAATGATCGGGACGACCCGCTCGCGCGTGAATTTCTTCATGAACAAATTCAGGAAGCTAGGATTTATTGATTACAATGGCGGGTTGCTGGTGCACAGCTCGCTTCTTAGTGTCGTCCTTCACGAGTAGCCCCAAGTGTGTGTGGGCAGAGGCGAGAGAAGCGGCGAGAGAGTAGATACTGTCCTTCCAGTCCGCCCAACCTTCAGGCCAAGATCGCTCTCTCGCCGTTCAACGTGGAATTCTAAAGGAAGGCAAAAGTGCAGGCTGTTCAATATTGAACAGGGTGGGGAAAATTCTGGGCCGGGGCCTGTGGGTTATTGGGCAATTCGCGGGGGGATCTGCCTGACTTCAGAACAAGCAGGTGTTTGAGGGACTAGTTTACCCAACCGAATGCTTGTAAGGCTTTGATCGATAAGTAACGGACAATCTTCCATTCGGTTGAATCGGCAACGGCTCTGTCGGTCCAGCATTCGTGGCGCATCTGTAAGAAAATTTGGTGCAGGGAGCGAAGGCAGGAAAGCTGCTCAGATGCAAGCTCGGACTCGAAATTGCTCAAAACCTTCATTCGCCATTGCTCGAAACCCAGATAGAGCTCGTCCGCCCTGTAACCGAAACCAGGCGCCACCCGAAGCTGAAAATCAGATGGAGCTGCAAGAAGCTCAAGAGAATGCTTCAATCGGTTAAAGACTGCGGCTCTGTCCCCGATGAAAAGTTCCATCGTGTGACCTCCGACGGGAGATTGTCCCCGATATTTTATAAGAGACTTCTGGAGGGAGTGCTGTTCCATTCTGCACACTTCCGCAAGATTTTTTGGAAGAGCGGAGCACCCGATGTCGCAGATAAGTCCAGTGTTGGTGCATGGTTGCGGCGTTCGGTGGCTGGCACTGTGAACGGTCTAAGTTACTGTAAGTTCGGCCTATTGAAATAAATCGTTTCTTACGAGTAGGATTGAGATTCCCGCTTAGGGTTAACCGCCGATTGGTTGAGCCCCAGCCCCTTCGCAACGGCGGTGCGACAGACGCGCATCTGCCTGGAAGGCTGCAACATGAAGCTCATACACGAAGGAACTTATCCCGCACGTTGCCCGGACTGCGGCAGCGAATCCGTTCACCGGTCGAGGAGAAAAGACTTTGTAGAGTCTTTTCTGCATTACGTACTTTTCATCAGCCCCTACCGCTGCGACGACTGCTACGAGCGCCACTTTCGTTTTCGTTCTGCAAAAGATGTGCAGCACCCTTCAGCGCAGCGGCCGAGACACGCCTCTTAGGTTTTCGCGTGGCTTCGAGTGTCACCCAACTTTCGCGGCGGCCATTCGGAGTGCGCGGTTCCTATTCGATGCTCAAGAATTGTTGAAGCAGTTCTGCTTCAGGCTGAGGCTGCCGGATTCGAGAGTGTAGTCCTGCTGGGTGAAGATCTGGCGGACTTCGGTTTCACCTTCCCAACCGGGCCAATATTTGCGGTGAAGCTCCATGAAATTAAGCGTGCTTTCGATCGCTTCCTGCTTTGACTTGAACTCAAAAACAGCATAGCCACCGACGAGTTCCCTGGTTTCGGCGAAAGGACCATCGATGGCAGTAATTTTCCCTTGCTCGAGACGAACGCGGGTGCTCATAGCGGCGGGTGCGAGGCCGCCGCTTTCGATCATGGAGCCGGCTTTGGTGGCCTCCTCGCCGAGCTTAGCCATGGCATCCATCAACGCTTTGGGCGGGGGACCGGAACTTTCTTTGGATTTGACCAGCATCATGAAGCGCATTTTAGGGTCTCCTGTATTTGGTTGAGAGCCGGGTGCCGGGCGAACCGCGACCGGCAACATCCAAGCTCTATCTATAGAACGAACGGGGGGCGGCAAAATCGACAGCCACGACAGCTTTTTTAACACATTTTCTTGAGCAGGTCCGACAAATCCCGGCGCCAGGGGTTCAGCGACGCTTTTTGGCGGCGATTTGGGCGAGGCGGGCTTTTACCATTTTCTTGAGCAGCGAGGCCGGGAAGGGCTTGTCGATAGGGAATTGGATGGTGCCTTTGGAAATGGTGAAGGCTTTCAGGTCGTTCTTGAACTGTTCGATGACTCTTGCAGTGGGGAAGATGCTGCAGTGGTTTGCGAAGGCGGCGAACCAGATGATGATTTCACCGTGTTTGAACGCGGGGATCTTGTAACTGATGGTTTCGGTGGCGCCGGGTGGCAAGGCGGAGCGAATGGCGGCGCGGACTTTTTGCAATGCGCCGCGGGCGGGTTCGGGGACGCCGGCGAGGTATACGTCGATGGATTT
>Ga0137418_10005323_pt1 | contig 11800 bp, 9 predicted proteins | sample CZODoug3_1_2_16f_FD_122242 | JGI IMG/M metagenome (GOLD analysis project Ga0137418, IMG submission 122242) | Vadose zone soil fungal communities from Angelo Coast Range Reserve, California, USA - CZODoug3_1_2_16fungal (Hybrid Assembly) | ecosystem: Environmental > Terrestrial > Soil > Vadose... | reverse complement strand
CCCCACACCCGCGCTGCCCGTGCCGTCGAAGGACGCCACGGTCTCGCCGCGCGAGTCGGCGACGAGGAGCTTCCACCGGACGACACCCTTCACCGCCGGCTGGAAGCGCGCCACCGATCCGGTCGCGAACTGCCGCAGCCAGGGCCGCGCCACGTAGGGCGAGCGGTCCTGCGAGGAGAGGGCGATCAGGGGCGTGGCGAGATCCGGAACCGTCCGGTCCAGCACGTCGAGCGCGGTGCCACGGGAGAGCCCGGGGACTTCCTCGGGATCCAGATCCAGGACGAGCTCGGGGCGGCCGAAATCCACGTGCACGCGGTCCTCGCCCTCCACCGTCATCGAGCGGAACTCCTTGCCGGACTCGCCGCCCTTGATGGTCATCGAGCTGTCGCTCCCGGCCGGGGAGGAGGGACCGGCCGCCGCGGCCTTGGGAGGCGACGCGGCGAGCGCGGCCAGGGCGATCAGGACGCCGCACGTCCCGCCGCCGAACCATGTTCCGGAGCTACGAAATCTGGGATGCATGCTCTCCTCCTCTAGCCCGCGTCGCGCAAACGATAGCGGAACGTGATCGTGCCCCATTGCTCGCCGGACTGACCGGCGGCCAGCGGCTTGAAGCGCCAGGCGCGGAGCGCCGCGCGCGCGTTCTCGTCGAAATCCTCGAATCCCGCCGTCTTCTGGACCAGGATGTTCTCCTTCACGGCGCCGTCCGGGCGCACCACGAAGTAGAGGGTGACGGCGCCCTCCACCGCGTCGTGCTTGGCCCATTCCGGATAGGCGGGCACGGAGTAGGTCAGGACCGGCCGGTCCGCGATCGGCCCGGTGATGGACGCCCCCGCGACGGTGCGGCGTGCCGTGCTCTCCGAGCTGCGCGCGGGGGCGGGCGCTTCGGATCCGTGCCGCGACTCGGCCACCGTGGCGAGGGTGGGCGACGATCCCGTGCCGCCGCGCGCCAGCGGAAGGGGAGCGCCCGCGCCGCTTCCGCCTCGATTCAGCGCGATGGGACTCCCGATCCCGGTCCCGGACGCCATGAGCGCGGGCGAGGTTCCGAACACCGAGGCCGGAGCCCTGGTCGGCGCGATCGCCGTGCCGGGCGTCGGGTTCTGCTGCATGGCCGCGAGGCGCGCCTCCAGGCGGTCCTCGAACGACCAGCTGGACTGCGGATCCGGCTCCATCTCCGCCTTGACGGGGTTGCGCTTGAAGTGCATCTCGCTCACGGCCTTGTTCGACGCTCCGGCCGCGGCGGCCCCGCTCGCCGCCGGCGCCGCGGCGCTGGTCGTGGGCGCCAGATCCCCGGGCTCGATCATCGTGATCTCGGTGATCGGGGAAAGCGTGGGCTCCGTGACGTGATGGAAGACGAGCCAGACGAAGAGCAGGGCGTGGAAGGCCACGCTCAGGGTCATCGTCCATCGCGTGCGTACCCGGGTGGACTCCAGATCCAGGCGGAGGGTGGCCGCGGTCATCGCTCCGCCTCCGTTCGCTGGCGGGTGGCGATCGCGAGACGCGTCGCGCCGTCCGCCTTGGCCTGGCTCAGGAGCCGGCGTACCGCCGAATACGGCGCGCCCGAGTCCGCCCGGACCACCACGAGGACGTTCTCGTTCCCCGGCTGGGCCAGCTTGGAGTGGAGATAGCGGTCCAGCTCCTCGCTCGAGACGACCTTGTCGTCCACGGCCAGGCGGCCCGTGGAGGACAGCGTGATGCTCACGTTCCGCTCGTCCTCGGCCTCGCGCGTCCGGGCCTGCGGGAGATCCACCGGCAGGTCCGCGACCGAGAGGAGCGGCGCGGTCACGAGGAGAATGATGACCAGAACCAGCGCCACGTCGATGATCGGCGTGACGTTGACCTTGGTGATGACGTAGTGGGGCGCGATCTGGCGCGAGCGCACGTCAGCCTCCGATCACCGCGATCTGGGAAGCGCCACAGGTCTTGGCTTCGTCGAGAACGGAGACGAAGCTCCCGTGCGGCACGTTGTCGTTGCAGCGGACCACCACCGTCTTGGTCGCGCTGAGCGCGAGGAGGGGTCGAAGCATCCCGGCCAGCCCTGAGCGCCGGATGAGGCTCCGGTTCACGATCACGCTGTCCGGCGAGACCACCGTGATCTCGATTCGCTCCGTGCGCACCTTCTCGATCGAGGCCTGGCCGCTCGTGGCCGCGTTCCGGACCTGGATGCTGGACTGGAAGGCCATCGGCGTCGTGATCATGAGGATCACCACGAGCACCAGCGACACGTCGATCAGAGGCGTCATGTTCACGTCGTGGATCCCTTCCGGGACCCGCTTGCCTCGCGTGTATCGGCGCACGGTGTCTCCCTCAGGCGGCGCGCACGGACTGGCGCGACGCGCTCCGGTTGTTGGACTCGATGCGCAGGGTGCGCGCGTGGTTCTCGGCGACGGTCAGGAGGTTGCCCATCCGGCGCACGAAATGGTTGTAGAGCATGACCGCCGGCACCGCGACCAGGAGTCCGGCCGCCGTCGTGAAGAGCGCTTCCGCCACGCCCGCCGCCACCACCGAGGGTCCGGCGCTGCCGGTGCGGGCCATGTCGTGGAACGCGCGCATGATGCCCCACACGGTGCCCAGGAGGCCGATCAGCGGGGCCGTGTTGCCCATGGTGCCCAGGAATCCCAGGTTCCGCTCGAGCTCCATCCGCTGCTCGCTCAGGACGATCTGGAGCTTCTCCTCGACCGCCTCCGGCGGCAGGTCGGAGCTCTTCAGCATCTCGGCCGCGACGGGCCCGAAGGGATGGGGGGTCTGGGACACGACGCGCAGCGCCTCTTCCCGGTTGCCTCCGCGCACGGCGATCAGCGCCGTCGCGAGGACGTTGTCCGGGTTGCCCCGGCGCTTGGTGTAGTAGTACAGGCGCTCCAGGGCGAAGCCCACGGTGAGCACGCTGCAGAACAGGATCACCACCATGACCGGACTCGAGCGCATCGCGCCGATCCAGTCGAAATTCTCGAACATGGACGGACTCCTTTCTGAATCGGTTGTGGGTCTAGCGCTTCTTGCTGCCCGGCTGTAGCTGGGACGCACGCCCCTTGGCGAGCGCCGCCAGCTCTTGATCCTGCGAGTTGCGCGCGATGTCGAGGTAGATGTCGTACGCTTTCGAGAAGCTCTTCCGGGATTCGTAGATCGCGGCGCAGCGCGTGAGCGCCGAGACCCGGAACGCGTTCTTCCTCTCCGGAGAGGCCGAGGCCTGGAGGAACGCCTTGAGCGCGCCGTCCGTGTCGCCGAGCGCCTCGCGCGCGCGACCCAGGCGGTAGAGCGCCTCGACCTGTAACGAGGCCGAGGGTCCCGCATCGAGGGCGGCCTTGAAGTTCTGCTCCGCTCCCTGCATGTTCCCGGCGCCCTCATCCATGTCGCCCAGCTGGAACGACACGTCGGCGGTGCGGGAATCGCGCGGGTGCTCCGCGCGGAATTTCTCCAGCGAGGCGCGCGCCTCGTCGGTCTGGCCCAGAAGCTTCTGGCAGAGGGCCAGGTTGTAGCGCGACGCGGATCCCATCTCCGTGGAGACGCTCTCCTCCAGCACCTGCGTGAAGGCGACCGCGGCGCGCCCGTATTCCTTGGATTCGAACTCCATGAGGCCCAGACGGAACTGCACCGTGGAGCGGAGATCGCTCTCCGGGAAGAAGGAGAGGAACTGCTCGTACGCGAGGCGCGCCTCGGGCTGCGAGCCGGTCTGGGCGTAGGAATCGCCCAGGAGGAACTGCGCCTGGTCCGCGCTCGAGAAGCCGGGAAACTGGCTCACGACCTTCCGGAATCCCTCGGCCGCGTCCGGGTACTGTTTCGCCTGGTAGTGGCGCTTCGCGATCTGGAACTGCGCGTCCGCCGCGAAGGCGCTCGAAGGGTATTTCTCGATCAGCGTCTGGAGCACCTCGGAGCCCTTGGCGGACTGGCCCAGGCGGTAGAGCGAGAGCTCGGTGCCGCGCTTGGCCTCCTTGGCGGCGGGCGTGTTGGGATACTGATCCATGGTCTTGGCGTAGCCCGCGAGCGCCAACGCGTCGTTCCCGGCGTTGTACTCGCACTGCGCCAGGCGGAGCGTGGCCAGCGCCGCGACGTCGGTCGAGGCGAAGTGCTCGAGGAGACCGGAATAGCAACGCTTCGCCTCCGTGTACCGCTGCGCCTGGAAGTAGAGATCTCCCGCGCGCGCCCAGGCCTTCTCGGCGATCGGGGCGGAGGCTGAGTCCCTCACCACCGCTTCCCACTGGTCCACGGCGTCGCCGGCGCGGTTCAGGCGCGAGTAGCAGAGCCCCGCCTGGTAGCGCGCGGTCAGCCGGTCCGGGTGCGTGGGGAATTGTCTCAAGAATGCGTCGTAGGTCGCGGCCGCGTCCTTGTACCGCTTCTGGTTGAAGCGGTACCGGGCGATGTCGAGCAGCGCGCCGCTCACGACCGAGGCGTTGCCCGAGGCGCCGTACAGAGCCACGAGCCGCTCCTCGGAAGCGATCGCCAGGCTGTCCCGGCCCTGGCGCGCGTACGTCCACGCCAGGAGCTTCGTGGCCGACGCTCCGATCGGATGCTGCGGGAAGTCCCGCGTCAGGCGCTCCAGCGTGGCCTGGGCCTCGGCGTACTTGCCGGAGGCCGCGGAGGCGTCGGCGTCGATGAGGAGGGCCCACGCGCGCCACGGCGATCGGCTGGGCGGCATGCGCTGCAGCAGAAGATGCGGCGCGCCCGCCAGCTGTCCGATGTCGCCCGCCTTGTGGTACGTGTACTCGAGGAGGCAGAGCGCCGCGTCCACCAGGCCCGCCAGCTCCGGCGAGGCGAAGGTCAGCGTGGACGAGGAGTCCGACCGCGTGGCGTAGCGGTCGAGCACGATCTGGAAGTACGGAGCCGCCGCCAGCGGCTTGTTCTGAGAGAGGAGACCCACCCCCGCGAGGTACGCGGCCGCGGGAGACTCCGGCTCCAGCGGGTAGCCCGACACGACGGCTTGGTAGGTCCCGGTCGCGTCCCCGCGGCGACCGAGCGCGTCGAGGCAGCGCGCCACGCGGTACTGGGCGCTCGCCGCCACCGAATGCTGGAAGTAGCTCGTGAGCACGCGATTCAGCTCCACGATCGCTTCCGCGTACATCTTCTTGCCGATCAGGGACTCGCCGACGAGGAACTGCGCGCGCGCGGCGAAGTCGGTGCCCGCCCGGCGGGACACGATGTCGCGCAGGAGCGCCAGCGAGGAATCCACCTGACCCGAGAGATAGATGGATCCCGCCGAGCGGAGCTCCGCCTCGGCGCGAACCTTGTCGTCCCGCACCTTCTCCGCGGCGCGCGAGAACTCCTGCGCCGCGCTCCGGTAGTCCTTGGCCTGGAGGAACGCGTCGGCCTTCGCCAGCAAGGCGTGGTCGCGGAGCGTGGAATCCGGATAGCGGTCGGCCACGTCCTGGAATCCGGCGGCCGCCTTGAGCAGGGAGCCCGAGCTCTTGAAGCAGAGCGCGCGGAGATAGGTCGCGGCCGCGCCCGAGGGCTTGGGTCCGAGCATGGCCGCCGCCTCGGCGGCCTTTCCGCGCTGGTAGAGCACCGTGGCCTGCGCGAGCGTGACGCGCGGATCGGTGGCGTACCAGGTGCGCGAGGCCGTCAGCGCGGCCAGCGTCTTCTGCGCCAGCGCGGCATCCCCGCGGCGGAGCGCGTTCCAGGCCTCGGACAGCCGCGCCTCGCCCATGAGCGGGCTCTGCGCGTAGCGTCCTTCCCAGTCCGTCCAGGCCTTCGCGGCCTCGGCGTCCCGGCCGGCCGCTTCCATCGCCTGGATGGCCGCGAACGCGGCGTCATCGGCGAACGGCGTCTTCCGGAATCCGTCCTCCGCGCGGCGGAACTCGTCCGTCGCCTCGCCGTACCGGCCCAGCCCGCACCGGATCTCCCCGGAGAGGAACCGCGCGGCCGCCTTCTCATCGTCCGAGCCGCGCTGGATCGCGCGGTTCGTGATCTGGAGCGCCTCCTCCAGGCCGGCCGGCCGGTCGGCGTCGCCGAGGAGCCGGGCCGACTCGAACCGAAGCCCTGCTTCCTGGAGCGTCGCGCCGGACGCCGCCGCCTGGGGCGGAGGGTCCTTCTTCTTGTTCTTGCCGGCCCACGCCGGGGTGGCGGAGACGCCCAGGAGGAGCGTCCCCGCGAGTGCGAGCGTGAGTGCGAGCCGTCGATCGATCCGCGTCATCGTCCGTGTCTCCGCGTGCATGGGGTTACGGCTGGATCGGGATCACCGGCACGGATCCCTGCGGTCCGCCCGTCGAGATCTCGACGGTCTTCGTCGGGCTCGTGATCACACGGTTTTCCGAGTCGTGGACCACGAGCGTGTAGCGATACGTGCCGTCCGGCAGCGGAAGGCCGTTCTCATCCTTGCCGTCCCACATGAGGTGGGCCGGAGGGATGCCCTTCCCGCCGAACTTCCGCACGACCTCGTCCGTCTTGTTGATCAACGACAGATCCCAGTTCTCGGTGTCGGCCTTGGTGCGCGAGCCCAGCGTGATGTTGGTGACGGCGCTCTCGCCGGTCGGCGAGAAGACCTCGGGCTCCGCGTGGGCGCTCGCGTAGAAGCCGCCGAACCGGTACGACACGCCGATCCGGTGGATGATGCCGAGCGGGTGGTCGGAGACGCCGTAGTCGAACTGGTAGTGGCCCGCGGGGCGGTAGCTGAATCCGCCGCTCATGTGCTGGTCGTTCATGCCGGCGCGGAGCGCGAACATGGGCTGCACCCAGTACTCCGAGCCGCCGTGGAGCGAGAGGCCCGAGCCCTGGTTCTGGTCCGCCTCGATCGCGATCAGGCCGCGGCCGCGGAGCGTGGTATAGGAGAACCCGCCGCGGAACTGCGTCGCGTAGGTCTCCTTGGTGTTCTGCAGCGTGATGTTCGGGCCGCCGAGATTCAGCGCCGAGGCGCCGATCTTGAGGCTCGGGGTCACGCTCATGATGGCGCCGACGTCGAATCCGAACCCGCCGCCGTTGAAGTCCTCGAGGCTCTGGCGCACCAGCTTGGAGTTCACGCCCACCGCGAAGCGGGGATTGATGGCCCGCGACATGGTGAAGATGTAGGCGGTCTCGCTCTCGTTGAAGGTGCCGAGCGGGTTGTTCATCTCGTCCGTCTTCTCGAACTGGCCCGAGCGGAGCGTGAGCACCGTCAGCCCGAAGCTCGGAAGCTTGTTGCCCGGGACGGCGAAGCCGAAGGAGCCGATCGTCGTGTCCTCGAACAGCCGCGCCGCGTCCATGTGGAGCTCGTTCGGGACCAGGGTGCTGAGACCGGCCGGATTCCAGATCACGGAAGAGGCGTCGTCGGCCGCGCCGACGAACGCGCCGCCCAGACCCAGCGTGCGCGCGCCCACGTAGGTGGAGAGCCAGGAGCCCGGCGCTCCGCCGTTCTCCTGCTCGCCCCAGGCGGCGCCCGCTCCCAGAAACAGGGCCAGGACCACGGCGAGACTCGGAACGATGCCAGGTTTCATGCGGTTCATGGCTCCTCCCTCGATTACCGGACCACCGCGAGCTTGCGGCGAATGACGTGCAGGGTTTCGCCCGTGCCCTGGGCCTCGATCAGGACGACATAGCCTCCGCTGCTCACGAGGTCGCCCTTTCCGTTCTTTCCATCCCAGACGTACTCGTTCAATCCGGCGCGACCGCCCTGGGCGCCGCGCGCGAACTCCTTCTTCAGCACGAGATCTCCGCTCTGCGTGTAGACGCGCATCGTGACCGAGGCGTCATCGTCGATCTTGTAGGCGATCGTCGCGGGCTGCGACGGGGGGTGGAACGGGTTCGGATAGCTGGTGGCCGTCCCGCCCGCGGCGTTCGGATCCACGAACGCGACTTCGAGGTCCAGCGTCTGCGCCAGGCTTCCGGACGTGACGTGGATCTGGTCGTGCTCCGGATTCCTCGGGCTCAGGAAGTCGGCGAGACCGACTCCGGTCGCGTTGCTCATGCTGTCCGAGGCCCCCAGCGTGCCCGTTCCGGAGAGAAGGCTCCAGACCAGGGGCTGGGCCGGGACGCCGTTCTCGAAGTCGTCCACCACCTGAGCGCTCAGCGTGGCGTGGCGGTTGCCGCCGACCCACGTCGGATTCGAGGTCAGATGAATGAGGCTCGGCTGCCCCGGCGCGATGATGATGGGATTGCTGGTGGCGGGCGCGTTCCCCGCGTCGTCATGCGCGATGATCACGATCGGCTCGGCGAAGGTGTAGGTCTCCGAGACGGACCGCTGCCCCTGGAGGAGCTGGAACTGCGTCGTGAGGAGCGTTCCCCGGCCGGCCGCGCTCGTTCCGGAGTTCTTCACGGTCACCGTGACGAAGGAATTGATCTCCTGGATCACGCTACCGGCGTCGTTCGTGACCTTGACCGTGAGCGTGAACGGCTCGCCCGCGCGGGCGCTGGCCGGAGTCACGGCCGCTTCGAGATGGAATCCGCTCGAAATCGCGCGCACCTGGGTCGTGCTGCCGGTCTTGCTGGGCTGCGTGACGTCGCTCACCGTGATGAGCTGGAATCCGCCCGTGGCGAGCCGCACGGAGAGGTCCGCCTGGCCGTCCACCATCGCCTGATCGGGCGGCAGCTGCGCCAGCGGATCGCCCGACGTGATGTGGACGACGTCGGTGGCCCCGCCGACGGGGTTCCACCACGGGTCCGTCGCGAGCGCCGTGACCGTGAAGGCATAGTTGATGGACTGATCGGTGGCCGTGCCCCCGCGTCCGGTGACCGTTCCGGGCGCCGGCGTCTCGCCGGGCGCCAGGATCAGCACCCGCGCGAACGCCCCGCCCTGGATGGTCACGGGGCTCGAGGTGTTCGGCTGGATCAGGACGTTGTCCGAGTCCGCCGCCGTGATCGTCTGCGCGCCGCTCTTGTGGAGGCGCACCGGGATCAGGCACTGGCCGTTGATGAGCACCGTGTCGCTCGGCATCCAGGCGTAGAGATCCGTCGACGTCAACTTGATGCGGTCGTTGACGCCGGAGACCAGGTTCCAGAACTGGTCCACCGCGCGCACCGTGATCGTGAACGGGTTGCCGGCGGTCTGGGTCGTGGGCGATCCGCTCTTGCCCGTGGTGGTTCCGCCCATGGCGTTCTCGCCGGGGAGGATCACTTGCAATCCGAAGAGCGGCCCCGGACTCACGACGAAGGAGTTGCTGGTGCCCAGCTTGGGCGGAGCCGAGTAGTCGGCGCACGTCAGCGCCACCGCTCCGCCCGCGCCCTTGAATGTCACGTTTCCGGTCCACTGGCCGGCGGTGAACGTGATCACGTTCGGCGTGATGCTGTTCGTTCCGGTGTTGGCGTTGAGCGTCGCGTCCGCGGCGTAGCCGGGGACAAGGTTCCCGCCCGAATCCACCGCGCGGACCGTGATGGGCGTCGGGGTGCCGGCGATGACCGGCCCCGTGATGGTGTTGAACGCGAAGTGATGCACCCCCGACGCGACCACCTGGATCGCGGGGCTCGTGGTTCCGCTGATCGACCCATTGGAGAGGTCGGCCGCGGAGACCGTCTGCGAGCCCACCGTGCTCAAGGTGACGATGAACGAGCGGAAGCCGTTCGAGAGGGCGCCCGAGGTGGGATTCGACGCATAGGAGCCCGTCGCCGTGACCTGGACGTTGTCGGCTCCACCCAGCGGATTGAAGTAGGCGTCGGTGGCGTAGACGTTCACGGTGAAGCCGGTGCCCACGGCCTGCGTGGCAGCCGTCCCCGTGTAGCCGCTCACGCTGCCCGGGAGCGGCGAGGTGCCCGGCACGATCACCTGGACCTGCCGTTTGGCGCACCTGCGTTCCCCTTACCCCCGTAACCGCCCTTCCCGGCGTAGGTGGTGTAAATCCAGTCCTCGTTGACGTGGGCGATGATCAGGCGCTTGCTGTCCATCGTGGTGCTGAAGCCGTGGAGTGCGCTCTTGGTGTTCCACGCGCCGAGCAGCTTCGGCTTGGTCGGGTTGGCCAGGTCGTACGCGTACTTGTTCGCGTTGCCGCGGTTGATGCTCGTCTCATCCGCCCGGTACATGGTCAGGTTGCCCGACCACACGCCGTTCGTCAGCGTCACCTGGGTCGGCGAGACGCGGCCGTCCCCGAAGCTGGTGATCTCCTTGAGCCCCGCCGGCCCCTGATATCCCGTGACCGCGTTTCCGTTCGGATCCCGCGCCGTGAGCGTCGTCCCATCCGGGACGCCCGCGGTCTTGTGCTTCTGCGAGATGCTCTCGAACGTGAAGCTGGCGAGGACCTGGGTCACCGTGGAGGCCGACGTGCCGTCCGGGATGGTGTTGTCCGTCTGGTCGTGCGCCAGGAGATTGAACGTACCCGCTGCGTTGAACGTGACGGTGAAGACGCGCGAGCCCGACTGGAGCTGCGACGGCTGAGGCAGCGTGGCGCTCGCGTCCGAGGACGTCATCTGGATGGTGTTCGAAACCGAGTTCGTAAGCGTCCACGTGTTGTCGCACGCGCGCACGGTGATATCGAAGGGGATCCCCGAGACCTGGGCCCTCGGCGTTCCGGTCTTGCCCGATGGCGTGCCCGGGGCGGCCGTCTCGCCTGGCATCAATACCTGAAGCCGGGTGTACGGTCCCGCCAGAGCGGGCGCGGCGTGGAGCAGGGCCAGCGACAGAGCGAGCCACGCTCCCGCGCGGGCGGCGCGAAGGACTTGGCGCACGGCAAACCTCCTCGAAAACGATTTTGTGCGTACTCTGCTTCGACGTTCGAGCCGACCGGCCCGCTCGTCGCGATGAAAGCGTCCTGGGGGGACGCCAGTCCCGACGTGGCTCGATCAAGCAGGTCCCATGCCGCGGTTTCTTGCAGATTGCGCGCGGCGCGGGGCGGCCCTCCGATCTGATTGGGAGAACGCGCGGCAGCGCGTCGCAAGACGCACGGGGACGTAAATTCGATTCGAGGAGGATCACGCGGAGGGTCGGTTTGGTCGTGACGCGCCAGCGCGCCTCTTGCAGAGCGCGTCACGCGGGACGTGCGGGAATTGCAGATTCAAAGAGTTCGCGGCGCGTTCGAGCCGCGGCGAAGCGCCTTTGCTAGCGGCGGGGCGGCTCCAGCGCGGCGAGGCGGCGGAGATTCGTGACGACGCGGCCCAGAAGAAGCCCCCCCATCGTGAGCGCGACCACGCCCCCGATGAGGTCGAAGAGCGTGGCGCCCACGACGCCGACGTGGAACGGAAGCGGCGGGCGGAAGAGCGCCAGCGTGTTCAGCCCGATCAGGATCACGCGGGCTTCGGTCGGGCCCATCCAGCCGTATCCGAACTGGAACTCGCCCAGCGTGTGGGTTTCCAGGTACACGTTGATCGAGAGCACCAGATAGGCGATCACAATCGCGAGGCCCACCGAAAGAAGCATGTAGGGTGAAAGCCCCAGGCCGATCCCGATCGCGGCGGTGGAGTAGGCGTCGGTCAGGTGGTCCAGGTAGTAGCCGTAACGCGGCCGCTCGATCTTCCGCACGCGCGCCAGCGTCCCGTCCAGGCTGTCCCCGAACCAGTGCACCACCAGCCCCGCGCTCGCCGCCCAGAGCCAGTTCTCGTTCCGGTTGGAGAGCGCGTAGCAGACCGCGATCCAGGTCGCGGCCAGAACGCCCAGGAACGTCAGATGATCGGGCACCACCCACCGCGGCAGGGCGGCGGCCAGCCGCGGCAGCGCCCAGCGCTCGAACCGGGCCAGCGCGAAGATCGACTTCCGCTCGTGAGCTCCGGGCGGCGTGGGCATGCCGCGAGAAGACCGCATCCGTCGCGGTGGGTCAAGGAGTGATAGAATCTTCGGCCACTTCCATGCGACTTCCTTTCAGGCCCAGCCGGATCCTCCTCACCGGCGCGACCGGAGTCATCGGACGCGCCCTCTGGCCGTCGCTTGCCGGATTCCAGGTTCCGATCCGTGTGCTGCAGCACGAGACGCCGGTGACAC
>Ga0137418_10005322_pt1 | contig 11800 bp, 10 predicted proteins | sample CZODoug3_1_2_16f_FD_122242 | JGI IMG/M metagenome (GOLD analysis project Ga0137418, IMG submission 122242) | Vadose zone soil fungal communities from Angelo Coast Range Reserve, California, USA - CZODoug3_1_2_16fungal (Hybrid Assembly) | ecosystem: Environmental > Terrestrial > Soil > Vadose... | reverse complement strand
CGTCCCCGTCGAATTCTCGACTAATCTTACCCGTCTCGTCACAAGCCGGATTCATGGGGTTTAGCTCGCCCGTTCCAATGCTCGGTCTATGGAATATTGGTTTCGCACGAGCGGATATTAACCGGCGGAAATCCCGTGAGGATGGAGAATCTGAGGATTGAACTATCGCAGGTTGGGCAGTTCCGGGCTAAAACTAAGCGAGTTATCCCTAGGTGCGTGGGTTACGTACGGAGGCCAGGTCGGCGAGGAAGTCGCCGTCAAGTGCATGTCCGCCGCCCATGATGCTGGAGTGAACTTCTTCGATAACGCCGAAGCCTATGCTCACGGCAATGCCGAGACTGTCATGGGGAACGCGATCAAACGCTTAGGCTGGAAAAGAGAGGGTATCGTCGTCTCTAGCAAGGTCTTCTGGGGTGGAGATGGACCCAACGATAAGGGATTATCCAAGAAGCACGTCTATGAAGCATGCCGAAACTCTCTTCGAAGATTGCAGTTAAACTATCTCGATCTGTTCTTCTGCCATCGTCCTGATCCGAACACGCCGATCGAAGAGACTGTCCGAGCCATGGACGATCTCGTTCACGAGGGTCTGATTCTCTACTGGGGCACATCTGAATGGAGCGCCGCCGACATCATGCGGTCCCACGGAATAGCACGAGAGCTCGATATGACGCCTCCAACAATGGAACAGCCACAGTACAACATGCTGCACCGAGAACGAGTTGAGGTCGAGTATCTACCCCTGTACCGGGAGATCGGACTTGGAACAACCATCTGGAGTCCGCTTGCTTCTGGACTGCTCACTGGAAAATACAAGAACGGTATCCCATCAGGGTCACGAGCTACATTGGAAGGGTATGGTTGGTTGCGTGAGAGTCTGATAACATCAGAGAATATTGCAAAGGTCAGTCAGCTAGAGCCGATAGCCAAAGACCTGGGATGCAGTCTTGCACAGTTGGGACTGGCCTGGTGTCTGAAAAACTCACACGTAAGCACCGTAATGACAGGAGCCAGTAGGCCGGAGCAAGTGGTCGAGAACATGAAAGCAATTGATGTCGTGGGTAAGCTGGACTCAGGAATCATGGAACGGATAGACGACGTTCTAGGAAACAAGCCGGACTCGGACGAGTCCTAGTCGAAGCATCGTTGCTGATTCAAATTGACTCTAACTTCTCTTGAACTGGGAAATAAATTCGAAGAACTACGACGCCGACTGATCTTCAGTCTGAAGGTTAACGGCCAGAATGTCCCGTCATAGTCGAGACCAGACGATTTGCTCCGCGTCACGGAAGCTGACGTAAGAAATCTCCTCCCCTTTTCAAAGGCGGTTGAGCTTGCTAGAGAAGCATATGTGAAACTAGCCAAGGGAGAGGCAGTAAATCCTGAGCGTGTCTTGCTCAGTGTTCCAGGCGGAGCTTCTATGTTCTTTATGCCAGCACATGTCTCTGGACAAAGAACGGTCTCAATCAAGATTGCAAGAGTGAATCCGGAGAACCCAGCGCGTTCTCTTCCAACTGTAATGTCTGATATCCTTGTGTACGATTCTCGGAGCGGAGCCTTGGTCGCCGAGATTTCAGGCGAGACCTTGACTGCCATCCGGACCGCTGCGAGTTCTGCAGTGGCAACCGAGGTTCTAGCGCAAGGAGATGTGGAAACCTTAGGATTGCTGGGTACGGGCCGTCAGGCAGAAGCTCACGTCCCCGCCATCCAACTGGTGAGGGACATATCGCGAGTCGTAGTCTATTCAAGAGATAAAACTAGGGGAGAAGCCTTTGCCAGACAGATTTCACGAGACTACGAATTAGAGACTCTACCCGCCGATTCTCCAGAGCAAGTCGTGAAACGGTCTGATCTGATCGTAACAGCGACTACCTCTCACACTCCATTGTTCAAAGGAGAACTGGTCAAGAAAGCTACTCACGTGAACGCTGTAGGAGCTGCAGAACCTGGCGCGAGAGAGGTTGACACGTCACTAGTCAAGAGATCTATCTTAGTTGTTGACTCGCGAGCTCAGGCGATTTCCACCTACGGTGACATCATGATTCCAATGAGAGAAAATGCGATTGAGGAGACCCATATCCGAGCCGAGCTAGGAGAACTGCTCGCTAAGAAGCGCTCAATTTCGCGGGGCCCGAACGATATTACTCTGTTCAAGTCTGGAGGATTAGCGGTCCTCGACGCTGTAGCAGCTGACTACATCGTATCACATGTAGAAGGTAACGGTCTCTAGCAGTGCGGACAAGACTCATCTCTTTCTCACACTACCTTCTTTCTGTAGGAACGGAAGACCAACACATCATAGATGATCTTTGAGAAGCCCCCGGTCAGAATAGGCAGGGATGAAGCGCCAATCGTGAACATGATAGCGGTGAGCGGGCCTCCTAACGTGCCACTCAGGCTCCGGGACGTATTCGTGATGGCATTGGCAGGGACTCTCTCCTGGTCCGTGAACAGCTGGGCCATGAAGGCCTGTCTTGTCGGAACGTCCATCTGCGAGATGCTCTGTCTTAGAAACAGGAATGTCACAGCCCCCAAGAAGGAGCCTGCAAGCGGGACTAGGATGAGAAAAACATTCGACAACAAATGGGTCGATACCATAGTTCTAAGATTCCCTAGTTTCTCGGCTAGGACAGGAGCGGCCAAAGTCGAGAAGGCTGTGACTACGTTTACCGCGAGAAAGATTGCTCCAAGACTCGATAGCGATACTCTGTAGACTTGGCTAAACCAGTAGGATAGGACGAACTGGGACACGAGACTTCCTCCAAACGCGTCGATCGAGTAGAAGAACGACAACTTCGTGATGTCCCGTCTAGCTTCTGGACGGACATTACCGAGACCGATCTTTCTTGGTCCAGTCTCGTGAGCTTCGATGTTTCCTATCTTACGATAGACCGCTAGCAGCAGTATTCCCACCAACCCGTAGATTAGGTAGAGTAGTCGAGAGGCAAGGAGAGTATTCTGGAAATAGTCTGGAGCTGATGCAGCGAAGGCTCCGATTGATGATGCTCCATATCCGATGAAATTGTAAACGCCGAAGGTGCGGCTCTCCCTCTCTTTCGTAACTAGTATGGGTAATACTCCCGTCTCGATCGACTGGAAGGGTCCAGCCTCAGTCCCGGTAGTGCTAATGTTGCCAAGAAAGAGACCCACCAAGATCAGTGGTAGGACGATCGTGGATGAGAGCAGGACCCCGGAGACAACCACCAGTAGGCTGAAGATCATCAGGGATCCCTTGCGTCCCAGATAGTCCCCATACCAAGTTAGGATGATGTTGAAGAAAGCGTTCCCAGCGAGGATCGCGGTGAGCGCTAACCCCACGTACAGGGCTGAGTATCCCAGTCTAACCAGATAGATTGGAGTGAGGATGCTCAGCAGACTTGAAACGGAGACCCTAGATGCCTTCGAAATGAAAACGTAGGATAGTCCCTGCATCGTAGTGTCAATGAAATGCAAAGGTCTTGAGTTTTACGTAGGTTGGTGGAAGTGCAGACGCACAATACGTGGGTCTGATCAACCTAGGGTTAAATCTCGAACCGTAATCGAATGTTCTATGCGTTTCTCGACTAGAGCCATACACGCTGGCCAGGACCCTGATCCTGCGACTGGCAGCGTCACTGTTCCAGTCTATCTAACCAGCACATATCAGCAACCCGGACCGGGTAAAGAGGGAAAATACGTCTATAGCAGAACCGCCAATCCGACCCGAACCGCGCTCGAAGAGTGTCTAGCCAGCTTGGAAGAGGGACGACACGGTTTGGCGTTCAGCAGCGGCTTGGCTGCAACAACTACGATTCTCTTGTCATTGCAGAAGGGAGATCACGTCATCGCAGGGGACGACATCTATGGTGGAACCTACAGGCTATTCGACCAAGTGCTCCGTAAGTACGGGCTACAATTCACATACGTAAACCCGGAAAATCCTGAAAATGTCGAGAAGGCGATACGGAAAAACACGCGACTAATCTGGATAGAGACACCGACCAATCCATTGATGCGGATCGTAGACATTCGACAGATCAGTAAGATTAGCAAGAAAGCTCACGCCCTTCTCGTCGTAGACAACACTTTCATGAGCCCCTATCTTCAGAACCCTTTACAGCTTGGGGCCGACATTGTCGTGCATAGCACCACAAAATATCTCGGCGGTCACAGCGACCTCATCGGCGGCGCCACAATCACAAAAGATGAAGATGTGCATAGCAGCCTCAAATATCTACAGAATGCGGTCGGCGCAGTACCTGGACCTTTGGACTGCTACCTCGTCCTCCGAGGAATCAAGACCCTAGCCGTGCGTATGGATCGTCACAGCGATAATGCGAGAGTCGTCAGCGAACTTCTCGCCAAACAGCCCAAGGTAGAGAAGGTAAACTATCCCGGACTGCCTGACCATCCACAACGAGCCCTAGTCAAGCGTCAGATGCGCGGCAACGGAGGAATGCTTAGCTTCCAATTGAGGGGTAGCTTCAACCAGATCAAGAAATTCCTCAAAACTCTCCGAGTATTCACGGTAGCTGAGAGCTTGGGTGGGGTCGAGAGCCTCATCGAACATCCGGCAAGCATGACACACGCCAGTGTTCCCAAGGAGAGAAGACTCAAACTTGGAATCTCTGACAACCTAATCCGCGTCAGCGTTGGAATAGAAGACGTCGAAGACTTGGTCCAGGACCTCGAGAGGGGTTTCAAAATAATTTAGGTTTACTTCGCTAGCATTGAATGTAAATATGCAAGGTTTAAATTGACACTTCCGATATCGTATATCCGATATCGCTTAAAACCGGGACGTTTAGACGGGAGGTGAAACGAGACGAGTCAACATCAGTGGAATCATTCAGGTCGCTTCCTCTTCTGGGGAATTCTAGCGCTCATAGCCGTAGTCACGACAGTCGCAGCAGTTAGCTGGGTCTTCTTCCGGCCGGTAGGCTACTATCCGTACGGCTTCGGCTTCTTCCCATTCGGATTCTTCGGTTTCTTCTGGATATTCGCGGTCTTCTGGTTCATCAGGTGGGCCTTCTGGCCATGGCGAGGCTACGGTCCGCGCAGATACTGGCGCTACGGCGACCAAGCCTACTACATCCTGCGAGAACGATACGCTAGGGGAGAGATCACGAAGGAACAGTTCGACCAGATGACGCGAGATCTACAACAGCACAACCAAGGCTACCAGAACATGTAGGAGACGCGAAAGATTCGCGTCATCTTTCTCCTTTTTTCAAACGGTATTTTTTCGATTCGCAGCGGTTTCCACGAATGCTGGGAGGATTTTTTGGTTTAGAATGGTGACACACTGGTGAAGCTGAAGTCTCTCGCCAATATTCCGGGTTGTAGCATCGCAGTTCCAGTGAACGACGTATTCCTAACTGGCTCGGTGAATCCGTCAATATTGTTGAAGAGTTCCAGAAGGCTCTGGTTGAACCTCAGATTCTTCACTGGTCTCTTGATCTCACCATTCTCGACTAGGAAGGTTCCGTCTCGGGTCATGCCTGTTAGGGTCTTGGTTCGCGGCTCGACTTCTCGAATGTACCAGAGCCTCGTCAACAATAATCCCTTGTCCATCTCGCCAATAAGCTCCTCAGTCGTTTTTGTTCCTCCTTTTCCTTGAATGACCAGATTCGTTGGAGCCTCGCCTAGTGGGTTTGGCAGGGGAAGCTCATGCCCTGTCGGATTGACGCCGTTGTATCTGTGGGCTGAGATTCGGCTTGACGCTAGTCCCTTCAGCATTCCATTTTCGACAAGAGTTAGTTTGCTCTTGGGGTAGCCTTCCCCGTCAAACGCTGGGCCCATCTGCAGAGGATGGTACACGTCATCCTCCAGGGTCACATTGTCGCCGAGTAATTTCTCGCCCATGCGACCTGACAAGTAGCTTCGTCCTTCGCGATATTGTCTCACTCCGAAATCTGGAGAATAGCCTGTGCTGGCTGATACTATGAAGAAGAACAACATCTCGCTCCAGGCTTGAGGGTCAATTACCACGTCGAACTTTCCCGGCGTGATCTCTGACTGGGCCTTGTTCAGCCTGGCTCGTTCGAGTGCAGTCTCGGAAACTTGTCGAGGATCCAGCTCGGCGATGTCAGCGAAGGTGGAGTTTGCAAATCCTGTCTGGTTTCCATTTTCCGCGTCCATTGTCAGTGAGAAGTAGCCGCCTGTTCCCTTGTAATGGGCCTCTAGTCCTGCTGTATTGATCATGAAAACCTCGTCAACACTTGTTCCCAAGATTCCGGACGCAAGCAGCTTGTTTTTCCGTGCAAGATCAATTGCGTCTCCCACGTGGCCTGCTTTGGTCTCCGCCGACTCTTCTACAGTACGTTCATGATACCTATTGATGGTATGGTATTTCTGGTGTCCAAGCATTGGCAGATAGTCTGGGTCTTCGGGGGCGGTCTTCAGCTGGCTAACAGCTTTCTCAACGGCCTTATGGATGAAGCTCTCCTCAAGCCTTCCGGTAGTTGTTCTTGCCTGCTTCTTGCCGGACGCTAACCTGACGGAGAGCGTTCTGCCTTTAGTAAACTGTGACTGTCCAAGCTCGTTGTTTCCAAACCGGAAGAACTCGCCCGTCGTGGAAGTTAGAGTCGCTTCAATCTCTTGGGCTCCCTTCGCGAATTTCCTGACCGTGTCAAAGATCCGATGCCCTCGCTCTATGAGCGAGATCTGTTTCTGTGTGCTGCTCTGCGACATGTCTAGGAGGCTCCAAAGGTGCGGATGTTTCTGAACCTTGAAGGCGCCGCCCCGTGACCTGTGCCCATGACCTGCTGTGGCTGTCCTTTCCCACAGTTCGGCGTTCCCCAGAGAACCCAGCTCTTCTGGTTACCGACTGCGTCGCAGGCGTTCCAGAACTCTGGTGTTATTCCTGAATAGCCTGGGCCTCGGATCATTTCTCCTAAGCTCCCGTTCTTTATCCGATATCCTTTCTCGCAGTTGAACTGGAAGTTGTATCTCTTCTGGTCGATGCTCCAGCCATAGTTTGTATCCATCAATATCCCGTCCCGCGTATCTTCTATCAGCTCATCATAGTCCCAGTCGCCAGGTTCAAGGCTCACGTTTGTCATTCGAATAATCGGGAGCTTGTAGGTGTCCGCTCTCATGCAACCATTGCTTCGAGTCTCTCCGACATTGGACGCTGTCCCGCGGGACATTAGATAGCCAACAAATTTCCCGTTCTTCACAGCGTATTTTCTCTGAGCCTGGACGCCTTCATCATCGTAGGCAAAAGTCCCAAGCCCGTGTCCATGTGCAACCGTAGCATCCATTACGATGTTCACATGTTCGCTGCCGTACTGCAATTTTCCAAGCTGATCAGGTGTCAAGAAGCTTCGGCCTGCGAAGTTAGCCTCATACCCCAATACCCTATCGAGCTCGATGGGATGACCGCAAGACTCGTGAACTTGGAGTCCGACTTGATCTGCACTAATGATTATGTCCGACTTTCCTTCCGGGCATCCTTCGACCTGCGTCAGCGCTAGGGCCTCTTTCGTCAGGGTTGGAGCTTGGCCTGGAAGATCTAGCTCGTCGACGAGTTCGTATCCGCCTAGCACATACTGCTGTACGGATCTTCTCTGAATGCCTGATGGCCCCTTTGAGGCGACTATCAATGAGGCGCCGGTCTGTGTCAGGTCTTGAAAGATTCTGGAGCCTTCCGAGTTTGCGAAGTATTTCTCGATCCTCGTCGACAGAATCTGGCCCCGTCTCGCCACGATGCCCTCCTCCTTCATCCTCCCAGTGGCATCCTGGAGAAGGCTGTACTTCTCATCTGTAGAAACTGCGAGCGGGTCTTTCTTCTTCGGCGAGACCCAATCGTCTACATGAACTGGTTCCTTGACGAAGGATATCTTGGATCCGATCTTTGCCGCACCACGAGCAAGTGAGAGCGCTTTCCGAGTCGTCTCTCGAATATTTTCGGGATTGACCTCGTCAGTGTCTGCAAAGCCCCAGCCAGAATCCTTGTAGAGGACCCTTATTCCAGCACCAAGGTCGTTGAGTTCTTCAGTTGCAGGATTCTCATTGATTACACTTACAACTTCGGTAACGGTGTTGACAAGTCTGAAATCGGCGTAGGTAGCGTTCTCTCGCGCCGCGGTTTCAAGGCATACTCTTGAAAGCTCTTCTCCCAGACCCTTTGTAGAATTCACGTCTTCGGTTTCGGCCCGGTTGGCTTTAGAGCTTTCCGGTTAAGGGGTCAACGCCGAGATTTCTCTTTCTATCCAAACGAGTGACGATTAGAATGCAACTCGTAGCGACCACGACTCCCGCAACGAGGTCAGTAATGTAGTGTTGGCCGAGATAGGTGGTTGAGAAGAGGACTCCGATTGTTATCGGGATGCTAACAAGGCCATACATCTTCTTCAGGTTCACGGTGAAGTAGCTGAAGAGTACGACGTAAGCGGCGTGAAGGCTCGGAAACGCGGCTAGCTTGTCGGACTCGATCAGACTTCCAATCTTGGATAGCTCCAAGAAGAGGCTGGACGAGCCAATCTGAGCACTCGTCGTCGCAAGGAGGTTCGAGACGACGCCATTGTACCAGGGCGGAGCCGAAGGAGCCAGGGCATAGAATACGAGCGAGACGTAGGAGCAAGCTACTAGGGAGTAGACGTGTCGCTTGTGCAGGACTTTGTTAGAGTACCCGAGAAGAATCGCTGCACCAATGACAAGGGGAAAATGGAGACCGTAAAAGAGGCTCATGACATCAGTAAGGTCCGGCGACAAGAAAGCAGATTGAACCGCCTCAATGATCCCATAAGACGCCCCCAAGACTGCTTGATGAATCACAGGTGCAAGAGTCAGTGAACGGCTACCCCTCGTAGAGCCTCGTACGACATGAGCAGGACAATAAATGGGGTCAACTCCTTGACGATCTGTGTCGTTTTTCCGAGCGGCAATGTTACTGGTAGGAGAGCTAGGAAGACCAGCCCAAGTGAGAATGAGAATAGCACTCCATAGTACGCGTACCACAGAATGAGAACGGCTCCGTAGCCCGCGGGCATCACGAGAAAAGCGTTCTCTCGAAGCTTCAGTAGGAGGGGTCCGGCATTGTTGAACAGGGAGGTCCCCGTGACTCGAAGAATTTCGAGAAAATAAGCAGAGTCCTAGGAGAATCGATATCGTCAATCCAAGACCCCTCAAAAGCTGAGGTGAGTCATATGGGTAGAAAATGTCCAAGCTGCAGATCAGACAAGACGATTCCGTGGCTAGGAGGAATTGCAGCGGGTAGAAGTCGGACTCTGTACCACCGTGAACATTGCGGATATTTTGGTCCAATCCTCTCCCAGACGACCAGTGCTCGAAGAGTCGAGCAGGGGTTCTAGTACCTTGGGAGTAAGAGTTCGTCAGTATCGGGTTTTCTTGATTCCCAGACGATACGCACCATAGTTCGTAGCCAGGTGTATTGGAGGCGTCACAACGACAACGATTAGGGTTGAAGCGAGCCCTATTTGGAAGAAGGGATATCCGAGCAGAACGCTGCCCAAGATGAAGTCGAGCTGATCCAGGAGCGGGAACGATTTCCCAGGTTCTACCTTGAGTCTACGTTTCACGAAAGCACCCAAGAGGTCTCCGAGCACTGCCCCGAGCGCAATCATGAATCCTGCAAATGCGAGCCGGGAGTCGACTAAGGATTCTGCGAGTCCAACAAGTGTTCCTGCAACGATGCCTGCGATTACTCCTCGAACTGTCTTGTGAGATCCAAAGATCGGCTGACCATCTGCCAGTGTTCTGCCACTATCAAGAGCAGCACCTCCTCCTAGGACTAGAGGCCCAGCGTTGGCGAAGTAAGCGGGACCGATGAAGAGCAAAGCGGAAGTAATTAGTCCCGTCATGTTCCCGAACAACTGTTAGCCAACTGCTTACGGTTAATAATTCAGGCCCTAGACGTCTTCGATACCATCCTCGCCGATCTTGAACAGGCTATGGGAGCCGGAGACTTCGATCCCATTTTTCTTCTCCAAGATGTAGTCTCTCACATCCCTCTTCGGAGTCTGTCTTAGTCTGAGAATTAAGTCAGACCAGTGTTTCAATGTGCGAGTCGCCACCGGTTCAACAAGCCATTCTCCACCAGATAGCGTACTGTGTACCTGTCCGGTCAGCAAGACCCACAGGGCGAATCGCGCCGCGAGGCTATTGAGGTGGGCGAGCTGGCGATTCAGTTCTCGATTGCGAGCAAAGACCTTCTCGGACCCTCCGTTGTCGGCCCGGTAGAGGCCAGTGATCGAGTCCACCACCACCAACGCTGGGGTCTTTGTAAGCACATTCTCAAGATTCTCTACAATCTCAACTTGGTCTTTGAAGTCCTCCGGCCGAAAGAGCACAATTTTCTCAGCCTGCTGTGGTCCCCCAATCAGGCGTTCAAGCCTGTGAGCCGAGAACGACTGGTCAGCATCTACATAGAAGACTCTGAAATCCTTCCGGGCCATTTCCAGAGCACACTGCATGGAAAGTATGGTCTTGCCTGTGGATGCTTCGCCATACAGGAGGCTTATCTGCCGAAGCGGAAAGCCGCCTCCCAGCAACATATCAAGCCCCCGAACCCCTGTGCTGAGAAATTCCAATCTTGAATTCGCATTATTTCCTGGGGAGGTAAGAAGCTTAGCCAGCTCGGATGTAGATGTCTAAACCGGTCATACTCGACCTGGAGCAGGGTCACACACTCCTTCTGAAAGGACCGGCTTCGTTTAGGGCAAAGAAGGGAGACATGCAGTGTTTCGCCGCTCCGATTCAATCTGATGATTGGACAATAATCGAGGAACCGCGACAAGAACCCATCTACGCTACAGACAATGCCGTTCTCGAAATCAGACGCGGTCCCGGAAGTTCTTGGACAATAGTTCCAGAGTCAACGGTGCCGCCGGCCTGGAGCGAGGCGGCCGACATCGTCAAACGTCAGCGAGGGGTCTGCGTCATCATTGGAGAGGTAGATTCAGGCAAGTCCAGCCTTTGCACATTCCTCGCGAATAAATGCCTAGAAAATGCGGAGAGAGTCGGAGTGGTTGACGCGGATGTCGGTCAAGCCGATATCGGGCCCCCAACGACAATAAGCTCCTCGGTTGTGAAGGCACCGATCATTGGCCTGCACAAAGTAGCCGCCGAGCTTTCGTTCTTCATCGGCGACACGAGCCCCTCCTCTGTTCCGGACAAAGTTGTCAACTTGGCGACTCGTTTGAAAAAGAGCATCGCTAGCTCGACGGACATTGTGCTTGTGAACACCGACGGCTGGCTCGCGGAGTTCAATGCTGTACGCCACAAGGGGCTCCTGCTTGATGAAATTCAGCCCGACTTGGTGCTAGCGCTCGGCCGATCAGACGAAATTATCGATCCTCTTCTTGAGAGAGTCAAAGTCGCGTCCCTAAGGTTGCCAAGCTCTTCGTTTGCAAGGGCACGATCTAAGGAGGAGAGGAAGAAGTCTCGGGAAACTGGATACCGACGATTCCTTCAAGGCTCCCACAAATTCGGAATCGGTCAAGAGGCGAGAGTGAGACTCTTTGACCAATTAGAACAGACGGTTTTCTCAGAGAATCGACGCTTCAGAGGATTTGTTGCCGGCCTGTTGAATCAGAACGAGGAACTTCTCAATATCGGGAGGATCAACCGCGTTGACGGTGGTCGTGTTCTCGTCGAGACAAGAACGAATGAAATGCCTGCGATTCTCGAAATAGGAAATATTGCCCTGTCGTCAAAGTACGAAGAAGTAGGCTACGGAATTCTACATTGAGTAGGATTCAGGGATCGAGTACACATAGATCGTATGCTCGTTGTAGTTCTCTTTCTTAGACGGTTTCCAGCCGTTGATCATGAAGTCATGACTCACGATTCGCGA
>Ga0137418_10005321_pt1 | contig 11801 bp, 10 predicted proteins | sample CZODoug3_1_2_16f_FD_122242 | JGI IMG/M metagenome (GOLD analysis project Ga0137418, IMG submission 122242) | Vadose zone soil fungal communities from Angelo Coast Range Reserve, California, USA - CZODoug3_1_2_16fungal (Hybrid Assembly) | ecosystem: Environmental > Terrestrial > Soil > Vadose... | reverse complement strand
GCGTCGGCGCAGCGCTGGTGTCAAATCCGAAAACAGAATGAAGACGGGCGCACTCCGAGTCCGATCCGAGTCGCGGTCGAATCTCCAACCCAGGGCATCCCAACGACGTGGCAGGACATTTGCACACGCCTTCGCACGCACAGGCGCGCTTCGATTGTCCCGAGGGTTTCTATTCGCTCCTGAGGCGGTTTTACATACCGCGGCCGCTCGCGACGGACGACCTCGCGCTCAGCGGAGGACCGATGGTGGCCAGCCCGTTTTTCCGCATCATGATGGCGGCAAGCGCGGCCGTGATGGCGGCGACCCTCGTCGCATGCAAAGGCGGCAGTAGCGACTCCTCGACGACGTCGCCTACCAGCCCAACGATCACTTCAGTCGCAGTGACGGGTTCTGCGCCACCCGTTGGCCTGACCGCGCAGTTCACCGCGACGGCGACGCTTTCGAATGGCGGAACTCAGAACGTCACGAGTCAGGCGACATGGCAGTCGTCGAATGCGGCGGTCGCCACGGTGAACAACGCCGGTGTCGTGACCGCCGTCGCAACCGGCGAAGTCGACATCACCGCAACCTTTCAATCGGTTGCGGGACGGACGCGAATAGCCATCACCCCTTTGACCTACGCGGTCAGCGGCGTCGTGACCGACGCAACATCGGGCGGCGTTCTACCCAACATCAACATGGGGTTCACGTCGGGCCCAAATGTCGGAGCATCGACGAGAACGGACGGCGCGGGCGCGTACGCCTTTGCTGCAGTGGCGTCCGGTGCGGCGACACTCTCGGCGTCCGCGGCCGGATATCAGACTCTCGAGAAGGCCATTACCGTTGTCGGGAACACGCGAGTGGACTTCGTACTGGTGCGCGCACCGGCCTGCGCGTACACGCTGTCGCCGGCGTCGCAGAACGTACCGGCCGCAGGCGGCAACTTCAGCTTCACGGCGACGAACAGCACCGCGGACGTGTGTCCGTGGGCCGCGTCGACCTCGACCCCCTGGATTACGCTCGGCGCGACGTCTGGCACGAGTCCGGGCACGATCACGTTCACGGTCGCTTCCAATTCCACGATTGCGGTTCGCACCGGGACGATTCGCGTCTCCTTTCCGGGAGGGTCTGCCGACGCGACCATCACTCAAGCCGCGGCGACCTGCAACTTCGTCCTCAATCCACAGTCGGGGAATCTGACGGCCGCCGGCGGAACGGGTTCCTTCACCGTGACGCCGTCCGACGCCGCTTGCGCGTGGGGGGCTACGAGCGACTCGTCCTGGCTCTCAATCGTCAGCGGCCAGAACGGCATTGGACCGGGGACGGTCACCTATTCAGGCCAACCGTACTCAGGTCCGGTTGGCCCGCGTGTCGGAACGATCCTCATCACGGGAACCGTCAGCGGGCTCAGAGGGTTCCCGGTTCAACAGCAGCCTCCGCCATAGACGTCGATAATCATCGCGTTCGCGACGCGAGCCACTCGACTCGACCGATTGAGCACGCCCCGCTCCTCGAGTGACGCGTGTCGTCCTCAACCGGCTGCATGTTAACCTGACGCCGGTGATCCGCTGGGGCGCGCGCCATGTTGTCGCGATCGTTGGCGTGTGTGCGCTCGCCGGATACTGCTGGTTGTTCACGCGCCCGTCGGCGGACGAGCCGATCCGGTCGGACGGCTACAACTACTACCTGTACGCGCCGTCATGGCTCATCTACCACGACCCGACGCTCGAGGCGCTCGCGCAGGATTGGAACGGCGGCGCTTATCCCGCGTTCTCCGGCATGGTGCGATGGCCTGGCACGAACCGCTGGATGAATCGTCTCCCGATCGGCGTGGCAGTGCTCATGCTGCCGTTCGTGATCGTTGCCGATCTGCTGACACGTTGGTCCAATCTGCCTCGTGACGGCTTCTCGCTCTACTATCAGCACGCCGCCGCCCTGGCGGGGCTCGCCTACTTCCTCGCCGGACTGGCCGTGCTTCGGCGCACGCTCTCTCGTTATTTCAGCCCGGCGGTGACGCTCTGGACGCTCGTCGCGATCACGTGGGGCACCAACCTGTTTCATTACGCGGTGTATGACGGAACCTTCAGCCACGCGTTTTCATTCGCGTTGGTGTGCGCGCTCGTGGAGCTCACCGATCTGTGGTGGGCGCATCCGAGGCGCTGGCACACCGCGGCGCTGGGCCTCGTTGCGGGGCTGATCGTCCTCACCCGGCACACGAACGGTCTCCTGCTCCTGCTGATCCCCGGGTGGCGTGTGAGCGCGTGGTCTCACGTTCGCCGCAGGATGAGAGAGCTCTGGGAGCGGCGCCGCGCCGTGCTGGCGATGGCGGCAATTGCGGCGGCCGTTGTGGCGCCGCAGATCGCTCTCTATAAATGGGTGACCGATCGCTGGATGGTGAACTCTTACGCCGCCCAAGGCTTGGGATTCACGTTCCTGACGCCGCATCTGTTCGGGGCGCTCTTCAGCACGCAGCGCGGACTCTTCTTCTGGTCGCCCGTTCTCCTGTTTGCCGTCGCAGGCATGGTCGTCGCCCGCGGCTGGGCCCGGCAGGTGCTGGCGCCGTCAGCCCTCGTCTTCACCCTCAACGTATGGGTGATTGCGAGCTGGACGGAGTGGCAGTATGGCGCCGGTTACGGTCACCGGGCCTTCATCGACAGCCTCGGCCTGCTGGCGGTGTTTCTGGCGGCGTTTTTTGCGTGGACCGCCGAACATCCGCGGCTGGTGCCTTACATCGCCGGCGTGGCCACGCTCGCGACGCTGCTCTCTGTCGTGCAGATGATCCAGTACTGGCTCCGCGTGTGGCCGGTGAGAGACACGACGTGGGAGCAGTACCGATCGCTGTTTCTGACATTCCGATGACGCGGAAGCGAGTCGTCGCCTGCATTGCGTGCGCGCTGCTCGCGTGGGCCATCGCTTACCTGCGCGACCCGCCGTGGGCAGGGTCGCTGACTTCAGGCATGGGCCGCTGGGAGGAGGATCCGCCGGGCACCCGCTTCCGGTGGACGACCGGCCGCGCGAGCTTCTTCGTGCCGAGGGACGCCACGGCAATGACGCTGCCGCTGCGCGCGGTGTTCCCAGGGCCGGATGGCCGTCCCGTGACGGTGAGCGTCTCGGTCGACGATCGATGGCTGGCCGACATCGAGCTGCAGCGGCCGGACGAATGGGTCCGCGCGTCGCTCCCGCTACCCCGTAGAGCGACGAGCCGGCATTTCCGGCGCGTCGATCTGCACGTCAGCCGAACAGCCGTGGGACCCTTCATTCTGGGCGTGATGACCGGGGAGATCGGGCTGGACCACTCGCCCTGAGGGCACCGAGAGAGCCTCTCCTGCGCGCGCATCGCCGCGAGCAAGATCGGGCTCACGCGACGGTTTCGAAACTTTGAAATCGGAGGCTCTTCGCGATAGCGTGATGCCATCGAAGCGCACATCCGCCCAAGGGAGGCAGCATGGCCAGAAAATTCCCGATTCTCTGTCTGTTGTCAATTCCGCTCGCACTGACAGAGGTCGCCGGAACGACCCTGGGCGCGCAGCAACCGCCGGAGCTCATCATTCGCAACGGCCTTGTCGTCACCGCCGCTGGACGCTCGGAAGCCGACGTGCGCATCCGGAGCGGAACGATCGCTGAAATCGGACGGAACCTGACTGGCTCGAGCGGCGCCCGAGTGATCGATGCCAGCGGCATGCTGGTGCTGCCGGGGGGCGTCGATCCACACGTTCACCTCACGCCGACACGGACGGCGACCACCTTGAAGGGCGCCGACGACTACACGTCGGCATCCCGGGCCGCGCTCGCCGGAGGCACGACGACGATCGGCAACTTCATCAACCAGGTACCCGGCAGCGATCTGCGGACCACGCTGGCGGAAGCGACCGAGATCGTCAGGCAGCAGGCGATCGCCGATGTGATCCTTCACGTCACGGCGACCGATCCGGACAGGTTCAGCCCGTCGGATGTCGCGATGCTGGCCGACCGCGGCTTCACGTTGAAGATCTTCCTCGTGCGTCCCGCGTTCGACCAGAACGCGGCGGGCTTCGTGAAGCTGATCCGCGCGGCGGGGGCAGCCGGTCTGCTCACCATGTTGCATTGCGAGGACGCCAGCATCGTGAGCACCGCGCAGGAGCGGATGATGGCCGAAGGGCGCGGCGCGCTCAAGGGTCAGAACTTTGCCGAGAGCCGGCCCGTCGTGGCGGAAGAGATCGCGACCGCGCGCGCAGTGGGCATCAGCGAAGCGACGGGCGCTCCGATCTTCATCGTCCACATCTCGTCCGAGCGCGCGATGCGCGCCGCCGAAGGTGGTCAGGCGCGCGGCCTGCCGATCTTCACCGAAGTCCGGTTTCTCTACCTGCACCTGACGAGAGAACGGTTCGACGAGCCGGACGGCGCGATTTACACGGGCGACCCGCCGCTGCGCGAGAAGAGTGATGCGAACTACCTCTGGAGCGCGCTCGCGAAAGGAACCGTCAACGTCGTTGACACGGATCATGTCGGGTACACGCGCGAGGACAAGCTCGATCCGTCGCTCGACATCATCAACCATCGGCCTGCGGGGAACTACCTCCAGGTCCAACTGCCGCTGCTGTACTCCGAGGGCGTGCGCAAGGGACGCATCACGCTCGAGCGGATGATCGCGCTGACGTCGACCAACCCGGCCAGGCTCTTTGGCCTCTACCCGCGCAAGGGCACGATCGCGGTCGGGTCCGACGCCGACGTCGTCATCTGGGATCCCAACCTGAAGCGAACCATTCGCGACGAGGATCAACTGGCGAACGCCAGGTTCTCGATTTTCTCCGGCTGGGAAGTCACCGGCTGGCCTGTCGTCACGATCCGCCGGGGTGAAGTCGTCTACCAGGGCGGCAAGGTGCTGGCAACGGCGGGCAGCGGTCAGCTGGCGCCCCGGCAACACTGGCAGCGGCCCATGTAGCCATCTCGCGCTTCACCTCACCTCCCGCCCGGTGTGGACGTTGCAGCCGCAAACGCCTTGGCCTCGTCGAGCCCGGGTCGGTCCGGACCGCCGCCCGGGAGATTCAGCAGCTGCCGGTACCGCAACTGTGCCGTCGCTTGATCGTTGACCTTGACGGCGGCTTGGGCCGCGCCGAGGAGGAGCCTGGGACGATTGGGCATGCGGTCGAGTCCGGTGGCAAACTGTTTGGCCGCGTCCGCTGGCCGGCCGAGTTCCAGCAGCACTTCGCCGAGAAGCTCGTGCGCCGGTTTGATCGGCGGATCGTCATCCTGCTCGCCCGGCGGACCCGAGGGTGGATCCATCGATTCCTCGGTCGTCGCGGCCTGCTCGAGCTTCTTCACTGCGGCGTTTCGATCGCCGCCAGCCAGGAGAGCCATGCCGTCCGCTTCGAGGGCCATGATCTCGACCTGCTTGGTTGCGGCGGCTTTGCGCGCCTTCATCGAGGCTTCGAGGTCGCGTAACCCGCCGGCGGCGAGCTGCGCTGCCGCGGCGTTTCCGAGACGCCCCGCACTCAGCGCGGTGGCCAGGAGCGTGGAACCGGCGACGCTGGGTCTGAGCCTATCGGGCGCGGCCTTGATCTCCGCGAGGATGGGCGCCACGTCGACCACTCGCCAACGCGCGGTGTCGATCGTGTGCCGAGCCACCATCGTGTCGTACTGGCCGCTTCGGTTCGAACCGGCGTCGAGGTTCTTCGCGTGGCGTCCCGCGAGCGCCAGCGCTTCGTCGGCCTTTGCGAAATTACCCTGCATCAAGTACGCGTAGTGCAGCCAGAACATCGCGTGAAAGGCCTCCCCCTCAATCGCGCGGAGCTGCTTCTGCTCGGATCGCCTGGCGGAGGCGGCGTACGATCGCTCGTTCGCTCCCGACAATTTGTCCCATTGACCGAGCTGGACGTAGATGTGCGACGGCATGTGCAGCGCGTGCGGAGCGTCGGGCGCGAGGTACGCATAGACGTCGGCGGCCTCGAGACCGATGATGGCGCGGGTCGGCTCGTCGAAGGCGTGAACGATGTAGTGAACGGCGCCGGGATGGTTGCCGTTCCGGCGAAAGACACGAAGCGCGATCGCGCCTGCCTGCATGTCGACCCGAACGCTCTCCAGTCCACGCCGTGCGGTGCGCATCAGCGCGAGCGCATGAAGCGTCGCAGCCTCATCATCGTCAGGAAACCGTTCCGACAGCATGCCCATCGCGCTTGCGTATCGCTGCGCCCGCTCCTGGCCGTCGCCCTCGCCGTACAGCAGTTCGACCGCATTCAGGTATCCCCGCTCACGCTCGGTCGGCGCCTTGGCGAGACGCTCCGCGCGAGTGGCGGCGAGCTTGACGAGGGCCTTGCGAGCCGACGACATGTCCTGCTGCATTGGATAATGATGCCCGCCGGTGAAGCTCAGTGCCTCCCCCCAATAGGCGAGCGCGAAGCCCGGGTCCGCCTGCTGGGCCTTGCGAAACCTGTCCGCGGCGTCTTCCCATTCGAAGCTGTGAAGGAACTTCACGCCTTCGATGAAAAGGGGTTGGGCTGCCGGCGAACCCGAGTTCGGAAAGCTGATCGTGCCGAGCGTGGCGTGTTGGCCCGAGGCCGGCGACGCCACCAGCCAGCAGACGAAACTCAGCAGCAATGATGCGCCGGCCGAGCGGCGTCGCGTCAACATTGGCGCTCCGCGGACCCTCAACCGTGACGTGACGCTGACGCTGGCCATTCAAACCTCCAGTTGGTGCAACGAAACTCAGAAAGCGCTGTCTTCAAGAACGGATCACGGATCATTGTCAGGCCGGCAAGCGCGGCATCGAAGACGATATCACGGTCACCGTCAGCACGAATGACCTGGCGGTGGCTGCTGTTCTCACGGCACTGCGATCACTTCTCCCGGCAGCGCGGGCGCGTGGATCGGCCGGCGGCGCGCGTGCGATGCCTGCTCGAAGCTGTACCCGAGCGACAGCAGCCTCGTCTCGGTGAACGCGCGGCCGAAGAACGACAGCCCGACCGGCAGGTTGTCGCCGGTGAACCCCGCCGGGACGATGAGATCCGGAAAGCCGGTGAGGTTGGCGATGTCGGTCGCCGCGAGTCCGGCGCTCGCGAGCGCCGCCGTCGCGCTGGTTCCGCCGGGCGCCGGCGGGGCGGCGATGAGGGCCGGCCTGCGCGACGCGGTGGGATAGACGATCGCGTCGAGTTGCTGCGCCTCGAACATCCCCTCGACGATCGCGCGCACCATCGGGAGGCCGTAGTCGTGCACCGCCGTGTAGCGGTAGTCGGTCAAGGTGCCGCTCTCGAGCTCGCGCTTGAACAAGCTCCAGCGGCTCGGATTCGGATGCGCGCCGTCGGCGCGCGTCGCGTTGAACTGGTTGGCGCGATCGATCATCTCCGCGAGGGTCTTTGGATACTTCGGTCCGGTGTGCGCGAGGTACTCGGCGATCTGCGCGGTGAATTCCGGATACCGCACGGCGGTGTAGAACTCGCCTTTCGAGTCGAGCAGCCACTTCGGATAACGCACGTCGACGAGCGTCGCGCCCGCCTTGCGCATCGCCGCGAGCGCCGCGTCGACCACCCAGTCGACGTCGGCGTCGGCGCCGAGAAAGTCGCGGGCGACGCCGATGCGCGCGCCTTTCAGCGCGTCCGCGCGCAGCTCCTTCGTGTAGTCGGTCTGAAGCCTTCCTTCGCTCTTCCTGGTGGCGGCGTCGGCGGCGTCGACGCCGGTCATGATCCCGAGCGCCACCGCCACGTCGGAGACGCTGCGCGCCATCGGGCCTCCTGTGTCGAAGCTGAGCGCCAGCGGGATGATGCCGGACCGACTCAAGAGCCCGTGCGTCGGTTTGAGCCCGACGATGCCGTTCGACGTGGACGGCCCGCGGATCGATCCGCCGGTGTCGGTCCCCATTCCGAGCGGCGCATACGCGGCCGCGATCGCGACGCCGGTGCCGCCCGACGATCCTGATGGGCTCCGGGTCAGATCGTGCGGGTTCAGCGACTGTCCGCCGAGCGAACTGTACGCGCCGGCCGACGCGAACTCGGACATGTTCACCTTCGCGAGGATGATCGCGCCGGCATCGCGCAGCTTCCTGACGACGAACGCATCCTTCAACGGGATCGATCCTTCGAGCAGCACCGACCCGCCGGTCGTCGGCAGGTCGAACGTGTCGTAATTGTCCTTGAGGACCACGGGGATGCCGTGGAGCGGCGAGCGCCGGCCCTTCGCTTTGCGCTCCACGTCGAGCGCGCGCGCGACTTCGAGCGCTTTCGGATTGAGCGTGATCACCGCGTGAAGCGCGGGCCCCTTGCGGTCGAAGGCGGCGATGCGCGCGAGGCACATCTGCACCAGCGTCTCGGCGGTCAGCGTGCCGGCATCGAATGCGGCGTTGAGATCGGCGATGGTCGCCGAGTCGAGCTCGATGGTCTTCGCGAACGCGGGGGCCAGCGTGAGGGCGATCGTCGCGGCGAGTGCCGCGCACACACGGCGCATCGGAATCATCGGCGGCTCCTGAGGAAGGCTGTCACGCCGCGATCCTGCCACGAAAGCTCTGGCACGAAGCGGCGAAAACGTGAAGAAAAGCGAGCCGGCCTTCTTCAGTTGCGCGAGGCGCCGGCACTCCGCCGAATACCAAAAATCTTGCGAACCCGAAGGGCCTCGTTGTACAAGAGTGCACATACTGACGGACTCAGTGGAAAGTCAGGCTCGAACATGAACACGCAGTTCTTGATGATTGGCGCTTTGCTGGTGGGCGCGGCGGCTCAGCCTCTGTCCGGGCACCACTCCTTCGCGGCCGAATTCGATGCGAGCAAGCCGGTGACGCTGAAGGGCACCGTGACGAAGCTCGAGTGGGCGAATCCCCACATCTGGGTCTACCTGGATGTGAAGGACGAGCAGGGCAGCCTGCAGCACTGGCAGTGCGAAGGCGGTCCGCCCAATACGCTGACGCGGAACGGCTGGACCACGAACTCCTTGAAGCCGAGCGACCAGGTCACGATCGACGGCGTGCTGGCGAAAGATGGCTCGAAGACCTGCAACGCGCGCACGGTCAAGCTTCCGGATGGCCGGAGCGTCTTTGCCGGTTCCTCGGGCGGTGACAATCCGCCGCCGCCAAAGCCATAGGAGAATCCGCGCTGTGAAAAAATATTTCGCTGTGAGTCTGGTGGCGGCTCTGGCGATGGGGGTTGTCGTCCCCCTGCTCGCCGCCGGCCAGCAGGAATTTCGGCCGCCCGCAGGACCGACGCCCCGGACTCCCTCCGGCAAAGTGGACTTCAGCGGCGTCTGGCAAAAACCATACGTGCCGGACATGACCAAGAGCGGCAAAGATCAGCAAGGCCTCGCCGAGCTTCCTTTCACTCCCTGGGGAGAAGCGGAGTGGAAGAAGTACGACGCGGCAGAAGGCGACTACACCGGCGCCTGCCTTCCATTCGGCATGACCCGTTCGGTCAACACGCCGGAGCCGATGCAGATCATGCAGAGCGACCGTTACTTTGCTTTCCTCTTCGAACAGAACTCGTGGTTCGCCGTCGTGCCCATCGACGGCCGTCCGCATCGCACAGGCATCCCCACATGGTTCGGCGACTCGGTGGGTCATTGGGAGGGCGATACGCTAGTGCTCGACACGTCCAACTTCAACGGCAAGACCCGCCTGGACACGATTGGCCATCCGCACAGCACTGAGCTGCATCTCATCCAGCGCTTCTCGCGGCCCGATCTCGGTCACATCTCCTACGAAATAACCGTCGACGACCCCAAGACGTTCACAAGACCGTGGAAGAACACGCGGACCTTCACCCTGCGGCCCGACTGGGAGATGATGGAGTACTCCTGCGAGGAAAATAACAAGAGTCTCTGGGAGGGCCGGATCAAGGTCCCGAAATACCCGAAATAACAAACTGACGTAAGGCAGGTAGGGCGGGTAGGGCAGGTCGGCCGGGTGGGTTGACCCTGGGTTTACCCACCAGCCCCGCCCGCCCCACCTGCCTCACACGACCACTGCCTCACTTGTCGGCCGTCGGCTGATTCTTCAGGAGCAACGGGTAGACGTAGCCGGCCGGCAATACCCGGTCGGGGTCGGGCCGGACACTGAGATACGTCACGTGATCGGTGATCTGGCTCCACCCATGGCCCACGCCGGTCGGGATGATGATGATGTCGCCCGTCTGCACCCTGCGCGAATACGCGTTGGCGCCGGCCGTGCCGTTGCCGCTGGGGCCATTCATCACGTTGACGCCGGCGCTCGCCTTCTTGTTCATGATCGTGCCCCCCGTGGTGAGGAGGCCCGATCCTGAGGTGATGATGTAGGTCTCGGCGGTGTAGTCGTGGTAGATCATCGAAATCGGATCGCCAGGTTTATCGTTGGTCGGGCCGCGATGGATGATGCCGACGCCGAGGTTGTACTTGCCCATGTCAACCACCCGAAGCTGCCGGTCGGGCGGGGACGCCGGCGCCGTTTTCAGCACGAGATCAATGTCGGACTTGGGGATGTCGAACGCAATGTTCGGCGGCGCGCCTGCCTGCGACACCGTGACGGCCTGCCACACGGGGAACGTGAGCACAACGAAGAGGACACCCAGGATGATTCTCTTCATGACCTTTCCTCCTTCAGCCGGGATTTCCTGTTGGCCGGATCCACACCAACGGTTGACCGCGGAGCACGCGGAGATCGCAGAGAAATATTCTCTCCGCGTGCTCTGCGATCTCTCTGCGGTTTATGACTTCGTTTTCGCTACACGCTATCCCACAGCCGCGAGCACTCCGCGCATGTACGCCATCGACTCGATCATTCCGGGCAGCGGGTCCTTGGCCTTGATCTCGTACTCGAGACCCACCTGCCCCTGATACCCGATGTCGATCAGTGTTTTGAACAGAGCCGGGAAGTCGATCACGCCGCGGCCCACCTCGACCTGGCTTTCCTTGTCACTCTTCATCGCCAGATCCTTCACGTGCATGTCGTACAGGCGGTCGCGGCACTCACGGCATGCCTGGACGGGATCGGTCCCGGTGCGCAGCGTGTGACCGATGTCGATGCAGAGGCCGAGGCGCTTGTCGCGCGACTTCACTGCCGCATAGGCATCCTGGGGGCGCGGCCAGCGCTTGTCCTCGGGACCGTGATTGTGAATAGCGACTCTGATCTCGTAGGTCTTCGCCATCTGCTCGATGGTGTCCAGCGCCGCCGGTTCGGGGTCCACGAAGATCAGCGGGAAGCCTGCGTTCTTCGCGTACTCGAACTCCTTCCTGATCTTCGCCGGATCGTTTGGAATGGTGATCGTGCCGCCACCCATGATCGTGATGCCGGCGGCCTGGATCTTCGCGCGCAGCGCGCGTGTGACGTCTGGCGGATCGGTCCGCGGGATGTGGACGTCCTTGAACGTCATGTACTTCACGCCGAGGGTCCTGGCCATGTCGAGCGCCTGGTCGAGCGGGAATTCGCGCATCGAGTACGAGGCGACGCCAATCTTCAGCGGACCGATACGGAAAGTGTCGGTCGTCTCCGGCTCTAGCAGGACCGTGGCTCGTTCCGCCCGAGCGTCCGATTCGGCGCCAGGCACACGGCTGAGCACTGGCCATGCGGCGGCGGCGGCAGCCGTGCCGAAGAAGCGGCGGCGAGAGCAGTCGGTCGTCATCGGAGGTCTCCTTCGTGAGGAATCCTACTACCTGGTGGCCTGTCTCGGCTGATCAAGAACTGCCTGTTAGGCGACAGCCCTCCTCCACGCCAGCGCGGCAGCCGCGTTGGGGACACCGGGGCTGGCTGCGTTCGTCCACCCTCACATACTCCCGGTGTTCTCGGTCGTGGCGCCTTGCTCATCCGGGCAACGCGCGCCGGAATCCAGTCCTTGTGCAACAAAAGACGGGCACCGGCCGCTCTTCAATCTGCCGCTCCGGAGGCGTGAGGTGCTAGG
>Ga0137418_10005319_pt1 | contig 11804 bp, 8 predicted proteins | sample CZODoug3_1_2_16f_FD_122242 | JGI IMG/M metagenome (GOLD analysis project Ga0137418, IMG submission 122242) | Vadose zone soil fungal communities from Angelo Coast Range Reserve, California, USA - CZODoug3_1_2_16fungal (Hybrid Assembly) | ecosystem: Environmental > Terrestrial > Soil > Vadose... | reverse complement strand
TCCTGCGGGTCCATGCCGTATTTAATGAAAGAGCCCTTCGTGCCATTCACGATCCAGGTCGGGCCCACCGGAGCTGCTAGCATCGACGCGCGCAACACGGCCCGAGCGTGCCGATAGAACAGTGTGACGTCGAACGCGTCGTCTACCACGCCGTCCGGACGTTCGATGCGAATGTCGGCGCCAATCGCATCCGGAACTCCGAACAACAGGAGCGCCTGATCGAACAGGTGCGGACCAATGTCGAACCAGACGCCGGATCCCGGCAGAGTCTCTTCGCGCCAGGCGTTGGGCTTCCGCTCCGGCCGGAACCGGTCGAAATGTGATTCGAAGAGCACGACTCGTCCGAGGGTACCCTCCGAGACGACCTGCTGGACCGTCGCGAAATCCCCGGTGTAACGACGATCCTGGTACACGGTCACGATGCGCTTCTGTTGTTTGGCGATCTGGACCAGGTCCAGGGCCTCCGCGAGCGTCGGCGTAAACGGCTTGTCGACCACGACGTGACGGCCCGCGAGCAAGCACTGCTTGGCGATCGGATGGTGTGACGTATTCGGGGTGGCGACGACGACGAGATCGATCTTGCGCGTCAGCATCTCGTCAACGCTGTGTACGAATTCGACGTCAGGGTAGCGCGGATCGGGCGGCCCGTGACGTTGGACGATAGTGGTTAGTCGCAGGCCTTCGACCGCGCGGATGACGGGCGCGTGAAAGACCTTGCCGGCGAAACCAAATCCCACGAGGCCCACGTTTGGCATGAGGGATTCTCGCACGACTCAGGAATAAAGGGGAGGTCGGCCATGGTTTCGCTAATGGTGCTCGCGTGTCTCATCCAGGCGCCCGAGACTTTCGATGTCACGACGGTCGGCAAGGATCCGCGCTGGCAGGTAGCCGGCCGCAACGCCTCGGTGGTCGACACCAATGGAAAGCACGCCCTCAAGCTGGAGCTCGTCCCGATCATGGGGCTCGTCTGGCTCAAAGGCTTTGACTTCGGGAACGGCGTCATCGAAGCTGACATCCTGGGACAGAGCCAGCCGCCGCAGAGCAGTTTCGTGGGCGTCGCGTTTCGCGTGGTCGATGCGCAAACCTACGACGCCGTTTACTTCCGACCCTTCAACTTCCGGGCGTCAGACTCGACGCGCCACAGCCACGCGGTCCAGTATGTCTCACAACCGGGCTTCCCGTGGCAAAAGCTCCGCTCAGAACATGCCGGCCAATATGAAGCAGCTGTCGTTCCCGAGCCTGATGGCGATCAATGGTTTCACGTGCGCGTCGTGATCGAGCGGCCGAAGGTGAGCGTGTTCGTGAACGACGCTCGCGCACCTGCGCTCGTCGTGAACGAGCTGACCGATCGAGCGCGCGGATCCATTGGCCTCTGGGTGGGCGACGGCTCGGGTGGTCACTTCGCCAACCTGCGCGTGACGCGGAAACCCTAGCCTTTCGGCTGCGGGACGATCCGCAGGTAGGGCTTGGGAGCCTTCCAGCCCTTCGGGTAGATCTTCTTCGCGTCGTCGTCAGTGACCGACCCCGCGATGATGACGTCGTCGCCCTGCTTCCAGTTCACGGGCGTCGAGACCTTGTGCTTCGCCGTCAACTGCAGCGAGTCGATCACCCGCAGGACTTCGTCGAAGTTGCGACCCGTCGTCATGGGATAGACGATGATGAGCTTGATCTTCTTGTCGGGTCCGATGACGAACACGTTGCGCACCGTCTGATTGTCCGCGGCCGTCCGGCCATCGCAGCTGCCCTCGAGGGTGGCCGGCAGCATCCCGTACAGCTTGGACACCTTGAGATCGGTATCGCCGATCATCGGGTAGTTCGGCGCGTGCCCTTGCGTCTCCTTGATGTCGTTCGACCAGCGGGCGTGATTCTCCACCGGGTCGACGCTCAGGCCGACGATTTTGGTGCGCCGCTTGTCGAATTCGGGCTTGAGCTTGGCCATGTAGCCGAGCTCGGTGGTGCACACCGGAGTGAAGTCCTTCGGGTGGGAAAACAGCACGGCCCATGAATCCCCGATCCATTCGTGGAAGCGCATGCGGCCTTCCGTGGTTTGAGCCTCGAAATCGGGAGCGATATCGCCGAGCTGGAGTGCCATAGAAGTACCTCGAGGGTGGTTGATCAGTCGCTCGTCATAATGAACAGCGGTGCACCGTCGAACTGGTAAATCGGCCGCAGGCGCTCCGTGTTGTAGTACTTCGACACGTCCACAACCTTCTTCTCCGACGTCACGCTCGCCAGGGGCACGGTGTCGTAGAACCCCTTATGTATGCTCACGAGCCGGCCGTACTGTTTCTTTACCACGAGCTCGAGCGCCATGTTGCCGAACGCCATCGGCACGATCGAGTCGAGCGCGTCGGGATCGCCCGAACGGACGAGATAGCCGAGCCGCTGGTTGACGACGTCGACCCTCCGGCCCTTGTTGAGCTTCGCCGACGACTCCCTGAGCGCGTTACCGATCTGGTCGCCGATCCCGCCGAGCTTGCGGTGCCCGAACATGTCGGTCTCTTCGCCCTCGAAGCTCATCCCTTCGTGCGAGGTGAGCCGCGCGCCTTCCGAAATGAGGACGACCGAATAGCGGCTCGGGTTCTTGTTGCGGTCCTGCACGAGCAGCTCGGCCAGGTGCTCGACTTCCACGGGGTACTCGGGGATCACGCAGCGGTCCGCCGCGCCGGCCATCGTCGGCAGCAGCGCCGTGAATCCGGCGTAACGGCCGAACACTTCGATCACGAGGAACCGCTCGTGCGAACCAGCCGAGGTGCGCAGCCGGTGGGTCAGCTCGATCGTGCGCGTCACGCAGGTACTGAACCCGATGCAGTAGTCCGTGCCGTAGACGTCGTTGTCCATCGTCTTGGGGATCGCGACGACGTTCAGTCCTTCATCGTGCAGTCGCTTGCCGTAGCTGAGCGTGTCGTCGCCGCCGATCGGAATCAGGACATCGACGCCGATGTGTTCGAGGTTCTTGATGATGTCCTTGGTGATGTCGTTCGTCTTATCCGAGTAGCCGGTCAGATGAGTCGGCACGCGCTCTTTGGGCAGGTGACTCGGCCGCACGCGTGACGTGTGGAGGAACGTGCCGCCGGTGCGGCCGGCGCGATTGACGATCGCCTCGGTGAGCGGGAGAATTTGCTCGCTGTTGTCCGCGCCCTTTTCCCGCGAGTAGTCGACCAGGCCGCCCCAGCCATGACGAATGCCGATGACTTTGTAGCCGTCGCGGATGGCGCGAATCGTGATAGCGCGGATCGCGGGATTGAGACCGGGAACGTCGCCGCCGCCGGTGAGGATGCCGATTGTGCCTTTGCTCATGAGCACGAAAACTAGAGCAACTTCTGCAGCCGCACTAACCTAGGACCCCAGTGATGATCGTTGATTCCACGACGTGACCAGCCACACATCTGTAGGGGTTCAGGAATGGTAGGATAAGTGGCCCAATTACCGGGACTTGGCCGTTACGCGCCCCGCATCGTTTGTCGCCTGGATCCAGACGCTCGTGAGGCCCGCCGCCATTCGTTTGGTGACGGGCTGCTTGGTCTTGGTGCTGGCGATGTCCGTCGCCACGTGCCGGATCGACAAGCTCGTCAAGCCGACGATCCATGACCGGCTCGTCGTGAGCCCGGCCGCGATTCTCGACACGACGCACGCGACCGCGCCCGATACAGTCAGGGCAACGCTGCGGCTCGCGAGCGCTGAGGGCGCAACGCTCTCATGGACCGCGACCGCGACGGCCCCCTGGCTGACACTCTTGCCCAATACGGGCGCTGCACCGGACAGTCTCGTCGTCGTGCTGGTTGGCGGCACGCTATCCCAGGTTGTGCACCACGACACGATCGCCTTCACGTCGCCACAGACACCGGGAGACACGCTCAAGGTGCCGGTCGCATTCACGGTCCTCGCGCCCGAGCCCAGGCTCACGATCTCTCCGGCGACGCGCGGGGATTCGGCGTTCGCCGGCAGCGCGCAGCCCCGCACGTTCGTGCTCCGGATCGCCAACACCGGCGAGCTGCCGTTCACGTGGAGCGGGAGCGTCGATAGCCCGTGGCTCTCACTGTCCACCGACACCGGTAGTGTGACCCCGCAGGACTCCGCCTTCATTATTGTGTCGCAGGCGCCGCGCACACTCAGCCCGGGGACGCAGACCGGAACCGTGACGATCGCAGCACCGGCAGCCATCGGCTCGCCGCAAACGGTGACTGTCAGTTTCAAGATCAAGCCCTGCGACGAAAGTCCGATTGTCGCCGATGCTGTCGTGACCAACACGATCGCATTGAGTGACTGCGGCGCGCCCGACCGGGCAGGGAGTCTTGCGAAGCGCTATCGTGTGGACGCGAACGCCGGAGATACACTCTCCTTGCGCCTGACGAGTGGGAGCTTTGATGCCTATCTCACGCTCCACGATGACCTCGGCGCGTTGCTCACTCAGAACGACGACTGCCCCGGTTCGACGGGGCCGTCCTGCATCCTCGAGTTTCGCGTGCCGGCCGCGGGCCGCTACGTGATCGAGGCCACGACGGTGGGCGCCGCGGATACCGGGGCATTCTCCCTGTCGGTCGTCAAGGAGCTCGCGCCCAATCGGCCGCAAGCGATCGGACAATTCCGCCGCGACAGCGCAACGTCGATCGGTATCGGCACGACGACCCCGGAGAGCGAGGTCGTGTTCAAGGCGACGGTCACTGATCCCAATCCGCGCGACTCGGTGCGGCTCCAACTCGAGGTCGTCGACACGACGAGTCCCTTCAGCGGCACGCCAAATGACTCGGGCAGCTTCGTTGGGGTGGGCCAAACAGCATGGGTTCACCGCACCGGTTTGGCGGAGAACGCGGGGTTCCATTGGCAAGCGCGCACCTGCGATAAGACGAAGCGCTGCAGCAGCTGGCTGAGCTTCGGTGTGAACTCGGAGGCCGCGTCCGACTTCCGGGTCAACGGGATTCCGGAGAACCCGACGATCGACGCGCTGTCGTTGAATCAGTTCAACGGCGCCGCCATGATTCCCGTCGGCGGGGGCACCGGTGGTGGGTTGGGCAGCGCGCAAACCGTGACTTTCAAGGCGATGGTATCGGACGTCGATCCGGGCGACGCTTTGGTGCTCGAGGTCGAGGTCCAGCCGACCGGCACCGCGTTCGATGGAACGACGAACCTGTACCGCGGCACCGGCGTAGCGTCGGGCAGCACCGCCGCGGCGGCTGCGGGGTACTCGGTGCCCCTCCTCCAGGCCAGCTACCATTGGCGTGCACACGCCTGCGACCAGACGTCGCGCTGCAGCGCGTGGGTTTCTTTCGGCGGGAATGCCGATCCCGGGGGAACGGACTTCCATGTCCCCTAACGACGACGCTCCGGACGCCAGGACGAACGCGACAGACGGCGAGAGTATCCCCGCCGAGCTGTTGAGCGTGATGCGACGCGACCTCTCCCGCGAGTACCAGATCACCGATCTGCTCGGACGCGGCGGCATGTCGCTCGTCTTTCTGGCGCAGGAGGTGGAGCTCAACCGCCAGGTGGCGATCAAAGTGCTGCCGCTTCAGCTCTTCGATGGCGCCGACGCGACCGAGCGGTTCGAGCGCGAAGCGAAGATTTCCGCGTCGCTCGACCATCCGCACATCGTGCCAATTTTCCGCGTCGGGGCGACGAGCACATTCCTCTGGTATACGATGAAGCGGATCCGCGGGCGCTCGCTCGAGCAGATCATCGCCGAGCACGGCGGGCTGCCCCTCGCGGACGTGCGCAGCATTGTCCAGCAGGTGGGCGATGCCCTGCAGTACGCGCACCGGCAGGGCGTCGTCCATCGCGACGTGAAACCGGCCAACGTGATGATCGAGGAGTCGGGCTGGGCATACGTCTGCGACTTCGGCGTCGCGCGCGCGTTCGGCAGCGTCTCCCTGACCCAGACGGGCGCGTCGCTCGGAACGCCGCGCTACATGTCTCCCGAGCAGGTCGAAGGGAAGCCGGTTGACGGGCGCTGCGATCAGTACTCCCTGGCCATCCTGGTGTGGGAGGCGCTGACAGGTTCGCTCCCATTCACGGGCGAATCGGTCGGCGAGCTGATCCGCAAACACCTGCTCGAGCCGGCGCCGCGACTCAGCCACGCGCGCGACGACATCCCGCGCAGCGTTTCGGACGCCGTGGCCCGCGCGATGAGCAAAAACCCGGCCGAGCGGTTTCCTGACGTCGCGGCGTTCGTCCGCGCGCTCGGGGCCGATGCGGCGCCGCGGGTGTCGGCCACGTTCGCACGACCCGGCAGCGCGGGAACGCGCCGCCAAGCTCTGGCCAACGCACCGACCGTGCGCCTTGCGCAGTCGTGGCGCCGACGCCCGGCGCTCGCATTGTCGGTCTTGGCCGGCGTCGCGCTCCTCGGCGGCGTCGTCTGGGCAACGCTTCGTCCGAGCGGGACGGCAAACGGTGCGACGCACCAGACTGTCGACTCGATCCCCCAGGTCGCTAGCCGAGTGCCTCCTGTCGTGCCAGCCCCGGCTGACACCGCCCGGCCGCATCAGCCGGCAGCCGCCCACGCGCGGCTGTCGCTCAGCACGAAGCCGACAGGAATGCTCTACCTCGACGGCAAGGCGATTGGCAGCACACCCGTGATCCGGCTCGACATTCAAGCGGGTCGTCATCGCATCCAAGTGAGACGTGACGGCTACGTGCCGTTCGACACCGTGCTCACGGCCACGCCGGGGCAAGAGATCAAATGGACGCGCAGGACACTCGCGCCAGTCAGACCATGAGATCCGTCCGGCTGTTCGTGATACTGTGCGCCACCACTCTGGCACTCCCGCTTGTTGGGGCGGGTCAGGCGGCGAGCGCTGCGCTCACGCAAGGTGTGCGCGCGTACGACGACCTCGAGTTCGAGCAGGCTGCGGGTCTGCTGCGCCGCGCACTGGCCAGTCAGGGCAAGGATGCATTGTCCGCCGCCGATGTGTCGCGCGCGCTCTGTTATCTCGCCGCGACCGAGCTGCTCCGCGACCGCCGCGATTCGGCACGCGCAATCGCGCGCCGGCTCGTCATCCAGAATCCGCGGTTCCGTCCCGACGAGCTCGTATTTCCGCCGCAGCTGCTGCTGCTCTACGAAGTGGTGCGGCGCGCGACGCCGGCAGTGACCGGGCACGCGGCTGCCGACACGGCAATCCGGCCCGGCAGCGAAGCGATGGCGATGACACTCTACGCGAGCTCCGTCCACGACATCGCAGCGGCGCTCGTCGCGCTGGATGGGCGAGTGGTGCGCACGCTGTATCGCGGCCCGATCGGGGACAGCCTCGCCGTGCGCTGGAATGGCCTGGACTCTGCCGGTACGAGTCCTCCGCCGAGCGGCTCCTACGCCCTGACCGTCTCGTCGTTCAATCGTGATGGACGCGTCGTGCGAATCCTCCGCATGCCGGTCGAGGTGCTTCCCGGACCGACGGACACGCTCCCGCATCCGGCGACCCCCGCCGATACAGTCCTGCTGCCCGAACGGCGGCCGATGGGACCGGCGTTGCGGGTGCTGGCGCCCGGAGTCCTCGGCGGCGTTGGCATAGCCGTACTGCCAGGCCTCGTCGCGCGCGGTGAGACACCCAGCGGTGCGCGCTTTGCGTTGGGAGGCGCAGTCACGCTCGCGAGTGTCGCCGCGTTCGTGTCCCATCGACCCGGCCGGCAGATTCCCGCGAATGTCGTCCACAACCGCGGGATTCGTACCTGGCAGAACGCTGTGGCAGACGTCGCGCGCCGCAATGCCGAGCGCGGACGGGGCTTGATCGGCGTGCGCACCGGCGTGCCGGTGATCCTGACGCCCGACGGGACCGGCCCATGAGCCGCCGGTTCGTGCTCGCGTGCTCGGTGATAGGCGCACTGACGGTCACGGCTCAACTCCGCGCGCAATCGCATTGGAGCGTGTCGCTCGCCGCGGGCGCGGCCCGCGAGATCGTGCATTCACGATTTGGCGCCGCGCAAATGCGCCTCACTGGATCGCTCCTCGGCGGCGAGGCAGTCGTCACCCGAGGCCGGTTGGTTGCGCGGCTGCGCTACGGGCAAGGTCGCGTCTCGAGCGACACGGCGGGGCGCGATGTCGTGCAAGGCGATCTACTCGTCGGCTATGCGGCTCGCTCCTGGCTGCAGGTATGGCTGGGGCCACGCGCCCGCACGTTCGTCACAGCAGGACTGAGCGACCGGCGCTGGTTGTTTTGGACGGGCGGTCTCAGCGCGCGCGGCGGCATCTTCCCCGGACGGGTCGATAGCTTCGCAGAGTTGTGGCAGGGGTTCAGCGGCACCCTCAATCGACCGGCTGCGTCGGCTAGTGGGCGAGGTGTCGAGCTCGGTCTCGAGGCGACGCTCCCCAAGCGGCCGGTGCGGCTGCGACTTTCGTATCGCGTCGAGCAAGGTCGCCTGGATGACGGCCGCAGAGACACCGTCGAGGGATTCGCGCTTACTGCCGGATACGTCCTGCGCTGAGCGAGAGCGACCACGGAGCCAGCAGGGTCAAAGGCGGCGCGCTGCTGCGATTCTCCGTATAGACGAGGAAGCGCTGCCCATCCGGCGCCGGGTCATAGGATGTCACAGACGGCGAGTACGGGTCTCGCGTGACGCCGCGTATCAAGAGATGTGGCGTGCCCGCCTCGAAGGGAGGACCGGCCGCGATCGCCACCGACAGGAGATCACCCGCCGGGTTCAGGTAGTACAGCTCGCGGCCATCGGCGCGCCACGTCGGAATCCCCCCACCGCTCGGCGACACGCGCAGGGGCGCGCCCGGTCCGGGGAACGGCCGGACGTAGACCTCGGGAAGGCCGGTCTCGTCCGACTGATACGCGAGCCAGCGGCCGCCCGGCGCGAACCGTGCAGAGGCAATATTCCCCGAAACCGCCAACCAGCGCACCCGACGTCCGGTCGTGTTCGCGTCGATGAGCCACAGTGCGAGCGCGGGATTGGTCTCGCTCGCCGGCCCGCTGGCGAGGATTGAGCGACCATCGGACGTCCAATCCTGCGTCGTCACGTAGTTCACGCCCGCCAGCGCAACTGGCTCGGCGGTTCCGTCCGAACGCACGACTGCGAGACTCGGGGAACGCCCCCCTCCGACGAAGGCGATATGTGCGTCGTCGGGCGACCAGACAGGATACGCAGTGATGTCGGCTTTCTCACCTGGGATCGCGAGCTGCAGCACCACCCCGCGCCGTAGATCACGCACAGACAGGACGTAACCACCTTCGGCGACAAATCTGCCGTTGTGCGACACCCGATGGGTCCAGGCGCTGTCGCGCCCCATGGAATCCAGCACCGCCCCGCTGCGCGCCAGCCAGAGCCGAGGCTGAGTGCGCGGAGAGTGTTGGAAGAGCAGAATCCCGCTGGCCGACACGGTATAGCCGATCTGGCCCCCCGGATTGAACACTGAATCGGTGAGGAGCGCAGGCTCATCGGACAGCCGGCCGCTCGCGGGATTGAATGGTTGCGCCAGGAGGCGTCCGTACTCCGGCACCCCAGAGCCATCGAAGATCAGATATCCCGGAGCAGCGTACGACGCCGCGCCTCCCGCGACGAGGATGCGTCGCTGTTCACCGTCTCTGATGTCAGCGACGAATACACCGGTCTGGATCCTGCCGGAGAATACGAAGCGGTGACCATCCGGGAGCAGCATCGGCCGCTCGTGCGCCCCCTCCGATCCCCGCTTGGTCACGGCAACGGGCGCGTCGCCGGGCCGGACCCGATAGATCAGTCCGCCGGGGTCGCTCGCGAAAAGGATGGTACCGTCCGGTCCCCAGGCACCACCGCGCGGGTTGGGCGCGCGTGCGATCGTCGTACCACCACGACCGTCCGGATCAATCACGCGCAGCACGTCGTCGACGAAGTACCCGATGTGCTCGCCGTCGGGAGACCAGAACGGATAGCGCGCCCCGGCAGTGCCGGGCACCTCACGCGCTTGATCGGTGTCGAGACGGCGAACGAAAAGCCGCGGTCTGGGCGGCGCGCGCAACACCGCGAACGTCAGCGCCGTGCCGGCTGGGCTCAGCGCCATGCCGTCTCCACCCGCAAAATCGTCCCCGGGCGGAGGGAGCAGCGATGCGTGCACGTGCGGCAGCGCCGACTCCCGACGTGAGGAGCTGAGCCAGAGGGCGGTCGCGGTCGCCGCGGCCACGACCGCGAGCGCGGTGGCCACCCACCACCCCCAACCGGGGAGCCGCTGCGGCGATAGCCGCCGCCGGAACGCACCGGCCGGGATTGCTGCGGACTTCCCCGTGAGCGCATCGGAGAACGCGGCCGCCGACGGAAAGCGGTCCGCGGGCAGCTTCTCGAGGGCGGCCTCAACTGCGTCGACGACGTGATCCGGCACGGCCTCGCGTATCAGCCGGATCGATCGCGGCCTAGCGGTCATCACCTTGGCGATGATCGCCTGCGCTGTGCTGCCCGTGTGCGGCGGATCTCCGGTGAGCATTTCATAGACCACCGCGCCGAGTGAGTACACGTCGCTGCGGCCATCGAGCGTCCGGTCACCACTGGCCTGCTCGGGCGACATGTACTGTGGCGTACCGAGCGAAAGACCGGTCTGCGTGATGCGCGTGCCCCCGGCCTTGCTGACGGCGAGCGCGATACCGAAGTCGGCGACGAGGGGCTCGTCAGCTTGGAGGAGAATGTTCTCCGGCTTGAGGTCACGATGGACCACGCCATGGGCGTGCGCGTACTCGAGAGCTCCGGCGACCGCTGCGCCGATATGAACGGCGTCCGCGACGGGCAGCTCTTTCTTACGCAGCAGCAACGAGCGGAGCGATTCCCCTTCAACGAACGGCATCACGTAATACGGCAGGCCGCCGGCTTCCCCGCTGTCGAACAGCGGCAGCAGGTTTGGATGCTGCAGGTGTGCGGTGACTTTGATTTCCGCGAGGAATCGCTCGACGCCGAGAACGGCGACAAGCTCTGGATCGAGGACTTTGAGGGCCACGGCGCGGTCGTGACGGACGTCGTGCGCGAGAAACACGGTCGCCATGCCGCCCCGGCCGATCTCGCGATCGAGCCGGTAGCGCTCGGACAGCGCGCTTCTGAGCCGTTCGGCGACGTGCAACGCAACCACCAGAGATGAGTGGCTCCCAAGTTGGCCCGCGGCCTATTGGCCGTCTAGGCGCGCGCCCGCGAAGCTTGCCCGTCGCCTGGGTTCGGGATATGTTCGGCCATGCGTCGGATTCTCCTGGCAGATGCTGACGCATTCTACGTCGCCGTCGCGCGTGCCGTCGATCCCGACGGCGCCGGAACAGCGCCCCTCCTTATCGTCGGCGGCTCGCGCGACAGCCGCGGTGTCGTCTGCTCCGCCTCCTATGAGACCCGCAAGTTCGGCGTCCGCTCGGCAATGCCGATTGCTCGCGCCCTGCGACTCTGTCCCGATGCGGTGTGTGTCCCCGTCCCCTTCAAGGCGTGCATCCAGAAGAGCGCCGAGATTCGCAAGCTGTTGCACCAGTTCTCGCCGGTGGTCGAAGGCGCGAGTATCGATGAATGGTACCTCGACCTGACGGGCACTGAGGGCGTCTATCACCACGAGCCGCTCGAGACTACTGCGCAGCGGATCCGGTCCGCGCTGCGTGAGGCGACGGCACTCACTCTTTCGATCGGCGGCGGGACGAACAAGCTCATCGCGAAGATGGCGGTGGACCGCGCCAAGCCGAGCGCGGGTGGCGGCGGGGTCGTGATTATCGAGCCCGGCGCAGAGGAATCGTTCCTGCGATCGTGCACGCTGGCGGACATTCCCCTCGTCGGTCCCAAGTTCCAGGCCCGGCTCGCGCGCCACGGTCTGATCACCGTGGAAGACGTGCTCCGCCACGACCTGCCTGCGCTCGAGCGCTCGATGAGCAAGCGCGAAGCGCACT
>Ga0137418_10005318_pt1 | contig 11807 bp, 10 predicted proteins | sample CZODoug3_1_2_16f_FD_122242 | JGI IMG/M metagenome (GOLD analysis project Ga0137418, IMG submission 122242) | Vadose zone soil fungal communities from Angelo Coast Range Reserve, California, USA - CZODoug3_1_2_16fungal (Hybrid Assembly) | ecosystem: Environmental > Terrestrial > Soil > Vadose... | reverse complement strand
CCAGCACGCTTTGGGAATGACCGAGAGTCTTCGCCACCAGCCCGGCAACGTCCTCAATCACCGGCAAAGCCCGGATAGCGATATCAAATCGTTCCTCAATCACATTGACGGTCCGGTCCGTCGCCTCGACGAAAACAGAAACCTTCGGATGCATCGTCATGTAGCCGGGAAGTACGTGAGCTAGACACCGTTGGGCCAGCAGTGCCGGGCTGCTGAGGCGAACGAGTCCCGCAGGTTCCCGGCGCAATTCCGCCACACTATCGAAGGCCGCCTGTGCTCCTTCGACCGTCGCGACACATCGCTCAAAGAAGCGCTGTCCGGCCTCAGTCAGCGCCAGAGCACGAGTGGTGCGCTGGAGCAAACGGACACCGAGCCGCTTCTCCAGCGCAGCGATGCGCCGGCTGAGGCGCGTTTTCTCAACGCCGATTCTTCGTGCTGCCGCAGAAAAGCCCCCGTGTTGGACGACCGAAGCAAAGAAGTAGATGTCGTTCAGATCTTCCACTGATTGTTGCTGATACGCATCAATCTGTTGCGTTTTAGCCGTCTAGGAAGTTTGAACGCCTCGACACGGTACGGACGTGGGCGGCGAATGGTGGCTTCTGTTTCTTCGTTGCAGCGGTTACGATGCGCTGATTGACACGCTGAGGATCACATGAAGATCGTCCAGCAAACGATCGCGTCGCTTGGCTCTCCAACGTGGATCGAGCCGCTGGAACGGCCATACGGCTCGGCAGCGGTGATCGCGCGATGGCGGCACCTCAACGGCCGCCTTCGGATCTCGACAGCCGATGCGATCCGAGTGTGCCTGAGTCTGAGCACGGGGCAACAGGTGCGTCACGCCGAGCGAGACCGAGCGCTCTGTAAACGCGTTCTGGCCGGGGATGTCATCGTTCTCCGATCAGGCATTCCCACGGAAACGTCGCTTGAGGGGGACGCAGAGATCGTTCAGATCTTCATCGAACCCGAGAGCCTTGGACAAGTGGCGAGCAACACGGTGACGGGGACACTCGTCGCGCCCCCAGGCGACGCGCTCAAGCGTGCCGTCATTCAACTGTTCGTGGCCGCGCGCCACGATGACCGGAGAGGGCGCCGCGCGGCCGAAGTCCGACTACGGCAGGCTGTGCGCGACCTGCTGGCGGCACCGGTCGACGTCGAGCGGGAATACGCACACGGGGGACTGCCACCAATGGCAATCAGCCGTGCAGAGCGGTTGATCACCGAAGCGATGGATCGTCCCGACTCAGCGTCGCCGACCCTCAGAGAACTTGCGGCGACAGCCCGCGTAAGCACGAACCACTTCATCCGTTCGTTTCGCCAGATGCGTGGGACCACGCCACATCAGCTTGTGATGGCGCGGCGGTGTCAGCGAGCGATGGACCTCCTTCGTCAGCCACACCTGACGGTCGCAGACGTGTCTGACACTGCCGGGTACTCTTCGCCAGCCTACTTCATCGCATCGTTCAGGCAACAGCTCGGCGTCACGCCGGGAGCCTATCAACGAGCGCTCGCAAGAAAAGGGTGATTTCTCGATACAGCAGGCGGTGCGAGTCTATTTAGGAGAAATTCGGTGTCTGGTGGTCCGCATGGCGACGGAGAATCCGAGCTGCGGTTACACCAGGATCCGAGGCGCGCTCACCGATCGCGGGACGGAGTGATGCGGTGTGCCGGACCGCGGATTTGTTGGCAACTTTTAGTGTCGGGAGAGCATCAGAACGAGCGGCGCAGGGTCATCCACTCGTAAGCCGATGCTCGCCGCCGCTCGCGCTCAATACCAACTGGGTTTCTTTTCCGGAGGATACACCGGCACTGCCGGAACGAAGCCGTTCCGGTTCGGCATTTCGACCTTCGGCAGGGACTTATCGTCCATGACGTCGTTTTCTTTGATGATGCCGTTCCAGTAGTACAGAAACGCGACCAGGGCGTAGACGTCGTTCGGGGCGAGCGATCCCGGATTGCTGGGGGGCATCGCGCGGTTGATATAGTCCCATCCGATCGTCGCATACGGGTAGTAGCTGGGCCCGTTCCTTTCCTCACCGTAAAAGGGGCCGCGATACGGCTTGCCGGGGCTGCCGATCACCAGACTCCTCATGAGCCCGTTCTCGCCGTTCTGCCCGTGGCAGACCTGGCACCGCCTGGCAAAGATCTCCCCGCCTTCCTTGACTGTTCCGCGCCCGGGAGGAAGTTCCTTTCCCTCCGGCCCAATCATCCGGTCAAAGCTCTGGATGTCGGCCTGGCTCAGAGGCGTGCCCACATTGGGATAGACGCGCGGTGGCGACTGCGACAGCGCCGCCACAGGAATTGCCACGATCATCGCGGGCAGAAGGAATCTAAGCGAAGAAGGCATCGGAAATGCTCCCATCGCGAGCGATTTTCCAGGGTTGAATCGCATTGAAATGAATGGCGCGGGGAAGTGGAGCTTTTTTCCAGTCCGCTGCGTCCATGCCCCAGTTCTTCGTCAACTCCGCCAGCGACGGCTGAACCTCACCCGCCTCGTCTGTGCAACGAGACTCGATCACCGCCTCTTGTCCGTCCCAGTTCCAGTCAAACGTAAACCGGGTATGCGCCTTCGGAAGCACAGGCGCATGACGCTTCGCTTCCTTCCAACTCCGGCCGCCGTCCGTCGAGACTTCCACCTTGGTGACCGTGCCCGCGCCGGACCACGCCAGGCCGGTAATCTGGACATATCCTCGGCCGGGCATGTTCAGTCCCGCCGAAGGCCGTGTAATCACGGATTTCGGACCAAACTGAAAATGGTACCAGCGCGCCTTGCCGCCAAGGTCGGGCCTCGAGACCGAATGATTCATGCTTTCATTCCAGGCGTTGTAAGGCTGGTCCACGACCTTGATATGTCTCAAATACTTCACGCTGGAGGGGGCTTCCCAGCCGGGGACGACGAGCCGAATCGGGTATCCCTGCTCCACGCGCAACGGCTCACCATTCTGGCCGTAGGCCACGATCACGTCCTCCATGGCCTTCGCCAGCGGAAGGGTGTGAGTAAATTTGCCAGCGTCCCCACCTTCCGAAACCAGCCAGCTCGCGCCTTTGTGCACGCCAGCCTCGTTCAACAACACGGAAAGCAGCACGCCGCTCCATTCGCTGCAACTGGTCATCCCGTGGACGAACTGGACCGGCAACCCCAGGATCGGATCGTCGGAACCATGGATCGCGGGAGAGCTGTTTCCATGGCACTCCAGGAAATGAATGCGGGAAACCGAAGGCAGCTGCTTCAGATCCGCCAGGGAGAAACTCAACGGACGATCCACCATGCCGTGGATCGTGAGGCGATGTTGCTGCGGATCGATCTCCGGAAACTCGGAGGAGTGCTGTTGCATGAAGTGGAGCGGGGCCGGTGTGATGATTCCCGCATAGTCCTGAAGCGGGGTGTAGTGCGTCATGTGATCGACGCGGTATCTGGCCCCGCGGCGCGGCGGCTCGCCGTGGACGTGTTGTGCGTGAGCTGATTGGCCCCTGACGGCCCATCCTGCTCCTGCGGCCGCACCAGCCAGTGCAGCAGTCTGTCTTAGGAACCCCCTCCGGTTAGATCGATTGGGATCCATGATTGCCTCCCTGCCGAATCTCCGATGGTCAGAATTGCCTTCTCGGTCCACGCACGCCGCTGCCGATCACAGGCCGGATAGGTAACGCGCCATCGCCTCCCGGTCGGCGGGCGACATCGCGGCCATCATCCTCGTCATGATGTCATTGTTTTTCCGCTCACCTTCGGCAAAGCGGCGCATCGCCTCGACGAGATAGTCGTAGCCCTGGCCGGCCAGCCGCGGCGCCGCCATGCCATCAGCCTGCCTGGCACCCAGGAAGTCCGTCGCATGACAAGCCTGGCATACAGCGCTTCCAGGTGGCGGCGGCGTGGACGCGGCGGCAGCGGACCGCGCCGGCCATTTCTGTTTCGCGAAATACGCCGCTGCGATCCCCAGTTCCTGTGGCGTGAGGGTTTTTGCCATCCACGGCATGACCTCGTCGTGTCGATCTCCCCGCTCGAAGTCATGCAGCTGTTTCAGGAGGTAATTTTCCGGCTGGCCTCCGATGACCGGGATGGTTGCACTTTTGCGGACGCCGTTCGCGCCGTGGCATTCGTTGCAAACGCTCAACTTGGCGCTGAATTCTCGATCCGTGCCCGGATCTGGGCCACCCTGAGCGGCATGTGCCGGCGCGGCCAGGACGACCAGAACGCCGAAAGCAATCTGTATACGCAAGAAAGCCTCTCTCGCGTGAATGTTGTCTGGCGGAGTATAGCGCACAAGAGCCGGCGATGTGCATGCGACAGCGGTACGATCAAGACTGATTGGAGGCGCATGAACGCGAACCCGGCGGAAGGGAGAGCGCAAACGGCGGGCCTTGATCCGAACTGCTATGAGATCTTCAACGCCCTTGATCAAGGCTTCTGCACGATCGAGATGTTGTTCGACGCCGGTGGTGTGCCGAAAGACTATCGGTTCCTGCAGGTGAACGACGCGTTCGAACAGCAGACGGGGCTGCGGGACGCCACCGGGCGACGGATGCGGGAGCTCGCGCCGGCGCATGAAGAGCATTGGTTCCGGATTTACGGTGCCATTGCCAGCACAGGTACACCAGAGCGATTCGAGCAGGAGGCTGCGGCGCTCAACCGATGGTTCGACGTGTACGCGTTCCGCGTCGACGAGCCGCAGCTTCATCACGTCGCGATCCTCTTTCGAGACATCACAGACCGGAAACGCGCGGAGGTGGCCCTTCGCGCAGCCCGGCATGAAGCCGACCGAGCCAATCGTGCGAAGGACGAGTTCGTCGCGATGCTGGCGCACGAACTGCGTACGCCCTTGGCGCCGATGCTGACCGCGCTGCAGCTGCTGCGCCTTCGCGGATCGAGCACACGCGAGCAGGATGTCCTCGAACGACAGGTGGCGCACCTCAATCGCCTGGTCGAGGATCTCCTGGACGTCTCGCGGGAAAGCCGCGGGAAATTGCAGCTTGACCGCGTGCCCGCCGAGTTGTGGCAGGTCGTCCTCGGCGCGATCGAGCTTGCCGGGCCGCGCCTGGAACAACACTTCGTCGATGTCCAGGTGCCACGTGAAGGACTCGGCGTGAACGTCGATCGCGGCCGAATGGCGCAAGTGTTCGCGAACCTGCTGTCGAACGCAGCGAAGTACAGCGATGTGGGATCGCGAATACTCGTCACCGGCAGTCGAGCATCCGACATCGTCCGAATCACGATCAAGGACGAAGGCATCGGTCTGGCTCCAGAGGTGCTGGACCAGGTGTTCGAGCCGTTCGTGCAGCAGCCCCAGGGGCGTGAACGCGCGGCCGGTGGCTTGGGGCTGGGGCTGGCGATCGTTCGCAGTCTCGTCGCCGGCCACGGCGGAACGGTGCGCGCGGAAAGCGCTGGTGCGAACCGCGGCAGTGAGTTCATTGTCGAACTACCAGCCCGTTAAGACATGTCGCTTAGGCGTCAATCCTGACCTGTGCAGTGGTACCGCTCGTGCACTGCGTGCCGACCGCGGTGCGTAGCGGGACGCTGACTCGGTCGTTGTTGGTGCTGGTTGCGATAATACTGCCAGCTTGTGGAAGCGTTTCACCCATCGGTCCCTCGCCGGCGCCCACGGGACCGCAAACGGACCGCGTGGTGCTCGATGTGGACCCGCGCACCGCACGTCTCATGTACGACGCCAACGGTGGACCAGGTGTTGTCCATTACGAACCGTGCTTTCAGGTGCGCGTTCGCGACGGCCGAGTCCTGGGTGCGACAAAGACCGTGCAGCGGGTCGAGGACTGGCTGCTCGGCCCTGACGGAACCACGTACCGACACCAGGAACTGGACGAGTGGGTCGGCGCGAAGGTCGGGGGCAGCGCTGGATTCCTTGCTCGCAGCTGTGGCTTCAGGCCTTTCGACGACCGCGATATCGACAGGCCGAGCGCATCCACCTATCGGGTAAGGGTCGATTACACGGTTGAAGGAGACTTCCCCGCGGTTCGGCGGGTGGAGATCGGCGAAGCCGCGATCCTGTCGACTCTTCCGCCCCGCCCGTTCATGACCGGCCTCACATTGACGAGCGACTTGACGGGCGATCCGCCGACTCGTCCTGTGAACCGCACCGTCACGTTCGTTGCGTCCGGACAGGGCGGCACGCCGCCGTATCAATACCAGTGGCGCCGCGACAGGTCTGTGGTGCGCGACTGGAGCCCCGATCCGAGGTTCGCGTGGGACGGCAGCGCCCCGTTCGCCGGCCGGACGATCGAGATCGAGATGTTCGCGCGCAGCGCGGGCAGTTCGGTGACCGAGACCAGGAAGGCCATCACCGTTCTCAAGTAGCGGAATCACGACGAGTCGTTTCTCGCCCGACGCACAGATCTCTGCTTCGGGCTGACCAGTCAGTTGGTCGAGAAACCGCGTGTCCTGCCTTGTGATCGTCAGGATGGCGATCGGGGCGAGCTGATACCGCCCGACGTAACGATCGAATTGAACCAGGCCGCCGGTCGCCGGTTCAACCGCGACATAATCCGTCCCGCCATCGCCCTTGATATCGAATTTCTCGACCTTGAAATTCTGCGCGTGCGCCATGACCGGCGCAGCAACGATTGCTGCACTTCCAAACACGAGCGCCGCGAGTACGCTCCTGGTCATACGAAGCCCTTTCATGGAAGGAAACGCTGACTGTAGGGGCAGCGAAGATGAACGGCAGATAAACTGAGCGATATCGCTGGATTCACGTTCACGGGGTAAGGTCCTTGCGTGAGCGAATGCGACCTCGCTCGCGGCCGGAAGGCACGAGCAATGCACGGGGCGACGCGGGAGTAAATTCTGATGCGCACCTTGACACTCGTTGCGGCGGTTTCGCTTTTACTCGCACCGGCCACTCGCACCTCTGCGCAGGACTCGACGGCTCCTGCGTCACCACCCGTTGTGGCGACAGGACAGCAGCAAAACCCCCCGGCGGCGGTCGGTGAAGAAGCCGCGAAACCAAGGGGAAGTTTTTTCTCGTCGCTCGGCCATAATCTCGCGGACGATGTGAAGCACATCCCCCGACGTAACAGTGTGTATTGGCTCGCGGCTGGTATCGCAGGGGCGTATGCCGTCCACCCCGCCGACCACACCTTGAACGCGCGCCTCCTGGGCCACTCCAATCCATTCGTTCTGGGCGACTACATCGGATCGATGTTTACGATCAGCGCAGCAGGTATGGCCGCGTACACCGTCGGCCGGATGAGCAATTCACCCCGTGCCGAGCACCTCGGCATGGACGAGGTTGAAGGTGTACTGCTCGCGGAAGGCATCTCCGAAGGCATGAAGCAGATCGTCCGACGCAAGCGGCCGGTGCCACCGAGCGGCAAGCTCCACTCCGGCTTTTCGATGCCGTCGGGGCATGCGACCATTTCGTTCACGGCGGCGACGATTCTTCAGCAGCACCTGGGCTACAAAGCCGGCATTCCGACGTACCTCGTTGCGAGCTATGTCGCGATGTCGCGTCTGCACGACAACGTGCACTGGGCCAGCGACGTGGTGATGGGGGCGGCGACCGGCATCATCATCGGCCGGTCCGTGACGTGGCACGGCCGCAATTTCTACGGCCAGCTGCAGCCGGCGCCAGGCGGCGTGGCGATCGGAATCGCCACGCGCTGACGCGCGGGTCGTCACGCGTTACGGCGTCGCCCGATAGCCGGGCCGCGTGCGCGCGCGCAACGCGCCTCTCACCTTGACGCGCACGTTCTCGCGTGAGCTGCTCGAGGTCGCGACGTCCGTTCACGGCCTTCGCGGTGTCGCCGCCGAACAGGCCGACGGCCTGTGCGCCCAAGGTGGCGGCGGTGCTCATGGCGAGCGCAACGAGCGCCGCGGCGCGACTCATGGCGACGGATTGGAAACGGGAGCAGGTGCAAGCTGCAACTGCAGCGGCGTGTCGGGCTGGAACACGACCTCGCGACCCTTCCCGAGCAGGTTTCGGTACACCGTCCGTCCGACACCGAGCACGGCGAACCCCAAGCCCAGAGGCCGGGAGATCTGGCTGAGCGCGGTGCCGACGAGGCCGAAGCCGAAGAAGGCGCCAAGCCCGGGATTCCCTGCATGCGTCGCGGTTTCCGGCGCGCCGGTCACGTCGTTGAAATCGGCATCCTGTTCATGGTGCGTCGATGCCCGAAGTGCGACAAGCGCAAGCGCTGGCGCAATGAACCGCGTCTTCGAATTCGTCACCGTCGCCCCGCCTTCATCGTCGAGCGCGATGCGGTCGTCGGCGCTGCTCTCCACCGAATACACCGACGCGAGCAGCGGCGCGGCCGCGCTGGCTTCCGGGAATTCGACACGCTCGATCAGAAAACGCAACGCACCGTTGCGGTGGAGATGCCGGGCGGCTTTCGCGAACGTGACTTCGCCCTCGAGGACCGTCCCTTCTGGAACGACCAACTCGCCGGCTTCCGACATCACAGGCTCGGTGACGATGGCCTCGACGGGAGTGCCGCGCGGCGTCTTCGACGAATCGAGTGGCGTGACGAGCCGCGCCGATAGCACGGTGCCCGGTGCAGGGGTTCCTGCGACCGGCAGCGGCTGTTCGCCCGTTGCGCCGAGAGCAAGGGGCGACACAAGCTCCGCCGCGTACATGGTGCCTGCATCGAGAAACTGCGGGTGATAGGGCAGCAGGTCGATCGCCGTGGCCTTCAGCCGTTGCAAACGACCAGGCTGCCTGATCACACCAATCGACTCGCGCACTCGCGCCTTCGCTTCGGCGGTGGCTTCGTCGATGCGTGTGCGAATCGCTCCATGCGCTTCCTCGCTGTCGCCACCGGAGCCGGATGACCGTGTGATCTGACGCGTCGGCCGCACCATCGCGGCGCGCACGATCGTGGCGATCGGTAGCTCTCGCCCATCGGACACAACGACGGAGTCGAAGGCGATGACCACACGATAATGTGGCGAAAAGTCGCCGCCGAGGATCGCATGGGCACGAGCGCGGCGGGAAGGCGCATCGAGACGTTCGACACGGCCGGTCACTCGCGCTCCCTTCGGAATCGCGAGCCGGTCGTACACGAACACCGGGTCGGCCAGGGTACCCGTGATCGGTTGCCCCACGCGCTTCACCGCCATGCGACGGTCGAGCGTCACGTGCAGTGGCCGTCCGGCGACAACAACCACCTCACGCTGGTCGTCAGCCGCGGCAGCGTGTCGCACCCCCGTCGCCAGCGTCGCGACGAGCAGCGACGCGGTAGCGACGGTATGACGCGTCATCGCTTCTTCGTGCTCTTCTGCGGGGCGGCCTCGTGCGCGGCTTCGGCGCGCTCGGTTGCGGCCGATTCGTGCTCCGTGGCGATCACCTTGCCAGTTACCGCGTCCACGTTGACTTCCTCGACGCCTTTCTTGCCGGCGACTGTAAAGTCGTACGAGTAGATCAGGCGCCCCTTCTCGCGCTCAAGCTCGACGCTGCGAATGGTGCCGTTCGGCACGCGGGCACGTGCCGTTGCGGCAGCCGTCGCTTCGTCAACCTTCGCGTCCTTCGCGAGAGCAGACGGGACGTCCTTCTTGTACGTCGCCTGCGCGTACGCGCTGACGCTTGCCAGCATGATTGCTGCGATGAATGCGATATTCCGCGTCATCCGAACCTCCTTGCGACAGACGGCGCATCCGCAGAAGCGGCTTGCGGAAAAAGTTCCGGCAGTTCCCAGATGCTATCGATCGGCACATGACAGTCTGATGACTGGACATGGTTCAGCTGTAGAGCTCGGAGCCTTGCTTAGAGCGGCCCACTCTTCACGTTTCTTTAATGGACGATGAGTTAAGGTCATCGATGATGACCCAGCGGCGTGTGGTCGTAGCTGCAGCGTTGATGCTCGGCTGCGCACTATCGGCTTCTGCGCAGACGAAGGACGATTCGCGCACGCAATATCCGGCGGTGCTCGCGAATTCCTACGCAGCCTTGAGCGTCGGCGCTGTGGACTACCTGTTCTTGCCACAGCAGTTGCAGAACGGGTTTCGGGCGAGTTCGGTTGACGCCCCGCACCTGACTGTCCGCGTCGCGTTATTCGGTCACGAGATCAATCGGTTCATCTCGGTGCAGGGCAGTTACATGCGCCCGGTGAAGTTCGTGTCCTACCGGAACGTCAACGGCGCACCCGGAAACGACCACCATCACGTCCGCGTGAATTTCGGGAGCGTCACGTTGAAGACCAACGCGCCAGTTGCGAAGCGTGAGTCACTGTACGCCGAAGGTGGCTTCGCGATCACCAGCCGGACAGGTTTCGCTATCGACAGCGTGCCAGCACTCACCGACGCACACTTTGCGTCGATCCTTCTCGGCGGCGGCGTCGATCTTCACGTGAATCGCAATTGGGATCTCACGGCTGGCATGACGTACTCGCCTGGAAAGGCGGCGGTCGACCAGCAGCGCACGATCTTCTCGTCGGTCGGATTCCGGTACACGATGCGTCCGCTGACAGCGGAGCAGGTCGAAGCGAGCAGCGAGGGCGGGTTCATCTTTCCACGGCAACTGATCCAGCTGGAGTACTCATCCGGCGCCGGCTATTCGGTGAACGACTTCGTGTCGACGAAGGTCCCGATCTTCTGGGGCGGGAACGCGAAGGTCGACATGGGCGTGGCGCCGCATTACGAACGCAACGTTTTTCATACGCGCCGGCTCTTCGCGCTGGACGTCGGGACGAGCGCGGGCGTGTACATGACACGGCAGAAGGACGACCGCTTCTATACCGCGTCCGTGTACCCCCTGTTTCGATTCACGTTCCTCCGGTCTCGCGTTGTCGACGTGTACTTCGCGTATTCGGCGGCGGGCCCGACGTACATCTCGAAGGTGTTCCTCGACGACCTGAATACGGGACGCCACTTCACCTTTCAGGATTTCATGAGCCTCGGGCTCTTCGCCGGGAGGAAACGACACCTGAATCTTGGGGTCAAGCTCAATCATTTTTCGAACGGCAACATTTTTACCCAGAACGCCGGCGTGACCATCCCGCTGACCTTCTCTGCCGGCTACGCGTTCTAGAAGAGAGACGCGTGGCACCAACGTCCTGGATCGCTGGAATGTGCCTCGTGATCGCCGGAGGCGCCGCCGCACAGACGCCACAGCCTCCTCTAGATGACTCGGTCACGGACACCCTCGAGGGACGGGCGCTTCAGGAACTTCCGGTGGCCGACGATCTGTTCGGCGTCCTCGAGACCATGCACGCGGCGGTGATCAGCGACCGCTTTTCGCCCGGAGGGCTGAGCGCGGCGCAACCGGTGCGAGTCGGCGCCTACATGAATTCGTGGACACAGACGGCATTTCGAATCGGAGACGTAGACATCACATCTGCGGATGGCGGCATCCCGCTGCTCGTTCCGCCATTGCTGTTCTGGGAGCGGATCGGCGTGACGACGGGCGGCATACCCGCGGATTCGAGTACTCCAGGGTTGCTGATTTCGCTCGATCCGAAGCGACCCTCCGCAACATGGAGCGCCGTGGTCGATGCGTTCGGATCGCCGTCATCGTTTGCGGCCCGCGCCGCAGGGCCGGTCCCAACCGTCGCGCGTCCTGACGGATGGATGCAAGGCGGAGCGGTGGCGAGCGGTCCGATCGTCCGCGATCGGCTGGGAGTGCTGTTATCCGCAGCGTGGAACCGCTCCTCACAGTTCGACAGGGGTCGTGCAATCGCGGGCGACGCGGGCAGCAGTTCGGTATTCTCGCACCTGCTGTTTACTCACGCCCGTGACGAGCTGAGCACGGTCGTATGGCTCCAGAAGATTCGCTATCCGTCGACCGGTCGCGTTCCGTATGCCGGAGCTCGCTCATCAGACCACGACACGAGCGCACACGTGCAATCGAGCTGGGAGCATCCGGTAGGAA
>Ga0137418_10005315_pt1 | contig 11811 bp, 15 predicted proteins | sample CZODoug3_1_2_16f_FD_122242 | JGI IMG/M metagenome (GOLD analysis project Ga0137418, IMG submission 122242) | Vadose zone soil fungal communities from Angelo Coast Range Reserve, California, USA - CZODoug3_1_2_16fungal (Hybrid Assembly) | ecosystem: Environmental > Terrestrial > Soil > Vadose... | reverse complement strand
TAGTATATAGGGGCTTGTACCTTACGCTTTGATTCTCAACCACGACGATTCTCCCAAACGAGATAGTTTTCTGACAGTTTGCGAGCGAGGATGATTGGGTGTCATGGAACTGCGTTTGGAGGTCGCTAAGGGCAGGGGAAGTTGATGATGACGTAGTCGATGATGGTTGGGCTGGGGTTGGGCTTGTTCGGGTGGATCCGGGTTATGAGGTGGTGGTCGAACGGGAGGGAGGGCAGAAGGTTGGAATGCTAGATTAATATTGTCGTTAGCATACCAATCAATCAATAAATAAAATAAGAACGTACCAATGACCCACCAAGGGTATCTTATACATCATTCATCGCCCCAACTCAGCAGGGACAGTGCTTTGCAGGGATCTGCCCAGTGACGTTGGCGGCCGAAAAGGACCCGGGTTGACCGGGAAACACGCGTTTGCAGCACCGTTGCTTCGTGGCAAGCAAACAGCAAGACCAAAATACAAAGCGAAGCGAGTTGTATTTGTTCACTATATACTCACTGAACAAGCCAATTGATTGGGCTTGATATGACTACTACCCCTTCCGAGTCATCTGGTACTGTGGCAGTGCTCGGGGTCTTGACGAACCCAGCGTTATCTTTTCAGCAACTCGTACCATCTAGTCAGACTGTACACGAAGCCGTCGAAAGCCTCTGGAGAACCATCGGCGAGCGTGTGGACAAGGACTTCACGTCAGTGACAACTAAGCCTTCGGCTACCGTGGTATTGTCAGGTGAGATCGACCCATTTACTCACTTCAAAGTGTTGATTTGTTTTCACCAGAGTCACGCTTAGTTGAGCCAGCCAAAACAACTTTCTCTGCCTTGACTCCTAAGAATCCGACGGACACATATTTCGTACTATTCGGGATGCCGCCATCATGGTCGTATGCGGTCGAGGTTTCGAAAGGAAACAAAGAGAATGTAGTAACGGGAATGGCCAATCTTTCGATTACGGATGACGAGGGCAGCAGAAAGTTGGCTGGTGGCTCGAACAAACCCAATGGTGAGTAACCTCAGTTTATAGGCCGCACGCCTTGCCAGAGCGTCTTGCTCAGCGCACTACCTGCCAGCAGTGCCTTCGAAGCCGGGACGTCGTACGGATACCAGCTCGGGTCCACTTACCACCACTTCGCATAATAACGCTATCGAAGCACTCCGACAAGAATTACTGGGAAAGATAGACGGACAAGCCAACGACATCCGCAAGCTCAAATCGTCGAATGAGGAGCTCAAATCGTCGAATGAGGAGCTCAAATCGTCGAATGAGGAGCTCAAATCGTCGAATGAGGAGCTCAAATCGTCGAATGAGGAGCTCAAATCGTCGAATGAGGAGCTCAAATCGTCGAATGAGGAGCTCAAATCGTCCAACGACGGGCTTAAATTGAGAGTCAACGGGCTCACATCGTCGAACACCGAGCTCACATCCAAAGTCGACAGGCTCACATCGTCGAACACCGAGCTCACATCCAAAGTCGACGGGCTCACATCCAAAGTCAATGGGCTCACGTCGTCGAATGCGAAGCTCACGTCGTCGAATGCAAAGCTCACATCGTCGAATGCCGATTTGTTGGAGAAAGTACGTAATCTTGCAGCATCCAACACGGACATGTCAAGTACTTTGCAAAGTGTAAGTCAACGGTTTTCAGCTTGATGCGGCAGCTCACTCAATCCTCTCTTCTCGACAGCATACAAAAACAATCCACGCTCTCAACCGCCGCATGGTCCTCGACGATGCTCGAAATAAACTCGCTAATGACTACAGTTTCACCCTTGATGAACTTCGACCCCGACGCTCCGACGTCGGCCCTTTGGTACAACATATTCAATCCAGGCTCAATACAGAGCACGCAAAGTTGCTCTCCTATGACGCTCTGACTATGATTTTTGATAGCTCGGATGATTCGATGCGAGATGACGGAAACAAAGCAGCACATGAAGCTCCCCTTGCGGATCGTGTAGACTCAGTGCTGGAGGGGGCATTGACGAAGACGCAGAGGGCCTTGCTGAGGAAGATATACTACTTTGCCCATGGCAAGGAACCTGATTTTGAAACGGTCACAGCTTAACGATACTTGTATGACTTATCCGTTCTCAAAAGTGCTACTTGTGTGTATTGAACTATATTGCCGCGATCAGGGTCCATGAAGCTAGGGGATGTTGAATTGAATTTCTATGGGTGTGAGGAAGTTGCAAGCCAACTGGTCAGAAAGATGATAGAGGATGAGGAGCAAAAATGTGAAAACAAAAACTGCAACAATAAGCCATGTCAATACCATTAATTTTAACGGGGAGAAAGAGTCAAGTACTCACCAATAATCAATGCTGAAGAGAGGTAGCAAATGCCATGATGTGTTGTTGAATATTAGAGCCTAGGCTAAATTCCTGAAAGTATAATTTTGGGGAGGCTTCTAGTGAAAGCGAATGTTCTGCGACGGAACATCATTGCATCTTCAAATTCACAAGATCAAATTTACATGGTATGATAATCAAATGACAAGTGAAAATCAACACAAGCCAAATCGAGGCCGTTGAGGCGCGTCGAGGGCTGTCAAGAGAGATTGTGAAATACAAAACATTTCCTCTTCAAATTCACAAAATCATATTTTCAAAACCAAAATGGTATGACAGTTGCGAGGGCACATATATACCATACATCTTCAAAATTTTCCCTCAGTTCTTTCTTGTCACCACTACTTGCTGTCCAAGTCTCCCTATGTCTGCTTCCTTTGGTGTGGCCTGGTCTATCCATGAGTCTATTGGTTCTTATGCTCAAGGTCTCTGGCTCTCTGGCACTGTGGACCTGGTTGTCTGTTCTTGCTCTGTACCTGCTGCTGTCTGTCTGCCTTCAGGTCCCTCTGTTGCTCTCTGGATCTACCCTGGTTCTGGATCCCTGGCTCCCCTGGTTGGTTAGAGTTGTGGAACAGTATGTTGTAGGTGACTGGTTAGGACTGCTATCTGGGTTGGGGGCATTACTGTAGTATACTGTAGCATATGTAGCCAGCCCCGAATATAATTTTATTATTATTACAATTGATGACCTAAATGAGCACGAAACAAGCCCTGCCTGCAAACTGCATGATATCTATTTATATCTGTGATTTACAATGCGCCTCAATGCGCCGACATTTGACTTGATTTCCAATCGAGGGAAATGACACTTTTTAGAAGGAGATTGAGGTGCATGGAGGGCCGTGATTTGCCTGGATTTGCCTTGATCCGCCTCATGTCGATTCTCCCTGGGGTTGAGGTGTCATTGGCCAGTTTCAAACACTCAAACACAGCTGCAGGATAGTAAGCCCGCACAACTGATTCCCTTTTGCAGAAATGTTCCGGTGCCTGCGCTAAATCAAGAAACACCTGAGACATTGTAACTTATTTCCTTGTGACAAAATCAGAATGCGGCAGCAGCAAATAATTTAAATAATTATCCTGTTTTGGAATGAGGAAATAACCATTAGAGGATTCAAATTATCGTTTTGATTATTTCTGACAGTCACGATCCCATGTGGCATTATTTGCGGACGCCTGGCAAAATCAAGAAATGAACTAAAGACACCATCAGACTATTTCACACAACAAATGTAAGATAATAAGCAAAACCATAAATAGATTATTTCATGGAGAGAAAGCAATTGGGCCGCTTAGGAATGGCCCGCCCCAAGCAGACTGAAACATATTTGGTGACAAAATAATCTATTTATGGATTTGCTTATTGTCTTACATTTGTCGTGTGAAATAGTCCGATGGTGGCTTTAGTTCATTTTTTGATTTTGCTATAGTGTATGCAACACATTTTCGACATCTCAAAGTGGCAATTTGAAAAAAGTGTAATAATGCCAACAGATTTGCCCTGATTTTCATGCTGAATACAGCAAAGTGATAGCTTGTAAATGTAGAACAACACCTGCAAATCAAAATTTTAATATTCTCAATATCTAGAAATATTGTCTCCAAAATTTGAAACAATAGGGTCTGAAGTGGCTCTCCTACGAGTGCTGGGGCTGCCAAGGCCTGGCCCAATAGCCTAAGAGGTGTATTTATAATGTACTTGAAGGGTTGATATAGTCCCAAGCAAGCCAGACTGTTTTCAAAAAAAAATGCCCAAATTTGAAACATAGCACAGCCACCACCACCCAACAAAATGAAAATGCAGAATTTAGATTATTTTCACCTGTTTCCCTCTAGGATTTTCACCAGCAAGCCTGAAAACCACTGTACGAGGCTGGGTGGAAACGCTGACTTTGTTTTACTCACACTGTAGGGGTCCACAAATAATGCCACATGGGATTTTGACAGCCAGAAATAATCAAAACAATAATTTGAATCCTCTAATGGTTATTTCCTCAGTCCAAAACAGGATTAGGTTAGGTATTGAAGGGTAGAGATATATATCTCATGGTAGCTACAACAACTGGGACTGCTGGTTATGATAACCAGGGGGAATATTCTGAACAAAAGAATTTATAGAAAAAAAGCGAAATAAAGAAGCAAAAAATGGGGATGGGAGAAGGGGAAAACTGAAGTGGTAAAGTTAAGAAAACATAAGACAATACACTCACCCCAGGTGGGGGAAGAACAAGTGGCTTGTCCTTGTTTTCTGCTGTGAAAGCTTCTTCAGTTCCCAGAGAGGATATGAAGTGGGGAGTGTGTTGTTCAGACAGAGCCTTGAGCTGGGCCCTTTATATATGCAGGAGGGGGGTCCTACTAAATGGGGACTTGAGACCTTGCCAAGCTAAAGGTGGAGCTTAGCATGAGAGAATTCCCATGATATTGCTAATCAGATATATTTTTAAGCTGGAAGCATGTGGAAATTCAGACATGTGATTCAAGGGAAAGACCAATCAGGTTAGACGGATCAGAATTCCAACAGAGATTTCTAGATTTAGAATAATCAATGATCCAAGGACTAGGGCTTGATATCATTTTCTGGTGGGTCTGGCTTGAGGTTTCTGCCAGAATCTATATGCTATCTACCAAAATGGCATCCCACAATCCAGGAGATCAAGATAAAACTCAGCTTTGAGACTTGGTCTACCATTATATTGGCATGCTGATATGACACCTCCTAAGATGTCAGGAATTACTATAACAGGTATGTGATCACCCAGAAACCTCTATCACAATTAATTTAACTATAATATTAAACAATATGCAGACATCTGTGGTGTCTATAGACAGTCACACCTGCAACTTGTAGGTATGTATTATCAATATTACAATATCTGGACACCTTGAAAGTCCATAAACAGTCCCACCACTCATGTGTTCCCGTTTAATACAATATCCAGACACCTAAGGTGTCTATAAACAGTTGCACCCGCAACTTGTAAATTAGTTTAATACAATATCTGGACATGTAGGGTGTCTATAGACATTTGCACCTACAATTCGTAAGTTAATTTAAGGTCCCATGTCAGAGTAGGCTATTCAAATAAAGAATTAAATCAGTGTTTGAAAAGGAAAATATCATAATCCAATAATCAGACAATTTGACAGATAAATTAGCAAGTAATCCGACATACAATGATGTTGGTATTTGAGGTAGGGTCGTGGCATTACCCCTGTTTTGGATACGGGTGCTATTGTGCCGGAGGCACAATAAGCGCATTGGCGATCTATGATCGACCTCGTTTCATTTGCGTTTTCCACAGTGCTGCCTGCTGTTCTCTGCATAGTTACATTGCTTATTGTACTCGTGCAGCCCTTGCTGCATGGCCACGTCATCGGACTCATGTATACCTCGCCACTGCTATTATGTTTTCTGAACTAGCACAGCTTGGTTGTGTTCCACTTGAATTCAGACCAGTCCTGCCTGTCCGATTGTTTAATTACCGTCAGAACATGCGATTTACTCTCTGTTGCCAGGAGTTTTTATGCTAATTGTCTAGTTGCCAAAGGCAACAACAACAAGGCCGCGCCTTCAATGCACAGCCTTGTACCTCAGGTATAAAGGAAGCTGAATAGCACTGATGAGATCCCACGGATCGAAAGCTCAAGGTTCTCTATTGGAGAACTGACCTTTGCTACACTTCCAATTTCTCATCTTAGTAGTAGTCCTCACACTCACCTTCAGCAAGTTGCTTGTCCTCCTAACCTTTTATATATCCTTGTTGCATTCCATAATACCATTGTCATCCTACGTCACATTTGTTACTTTAGCATTATTCATCATACCCTGTACACCATCCACTACACTATAATAATAAATTTCTGAGCTGGTCGTTGTGGACTATCCAAAAATTGCCACCAACATGGAATACTGGCATTATGGCTATCATCTTATGTCAGGCATAATTATCCATGTTGGTCCTGTGCTACACTTAACAATGGAAGGCCAATGTCATATATTGGAGACATATCATCTATTTTGGTTCCAAATTGTCTGTCACCCAAGACAGCAGTAAGACCATTACACAACCAGATCCCATACCCAATCTGTCCATACTCGCCTCTACTGCCTTTGTATATGCAGTTTCTGCATTTGTTGGCATCTTTGTTTCCTTCTCCACCATATCCCAGAGCTCTTTTCTGTCAGGATCAACAATAGTGTGCCTGTGTGCTTTGACGAGCTGCTCTTCAGCTCTGTCGATGGATGCCTTGGTTGCTCTGATCTATTTATTGGCAGATTCAATCTTCAAGTCTTCGGTGACATGTGCCTTGTGATGGCTACCCACTGGGATGGTTGAGTTCAACATTAACTATGAAGCTAGATTCAGTAATGCAAGCCTTACTTTTGTGTTTCACTCCCATCACAAAATTATCTGAAACATGACTGCTTTTGTATGAGGGCCAAATACCCATTGTCTCAAATATCTAAATGAAGCGCACATAAGTTAGTATATTGGAAAATTAGGAACTGCCTGAAACGATACTTGTATTGACTGTAATTTCATCTTATCGAAGTGTTGGCCCTTCTTCACCCCACCAACTAATGTGCATGAAGTGCCTTTGGCATTGGCATCCACATGGAGACTTTCAATTATGTTAGATTTTGAGTCACCAACTTGCCAGACTAGCTTTGGTATGTAGCTTAGCTGCAAACATATGCCCTGGAGTGCAAAATTGCTCCATATTTTATCTTGTACCCAATCTAATGACAATGACCTGCTTACATCAATGAATAACCATGAATGTATATAAATGTTTGGGGCCTTGCCATTATCTTTTACATCCAGCAAAGCCATCTACACAAGCTAGTTTGCTTATTATGGCACTGGAAAAATTCTGCCCAAAGTTCCAGTGCAAAATAGACTGTGTCCAGAATTTTCACCCATCTACTTCAAGGTATGGTATGTGGAGTGTCATATCTCAAGTATCTAGTAAATACGTTCACAATTGAGTAAGATACAATTACCTGACTCTGGGCTGTGCAACAGACCCTGGTGTGGGTGTCTCAGTAGACCTAGTAGTCTGTGTGGCCACTCCCACTTCATGTGTACTTGCAAGCACCTAGAAGACATGCTATAGAATGTTTTGCAATGTTTTCAGGCTACTCTGTGATCTCATGCATCTGCTAGAGCCATCTGCTGTGCCAATTATGCAAGGTGTAGGACCTCAAAAATCTACTTTTAAAATGCATAAAATTAGAGGTTCGTACTTTGTGAGCACCTAGCTAAGCTACCAGTGACTTCACATTCCAAATATCTAGTGAATCAGTTAAGAATTGAGCAAGATACAGCTGTTTTGTTCTGTGGCTTTAAAATGAACACATGACAGCCACAACCGCCAAGTGGCGTGCAAAGAAGAATAATATTGTTATGTAGTAGCAACAATTCACTCCACGCTTTGTCCAGCTCATTGTTAATGAAATCCCTCATTTTTTTGGTTCTTGACAGCCTGTTTCAGAAGCCATGTTAAGTGAACACAGTGTATGCAGTGCCAATGAAGACTTACCATTCCTCAAGATGGACTTTTGTTGCTTTGGCATCATCAGCCATCATATCAACATCTTAGTTTCTTAACCGTCAACATTGAGATGTGTGGTGAATATATGATTGACATACAGCTGCCATTGCTTGATATGTAGGGTTCCATTGCAAATGCAGACGTGAGTGGAGATAAAGACTCGACATGGTCTTCAGCCTCAGTGCAGCTATGCTGACATTGGGGGGTTGTCAAATGAGGGTTGGATGTGTTCGACATGGTCATGGTACTTAATAAATGACAATGCCATGACAGCTCAGCACTCAATATTGAAGGTCTCAGACACAATAACAATGACATTTAAACACATGAGCCCTGAAAACCAACCAATATGTACTACCTCTGGTCCGGGTAAATTTTTGAGATTTGAAGCCCTTGTATGTGCAGAATCCGGGTAAATTTGGGGGACCCTGGGATCAGATGTAAGTATGTGCAAAATCTGGGTGGTTTCGTTGGTTGGTCTGATGTATATGTCAAATACAGGAGAATTTGGAGTGTCATTGCCAGCTGGCTGGTGGGTTGTCATGGGCACTGGTAGGGCTGTCCATGTATAATTATATTAAATCCAAAGCTGTATTTGGATGTAATTGTATTGATGTGCACAGCCTGGCTTCAAGCCGTGGGCCATAGTGTTCCGTGGATATCCACAGGTCGATTTCAGCGCAGAGTTATCCGACTGTCCCAGCCCACCCCCTGCCACCTAACCAAACAATTTCCTTTTTTGTTCCACCTGACTAATTGCACCATGATATACCTGTTCATAACCTAAGTATGCAGTCTTACATGGCTTAGTGGTTAGTATTGTCATTTATATTTGCTTATGAAAACTTGATGTTGAGGGTTTGATTCTGTCTGGTTTCATTTAATTTTAATTTAATTTCATTAATTATAATTGTTTGGTACCTCCCCGTGTGATGAGGGTTATCTTTTTAGCTTGCTACTTGAAGTAGATATTATCTCACCAGCTATGAACTTTGCCTTTTGGATAATGGCTTGGCTTTTATGCTATACAATATTCACTTCCACCAGCTGAAAAATTCCCTTGCATAATTACAGATTCTGGGCCTCTCTTCTGTCTTCTTGCTAACCTAAACAATTATAGGGCCTAAATTCAACACTCAACACTTGCCCATAGCACTTTATTTACATTGGTATTGATCATGCAAAGCTCATGCTACCTTAAAAGGGACTTAAATAGCTTAATCAGGCAATTCCAAAATGTAGGTCCAGAATTTGAGGTTTTAAAGAATTGACATTGACATTATATGCATGTTATTATGAGTAGGGCTGCTGAGGTCTTCTGTATGTCACTTAGCAAATCTGGGGTGGCTGAGCTATCATATGAAGCAATACACCCCCACTTCCTTCCATGTGGTTGTTCTACTTGCTTAAACATTTTAAATCAAATTTATACTAACAATATACAGTTCTTAGTACCATCTGAAATTTTTATTACAGCTGAAAATATCACAAAGTCCATAGAAACAGCCAAAAGTCAAATATTTCCTTTCTTGTGGCTCAATATGCTCATATTTACTGTAATAACATTTAGGGGGTAGTATCAATACACCATAATGTGTTGTATATTAATTTTTAGAATACAGTATACATTATATTTAAGCAATTTGAGCCACCCACCAGGCACATTTGAAGCAACTATAAGTCTATTCTCAAACTACTTAGCAGCTTAGCGCTTAGCTATGCTTAATTGGGGATTTAAGCGGACATATGTGATGTTAAGCCTGATCAAGCATATTCAGGTTTTCCTGATGTCATCATGATGTGAGGGGACTCATGACTGAATGGTTCCTTGTACAGGAGTCTTGGGATTCAGAATACTGTATTGTTTCAACCATAGGTTCAGTTGTGTGTCACAAATGGTAATGAATCATCAGCAAAATGAACACATGTCCAAATGTGTCCTGATCACTTTTTACAGCTTTTTACAGCTTTAGACGCCCGAAATGTTTTGCTGATGATTGAACCTAAGGTGCAAATAATAACAGTCATGGCAGACTCATGAACATGTTGTTGGAATAGATAACCCGAGAAAGGAAATTTCCAAATGCAGAATTACTATATGTAGAACTTATATAGTTCTAATAAACATAGGAGACAAAAGTGTCTCTCTTGCGCTTACCATCATTGAATAAACTCTGTCAGCCAACAGGTTATGAGCCCCGGCCCCCTATAATCCTTGGACTTGAATAAAACTAGGCAACAAACTTACAGGACTTAATATAACCGTTCTAGGCGACAAAAAATCAAGTATTTACTTGAATCTTCCAAGACCCCTAAAAAGTCAACACCTCTCCACTTTAATATGCCCCCTCATCGTAGGAACAAATCACCTGTGCAAGGTAACCCACCAGCTGGGAATAATCCCCCGGCCGACAATCCCCCAGCCAATAATCCTCCGGCAAACAACCTGACCATTGCCCTAATACGTACTAAGGAATATACAGCTGTTAATAGGCTCCCGGAGCAAAGCCACTTGACGGATGACAACTGGTATGACTGGAAGGAGCGGATGAACTGCGTCTTTACCAACTGCGATACTACCGGCTACATTGATGGCACAATCCTTCAGGTGGCACCTTAGCAAGATGGTATAGGAGCCAGAAATTGGGTCAAGAACAATTCTTGGGCCCAGCAGGTAATTATGGATAATGTATCCACTACACAGATGAACCACATCCGCTCGAAGAGAACTGCGCATGCCATGTATGAAGGACTGGCTAGCACTCATGAGGATATGGCATTCTATACTCTGAACAATATTGAAAACCTCCTCCAAACTGCGAAGGCAACCGACAGCGATGGTTTATTGAAGCCCTTAGACACATTGAAAGGACTTCATGACCGTATGAATGGATTCCCAAATCCCGACTTCCATCTACTGGACATTCGCTTCAAGACAATTATCTCAAACTCGCTTCCCCAAAGTTGGCGAAGCTTTGTTGAACCATGGGGAATGCTAAAAATGCGAACGACCCTGATCCAAAACACCGCATTCAATCCAACACCTTCATAGGTATATTCCGTGAGGAATATAAAATACAAAAGAATAATGAGAAGTGGGAGAACAGGAACAATAGCTTTAATGGCAAAGGTGACAACCAAACCGGAAGGTCCCAGACCAATATTGCAAACACCCAGACAAATCCAAGAACTCTTGGATCTCGTATCAGCGGACAAACAAATTTCCGCGCTTGGTGCGACATTTGTGAGATGAAAGGACACTGGACCAGCAAGTGCTATAAACACCAGCAAAATAAATGCTATAATTGCGGCCATGAGAGACATTTGGCGAGAGACTGCAAGAGGAAGAATGGCAGCTGGAAGGGAAAGAATAAGACTAAGGGATATAAAGAGAGGGAGAAGTGGAAAGGAAGGTCAAAACAAAAAGAGACGGCAGAGGAGACAAATATAGTGGATGAAGAAATAGTGTTCATTACGCTAGAAAATCCCAAGGAGGAAAATCCAGAGTCAAGTATTGATGACGAAGAACACAATTTTGATAGCTATCAAGCCTGTAATTACGAGGCGAATGATGAGCGTTTGATATATTATGATTGGGTAGCTGACAACGCCACAAGCTCCCATATTGCTTCAGAGCGTGACAGCTTTGAGACTTACACTAAAATCCAGAAGAGTACCATGACAGGCATGGGTGGCAAGAAAGCCACAGCAATAGCCGTGGAACAGTTACATTAATTTCAAACTGCAATGGCGTCAACTGGACATTAAAACTGGAGAACATTCTACATGTACCAGGGCAGAGAAATAATTTATTTCCCTGGGAAGATGGGACAAGGCTGGCGGCACCTATCAAGGAGGGGAGAATAAAATAACCCTCATTACCAAGGA
>Ga0137418_10005313_pt1 | contig 11812 bp, 11 predicted proteins | sample CZODoug3_1_2_16f_FD_122242 | JGI IMG/M metagenome (GOLD analysis project Ga0137418, IMG submission 122242) | Vadose zone soil fungal communities from Angelo Coast Range Reserve, California, USA - CZODoug3_1_2_16fungal (Hybrid Assembly) | ecosystem: Environmental > Terrestrial > Soil > Vadose... | reverse complement strand
AGATCTATCAGCTCCGGGGGCACGGGAGATCTCCCGTGCAAAGGGGGTCCTGGCCCGGAGAGGCCGGCACGGCCCCACGCCGGGCCGGCCTCGGCCATTGCCCAGGCGCCAGACCGTCCGCGTTCCGCCGTGAGGCTCACAGGATATTGACGGCGCGCGCGGCGAGCAGCGCCAGGATCAGGAGCGAGAGCAGCGCTTGGAGCATCATCAAGCCTTTGGCCCACTGCGCCAACACTGGCGTATCGGTCGGAGACAACGCCGTGCTGGTCGTGAAGGCCAGAAATAAATAATCCACGAAGTTGGGCGACCAGTGCTGCTGGCCGGCTGCTCTGAGCGCCGGTGGGCTCAGCAGCATCTGCGGAAAGAGAAAGGCGCCCTGCGGATGTCCCGCGCGCTTCTCCCGGTGCTGCGGCCCTCCGGCGTCCAGGCGCCAGTACCACAAGGCAAACACCACAATGGTGGTGGTCCACAGCGCCGCGGCCGAGCGCAAGAGCGCCGCGGGGGCCTCTTGGCGCGCGGGCAGGGCCTGAATGAGGAGAAACACCGAGACGATCAAGCCCAAGGTGAGCACCCCCACCACCGCCACCCCGCAAATAGCGCTCAGCCGGTGTCTGCCAGTGTGATGCGATACCACCGTGGGAATGAGCAGGGCCAGCACGACACCGGGAAAGCCGCCGCCACTGCCGAGGTGACAGCAGCAGTGTTCGCACGCTTGCGGCATGACTACACCAATCCGTCCCGAAACGAGGTAGACAGCTCCCGCCTTTGAACCGCCGAAAACTCAACCTATGTAACTCCAAAGGTGGGGGAAGGATTATGGGCCTCTGGAGCAAATTGCCGACCGGCTTTCTCAAGATGAGCTTCAAGACGTGGTCTCGGTTGGATTTCGACATCCGAAGCTTGATCATCAAACTAGCCCGTGATCAAAATTTCAAGTGCGTCCATTGTGACGAGAGCCACGGCCTAATTGTCGAACACGATCACTATCCCGATCACGGGCGTGGAGACAGATACACCGTCTACAATATCCGAGGCTTAGTATGTCATCGGTGCAACTGGCATCTCGGAAAATATGAGCAAGAGAAAAGGGGAGATTACTCTGAGTGGTCCGATTTTCATCAGTACATTTCGGATGGCGACTACGACAGCTACATTTTCGCCTATGAATGTCGCGTAAGCCCTCTCCTCGAAGCTATGATAGAGAAGCGGCTGGGAAGCCGAAATTATTGGCGCAGAAGATCCCTGCTTACGAAATTTGACGATTGGAGGGAGTGGGGAGGGAGGAGACGGACGTATCCTTGGTATTGGGGCTTCAACGAAATCAAGGAAAAGAAATACTGGCACATCAAAACTCCGGAGCAGGCGATCCGAAATCTGGCTGCCTTGATCCGATATGTTTTGAAGGAGCTTGAGAAGAACCCCGCCTACGAGCCTCCCGAAGACTTCTTGAAGCTTATGGTACGGGTGAAGCCCCTGCTAGACAGCATTCGGCCAATTGTTGAAGAACGGCTGAAATCGATTGGTGTTGAACAGGATAGAGCACTCTGAGCCTCAAGTGCGCTCCCAAACGCCGCATAGTCCGCGCGAGGATCAAACGCGAACGGGTCCCATTTCGACCATGGGACCCTTTTTGGCGACGCTGGCCAACCGATTTCAAGTTCCTTGGCTTAAAGCCTCCGCCGCTGCCCGGCTGACAGCAGTGGTGTGCAATCCTAGAAGATGGTCGCCTATGTGATCCCAAGTTTTCAGCGGGCTCTCCAGTGGAGGACCGTTTTCTGATGTCTGCTTGGCAGCGGATCGTGTTAAAAAAGCTGATGACTGAAAACTCTCAAAACTCGCTGCGACGTCACGCCGCTGGCACTCGCCCCTCTTCCACCGCAGCACTCATCAGTACATGCAAGTCGGTGATGCCCTCAGAAGCTGTCCTAACGATCCGCTGCGCCATCTTTGCTTTGGTAGCGGGCGTTCGGTGTGAACGGTCAATCTGGTGAACCGCCGTGTCCAACGCCGACCTCATCAGGGTTAGCAATTCGGGACTGAAGTTGGCAGATTGAACTTTGGTCATCGCAGGCTCCTCACGAGAGCTGCGTCTAATGGTTCAGTGTGACAGGGATGCGTGGGCGACGTTAGGTTTGCGGTAACGTTGTCGCGACCATTGGTCATCAGACCATACGCAACTGTGATGCCGCAGCCGTCACCCCTCTGGCACCCCGGCCATTCGCATGCCCTCACAGGTCCGCTCCTTCCCGGCGAGGTAAGCCGGATGGTCGCTCGCCACGCGGGCTCGGTAGCGGCGGAGGGTGAAGGTAGGATTGAGCACAAGGCCCGCCTGCGCGGCGGCCCGCGCCTCGTCTGGTGAGCCGAGCAGCGACAGTGCAGCGGCGAGATGCCAATGCGGGACGGGATGATTTCGGTTGGCCTCGATGCTCCGGCGTAGCCAGGCAACCGCCTCTGCGTCTGCGCCGATACTCAACTTGGCGAGACCGACAAACATGAACCACCGGTAAGCGTTGTTATCGCGAGGAGAGAGGCGAAGCGCCTCGCGGATATGGGCCTCGGTCTCCTCGCTGCGACCGAGAAAAAACTTGGCAAGACCGATGAAACCATGAGCGTCGGCCAAATTGCGATCCAGTGCTAACGCCCGTTCGCATTCAGCAATGCCTTGGACCGCGCGTTTGGTGTGTGTTTGGACGAAGCCCAAAACGCTATGGGCCCGAGCATGGTTTGGCGCAAGGGACAGAGCCTTGGTTACGGCTGCCTCGGCCGCCGCGAACTGCGCGGTCCAGTCGTCACGCGTAAGGTTGGCCCCAATCGCCGCTTTAACTCGCGCCGAACCGACCAGCGCCTCGATATTGCCGGGATCGAGCGCCAGGGAACGGTCGAAAAAGGCCTCCGCTTGCGTCATGTATTCCTCAGTCGTCCCATTGTTCGCGCGAGCCCAGCCCTGGAAATACAGATCCATCGCGTCGGGATCGGTTGAACGTCCCGCTCGTCGTGCCTCAACCTCAATGAGCTGGGCATCTAGCGTGTTTGCCAGCCGCGATACGATTTCGTCCTGCATATCGAACAGATCGGCGACGGGTTTCTCGAACCGCTCGGCCCACAGGTGGTTGCCGGTTTCCGCGTCGATCAGCTGAACATTCACCCGAAGCCGGTTGCCGCCACGCTGCACTGAGCCTTCGAGCACGTAGCGGACGTTCAGTTCGCGGCCGACCTGTTTGAGATCAACCGCTTTGCCTTTCAACGTAAATGCGGTATGCCGACCGATCACGAACGCGCTGCTGATGCGCGAAAGGTCCGTGGTCAGGCTCTCAGTCACGCCATCGACGAAGTAGTCCTGCTCGGGATCAGCGCCGATATTCGCGAACGGCAACACCACCATGGACAAGCGTGGCGGTGAACGAGGGCCGGGTGCCGTGCTGCCGCTCTTTGTGGCCGGGCCAAGTCCATCCCAGGCCACGGCATAGGCTCGGACTGGGCGGGCGATGTTTTTAAGGTTCTGCTCGCCCAGATCGATGAACTCAACTCCGACCTTGCCTCGGACTTGATCGTAGGCGGAAAACGAGATGCAGATGCCGCCGGGTTCGGCGATGCTCTCTAACCGCGCTGCGATGTTAACACCGTCTCCAAATATGTCGTGGGCCTCGACGATTACGTCGCCTATGTTGACGCCCACACGGAAAGCAATGCGCCTGTCTTCCACCTCATCGATTGCAAGTTCTTTGATGCGGCTTTGGAACTGGATAGCAGCTCGAACTGCTTGGACCGCGCTCGGAAACTCCGCCAAGAACCCGTCGCCGGTGTTCTTCACGATGCGGCCGCCGTGTTCCGCGATTGCTGGCGCTACACCATCCGCGAGGAGCGCGGTCAGTTTGGCATGCGTAGTCTCTTCGTCATTGTGCATCAGCCGCGAATAGCCAGCCATGTCGGCGGCCAATATCGCCGACAACCTGCGCTCTACCCGGACTGGCCGCTCTTGCACCATCGCATAGAGACCTCTCGGCTTCGAGTTATACGACAGATCGGGTAGGATGCCCACTCAGGCTGATGTGTGCCGTGGCACCTTTGAGACATGCCGACGAACACCAAGAATGTCTGTTGATCGGGGTAGACCGGAAGAGGCCGCCCGACGGCCAAAGTGAGGCGATTAACCCATCTGCGACATCAGCTCCCCCAAATTGTGGATCGGAATTTATGAAATACCCCCTCAGTGCTCAGTCGACCTTCAGCGCCAGCGCTTTGACGATCGGCGCCCAGAGAGCAACATCCGCTGCGAGGGTCCGCCGGAATTTTTCTGGGTTTGAGTCGAGAGTGGGTTCGATACCCGCATCGATCAACATCTGCTTGTATGCCGGTTCAGCGACCGCCGTGCGCGTTGCTTGCGCGATCTGTTCGATGATTCCAATTGAAGTTCCGGCCGGTGCGAGCAGCCCGATGGAGCCTGTCACGGTCATGCCGGGGAAGCCCAGTTCGGCCGCCGTCGGAAGCTCAGGCGCAGCGATGAGACGCGCGGGACTCGTCACGGCAAGAACCCGCAGCTTGCCGGACCGATGGAGTTCGAGCACCTGCCCGGTTACGCCGGGCGTACCCATTGGAATTTGTCCACCGATTAGGTCTGTGATCACGGGGCCAGTGCCCCGATATGGCACCTGCACGATCTCAGGTGTTCCCGCGAGCGATTTGAACAACTCGCCGGTCAGATGCTGGATCGAACCGACACCGGCGTGCCCATAGGACAGCTTGCCGGGATTGGCTTTCGCATAGTCGATTAACTCCTTTAAGGACTGAGCCGGCACCGCAGGATGCACGGCGATGCAGAGGAAATTGGCGGCCACGCTCGCAATCGGATACAAGTCTTTGACTGGATCATAGAGCGGTCGGCTCTTGAGCAGGGCCTCGTTGACGTGAGGTAGCGTTCCACCGAGCAGGATCGTGTAGCCGTCAGGCTGGGCGCGCGCCACGGCGGCGGCACCTAGCGAACCGCTGGCGCCTCCGATGTTTTCAACCACCACCGTGCCGAGCAGGTGCTTCATCTTATCCGCCCACGGGCGTCCAACGGCGTCGTATGCACCACCCGGTGGAAAAGGAATAACGAGCCGGATCGGTCGCGACGGATAAGCTTGCGCCCTCGCGATGCGCGAGATGGTCGGAAGCACGGCGGCACTCGCTGCCAAATGCAAGAATTGACGGCGGGGTACTTTCATGACGCTGCCCCCTTTGCCAGACGCAATGCTATGTCAGCACGTAGGATGGGTTGAGCCCGCGAAACCCATCACCTCCATAAGATGCAATTGATGGGTATCGCTTCGCTCCACCCATCCTACGCGCTGCAGATAACTCGCATGTTGAGCGGAAGTCACGCATCATCAAATGCGGCGTCAGCTGATAGCAGACGACGCGCCCCCCGCCTGTTGAACCTGCCTGTCGCGATCTGCTCGCGGCGGCCTCTCAATAACGGGGGCTGAGGGTGCTGAGGTAGTCCGACAGCGTGGTCGGATCGCGACGCGTGCTCTGCCGCAGCGGCTGGTTACTCAACAGCACGCCGGCCTGGGTCTTGTAATCAGGAGACACAGTGTGCGCTGGCTTCCGCTCTTGGCGGAGGATCTCGCGGTAATTGTCATAGGCCTGTTGGGTACCGACAAAAATACAGACGCAATGCTGCGGTTCGGCGTAAGAATAGCGCAAGCCGTCGCCAACCCCGTTTGCCACGAAGCGGTGGGCCGGCAGCGCACGCAGCGCTTTTTGCCCCGCAGGATCGTTGGCAAACTGGACGCGAAAACCGGCGGACGACAGATAAAAACTGTCCTTTTCCAGGGACGGCCGGCTCGGCGCCTCCTCGGCGGCCAGAACAGAGGCGCAAAGCAACACCACAACGGTCGGAAACAGGCGCAAGGCCCTGATGCCGTGGACCCGAAATAGATGCCGATAAGCCGCTGCGACCGGCCAGATGATCGATGCTGACATTGCCAATTCCCCTGCCTGACCCGTGCCGGAATGTTGCGCCGGCTATAGCGCCACCAACAGTTCGCCAAGATTGTGACCAGCTTCAAGCGAACGAATCCCGACTTCCGTTAAGGGTCAATGCCCGACCACCCATCACGCCACATCCGCCAACGCCACTGGGTTTTGCGTGGTTGTGGTTCATCGAGCAAAGAAAAAGGGAAAGAGAAAAGAAGCGCTCAGAAAAAAGAGATCGAGCGAGAGCGCGCAAGCCGGATTCGAAGGGCTTTGTGTTTGCCGGCAAAACATCCTTATCCAGCGCGATCCTCATCGGCGGGTGTCAAGCCACGACGAACTCGGCAGGAATCGTCCTTAGCGATCGATCAATTGCAGAACGGTTGTTCGGATTTAGTACACCAGGGCTGCTGATGAAACGGGACAGCGCCAAGATCAGGTTGGGATAATCGCGCTAGTCCGACGTGCTGGCTTAGCTTATTGATTAGGCGTTAGCGCCGCTTACGTTTCGCGCCCAAAAAAAGCCGGTTGGAACTGGGAGGAAATGCCCATGTACTTCATTCCGTCGAGTGTTGCCGCGGCTTTGGCCGCCACGTTCATCGCTCTTGTGCTTCAATCGCCGGCTATCGCTCAAACCAAGGACGCCGAGCCTGCGAGCCGCGCGGTAAATGGTAGCTTTCTCCAAGCCTTACCTTTCAATGACAGGGCCGATTTCGATGATGCTAACCGGGGCTTCATAGCGACGGTGCCCGACGGCACGATTCCGGGACCAGGCGGCAAGCCGGCGTGGGACAACAATCAGTATGACTTCCTGAAGAACGAGCAAGCTCCACCGACGGTGAATCCAAGCTTATGGCGGCAGGCGCGGCTCAACGCCATCAACGGCCTCTTTAAAGTGACGGATCGTGTCTATCAGGTGCGCGGCCTCGATATCTCCAACATGACGATCATCGAAGGTGACACCGGCCTCATCCTAATCGATCCGGTGCTGACCAACGAGACCGCGAAGGCGGCGCTGGAACTCTATCTCAAGAACCGGCCAGCCAAGCCGGTGGTCGCGGTGATCTATACCCACAGCCATGCCGATCACTTCGGCGGCGGGAAGGGTGTCATCACGGAGGAAGACGCGAAGTCGGGCAAGGTCAAGGTGATCGCGCCCGATCGCTTCATGGACTACGCGGTCGCCGAGAACATCATCGCGGGCAACGCCATGGGACGGCGCGCGCAATACCAGTTCGGCAGCGCGTTGCCCGTCGGTGAGCGTGGGCAGATCGACACCGGCCTCGGCAAGGCGCTGGCGAGGGGAACGGCTTCGTTGATTCCGCCCAACGATCTCATCAAGCAGACTTACGAAACGCGGACCATCGACGGTGTTGAGATCGAATTCCATCTCGCACCAAGTTCGGAAGCGCCGAGTGAGATGCTGATGTACTTCCCACACTTCAAGATGCTGAACATGGCGGAAGATGCGACCCACAACATGCACAACCTCTACACCATCCGCGGCGCGGAGATCCGCGACGGGCGGTTGTGGTCGCGCTATGTCAGCGATGCGATCGAGCGTTACGGCGACAAGACTGAAATCGAGATCGCGCAGCATCACTGGCCGATGTGGGGCAAGGAGCGTATCGTCTCCTTCCTGAAGAAGCAGCGCGACCTCTACAAGTTCATTCACGACCAGAGCGTGCGGCTACTCAATCACGGCCTCACGCCGACGGAAATCTCCGAGCAACTGAAGTTGCCGCCGGCGCTCGCGAGCGACTGGGCATCGCGCGGCTATTACGGTACGCTGAGCCACAACGCCAAGGCGGTCTATCAATTCTATCTAGGCTGGTACGACGCCAACCCGGCCGACCTTAATCCGCTACCGCGTGCGGAGGAGGCGAAGAAGCAGGTGGAGTACATGGGTGGCGCGAATGCCGTCATCAAGCGCGCGCGCGACGACTTCAAGGCGGGACAGTACCGTTGGGTTGCGCGGGTGACGAGCCAGCTGGTGTTCGCTGATCCGTCGAACAACGAGGCACGTGAGCTCGGCGCCGACGCTCTCGAACAGCTCGGCTACCAGAGTGAAGCGGCAACCTGGCGCAACGCCTATTTGCTCGGCGCGTATGAATTGCGCAACGGCGTTGCGCCACAGCCGTCGGCGGCATCGAGGGCAGATCTTCTCAAGGGCGTTACCATCGATCTCGCCTTCGACTTCCTCGGCGTGCGGCTCAACGCGCCGAAGGCCGAAGGCAAGCACATTGTCGTCAACTGGACCTTCACCGATCTCAACGAGAGCCACGTGATGAATCTGGAAAACTCGGCGTTGACGCACACCTCCGGCAAGTTGTCGGACAAGCCCGATGTTAGCCTGACGTTGACCCGCGCCGCACTCGATGCCATCACGCTGAAGCAACGCACCTTTGCGGACAGCATTCAGTCGGGCGACATCAAGCTCAGTGGCGATCAGACCAAGTTGCGCGAGTTGTTCGGTCTATTCGACGAGTTCAGTACGGGCTTCGAGATCGTCGAGCCGCGCAAGGTGAAGGTGGAATAGTCAGCGCAGCACATGAAACTCTCCTGTCTGCAGCCCGGTCATGGCGGCGAAGAATAGGTGTGGCGCAAGCCTGAAGGCGTTCACCGTGACGCGGTGCGGCTGGTTTGCGAACAGACGCTGGCTGGCGGTGCCGGCCACTGCAATTTCTGGTTCTCGCGGCTCCGACAGGAGTAGGACGCACCTGCGTAGCTGCTCCGGGTCATTGGACTAAACCGCTCGCGCGGTAGGGCGCTGCGGCGAGCGGCATGGCCGTGCCAGCAATGGATGGAACGATGAGAGCGTCTTAGCTGATGATGATGAGGGGCCAGAAGCATGTCCCCAGAACCGATGATTGTTCGGCATGATGATCTCGCGATATATCGTCGACGGCGCTGGGAGCGCACCGAACGTAGCGAGCCGACATCCGTATCGCGGATGTTTCGAATACCCCAACCGATGCGATCGGAGATGCAGTCATGATCGCGAGTGGTGTATAAGGCGAGCTCGAAACAATTCCGTTGGACGCCGTCACGTGGCAATATTTGTTCGGCCGATGCGGTACAAAGGCTGCCCTCAGGCACATAACGCACAAGTTGCAATATGTGCCCTTTTTACAACGCGTAACTCTTTGAAATTACAGGGACGACGAAAGGTGTTTTCACCCATTCGCAAAGTTCGTGCCATATCGCAAAAGTTGTACTCGCATTCAGTCACGACAGCCGTCAAATCCCCATAGCGTCTGACGCGCCACCTCGCCACACCTCCCGCGGTTTCCTCCATTGGAGGTTTGCGTACGCCGGCCCCGGTGCGCGCCGCGCCACCATCATGGGGCCGGCATCCGCAAACCTTCACAAAAACAGACTTCACCGGAACGACCGCTTGGCGCAAAGCGGACATTCGTCAAATCCGCGAGGACGGTAACCTCAAGCTCATCCTGGGCATGCCGTTCGAAGCCTTGTGCAGACGACGCCGCGGACGGTATTCACGTTGCTGACCAAGTCGCTTGGCGATCTGGTCGCACTTGCGTTTCGGGAGAAGTAATATCCCGATGTTTCAGGCATCCGGCTTGCCTTTATTTTGAATTGACCGAAATCCTGAATTCCTTGCTCAATACTTCCGTGCCATCTCTTACGACGCGATATGATGCCACATAAATTCCGGTTGGCCATGCTACTTCTCTCCGCTTTCTTCCGGCGGAAATGAAGGATTGAGCCTCGTCGTGATCGAGCGCTGGAGGTCGATATTCGGAAAGGGCAGTGCGGTCGGGACTTTGAACTGTCAGGATCTGTTGGTCGCCGGCCTGCAGTCCGATAGTGCGGACGTATGCCACGAGTGCCTCCGCTCCGGCGGTGATGGGGCGCCTCGCGACGTCTCCAGACTCAATGAGATCCATGGTCGGAGCAAGATCGGAAAAACCATAGTTGAGAATTTCGCGAGCGCGGTATTCGGTCTGTTCATGTATTGAATCGACCCAGATCGGGTGCCCGCCACCGCAGGTATTTGGAAGCGCATCATAAGCAAAGGGATCTACGATTTTGCCACGGTGTCTCACCGTGAAATGAAGATGGGGAAACTCTGTATCTCCGGATAATCCAACCAGGCCAATGGATTGGCCGGTGACGGTTTGGTCCCCCAGTTTAACGCGAAGACTGCCCTTGGCCATATGACAGTATTGAGTTTGCCAGCCCTTCTCATGCTCAATGACAGCACCATTGCCGCATTGTCTTCCGGCCACCGCGGCTTTCCCTGCAATTCGGACGGAGATGTCATCTACCCCATCCCTGACTCCGACAATTCGTCCGGGTGCGGCAGCAAGAACCTCGACGCCTTTGTTCTGAATTTCGAGATTGGGAATCCTGATATCCGTTCCGTCATGCCCGTGATAGGTGCGGCCACCGCAACGATAGTCGCGAGCCTTGTCGGAATCTTTATGGTCAACATAATTTTGCACGAAACAAGTCACGCCCAGTTCGCACCTTATGGGAAGGGCAAGCGAGATGACTTCTATGGGCTCACCTTTGACACTGGAGGCAAGGCAAACCGACGTTAGGATCAGGAGTTTCAAACTCCGCGACACGATTACCGCAGGCCCCATCATGCTCACATTCCATCAGCATATGAAAAAGTCGAATTCGTCCCTCATTCTGATATGTCTACCAGATGTTATTGGCACCGTGGACCTGATCCGGCGGCGCGCCAATGTTGTGGGGTGGAGCGAGCTAAAGAGGTCTGAACGCAGGTGCGCCCGTCTCGCTCGACCGGACGGGATGTACAGACCGCCTGGCATTAGTTCCGCCATATGCAGGGGGCGGGCGGGGTTGTCGGGATCCGCGTCTAGAATGTGAATCAGCACCAAAATGGAACCCCTCCTGATTTCCGGGTAAGTGCTGATTTAACCGAGAAAATCCGCCACCATTAGAGGTCCCGATCGGCGCCGACCGGGACCCACGCCCGAACGAACTTTCTCGGGGAAATCAATGCTGCCGGCACTCGAGAAGGGGTACCAGCTCGGTGCTGATTCACAACTAGAGTGAGGCATGTGCTCGTCATCCCCCCGTTGAGGGCATTCGGCAATCGTTTGCGTGACACGCTTGCAGCGGAGCACTAGCTGCGGCCGTGGTCCCAAGTGTCAGCTATGTCACTTGCGGACTAGCTGTTATTTTTGGTTAACGGTTCGCTGTTATCTTCCGGACGATCGCGGTATCGCGTACCGCGACTATTAGCGATGCATGCAAATCGGCGAAATTACTGATCCAATACAGGCTCGAGGATGTCGCTATGCTCAATATCGGGGCGACAAGGCGACGCTGAAATTTAGCGGATTGCCGGTAACGGGAATGGTCCGCTCAATGTTGGAAGATAAGTCGACCACGCCGACGCGCTGGATCGTTTCGCTTCTGGCCCAGCATATCATCGCGGCCTAAGCCTGAACTTCTCCTTTTGTATACGTTTTCTTCGAGCCGAACACCGTGCTCTGATCGAGACGCGGCTTTGGATGGATTGAATATACATCCAAAGCACTCTGATCTGGTGCTTGGAGTGAGTAGCAAATCATCCCCGATCGTTTTTTTGGGGCGATCTCCCTGCACTAAGTCGTTGTGGTTCTGCAATTCATTAGCTGTGTAGCTGAGGTAAGCGACGATCCTCACATTCGGCGGCCGCAGCGCTCTTACGTGAACGATAAAACTCCAGAACACTCCGGCACGTTTGGGTGTTGAGACGTATAAACTCTTCGCTCATGCCATCCAGGTCTCGTGCAGCAATTCGATGGTCTTTTGCGTGGAGGAAAAGCAACGACATCGTGGTCTCCCACGAGAAGTCGAGGGCTTTCGCCAAGAT
>Ga0137418_10005312_pt1 | contig 11812 bp, 10 predicted proteins | sample CZODoug3_1_2_16f_FD_122242 | JGI IMG/M metagenome (GOLD analysis project Ga0137418, IMG submission 122242) | Vadose zone soil fungal communities from Angelo Coast Range Reserve, California, USA - CZODoug3_1_2_16fungal (Hybrid Assembly) | ecosystem: Environmental > Terrestrial > Soil > Vadose... | reverse complement strand
GACGGTTGCCAGCTCATCGAGCAGCCGGAAGTTCTGCTCGGGGGTCTTCGCGAACCCGAAGCCCGGGTCCACCACGATCCGCTCCCGCGCGACGCCCCCTGCCTCCGCCCGCGCCGCCGCCGCGCCGAGCTCCGCCGCCACATCCGCCGCCACGTGTCGGTACACGGCGAGCGAGTCCATGGTGTCCGGCGTGCCGCGCATGTGCATCAGGATCATCCCGGCCTGGGCGGCGCCCACGACGCCCGCGAGCGCCGCATCGAACGCCAGCCCCGACACGTCGTTCACCACCGCGGCGCCGGCGGCGAGCGCGGCGCGCGCCACCGCGGCCTTGCGGGTGTCCACCGAGACGGGGCCTAAGCCCCGGCGCACCAGCTGCTCGATCACCGGCCCGACCCGCCCGATCTCTTCCTCCACCGGCACCGGCGCGGCGCCGGGCCGCGTGGACTCACCCCCCACGTCCAGCAGCTCGCACCCGTCGGCCACCAGCCGCTCCGCCTGTGCCACCGAACGGTCCACGGTCGTGAAGCGCCCGCCGTCGGAGAACGAGTCCGGCGTCACATTGACGATGCCGATGAGGATGGGGTGATCGAGGCTGAGGACGCTCCCCCCGCCGACTTCCCAGCGGCGCGGCGGGTCGGCGTAGCTCGCGAGGAAGCGGCCCAACTCGGGCGCCAGGTGCTCGAGCCCGGGTGGCAGGCGATCGGGGCGCGCGAGTGGCGCGAGCCGGCTGGCGGGTGCACCCACCAGCGCCCATCCTTCGCCGGTGAGCACATCGGCGCCGGCCTTGGCCCCCCACCGCACCAGACCTTCGCGCTCCGCTTCGGTGACGTCTTCCAGGAGGGCGACCAGGACCTGCATGCCGGTGGCGGCGAACCAGGCGGGCTGGGCCTCCCAGCCGCGGGCCGCGAGCGCCGCACGCACCGCTTCGGGGGTGTGCGCGGCGAGCGCGGTCAACTTCACGGCGAGGCGCGCCTCAGGGGGCGCTTCACTGGCATCCGGGTCTCGCCATCTACGCCGCCCGCAGGGCGTTGACGATGTTGAGGCGCGCGGCCCGCACCGCCGGCAGGAATCCACCCACGACCCCCATCACCACCGCGAAGATCAGCGCGTCGGCGATCACCCAGGGTGACAGAGCGAACCCGAATCCGATCTCCGAGAAGCTCCCGAAGTTGAGCGTCGAGACCCGCGCGAAGGAGAGCAGCGAGGCGAGGCCGACACCCGCCGCGCCCCCGGCGATCGCGAGCAGCACCGACTCGACCAGGAACGCAGTGAGCACGCTGCGGCGCTGGAACCCCAGGGCCCGCAGCGTCCCCACCTCGACCACCCGGCTGGCCACGGCTGCGTACATCGTGATCATCGCGCCGATCATGGCACCGATGCTGAAGATGATCGTGACGACGAGGCCCAGGATCTTGATGAACTTCGCCATCGCCTGGGACTGCTCGCGGTAGAAATCCTGCTCGCGCTTGATCTCCAGGGACTGGGAGCGCGGATCGGCCTGCAGCCGCGTCTTGAGCGCGTCGAACTGACCGGGATCACGCAGTCGCAACGTCACCGATGAATACACGGGCCGCCCGAACGCTTGCATCAGTTGATCGGCGTCGCCCCAGATTTCGGAGTCGAAGCCCGTACCGCCGGCATCGGCAATCCCCACCACGGTCCAGCGGTCTCCCCCGAACCCCAGGTCGGCGCCCAGGGCCACACCCTTGAACCGATCCGCGATGTTCTGGCCCACGACGATCTCGTGGGTGCCGAACGCGAAGGGGCGGCCCGCGGTGATGCGGAAGATGGGCCGTAGCTCGAACGCCTGGGGCGACACGCCCCGGACCACGATGTTGCTCATCCCGTTCGTAGTCTTCTTGAAGAGGTTGATCACGACGACGACTTCCCGCGACAGGAGCGGGCGGCCGTCCTTGGCGGGCGCGAGCTCGGGCTGCGTCTCGAGGACGCTCGCCGTGCCGCGATCGATCTGGCTCACCAGCTCCGAGCCCGCGGAGCGCCGCAACACGATGGCGTTGTCGGGCGAGCCCGTGTCGACGAGCGTCGCCTCGAGGCCCTGGGCCAGCATCAGGACGCCCGCGAACACGAACACCACCAGCGCCAGGCCACCGAGCGTGAGAGTGGTCGTGAGGCGGCGCGCCCACAGGCTGCGCCAGATGTAGGAGAATGGAATGCGCATCGTGCGTCCTCTATCCCACGGTGCGCAGGCCGGCCACGATCGGCGTGCGCACCACTCGAGTGGCGGGGAACAGCGCCGCGACGAGCCCCGCGACTACGGCCGCGCCGAGGGCCAGGCCGATCGTCACGGGCGCGACGTTGATGATCGGGAAGAACGTCGGCAGCGCCTTGCCGAAGCCCGCGACCATCGGGAACGTGAGTGCCAGGCCGAGTACGCCGCCGCACAAGGCGATGAGCAGCGACTCCCCAAAGATGAGGCCGAAGAGGTGCTTCGCGGAGAAGCCCAGCGTCTTGAGGACGGCGTACTCGCGCGTCCGCTCGCGCACCGCCATCACGATCGTGTTCGCGAGCACCAGTAGGATGATGCCCACAATCACGACGGAGATCACCTGCAGCGACGTGATGATGGCGCTCGACATCGCGACGAAGCTCTGCTGAAAGGCCTTCTCGCTCTCCGTCTTGGTCGGAGCGCGCGAATTCACAAATTGCTCGTCGATAGCGGACGCGACCCGCGGCATGGCGTCGGGCGGCTCCACCCGCAGAATGTACCAGCCGACCTCGACCGGCCGGCCCGGCTCCCGCTGCCGCACCTGCTCGTACAGGTAGTTCCACTGGAAGAACATCTGGGTCTCGTCCACGGTCTGGTCGCGGCCCGTGTAGATGCCCCGGACGACCCACTCCCAGCGGCCGGGGAAAATGTCGCCGTCCATCGTGATCACGTCGCCGACCTTGAAGCCGTGTTGCTGCGCCAGCTTACGGCCGATGAGGCAGGCGTTGCGCTCCTTCTTGAACGCGGCGAGCTGGTCCGGAGGCACCTGAAACTCGGGATACAACTCGAAGTACGTCTCCGGGTCCACCGCCAGACGCGGCCAGAAGTTCTTGAAATCGTTGGGGTCGCCGTACACGCCGCCGAACCAATTCGCCCACGACACCGCGGCCACGCCCGGCACCCGGGCGATCGCCTGCCGGTACGGCAGCGGGACCGGAAAGATGAACGACACGCTGTTGTGCGTGATCATGCGGTTCGCGGCCGAGGCGGCCACGCCGGCGTTCCACGCGCCCACGATCGTCCGGATCAGGCCGAACGCCATCACCGCCGTGGCGATCCCGAGCATCGTGAGCGCCGTGCGCAGCCGGTGTCGGAACAGATTCTTGAGGACCATCTTGAACAGCTTCACTGCAGCTCGCCTTTGTCGAGGTGGCGCACGATGTGCGCCCGCTCCACGGCGTGCGGATCGTGCGTCACCATCACGATCGTCTTCTTGAATTCCTTGTTCAACCGCTCCAGCAGGGTGAGCACTTCCTCGGCCGACTTACGATCGAGGTCGCCGGTCGGCTCGTCCGCCACCAGGATCGTCGGGTCGGTCGCGATGGCGCGCGCGATGGCGACGCGCTGCTCCTGGCCGCCGGAGAGCTGGCGCGGAAAGTGGTGTATCCGGTCCGCCAGACCCACCAGCGTGAGCGCCGTCTCGACGTGCTTGCGCCGCTCGGCCTTGGAGAGCGGCGTCAACAGCAGCGGCAGCTCGACGTTCTCATAGGCCGTCAGCACCGGGATCAGGTTGTAGAACTGAAACACGAACCCGATGTGCGTGGCCCGCCAGCGGGCCAAGTCTGATTCACTCAGCTTCGTGACGTCCGTGCCCGCGACCGCGACCGTCCCCGCGTCGGGGCGATCGATGCCCGCGATCAGGTTGAGCAGCGTGGTCTTCCCGGAGCCCGAGGGGCCCATCAGGCCGAGGAATTCTCCCTCGGGGACGTCGAGCGAGATGTCGCGCAGCACTGGGATCACCATGCTGTCGCGCCGGTAGGCCTTCGAGACCCCGCGCACCTGGACAATCGGATTGGGCATGTGGCTCCTCTACTGGACTTTGACTTTGGTGCCGCCGCGGAGGCGGGCGCCGACGCTGTCGACCACTGCAACACCGGGCCGCAAGCCTTCGCGGATCGCCACGGATGAACCGACCTGCCGGCCGACGACGACCGTCACCTCCACCGCCCGGCCCCGCTCCACGACGAAGACGACGCTGCGTCCGTTTCGCTCGGCCACCGCGGTCCCCGGCACCACGAGCACCGGCATGGTGTCCACCGCTACGCGTGACGGCCGCGGCAGGAAGTGGACCTTCGCGCTCATCTCCGGCAGCACGCGCGCGTCGTAGGAGCGGAAGGCCACCTTCACCTGCACCGTCGCCTTGGCGCGGTCCGCCGTCGGCACGATCTTCGCCACGACCCCCGGATAGCGCACGTCGGGATACGCGTCCAGCACGATCTCGCACGGCTGCCCGGGGCTGATCGCCTCGAGGTTCGACTCGGCCACGTCGGCCTCAACCTGGAGCGAACGCAGATCGGCGATCGTGACCACCGCGCTCTTGGAAAAGGCGCTCCCGGCCAGCGGGGCGACGACCTCGCCGACATCGGCGTTCTTCGTCAGCACGGTGCCGTCGAACGGCGCCCGAATAACCGTGTTCTCCAGCGCCACTTCCGCCGACTGCACGGCCGCCTGGGCGACGGCGATGCCTGCCTTCACGCGCGCATAGCGCGCCTCGGCGGCGTCGAAACTTGCCGCCGAGCTAAACCCGCTGTCCAGCAGCGCCTGTTCTCGCGCCAGGGAGCGCTGGGCATCGCGCAGGTCGGCGCGGCTCAGGTCGAGATTGGCCTGGGCCTGCGCCAGCTGAGCCCGGACATCGGCGTCCTCGATCCGCGCGATCACCTGCCCTGCCCTCACCCGATCGCCCTCGATAACGCCGAGGTACACCAGCCGCCCCATGCCTTTGGAGGCGACGGCCGCCTTGCGCTGCGCGACGACGTAGCCGCTGGCGATGAGAATCGCGCCGGATCGTATCGGTGACACCATCGTCGCAGGCGTGAGCCGGACGGGGACCGCGGAGCTGAGCGCACCGCTGGTCAGGAGGAGGATGGCGACCAGGACAACCGCGCCGACGACGGACACGACGACCGCCAGCGAGCGCCCCGCCCCAGGGGCGGTCGATGACGGGTCTGCGGCGCGGTTGATGCGGAGCGCGGAGAGGTCGGCGTTCTTAGCTTCCATCGCCCTCAATCCTAACACCCCTCGCAACGTGGCGCGCTACTCGTCCGCCTCTTCTTGTCGCTCGGCCTTGCGCAGCGCCTCTCTCAGGCGGTGGCCGCGGGACAGGAGCCGGAACGCGACCGCGACGCCGACCACGTTCCCGCCGAAGATTCGCAGCCAGGCGAGGGACCCGAGCCCCATCTGCGAGAGAAGCACCGTGATCAACGCCAGGGCGATCTCGAGGATGACGAAGCCGAACGCCAGGGCGATCGCGAGCCTCGGCTCTCGCGCCACGCCGTGAATGCCGGACACGATCGCCACGCCGTAAGCGATGTGCAGGATATAATGAAGGAGCGTGAAGACGACGATGCCGCCCAGCACCGCAAACGTGTGAAACGGCTCGCCGACGATGAGGTCGACCAGGGCCACCCAGACCCAGACGCTGGTCGCGACAATGAAACCGAGCCGCGCGCCCTCGCGCAGCGAATTGTGACGTGAGCCTGTCTCGGTCATGAGTATAGTATAGGCGTGGCTGCCCCCTCCCGGCTCCGCGCCGTCCTCCGGCAACGCTGCCCTGTGTGCTTCCAGGGTCCGATGTTCCGGGGTCCCTTCACGATGAATCCCACCTGCCCGGTGTGCGGACACCGCTTCGAACGCGAACCGGGTTTCTTCCAGGGAGCGATGTACGTGAGCTATGGAATCGGCATCGTCTATCTGGGGATGCTGGGACTCTTGGCGAATCGCTTCGTGGCCCCGCGCTTCGGGATCGCGGCCGCCATCAGTGCCGTCATTCTCGTGCACGTCGCCTGCGTCCCCGCGGTGTTCCGCTACTCCCGCGTCATCTGGGCGCACCTCAACGTCCGCACGATGCGGCCCTGTTGAACCGTCACCGGGGCAAGCGCGGAAGGTGAATATAGGGGCGGAGGGGGCTTGATGTTCTCTCCGTCCGGACGATCTTGCTGCATGCCCGGAGGCACCCGCCCATGACCGACTGGGGAGAGCGAATCGCGCGCCCGCTGCGTGCGCTGCACCTCGACAGCATCAGGAACAAGATCCTGGCGCTGGCGGTGCTGGCGACGCTCATCCCCACGCTCGCGACGACGGTGCTCTCGTATGGGCGGAACCGGCGGGCGCTCAGCGAGAAGGTCGATCAGGAGCTCCGCAGCACGAGCTCCGAGACGGCTCGCGTGCTGGACCAATGGCTCGACGAGCGGCTCGACGATCTGCGCGTGTCGGCAAGCTCGTACATCCTGTCGGAGAACGTCGGCAGGCCGGGGGCGGGGGGCAACGGCGCCGATCGCACGGTCACCCGTCTGCGCGATTATCTCACGTCGGCGCGCGAGCGCTTTCCGTCTTTTGAGACGCTGCTGATCATTGACGCCACGGGCCACGCGGTGGCGAGCAGTGGCGGCCGGACGGGAGCCATGTCACTCCCCCTCGAGCGCTTGAACGCCCTCCGCACCGGCGACGCACACGTCGGTGAACCGTACTGGGACCTCGGCCTGACCAAAGGCGCGATCGTGCTCGCCGTGCCGATTCGCCAGGCGGACGGCCGCTTCCTCGGCGCGCTCAGCGCCAAGATCACCTTGCGCGCCATCGCCGACACACTGGCGCGCCTGGCGCCGGCGGGCGCGGGCGAGATCTACGTGATGACGGACCAGGCCCGGCTCATCCTGACCTCCCGCGCCAGCTCCGCCGAGCTCATGCGAACCAAGCTCTCCACCGCGATGACCCAACCACTGCTCGACAAAGAAGGCGCTACGGTGACCTACGCCCTGCCGCCACCGGACCGGCGGGACGTCGTCGCGATCCTGCGGCGCGTACCGCAGCTGCGCTGGGCGGCCGTGGTTCAGGTGCCGCGGGAGGAGGCGTTCGCCGACCTGGCCCGGCTGCGCAACGTCACGATCTCGATGCTGATCGTGCTGCTCGTGGGTGTGGGGCTTGCCGCCTACGGCCTGGGCGTATTGATCGCCCGTCCGCTCGAGCAATTGAGCGGCGCCGCGGCCAAAATGACGTCCGGGGATCTGTCCGTCGAGCTGCCCGCGGGCGGCAGCGGCGAGGTGGGGTACCTCACCCGAGCGTTCGCCCACCTGGTGTCGCGACTGCGCGAGCGGGAGGGTCAGACCGAACTCGAACGGCTCTCGATCACCGACGCCCTTACCGGCCTCTACAACCGGCGCCACCTGATGGGAACGCTCGCGAACGAAGTGCAGCGATCGCGGCGCCTGCGGCGCACCTTCTCCGTGCTCATGGCGGACGTCGATCACTTCAAGGCCTATAACGACACGAACGGGCATCTCGCGGGGGATGCGGCGCTCGTGAAGGTCGCCGAGATCTTGCGGAAGGCGACGCGCGGCGTGGACTCGGTGGCGCGCTACGGCGGCGAAGAGTTCCTGGTCATGCTGCTCGAAGCGCCGCTGGGGACGGCCGCGATCGTGGGGGAGCGCATCCGCGCCCGCGTCGCCAGCGAGCCGTTCGACGGCGGGAAGGTCACGATGAGCATCGGGATCGCCGAGTACCCGTCGCATGGGGACACGCCGGAGGAACTGATCGCAAGCGCCGACGCCGCGATGTACCAGGGGAAGAGCCAGGGCCGCAATCGGGTCGTCGCCGCCTCCGGGGGCATACCACTCGTTCCCGAGCCGGCCCGGAAGCCGAGGCGCCGCAAGGGAGAATCCTAGTCTGTCAGGGAGCCGACCCGCCGAGCAGCTCGTCGACATCGCGCGTCAATTCTACGCCCGGGGCTGGGCCCTGGGCACCAGCGGTAACTTCAGCGCGGTCGTGAGCCGCGATCCCCTGCGGCTCGCCATCACTGTCAGTGGAGTCGATAAAGGGTTGATGTCGGCGAGTGAGATCGTCGAGATCGACGAACATGGCAAGGTTGTGGCGGGATCGGGCCGACCCTCGGCCGAGGCGAGCCTGCACCTGACGATTGCGAAGGCGCGCGGAGCGGGCGCCGTATTGCATACGCACTCGATTTGGAGCACGATTCTTTCGGACGCGGCCCCCTCCACGGAGGGCGGCCTGGCCATTGAAGGGTATGAGATGCTCAAGGGCCTGGAGGGCGTCCCCACGCACGATCACCGCGAGTGGCTGCCGATCCTGGACAATACGCAGGACTGGCGCGCGGCCGTGCCCCGGGTCGAGGCCATGCTGGCTGAGCGGCCAGACGCGCACGGGTTCTTGATCCGCCGGCATGGGCTCTACACCTGGGGCCGGGATCTCGCCGAGGCGAAGCGGCAAGTGGAGATCCTGGAGTTTCTGTTCGAAGTGATGGGGCGAAAGCGAGGCATGACATGGCAACCGTGAGAATCCCCGACGAGCAGCGCACCGTGACGGATCAAGCCGAGGTGACGCGCTACCTGGCGAAGCTGGGGATCGACTACGAACGCTGGCCTGGCGCGCAGCGGGTGCCGCAGCAGGCGTCACCCGACGAAGTGCTGACCGCGTACGCGCCGGAAATCGAGCAGCTCAAGGCGCGCGGCGGCTACGTCACCGCCGACGTCATCGACGTGACGGCCCAAACGCCCGGCCTCGAGGCGATGCTCGCGAAGTTCAACACGGAGCACTGGCACGACGAGGATGAGGTACGCTTCATCGTTCGTGGGCGCGGCCTGTTTCACGTGCACCCGCGCGACGGCGACGCTCCCGTCATCGCCATCGAAGTAGAAGCAGGCGACTTGATCCGCGTGCCGCGCGGCACGTGGCACTGGTTCGATCTGTGCGGTGATCGCGACATCCGGGCGATCCGGCTGTTCCAGGACAAGGCGGGCTGGACGCCGCACTACACCAACAGCGGCACCGACCGCGGCTATCAGCCGGTCTGCATGGGCCCCACGTACATTCCCCTTGGGACGGCGTCGCGCTGACGAACGTCGGCGCGGTCCTGCTGGACATCGAGGGCACGACGACGCCCATCGAGTTCGTCCACAACGTGCTGTTCTCCTACGCGCGGGCGCAGGTGCAGGAATTCCTGGACCGACACGCGTCCGACCCGGCAGTCGCGGCCGACATCGCCCTGCTCAGGGCGGAGCATGCGGCCGAGACCTCCCCGCCCCCCATGGCGTCGGTCACCGCGTACGTGCGCTGGCTGATGGATCGCGACAGCAAATCGACGAGCCTGAAATCACTCCAGGGAAAGATTTGGGAGCAGGGGTACCGCGCCGGCGAGCTGCGGGGTGAAGTGTATCCCGACGTCCCCCCTGCGCTGCAGCGTTGGCGCCGTCAGGGAATCGAGGTCGCCATTTTTTCCTCGGGCAGCGTCCAGGCGCAACGCAACCTGTTCGCGAATACGACCGCGGGCGATCTCACGGGCTTCATTCGGGCCTACTTCGACACGACGACGGGCCCGAAGAGCGCCCCGCAGAGCTACGCGGGCATCGCCGGGGCCCTCGAGCGCGACCCCTCCACGGTGCTGTTTGTCTCCGATGTGGGCGCCGAACTGGACGCCGCCCGGGCGGCGGGCATGCAAACGGCGCTGTGCGTGCGGGCGGGGGCGCCGGACACCGCAGTGCTGAGCAGCGCGCATCCTGTCATTCGCACGTTCGACGACGTGCCCTAGCGCCCCGGATGATACTCCCGCTCGGTGTGTCCCACGAGCTGCGAGCGGTAGAAGTACACGTCCCGCAGGTTGCCCGTGGCGTAGCGGAGCGCTTCATCATTGAAGTGGGGAGAGTCGCGATGGCCGCTCTCCCCGCCCGCCGTGACCGCCTTGGCACGCACACTATCGCCGAACTCGACCACTGCCACGAAGCTGTTGCCGTTCGTCCCATACCACTTCTTGGTCCCGGGGTAGGCGCGGGCACCGAAAGAGGCCAGGGAGCCCCACCGCGCCGATGTGAAGGGAACGGGAAGGCTTGGCCCGGAGTCGTTGAACGGCTGGACGATGTCGCCGCTAAGGCGCTGGAAGCGATTGATCTCCCCCCATGGCGTCTTCCATGTGCCGAAATCGCTCGTCAGCTGATCGACGGCTTCGGACAGCGCCTGGACCGCCCCGGCACCGGTCCGTCCATCGAGGTGCTCGCCCCAGAACACGGCCAGCGACGTGGGGATCGAGGCCGCCGACCAGCGCCGGTCCCACGCGCGCAACGCCGCGATGGGCTCCGCCAGCTTGGCCTTGAGCGGGTCCGAGTCCGGCGTGGCATCCCACGCCTGGAAGAGCATCGGGAGCTGTTCCTCAAACCACGGCAGGTAACTGTCGAAGGCCGCGGCGATGAGCCCATCGAGCGTGAAGTCTTTCCTGTCCTGCAGCACGCGCACCGCATGGCGCCCGCGGGCGGTCCCACCGCCGATCTGGACATAGGCGGGGAAGTCTCGCCGCTGGGGGCTGCTCGGGCCGGCGGCCCACCATGGTGCGTCGTTCGCATTGTACAGCCATCCGTTGGCGGGATTGTGGAGAAAGGGCGACTCCTCCACGGATAAGAGCTCGTGCCACTCGGTCCGCGGATCGCTCCCGTCCACCGGCTTCGTCCAATCGAAGCTCGTGTCGCGCCGCGGGATGAAGTTGGCGTGGAAGTAGGCGATGTCGCCGCTCGCAGCGGCGAAAATGGTGTTGTTGGATGAGTTCGTGTGCAGGTCCATGGTACGCCGGAACGACTGGTAGTCCCGCGCCTTCGTGCGCGTGTAGGACTGGGTCAGCGCGTGCACCGGGTCCTGCATCAGCCGGATCGTCACCCACTGGTTGCCGGCCTTCCGGATCACGGGCCCGTGGTGCGTGCGGAAGATCGTGAACGTCTTGCGGGCCATCCCCGCAGCGGTCTTGTATGGTACCGTGATGGTGCTGACCGTTACCGGGCGCTCGCCGGCGCCGTAGCGGTAGGAGTACCGGTCGCCCCGTTTCACGACCGTTTCCGCGTACTCGTCGATGGCGTCTACGCCGCTCGAGGTGTGCATCCAACCGACGTGATCGTTGAAGCCCTGATACACGAAGAACTGTCCCCACGTCACGGCGCCATACGCGTTGAGCCCCTCGTCGCTCACTACCTGCACCTCGGCACGGAAAAAGAACGACGTGTGGGGGTTGATGAGCAGCAGCGCGCGATGATTCACCGTGTTCACGGGCGCGATCGCGATGCCGTTCGAGCCGCTGGGATCGGGATCGGGCTCCGCCCCGTCTCCCGTGCCGACGGGGGTCGCGGTGCCGTCGCCGTATAGCGCTTGCAGGTCCCGCGGGTTGATGCGCTCGATGTCGCCGCCGATGCTGCCCTCGCTGAAGGTCAGCGCCATCCACGGCTCGAACCGCGTGATGACCCGCGGTTTCACCTCGGGGTGCCTGGACAGGTAGAAGTTCAAGCCGTCGGCCCACGCATTCATGAGTCGCTGCAACCACTCGGGGCTCGCCGCGTAGCGCGCTTTGATCGAGTCGGGATTGATGAAGAGCTTCATGCGGAGGTCCTGGTAGATGGCGGACTCGCCCTCCGCCTCCGCGAGCCGCCCCATCGCGTTCAGGTAATTGGTCTCGATCCGGTTGAAATCGTCCTCGGCCTGGGCATACATGAGGCCGAACACCGCATCGGCGTCGGTCTTCCCATAGACGTGCGGGATGCCCCAGTCGTCACGGATGATCGTGACGTTCTGCGCCTGCCGCTCCCAGCGGGACGGTACCACCAC
>Ga0137418_10005310_pt1 | contig 11815 bp, 10 predicted proteins | sample CZODoug3_1_2_16f_FD_122242 | JGI IMG/M metagenome (GOLD analysis project Ga0137418, IMG submission 122242) | Vadose zone soil fungal communities from Angelo Coast Range Reserve, California, USA - CZODoug3_1_2_16fungal (Hybrid Assembly) | ecosystem: Environmental > Terrestrial > Soil > Vadose... | reverse complement strand
CTTCGTCCCTGGGAGCACCTGACGTTCGAATACGTAATGCTAGGCGGCGTGAACGATTCCGCAGAAGATGCCCGTCGCGTAGTGCGCCTTCTCGCCAATCTGAAGTCCGTAAAGGTAAATTTGATTCCGTGGAATCCTGGCGAACTCCCGTATCACGAGTCTTCACCGGAATCGATCGAAGCTTTTCGCAAAATCCTGGTGGATCGCGGCGTTCCCGCGTTCGTCCGCTATTCCCGCGGCCGCGACGTAATGGCCGCCTGCGGCCAGCTCGCCTTGCTGAATATCGCTCCGGCAAACGCCACCAGCGCCGCGACACAAACCTAGCGGCGCGCCGATTTCTTCTCTTCCTTCCGAATCCCGACGACGGCCATCATGCGCCCGCTCTGCGGACCCTCTTTGCGATAACTGAACAACAGATCCCGCCGGCATCCGGTACACAGATCACTCACAAATATATTCGCCACCGGCACGCCCGCAGCTTCCAATTGCGAACGATTCGCCTTCCGCAAATCCAAAAGCACTTTCTTCGGCGGCGGCTGATGCCCCGGCGGCATCATGTTCAGCCACTGCAGCGGATTCGGCTCGTCTCCCGTGCGCAGCTCATCGAAAAATTCCGCCGCATTTGCGAACTGTCCGCTAAACGCCGCGGCGACCTCGGTTCCCACCTCGTAGCAGCACCCGCCAATCGCCGGACCAATCGCCGCCAGCAAATCCCCAGCTTGCGAGCCAAACTGCATCTGCATCCGCCCAATCGCCTTTTCCACGATGCGCGCCAGCGTCCCGCGCCACCCCGCATGCACCGCCGCGACCGCGCGATTCTTCGGGTCCACCAACAAAATGGGGACGCAGTCCGCGGTCTGCACAGCGAGCAAGAGCCCCGCGGTCTTCGTAACAGAGGCGTCCGCGCGTGAAGGCTCCGTAGGAGCCGATTCGAAATGCACGATCGCGTCGGAATGAAATTGCAGCAGCGAAACCAGTTTCAAGTCCTGCGCGCCAACCGCGGCCTGCAAGCGCGCCCGGTTTTCTTTGACGTTCTCGCGCGCGTCCCACTCCGTGAATCCCAAGTTCAAGACGCGCTGGCCATCCAATTGGCTCGCGCCGCCTAGACGCGTGCTAAACCCGTGCACCAGCCACGGCAGTTTCGCCAGCTCTGGAACCTGCAAGATTCGCAATCCGCGATGCGTACGCTCCGCCCATCGCGTTGCGCCCGCCTTGCGCGGGGTTGGTTGTTTCTGTTTTTTACCGCTCGCCCTGGATCCCTTGGTCGCTGCCATGCGCGTATCAGTATAATCGCAGTTCGCAAGTCTTTGCCGCTCGCGCGCGAGGAAAACTTTGTGATTATTGGTTTGGGTGTGGACATCGCCGAAGTGCCGCGCATCAAGGCCACCATCGAACGCCGCGGCGAACTGTTTCTGCGCCGCGTGTTCACGCCAAGAGAAATCGAATATTGCGAGCGCTTCAAGAATAAGTTCGAACGCTACGCCGGGCGCTTCGCCGCCAAGGAAGCGGCCATGAAAGCGCTCGGCACCGGTTGGCGCGGCGGCATCCGCTGGGTCGATCTCGAAGTAGTCCGCGAGCAGAGCGGCCGCCCCACCATGGCCCTCTCCGGTGAAGCGGCAAGAATTGCCGGCCAGCTCGGCGTGAAGCACATCTCGCTGAGCATCACGCACACCGAAGCGGAAGCGCTGGCCCAGGTTATTTTTGAGGATTAGGAACTTAGACTCGGTGATAACGCCGTCTCTGCGATCGACCTATCCACATCTGTCATGGCCACGACCAGCCACTCGTTCGCGGAAAATCTTCCCGGCACGCGCACTTGCAGATAATTGCTCGACAACGCTGGCGTCGTCTCCTGCAACTGACTCCGCAGCGTCAGAACACGTAACATCCGCCCTGCTTGTGACCGCCGAAACTCTCTCGCCTTCGCCTCGCCTAACGCCCGCAACTCCCGAGCACGTTTTTTAACTTCGCCCGACGAAACCTGATTCGGAAGCTCTGCTGCCCGCGTGCCGGGCCGCTGCGAAAACGAAAACACATGTAAATAGCTGAACGGCAGCCGCTCGATAAACGCCACGGTCTCCGCGTGCTCCGCGTCGGTTTCTCCGGGAAACCCGGCAATCACATCCGCGCCAATCCCCGCGTCCGGCAATCGTTGCCGAATCAATTCCACACGGCGGGCGTAATGCTCCGCGCGGTACCACCGGTGCATCGCGGCCAGCACGCGGTCGCACCCGGACTGCAGCGGCATGTGGAAATGCTGCGCCATCCGGTCGCTTGCAGCGAAGAGTGCAATCAGTTCCCCGGTGACATCCATCGGCTCAATCGAGCTGATGCGCAATCGCTCGATACGCGTCTCATCCAAGATCCGCCGCAAAAGCTCAATCAACTCCACTCGCGGCGTCAAATCCCGCCCATACGTGCCCAAATTGATCCCGCTCAAGACAATTTCCCGGTACCCCGACGCGCTCAGCCGGGCAATCTCGTCGATCGCCTGCGCCGGTTCCAGGCTGCGGCTTCGTCCGCGCACAAAGGGAATCACGCAATACGCGCATCGGCTGTTGCAGCCGTCCTGAATCTTTACTACCGGCCGAGTGTGGTTCCCCTCGCCGCCAACCACCGGAGCTGCCAAGAGAGCGCGCTGCTCGAAAATGTCTCCGGTCAGAATCTTCGCCGGACCCTGCAGCAGGGAAAGATTCACTTCACCCAGCGCGCTCGCCGGCACAAATCCACTTGCCGGTTGCCGCGCACTTTCTCCAGCTAGCGAACCGATCAACGATGGAATCTCCGGCTTGTGTGAATTTCCCACCACCCAGGAAACGCCCGGCAAGGCCGCCAGTTCCTCCGGCGCTCGCTGCGCGTAGCATCCCGTTGCAATCACCCGCGCGGCGGGGTTCCGCGCATGCAGCTTGCGAATCGCGTCGCGCGCCTGCGCATCCGCGGCCGCGGTCACCGTGCAAGTATTCACGATCACGACGTCCGCACGCGCCGATCCGCTCGCCGCCGCGAATCCCCGCTCGCGAAGTTGCCGCTCAATCGCCGCCGCATCCGCCTGCGTGGCCCGGCACCCAAACTGCTCGATGTAAAACGTCGTCATCGCCTCCCAATGATAGCTCGAAGGGCGTTCGCTTTACTCGTATTCGCGCCGCCGCTACAATCCTCTCCGCATGTCGACGCGTCGCAACCCATCCGGCCTCCACGACCCCAAGCTCTCCGTGGTCATACCGGTTTACAACGAAAAGCCCACGATTAACGAAATCCTTCGCCGCGTAATCGACTCTCCCGTGCGCAAGGAAATTCTTGTCATCGATGATTGCTCCACGGATGGCACGCGCCAAATCCTCGAAAATCTCGCGGCCCTGCAATCGCGCGGCGAAGCCTCTGCGCCGGCCAACGACGGTGACGACCCCATCGGGCTCCGCGATCTGCGCTTCTTCTTTCAATCACAAAACCAGGGTAAAGGCGCCGCTCTCCGCCGCGGTTTTGCGGAAGTTACCGGCGACATTGTTCTCGTACAGGACGCCGACCTGGAATACGACCCGCGCGACTATCCCAAGCTGCTCGAGCCCATCCTCGATGGCCGCGCCGACGTCGTCTACGGCTCTCGCTTCCTCGGCGGGCCGCAGCGCGTCCACTATTTCTGGCACTACGTGGCCAATAAATTCCTCACCTTACTCTCCGACATTTTCACGAATCTGAAGCTCACCGACATGGAGACCTGCTACAAGGTTTTCCGCAAGCAAGTATTGCAGGGCATCCAGATTCGCTCTGACCGCTTCGGCTTCGAACCCGAAATCACCGCAAAAGTTGCCAAGCACAGTTGGCGCATTTACGAAGTCCCGATTACGTACGCCGGGCGCACCTATGAAGAAGGAAAAAAGATCACATGGAAAGACGGCGTGCAAGCCCTCTGGTGCATAATCCGCTTCAAATTCTCCGACTGAATTTAGCCTGAGGGCGCAGGCACGAGCACAATGTTGTAGGGGCGTGCTTTAGCCTGCCTGCGCAGGCAGGCGCGTCCCAGCCCCGAAGGGGCGAGATATTTTTTTGTATTGTCGTGTTGGATTTGCCAGCGCTTAGGGGTTCGCCATGCGCCGCTGGAACGTGAGCAAAATCAAATCCGCGCGGCGCCGCACGCCAAACTTGCTCAGCAAGTTCGACACATGGAACTTCACTGTGCGCTCCGCGATGTTCAGCTTGCTGGCAATCTCTTTATTCGACAGATTCTCCAGCAGCGAATCGAGCACTTCCTGCTCGCGCCGACTCAGGTTCGTCACCGAATCCGTCTTCAGCCGCCGCCCTTGCCCGGTCAAAATCGAGTCCACGAAGCCGGACAATACCGACCGCGGCACCCAGAATCCTCCCGCGGCCACCAGCGGCAGCGCGCGGGTCAACTGATCCCGCGCCTCCACGTACGTCAGCAAACCCTTTACACCCAGCCGCAGCATGGAAAAACTGTTCGCGTCGTTGTGCTGCTCGCCCACCACCATCAGGCGCGATTCCGGGCACCGCTCCAGCAGATTTGTCAGCAATGCTCCAGTGGCTGGTCTCGCGGCGTGCGCGTCCACCACGTACACGTTGGCCTTCGGCGGGTCCAGCGTGCGCAGGTCCGGCGCTAATGTCGATTCCAGTTGCTTCAGGATCACTTTAAATTGTGACTTCGCGAGCAAGCGTTCGAACTCGCTCAGAACGAGTGGATGTGGAGAAAGTATGCAAACCGTCAGTTTAGAGTTGGAGCGTTTCGTAGCCACGGTTTTTCCAGCGTAGGGGAAAACTGTACTAAGGGGCAAGTCCCACGAAAGGCTATGTTCTCGAATTGTTACTGACGCCTACGCCGCTTTTGGCCATGGAGTGCGGCGGTCCGACCGCAGCTTTCGCTGCCAGCCAGACAGCAACCGTAGCGGCGCCCCTTTAGGGCGCCATCTTCGCAGCAGGCCACGCCCAGGCTCATCCTATTTCATTAGCCCCCTCAAAAATCGCCGTTCAACCCCGAAAAAGCCCCGTTTAATGCAAGCTGGTTCGTGCCCTGTGGAAAACACGGGTAAAATGAAGTTAGCGGAGTGTGTAGCGCTTCAGCTTCTGATTCCACTCCGCGCCCTGAAACCAAGGAGCTAGCAACTTTCTCCGCCATGCGTAATCTGACGGAATCCGCCAGAGCCCTTCGCGACCTGCTGTCGCAGCGCATCCTTGTGCTCGACGGCGCCATGGGCACGATGCTGCAGCAGCGCAACCTCACCGCCGAGGACTTCGGCGGCGCAGCGCTCGAAGGCTGCAACGAAAACCTGGTGCGCACCCGGCCAGATGTAATCCTGGACATACATCGCAAATATTTCGACGCCGGCTCCGACATCGTCGAAACCAACAGTTTTGGCAGCGCTCCGATTGTGCTCGCCGAATACGGCCTCGCCGCAGACGCGCACTTCCTGAGCCATCGTTCCGCCGAACTAGCGCGCCAAGCCGCCGATGAGTTCACCACCTCCGTCAAGCCCCGCTTCGTAGCCGGCTCCATCGGCCCCACCACTAAGGCGATCACCGTAACCGGCGGCGTCACCTTCGAGGAGCTTCGCGAAGCCTATTACATCCAGGCCAAAGGCCTGGTCGAAGGCGGCTCCGATCTTCTCCTGATCGAAACCAGCCAGGACACGCGCAACATCAAAGCCGCGCTGCTCGCCATTCAACGCCTCTCCCACGAAATCGGCCAGCAAGTCCCCTTCATCATCTCCGTCACGATCGAACCCATGGGCTCCATGCTCGCCGGACAAACCATCGAAGCCATGTGGGCCTCGCTGCGCTTCGCCAAGCCGCTCGCTTTCGGCATGAATTGCGCCACCGGTCCCGAATTCATGACCGACCACATTCGCACGCTGAGCCAGCTCACCGGCGAATTCGTCTCCTGCTATCCCAACGCCGGCCTGCCTGACGAAGAGGGCAAGTATCTCGAAACGCCGAACTCGCTCGCTGCCCAGCTCGAAAAGTTTGTCGACCACGGTTGGCTCAACATAGTCGGCGGCTGCTGCGGCACCACCGAGCAGCACATCCGCGCGCTCGCGCAAATGGTCAATGGCAAGAAGCCGCGCCAGCGCCCCGCCGAGCAGCACCGCGCCATCTACTCCGGCATCGAGACCATCGAAGCCGAAGACAGCACGCGCCCGTTGCTTGTCGGCGAACGCACCAACGTCATCGGCTCGCGCCTCTTCAAAAATCTCGTCGCCGAAGAAAAGTGGGAAGAAGCCAGCGAAATCGCCCGCCGCCAGGTCCGCGGGGGCGCGCACATCGTCGACGTCTGCCTGCAGAGCACCGAGCGCGACGAGAAGAAAGACATTCCGCCGTTCTACGAAAAGCTGATCCGCAAAGTAAAAGCTCCCGTGATGATCGACACCACCGATCCCACCGCCATCGAGCAAGCCCTAACCTATTGCCAGGGCAAAGCCATCATCAATTCCATCAACCTCGAAGACGGCGAGGAAAAATTCGAAAAAGTTGTCCCCTACGCCCACGATTTCGGCGCCGCCGTAGTCTGCGGATGCATCGACGAAGACAAGCTGCAAGCGCAAGCGTTCACGCGCGAGCGCAAGCTGGCCATCGCTGAGCGCAGCTACAAACTCCTCACCGAAAAATACGGCCTCGCTCCCGAAGACATCATCTTCGACCCGCTCGTTTTCCCCTGCGCCACCGGCGATGAAAACTACATCGGCGGCGCCGTCGAAACCATCGAAGGCATCCGCCTCATCAAGCGCGCCCTTCCCGACACGCGCACGATTCTCGGCATTTCCAACGTCTCCTTCGGCCTGCCCGCGGGCGCGCGCGAGGTCGTCAACTCCGTCTTCCTCTACTACTGCACCAAAGCCGGACTCGACCTCGCCATCGTCAACACCGAAAAACTCGAGCGCTTCGCGAGCATCCCCGAAAACGAGCGCCGCCTCGCCGAAAATCTTCTCTTCTCCCATCCGCCCGCGGAACTTCCCGCAGACCATCCGCGCGCCGCGCTCCTCCGCAGCGTTCCCGCGGACTGGCGCGAGCAAACGAAAGAGCAGCGCGCCGCGGTCAACCAGTTTCACATCGCCGCCATCACCGAGCATTTCCGCACCGCCAAGAAAAAAGACAAGGCCCGCGCCGCCGACCTCCCGCTCGATCAGCGCCTTGCCAGCTACATCATCGAAGGCACCCGCGACGGCCTCGTCGCCGATCTCGACCGCAAGCGCGCCGAAGGCGTCCCCCCGCTCGACATCGTCAACGGCCCGCTGATGGCCGGCATGGCCGAAGTCGGCCGCCTCTTCAACGCCAACGAGCTGATCGTCGCGGAAGTCCTGCAATCCGCCGAAGCCATGAAAGCCGCCGTCAGCCATCTCGAGCAATTCATGGAGAAGGCCGACACCGCCAAGCGCGGCCGCGTCGTCCTCGCCACCGTGAAAGGCGACGTCCACGACATCGGCAAAAATCTCGTCGAAATTATTTTGAAAAATAACGGCTATGACGTCGTGAACCTCGGCATCAAGGTTCCACCCGAAGATTTAATCAAGGCCTATCAGCAGCACAAGCCCGACGCCATCGGCCTTTCCGGCCTGCTCGTAAAAAGCGCGCAGCAGATGGTCATCACCGCAAACGATTTGCGCGATGCCGGAATCGAAATCCCGCTGCTAGTCGGCGGCGCCGCGCTCTCCGCGAAATTCACGCAGACGAAAATCGCCCCCAGCTACGGCAAAGCCGTCTGCTACGCCAAGGACGCCATGACCGGCCTTCGCCTCATGAACGAGCTCATGGACCCGGCCACGCGCGAAACCGTAGTCAGCGCCCACACCGCGTCCGGCAACGGCGCCGGCGTCACCACCACCGTAAAAGTAAAAGAAATCTCGCCGCTTCCCGCGCATTCGCCGAAAGTTCGCACCGACGTCCCCATTCCCGCGGTGCAGTCTCTCGACCGCAAAGTCCGCCTCGTCCCGGACCTGCGCGAAATCTGGAGCTACATCAATCCGTTCATGCTCTACGGCCGCCATCTCGGCTTCCGCGGCGATTTCGAGAAGCGCTTCGCCGAGCGCGACCCCAAAGCCGTCGAGCTTTACGAATCGATGGAAGCAGTCCGCAACGAAGCCGCCGACTTCATGAAGGTTCGCGCCGTCTGGCAATTTTTCGAGGCCGAATCCGAAGGCAACGCGCTGCATCTCTTCGCGCCCGGCCAATCCGCGCCGTTGCACACATTTAATTTCAAGCGCCAGCGCGCCGGCGATTTTCTCTGCCTCAGCGACTACGTCCTCGCGCCGCAAAATGGCCAGCGCGATCACGTCGCCCTCTTCGTAGTCACCGCCGGCGAAGGCGTTCGCGAGCGCGGCGAAAAAGCCAAAAACGACGGCTACTACTTCAAATCCCACGGCCTGCAAGCTCTCGCCATCGAGTCCGCCGAAGCCTGCGCCGAATGGTTGCACCGCCGCATCCGCGAAGATTGGGGCTTCCCCGATCCCGCCGACCTCACCATGGCCCAGCGCTTCACCTCGCGCTATCGCGGCAAGCGTTACAGCTTCGGCTATCCCGCTTGCCCCGACCTCGAAGACCAGTCCGGCCTCTGGAAGCTCCTCCGCCCCGAAGAAATCAACGTCCAGCTAACCGAAGGCATGATGATGGACCCCGAAGCCAGCGTAAGCGCCCTCGCCTTCCACCACCCAGACTGCACCTACTTCAGCGTAGGCGACACCCCCGACGCCTGAGGCGGTTGCTGCGCCAGTCGCGCCCTATGTGACAGCACCGCACCGGTGCATTCTGGTGCAGACTGGTGTAAAATACCCTTATGCCTAACGCAGGCAAATCCGTCCGCCAAAGCGTTTCGCTGCCGCCCCGCGTCGCGCGCAGAGTCAAAGCCCTCGCCAAAACCGAGAAGACCAGCGCCAACCGCGTCCTCGTCGAACTAATCGAGGTCGGCCTCGCCTCCAAAGAAGCAGAAAAAGAGCGCTTCTTCGCTCTAGCCAGCCGCCTGACTGAGTCTCCCGACCCCGCCGAGCGCGAAAAGCTCAAAAAGGAATTGGCCCGCATGACTTTCGGCACCTGAAGCATGCCCAAGATTCAGTGGACCAATCTCCCCCCAGCTCTGCGCCAACACCTTTTTGATCGCCTTGAAGACCGCAAGATAACCGTGGAAGACCTCTATCAGCTAAAGCTCTGGCGCGAATCTGACCCGGAAGCCCCTGACGGCTTGTGGTACAAGGACTTCGGTTCCTTCAAGGTCTGCGGCCAAGGCAAATTCCCTAAGACATTCCTTCTAAAGGGCCAGGCCGCCAAGGGCAAAGCTCTGTAAGCTCCGAGCTGTCTAACCCTGCGCGGTCGGTGCTCTCCCGCCTTGACTTGCTTTACCCCTTGATCGACGATCCCCACTTGATCAACGATCCACCAGTGGCACGGGCTTTAGCCTGTGCGCCGTGCTCGGTCGGGCCAACAATGTCTAAACGCATCCCCACAAACGTGGCGCAGCCAATTCTGGCTGTGCGCTCCATCCGGTCGGCCCGGTAATGTCCAAACCCATCCCCAATCCTGCCCGCCATCTCGAAGGCGGGCCATCCAGCACCAACGCTCCCGCACTCCCCACACCCGCTTTCGACGACCCCAAGCACCACCTCCGCATCTACCAGGCCGACTGCCTCGATATCCTCGCCGCCATCCCGGAAAATTCCGTCGACCTCGTCTTCGCCGACCCGCCCTACTTCCTCTCCAACGGCGGCATCACCTGCCACGCCGGTAAAATGGTCTCCGTCCACAAAGGCGATTGGGACAAATTACCCGGCCCCGATCTTGGCCCGGTAAGGGCCAGATATGACCAGGTTCATGAATTCAACACGGCCTGGCTCGCCGCCGCGCAGCGCGTGCTCAAGCCCAACGGCTCCATCTGGGTCTCCGGCACCGCTCACGTCATCCACAGCGTCGGCTTCGCCATGCAGCAGCTCGGCTTCAAGCTCCTCAACGACATTTCCTGGGTTAAGCCCAACCCGCCTCCCAATCTCTCTTGCCGCTATTTCACCCACGCCACCGAAACCATCATCTGGGCCGCCAAAGACAAAAAGTCCCGCCACACCTTCAACTACAAGCTAATGAAGGAAACCAATCGCGGCAAGCAAATGAAATCCGTCTGGGAAATCCGCCCGCCCGAGTCCTGGGAAAAACACCTCGGCAAACACCCCGCGCAAAAGCCCGTAGCCCTACTCGAACGCATTCTCCTCGCTTCCACAAACGAAGGAGACCTAGTCCTCGATCCGTTCGCGGGCAGTAGTACGACGTTGCTAGCAGCGTTGCGCTTACGCCGCAATGCAGCAGGCTGCGAACTCAGCGCCGAATTCCTAACTCTCTCCCTCCGCCGTCTCTGTTCCAATCTGGTACAGCTAGAAATTTCCGTAGCCTGCCTCCACTTTTCAGTTGATCCGTGTCGCGATCCTATGGATCGATCCTGTAGTGGCCGGGCTTCAGCCCGGCTAGCAAGCGCAAGCGAGCGCTCTTGCATGTCACCTCAACTCCAACTCGTCCAACAAGAGCGCCGCTTCTATTTCATCGGCCGCACCAAACGCGAAATCCTATTCACCGTGTTGGCCGACTCCATCGACGAGGCCCGCCAGAAATTCCGCAACGCCGGCAACTCCGACTCCGACGCCCTCTTCATAATCAAAACCGAAACAGAAATCTACCTGGCCTAAGACCGCGCAGCAGCCTTCGTATGGACCACCTCTGCGCTCTTGTAAGGTTCAATGTCCTTAATCCCGCACTTCGGGCATCGATCGTTGCAGCAGCAACTCCAAACATTAGCCCACTCTTCCGCGTCTTCGGGGCAGCGATAATAATTTACGAATTGCCTTTCGGCCATGTTGCCCTCCTCGTCGGAAACTCTACGGGTGGCCTTCCCTGCAAGACAGCCTCCATGATCTAATCCCCGCGTGAATCTGCAACTCCCCACTGCTGGCCTCGAGGGCTACAAAAGCGCCTCGCAACGCGCCCGGATCGGCACCGAAGCCTGGGGCGCACTCAACTTCTTCTGCCCAGTCTGTAAATCCCCGAGCCTCGATGTCGCGCCGCGAAATACTGTTGCCGTCGACTATCTTTGCCCCAAATGTGCATCGCCTTTTCAACTAAAGAGTCAGTCGAAACCTTTCGGCTCCAGAATTGTCGACGCCGCCTATTCCGAAATGAAGCGTGCCATTCTCTCGGACCGGACGCCGAACCTGTACGTCCTCCATTACGACTTGACTCAATGGGTCGTCCGCACCGTAATCCTCATCCCGCATTTCGCCTTTGCTTTATCGGCGATTGAGTGCCGTCCACCGCTCGCGGCCACTGCCCGCCGAGCCGGCTGGATCGGCTGCAACATTTTGCTCAACAAAATCCCAGTAGACGCACGTATCCCGATAGTGGAAGCAGGGGAAGCACGCGCCGCGACAGAAGTACGCAATGCCTACGAACGCCTTCGCCCGCTGGAAAATTTGAAAGTGGAAAAGCGTGGCTGGACACTCGACGTCCTAAACGTCGTCCGGTCGCTCAACAAAAAGGAATTCTCCCTGCCTGAGGTCTACGCCCACGCAGACGAACTAGCCAAACTCCACCCCAAAAACGCCCACATCCCCGACAAAATCCGCCAACAACTCCAAGTCCTCCGAGACCTCAACCTCCTCGAATTCCTCGGCTCTGGCTCCTACCGCTTGCACTGAGGAAACACCAAATCGCTCGCTCGACCCCTGACCCGCGAGCTGAACTCCTCCCTCTTGCCTCCTCTCTTTCCCCGGAGTACGCTCTCCCCATCATGGCCAACATCGAGAAACACGCCCCCGGCGAGTTTTGCTGGGTCGAACTTGCC
>Ga0137418_10005307_pt1 | contig 11815 bp, 9 predicted proteins | sample CZODoug3_1_2_16f_FD_122242 | JGI IMG/M metagenome (GOLD analysis project Ga0137418, IMG submission 122242) | Vadose zone soil fungal communities from Angelo Coast Range Reserve, California, USA - CZODoug3_1_2_16fungal (Hybrid Assembly) | ecosystem: Environmental > Terrestrial > Soil > Vadose... | reverse complement strand
CAGCTCTGGTTGATGTCGAATACGAGATACTTCCCCCGGTCACGGATTGCCGCGAGGCCGCGCTTCCCGGCGCCCGCACCGCGCGGCGCGAACTGAATTCCAACGTCATCGCCATTTATAAAGTCGCCTATGGCGATGCGGAGGCGGCGTTCCGAACAGCGGCACATGTTTTCACGGAAAGTCTCTGGCAGCATCGCGGCTCGGCGCACCCGATCGAGGCGCGCGGAATCGTAGCTCAATATGAGCCGGCGAATGGCGGCGTGACGGTGTGGGCTTCGACTCAGAAGGCGCACGACCTCTATCAGAATCTCTGCGCCTATTTGCGCATCGAGGAGACGCGGCTGCGCGTGGCGACACCGGACGTGGGCGGCGGCTTCGGGCCGAAGCTTTGCGTGTATCCGGAGGACGTCGCAGTGCCGGCCGCGGCGAAACTGCTCAAGCGTTCGCTGAAATGGATCGAGGATCGGCGCGAGCATTTCATGGCCGCGGTGCAGGAGCGCGATCAGTATTGGGGCGTCGAGATCGCCGTCGATGCGAACGCACGCATTCTCGGCCTGCGCGGCAAGCTCTTTCACGATCAGGGCGCCTATGCGCTGCAGGACGTGAACCTGCCCTATAATTCGGCTTCCGCGCTGACCGGTCCCTATATGGTGCCGGCCTTGCACATGGATGTGGCGGTCGCCGCCACCAACAAGACGCCGGTGTCCTCGGTGCGCGGCGCGGGCTATCCGCAGGCGGCTTTCGCCATGGAGCGGCTGCTCGATCGGCTCGCGCGCGAGCTCGGCCTCGACCGCGCCGAGATCCGCCGGCGCAATCTCATCCCACCGAGCAAGATGCCCTACAAGAAGCCGCTCAAGGCGCGCTCCGGCGCCGGCATCGAATATGACAGCGGCGATTATCCGGCGTGCCAGGCGGAGGTGCTGCAGGCGGCCGGCTGGGACGATTTTCCGCGCCGCCAGTCGGAGGCGCGCCGGCAGGGCCGCCACATCGGGATCGGGCTCGCGCATGGCCTCAAGGGCACGGGGCGCGGGCCCTTCGAGTCGGGCGTCGTGCGGGTCGCGCCCTCGGGACGCGTGTCGGTGTTCACGGGCGCCGCCGCCATGGGGCAGGGGCTCAAGACCGCGCTCGCCCAGATCTGCGCGCATGAGCTGGGGTTGCGGGCCGAGGACATCCGCGTCGTGTCGGGTGACACCGCGACCGTGGCGCTCGGGCTGGGCGGTTTCGCGAGCCGCCAGACCGTCACGGCGGGCTCGTCGGTGCTGCTTGCCGCGCGTGCGGTGCGCGACAAGGCGCGAAAGCTCGCGAGCCATCTCCTCGAGGCGGCCGAGCACGATCTCGAGGTCGTCGATGGCGAGGTGCGGGTGGTCGGCGCGCGCAAGCTCGCGGTCGGTCTCGGCGAGCTCGCGCGCGTGCTGCAGGGCGCGCCCGGCTACGGCTTTCCGCCCGGGGTCGATCCCGGGCTCGACGCGACTGTCAATCATCGGCTCGATGCGCTCGCCTATGCGAATGCCTGCCATGTGGCGGAGGTCGAGGTCGACACCGAGACCGGCGGCGTGCGGGTGTTGCGCTATTTTGCGATGCAGGATTCCGGGACGCTGATCAATCCGGCGATGGTCGACGGCCAGGTGCAGGGCGGCGTCGCGCACGGCATCGGCAATGCGCTGCTCGAATGGATGGGCTATGACGACGCCGGCCAGCCGCTGACCACCACCTTCGCCGAATATCTGCTTCCGGGCGCGACGGAGGTTCCGATGATGGACACGCTGTACAAGGAGTCGCCGTCGCCGCTCAATCCGCTCGGCGCCAAGGGCGCCGGCGAGGTCGGCACGATTCCGGCCGCCGCCGCGGTGATCTCCGCGATCGAGGACGCCCTGACGCCGTTCGGGGTGCGGATCGCCCAGACCCCGATTCCGCCGCACAAGCTGCTGGAGCTGATCAAAGCGGGCAGGGCGAAGGCATGATATCGAAACTCACCAACCTTCTCCGTCATGCCCGCGAAAGCGGGCATCCAGTACGCCGCGTCATTGCGAAGACACTTCGAAGGTAAGTACTGGATTGCCCGCTTTCGCGGGCAATGACGCAGAAAAAAGCGCGTGAGGTAATCCATGGAATTCGACAACTCGTTCGAGGTGCCGCTGCCGCCCGCCGTCGCGTGGCCGGTGCTGATGGACATCGAGCGCATCGCGCCGTGCATGCCGGGCGCGCAGCTGACCGAGGTGATCGACAAACACACCTACAAGGGCAACATCTCGGTGCGCCTCGGTCCGGTGGCGCTCACATTCGCGGGTGTGGTCAAGTTCGAGGAGATCGACGACACCAACCACACGGCGCGCGTCAAGGCGCAGGGCACCGACGCGAAAGGGCGCGGCGGCGCCAACGCGGCCGCGTCGTTCCGTCTGGAAGCGACGCCCACCGGCTCCAAGGTGTTGGTGCATACCGACCTCACGCTGTCCGGCGCGGTCGCCCAATACGGCCGCGGCGTCGGCATGATCCAGGCGACCGCGGCGCAATTAATGAAGCAGTTCGCCGAAAACCTGAAAGCCCAGCCCGCGATGTCGCGCGCCGCGGCTGCGCCCGCGAGTGCGGGCGCCGCGGCGCCATCCGCACCGGCGTCCGCATCGCCATCCGCGCCGCCTGCGGCGGCCAAGCCGATCTCGGGCTTCGCCCTCATGGGGCGGGTGATCTGGGATGCGATCATGCGCCTGTTCGGGCGGCGACCAAGCTGAAGGTTCCGGGACGAACAACTGTTTCTTGTCTCGGCGCGCGCCGGGATGCCGCAGCGCGGGCCGGTCCACTTGACGCTCTGATTCCGGCTTGAAACACTTGGCGCCATGCCGAGGGCGCTTGTCATTCTCGCCGTCGTGATGGCGGCGGGCGCGGTCGCCGGACGGGACGCGGCCGCCGAGCTGCTCTCGAGCCGGCCGATCACCGTCGTCATTCCATTCACGCCGGGCGCGAGCTCCGACACCTTCCAGCGCCTGGTCGCCAAGAAGGTCAGCGAGAATACCGGCCAGCTTATCGTCGTGGAGTCGCGGCCGGGCGGCGGCGGCGCGGTCGGCGCCGCCATGGTCAAGCAGGCCCAGCCCGACGGCCACACGTTGTTTCAGGCGAACTCGGGCACGCACGCGGCCAACATCTGGCTCTATCCGTCGCTGCCATATGACCCGATCAAGGATTTCGAGCCGATCACGCTGATGTGGAGCTTTCCCCAGCTGCTCGTGGTCCCGGCCGATGGACCCGTGAAATCGGTCAACGACCTGGCCGCCTTCGCCAAGACCAAGCCGGGCGGGCTGAGTTACGGATCGCAGGGCAACGGCAGCGGCGGGCATCTGCTCGGCGCGATGTTTTCCCGCGCGGTCGACGCGCCCATGGTGCATGTGCCTTATCGTGGGGCGGGGCCCGCTGCGCTGGACGTCTCGACTGGCCGGCTGGATTTTCTGTTCGTCTCCTATGCGTCGGTGTTGCCCTTCTATCAGTCCGGCAAGGCGCGCATCCTCGCCGTGTCGTCGGCCAGACGGCTCACCGCGCTGCCGAACGTGCCCACCATGGCGGAAGCCGGCTTCCCGGGCCTCGAGATGGAAACCTGGTTCGGCCTGCTGGCTCCGGCTGGAACACCGGCGCCGATCGTCGCCAAGCTGCACGATGCCTTCGCGCGCGCCGTGCAGGATCGCGAGGTGGCCAAACAGATGGAAGACCAGGGCGCCGAGGCGGTGACCAATTCGCCGCAGGCTTACGCCGCCTACATCGCGTCGGAAACCGAGCGCTTCGGGAAGATCGTCAAGGTGCTGGGCGTGAAGGGCGATTGAGACCGACGACAGCCACGAGTTCAGCGCGCTCCCTCTCCCCGCTTGCGGCGAGAGGTGAAGCGCGGCCTGTTGCGCGTCTGAGTCTCACGTCTTCGCCGGCTTGGGCCGCTGATCGGTGAGCATGGTGCCCAGCCGGAAGGGCTCGAAGGTCGGCTTGTAGGTCTTCTCGTCGAGAAACTGCCGCAAGCCGGTATTGTAGGAATCCTCCTTGTCGGACACCTTGATGGCCTGGCCCTTGGCGGCGAGGTAGTCGTAGGCCTGGGACACGTCCATGGTGCGGACCTGGCGGATCGCCTGCTTGGTGGCGCGCAGGACCGCCGGGCTCTTCTTCATCAGCTTCTCGGCGAGCTCTGTCACGGCGTCCTCGAGCTTCTTGGGCGGCACCGCGTAGTTGATCATGCCGATGCGCGCCGCCTCCTTGCCGTCGAAGGGCTCGCCGAGGCACGCGTAATAGAGCGCGTGGCGCGGCAGCACCGTGTCGATGACGGCCTTCGACACCAGGGCGCCGGGCAGGATGCCCCAGTTGACCTCGGAGAGCGAAAAGGTCGCGTCCTCGGCCGCGATCGCGAAGTCGCAGGCGAGCAGCTGCATGAAGGCGCCGCCGACGCAGAAGCCGTGCACCATCGCGATGGTGGGCTTGTCGTAGTTGTAGATGCGCTCCCAGCGCCAGCGGTTGGCGGCGGCCGCCGCCTTCTTGCGCTCGCCCGGATTCTTCTCGAGCTCGCGGAAGAATTTCTTGAGGTCCTGGCCGGCGCTGAAGTTGCCGCCTTCGCCGCTCACCACGACGACGCGTACGTTATCGTCGGTCTCGAGCCGCGCCAGCGCGTCGTCCATGTCGTAGTGGAGCTGCGGGCTCATGGCGTTGCGCTTGTCGGGACGGTTGAGCATCGCCCAGGCGATGCCGTCGTGGATCCTGACCTTCACGAATTCGTATTTGTAGTCGGCCATGGGTTTCTCCCTTTGTCGGCATGTATCGGGCGACGCGCCTGCATTCCCGTCACCCGTATGTGCGCAGCACGTGGCGGGCGAGCGTCATTTTCAGGATCTCGATCGGACCCTCGGTGATCATCATGCTGCGCTGGTCGCGCCAGAATTTCTCGATCGGCAGATCGGTCGCAAGCCCCATGCCGCCGTGGATCTCCATGCAGCGGTCGGCGGCGTGGAAGGACTGCGTGTCGCCGAAGATCTTCGCCATATAGGCCTCCGCCCGGATGTCGCGTCCCTGATCGTACTTCCAGGCCGCGTCATAGACCATCAGGCGAAGCTGGTGCAGCTCCATGAAGCTGTCGGCCAGCATCCATTGAACGGCCTGGCGTTCCGACAGCGGCTGGCCGAAGGTGACGCGCTGCTTGGCGTAGCGCGTGCCGAGCTCGAGGCAGCGCTCGATCACGCCCATGCTGCGGGCGCCGTGGCGGATGCGGCCCATGTTGAGCCAGTGCTGCGCGTGCTTGAAGCCCTCGCCTTCCTGGCCGATGCGATCGGCGACCGGCACCTTGACGTCCTCGAAGGTGATTTCCCACGGCCGGTCCTCGACCATCAGCTCCTGCGCCCGCACCAGCGTCACCCCGGGCGCCTTCATGTCGACGATGAAGGCGGAGATCCCGCCATGCGAACCCTTCTGGCGGTCGGTGGCGGCGACCAGCTGGGTGTAATGCGCCTCGTCGGCCCCGGTGATGAAGCGCTTGACGCCGTTGATGGCGTAATGATCGCCGTGCCGCACAGCCGCGGTGCGCATGCCGCCCGGATCCCCGCCGGCCTCGGGCTCGGTCTGCGCCAGGCACCAGTTGAGCTCGCCGCGGATGGTCGGCAGCAGATATTTTTTCTTCTGCTCCGGATCGAGGTGGTAGAGGATCGGGCTGACATTGGGCCCGAAGATCTCGACTCCGCGCGTCGGCAGCGCGATGCTGCGGCTGAGCTCCGCCCATACCGTCACCTTGGCGACGAGGCCCATGCCGAGCCCGCCATACTCGGTCGGGACGTCATAGCCTGCGAGCCCGAGCTCCACGGCTTTCGCCTGCAGATGCGCCCGCACCTCGGGCCTGAGCTTGTGACCGTCGCGCGCCGTGCGCTCGATCGGGATCAGCTCCTTGTCGACGAATTTGCGGACCGTGTCCTTGAGCATCCGGATCTCTTCCGGAAGGTCGAAATTCAGGCCCGCGGTCGCGGCCGTCGCGTCACCCATGCGGCCTCTCCCTCTCGCTGCTTCGCCGGACCGTGCGGATATCGACGGCGCGCACGCCTTGCGCCAGGACGATCAGCGGATTGATCTCGATGTCGCTGAACCAGGCGCGATACTGCAAGAAGAGGCGCGAGAGCCCCGTCATGGCGCGCACCAGGCTGTCGGTATCGCGGGCGGGGCGGCCGCGGAAGGCGCCGAGCAGGGGCGCACCGCGCAGCGAGCCGATCATCTCCCGCGCCGTGTGCTCGTCGACCGGCAACAGCCGGATGGCCACGTCCTTCATGACCTCGACCGCGATGCCGCCGAGGCCGACCGCCATGATGGGCCCGAACTGGGCATCCTCGCGCACGCCGACCAGCATCTCGACGCCGTCCACCATCTCCTGCACCAGGAAGCCCTCGACCACGGCGCCGGCATCATGCGCCCGCAGCCGCGCCGCCATGGCGTCGGCGGCCGCCCGCACCGCGCCTGCGTCGCCGAGATGAAGCGCGACGCCGCCGATCTCGGTCTTGTGCGACGCTTGCGGCGAGACGATCTTCACGGCCACCGGAAAGCCGATCTCCGCCGCCTTGGCGGCCGCGTCTTGCGGCGTCGCCGCGCGCGCGCTGCGCGGAAGCGTGAGACCGTGCGTCGCGATGAGCGCCTCGAAGGCCGCCGTGTCCGGCTCCCCGGCCGCACCCGAAGGCTCCGGGCCGGGCACCGCGCCGCGGCGCAGCGCCGCCGCGTAATGCACGAGGTTCTGCAGGGCGCGCACCGTTTCGGGCAATCCCTGGATAAACGGCATGCCGGTCTCTGTCTGGAATTTCCGGCTGATGTCGGAGACGTTCTGCGCGATACGGCCGAAACCCAGGACCGGCTTGTCGGTCGACGCCATCACGCCGCGCAACGGCTCCGGATCATAGGGATCGCCGGGATTGACCGGGAGCAGCCCCTGCACGGTCACGAGGTCGACGGTCGGATCGGCGCAGACAACCTTGCAGATCTCGGCGAATTGCGGCGCCCGCACCCCGACTGACGGCCCGGTGTCGAGCGGGTTCTCGGCCGTGAGCCCGGGATCGATCATGGTCTTGAGCTGCGCGCGCGTCTGCGCGGTGAGCGGCGCCATCGTGGCGCCGAGGTCGCTCGCATAGTCGAGCACGAGGCCTTTCGAGCCGCCCGAATAGCACGACATGGCGATGCGCGGCCCTTTCGGCAGGCGGCCGGGCCCGAAGGCCAGGCAGTTCTCGATCAGGTCGTCGAGCGACGGACAGCTGATGATGCCGTAGCGCCGGCAGACGGCGTCGAAGACCTGGTCGTCGCTCGCGATCGCGCCGGTGTGGCTCTGCGCGGCCGCCTTGCCGAGCTCGCTGCGCCCGACCTTGACCAGGATGATCGGCTTGCGGGCGTCCAGCGCCTTCGCGGCCGCCGCCATGAAGGCCTGAGGGCGGCGAATGCCTTCGACCATGCAGGCGATCATCCGGGTATGCGGGTCGTCGACCAGGAAACTGATGTAGTCGGCGAGATCGAGGTCGAGCTCGTTGCCGCTCGACACCGCGTAGGAGAAATCGAGGCCGCGCAGCGAAGCCTGCTGCAGCCAGAACTGAAACGTGCCGCCGGACTGGAACACGACGCCGACATGGCCGGGCCGCAGCGCCCGCACGCGCTTGGCCGGATAGAGCAGAAGCTTCTCGCGCAGCGCCACCGATCCCATGCAGTTCGGCCCGGACACCCGCAGCCCATGTGCGTCGCACAACGCCTTGATGGCGCGCGCACGACCGAGCCCCTCGGCGTCGCCGCCCTCGCCGAATTGCGCCGCGTAGATCAGCGCGCATTTCAACCCATGGCTGGCGGCTTCCGCGAGCGTGTCGGGAATCTGCGGCGACGGGATGATGGTGAGCGCGAGATCGACCGGCTCCGGAATCGCCGCAAAGTTCGGGTACACCGGCCGTCCCCACAGCTCGCTCCGCTTGGGGTTAACCAGGTAGAGCCGCGCCGGAAAGCCGCTGTATTCGAGATTCTCGTAGATCTCGCGCGCCCAGCCGCCGCGGCTCGAATCGGACGCTCCCACGATGGCGATGTTCTTGGGACGGAGAAGGTGGTCGACGGAACGAAACACGAAGACCTGTCCATGCGAGACTTGCCGGCGCAGCCGTCTCGATCGGCTTCAGGTCATTCGGGCATATGAAAAATCGGGTGTCAACGAAGATCGGGCGCGCACCACGGTCTCATGCGCGCGCGGTTTGCAGCCGTTTTGCCGCGTCGAGCGCGGCGTTGACGATGCCCTGGTAGCCGGTGCAGCGGCACAGGTTGCCCGAGATCGCGATCCGCACCTCCTGCTCGGTCGGATCGGGATTGTCGCGCAGGAATTCGATCAGCGTCGTCAACATGCCGGGCGTGCAGAAACCGCATTGCAGGCCGTGGTTGTCGCGGAAGGCCTCTTGCAACGGATGCAGCTCGGTATCGCTCGGCGCGATGCCTTCGACCGTCATGATCTCGTGGCCGTCGGCCTGCACCGCCAGCATCAGGCAGGAGCGCGCCGACTGGCCGTCGAGCAGGATCGTGCAGGCGCCGCACACGCCGTGCTCGCAGCCGAGATGCGTGCCGGTGAGGCCGAGATAATGCCGGATGAAGTCCGCCAGGGTGACGCGGACCTCGACCTCCTTCTCGTAACGCTTGCCGTTGACGGTCAACGCGACGGTTCGCTTCTCGGTCATGCGGTCTCTCGCACTCTCTGGCTAATGCAGGCGCGCCGGCACGGGCTTGCCGAGCCGCGTGATCGCCTTGTCCACCGCGCGGCGCGACAGCACGGCCGCGAGGTGCTGGCGGTAGGACGCCGGCGCGTGAATGTCCTCGATCGCCTCGATGGCGCGGCAGCTCTCGCAGGCCTGGCGCACGAGCTCCGGCGTCGGCACTTGGCCGACGAGCGCCGTCTCGGTTTCGCGGGCGCGCACCGGCAGCACGGCGGCGCCGCCGATCGTCACCGAGGCGCGCGTGATCCGCCCGGCGCCGTCCGCTTCCAGCAGCGCGGCCGCCGACGTGATGGCGAAATCGCCGTGGCGGCGCGCGAATTCGACGAAGGCGTAGCCGTGGCCCGGAGCCCAGGGGATGAACCGGATCGCCGTCAGGATCTCGTTCGGCTCGATCGCCGGCGTCATATAGGCGACCGGGAAATCCGCGAAGGCGATCTGGCGCTGGCCCGCCGGTCCGGTGACCACGACCGTCGCGTCATAGCCGGCCCCCACCGTGACCAGCTCGGCGGCCGGATCGAGATGGCAGAGCGAGCCGCCGATCGTCCCCCGGTTGCGGGTCTGGCGATGGCCGACCTGCAGGATCGCCTCCTGCATCAGCGGCAGGCGGTTGCGGATCAGGTCGGAGAACTCGAGCTCGCGCTGGCGCGTCATCCCGCCGATCTCGATCGCCCCGCCGGCCTCGCGCACATAGGACAGGCCTTCGACCCGGTTGAGGTCGATCACATGGTCGGGCAGGACGTAACGCATGTTCAGCATCGGCATCAGCGACTGGCCGCCCGCCAGCACCTTGGCGTTGTCCAGGCGCGCGAGCAGGCCGATCGCGTCGGCGACCGTGCGGGGATCGTAGTAGCTGAAGGGCGGCGGCTTCATCGGAAACACCAGTTGATCGGCGAGGCGCGGAGTATAAGGAATGGCGGCGGCCGGGCAACCCGGCGCCCGGTGATGACGGAAGAGAGAATGCAGGTGAGCCTCATGCGCCGTTGGGTTGTCTCGCTCTGGTTGACGCTTGCGCTTGGCGCGCCGGCGCTGGCCGATCCGCTCGAGGACTTCTACCGCGGGCGCAGCGTTACGCTCATCATCGGCTACACGGTGGCGGGCGGCTACGACACCTATGCGCGCGTCCTCGCCCACTACCTGGGCCGGCATATCCCGGGCAACCCGACGATCGTGCCGCAGAACATGGCCGGCGCCGGGAGCCTGCGCGCCGCCAACTTTCTGTACAACGCGGCGCCCAAGGACGGCTCCGTCATCGGCACCTTCTCGCGCGGCATGGCGATGGAGCCGCTGATCGGCGCCAGCAGCACGCAATTCGATTCGCGCAAATTCAGCTGGCTGGGCAGCGGCACCGACGAGGTCAGCACCTGCGTGACCTGGCGCGATGCGCCGGTGAAGAGCTGGAGCGACGCGCTGACGACGCCCTTCACGGTCGGCGGCGAGGGCTCGGCCTCCGACCCGGACATTTTCGCGACCGTGGTGCGCAACGTGTTCGGCGTCAAGCTGCGGCTGGTCAGCGGCTATCCGGGCAGCGCCGAGGTCGCGCTCGCGATCGAGCGCCGCGAGGTCGACGGCCGCTGCGGCTGGTCCTATTCGAGCCTGAAGCAGCAGCGGCCCGAATGGGTGGAGCGCAAGCAGGTCAATATCCTGGTCCAGCTCGCGCTCAAGAAAAGCCCTGAGCTGCCCGGCATTCCGCTGATCGCCGAATTCGCCACCACCGACCGGCAGCGCCAGATCCTGCGGCTGGTATTTGGCCGGCAGGCGATGGCGCGGCCCTTCGTGGCGCCGCCCGGCATCCCGGCGGATCGCAAGCAGGCCCTGCGGGCCGCCTTCGAGAAGACCATGGCCGATCCGGATTTCCTGGCCGAGGCCCGCCAGCGCGGGCTGGAGGTCAATCCGGTGACCGGCGCCGATATCGACAAGCTGATCGACGAGCTTTATCAAACGCCGGCCGACGTCGTCGCCGAGGTGCGCGCCATCATCGCCCAAGGGGCGAAATGATCGCCGCACGACACCAGGATTTTTCCCTCCATCGCAAGGACCCCTATCCGTGGCCAAGAAAATTCCGCTCACCCTCGCTTGCGGCGACTACGAGATCATCCGCGCCCTGAAGGAAGGCGAGGTCGAGCCGGACGGCATCGATCTCACGGTGCTGACCGAGATGGACTCGACGACCCGCCACTGGCGCTTCATCCGCAACCGCGACTTCGACATGGCCGAGACCTCGGCCTCCTCCTATGTGGTGGCCAAGGACCAGGGGCAGGCGATCACGGCGCTGCCGGTATTCCTGCATCGCCGCTTCCGCCACGGCTTCGTGTTCATCAACACCACCAAGGGGATCAGGAAGCCCAGCGACCTGATCGGACGCAAAGTCGGCATCAAGTCGTTCCTGGTCACCGCCGGCCACTGGATGCGCGGCATCCTCGAGCATGAATACGGCGTGCCGCACAAATCGGTGGAATATTTCGCCGAGCTCGACGAGGACATCGAGTTCGCGCCGCACCCCGAGCTGAAGATCACGCGGCTGCCGCACGCGAAATCGGTCGAGACCATGCTGGCCGAGGGCGAGCTCGACGCCGTGATCCATTCCAGCATCATCAAGCCCTTCGCGGCCGGCGATCCGCGTGTCGGCCGGCTGTTTCCCGATTTCAAGAACGAGGAGATCGCCTACTACAAGAAGACCGGCATCTTCCCGATCATGCATGTGCTCGGCCTCAAGCAGGAGATCGTCGACAAGCACCCCTGGGTGCCGATCAACATGTTCCAGGCCTTCCAGCGCGCCAAGGCGATCGCGATGGCGCGCATGGCCAACCCGCGCATCGTCCCGCTCGCCTGGTACCGCGAGGCCTGGGAGGAGCAGGAGCAGATTCTCGGACCCGACCCGTGGGAATACGGGCTCGGCGACAAGAACCGTCACACCATCGAGACGCTCGCCGGCTATTCGCACGAGCAGGGCCTGACGCGGCGGCGGCTCACGGCGGACGACCTGTTCGTCAGCGTCTTTCAGGGTCGCAAGCGCGGCGACGAGTTTAGGATTTGAACTGATTTTCCCCTCTCCCCGCAAGCGGGGAGAGGGGGCGCTGGCGCAGCAACTCCTTCAACCGCTG
>Ga0137418_10005305_pt1 | contig 11817 bp, 8 predicted proteins | sample CZODoug3_1_2_16f_FD_122242 | JGI IMG/M metagenome (GOLD analysis project Ga0137418, IMG submission 122242) | Vadose zone soil fungal communities from Angelo Coast Range Reserve, California, USA - CZODoug3_1_2_16fungal (Hybrid Assembly) | ecosystem: Environmental > Terrestrial > Soil > Vadose... | reverse complement strand
GCTCCGCGAGCGCCTTTGTGGCCCGCCCGCGCGCCCGCGCACGCGCCGAGCCGGCTCGAAAGGCGCACGTCTCGGCGGCGAGGCGGGCCTCAAGGGCGAGGCGCGCCGCCTCATCGTAGTCGCGGCGCATCGCCGAGCGGCGCGACTGCATCCGCGTCTCGGCCTCGGCGCGCACCAGGATCGAGTGCGCCGCGGCGCAGAGATCGGGTGCCCGCGCCACCCCTTCCGCCTTGGCGGCCCGCTCCATGGCGTCCCGCGCCATCTCGATGTCGCCCATCGGAGGGCGGCCGCAGGCGGGCAGGAGGACGCACAGGAGAACGAACGCGGAGCAGGCGGCCAGAACGCCGCGGGTGGTCGCGAAAATTCGGGGGCGGGTCGCTTCGGGAAGCAGGACCCCGGCCCGACTCATGCGGGCCGGGGTGCCGCTGGGAAAGTTCCTACGCCCTGGGGCGCGCTCCACTTCTCTTTTTCCTGGCCGCCTCCAGCTGATCGGCGATCGAAGCGGCCTTCTCCTTCACGGAGTTGGCGCTTTCGATCGCTTTCTTGTAGTCCTCGGACGCGAAGGCCTGGCGCGCCTGCTCGAGGGTCCCCTTGAGCGTCTCGAGATCGCTCTTGAACAGCGCCAGATCGGCCTTGGAGTCCTTGGTCACCGGGGCGACCTTCAGGTTGCCTTCGGCCGTCTGCAGGGCGGTGTCGGCCGCCGCGATCCCGCTCTCGGCGTCCTTCCGTGCCTGCTCCTTGTTGGCCGCGGCGGCCGCCGCAGCCTTGGCTGCTTCTTCCCTGGACTTCGCCAGAAGCTCCTTGGCCTTGTCGTAGTTCTTGATCCACTTGCCGTTCTGCGCCTGGACTTCGGCCTCCGCCGCGCTCATCGCCTGCTCGGCGGCCTGATACTCGTTGGGCGCCCAGGTGTCCGCATGGGCCTGCTGCGCCTTTTCCATCTCGGCCTTGGCGCTGTCCTGGTCTTCCTTCGGCGCCTCGGCGCAGGCGACCGCGGCGACGATCAGCAAGGCGACGATCGCGATGATATTCCTGCGTCTGTTCATGGTGTGGATATTCCTCCTTGTGTGTCGGGTCGTCCTGGTTGTGGAGACGGACGCGGCCGTCTCTCGAGAGTCTGCTTCCGAGCGCGGTGATTCCACCCCGCCTCTGCCCCTCCTTTCCTGAAAGGGGGCAGAGGATACCAGAAACCGGTCGATCAGGTGCTCAGCCGTGGATCAGCTCCGCGGCCCTCCGTGTGGCACGCACCACGGCCTTGATCAGGGTCACGCGCAGGCCTCCCTCCTCCAGCTCGAGCAGGCCGTCGATCGTACACCCGGCGGGCGTGGTGACGATGTCCTTGAGCTTCGCGGGGTGCTCTCCCGTCTGCAGCACCATGGTCGAGGCTCCGAGGACCATCTGCGCGGCCAGGACCGTCGCCACGTCGCGCGGCAGGCCGACCTTCACTCCTCCCTCGGCCAGCGACTCGATGACGACGTAGATGTAGGCCGGCCCGGAGGCCGACAGGCCCGTCACCGCATCCATGTGCCGCTCATCGAGGATCAGACACCGCCCCAGCGGCTCGAAGATGCGGCGCGCGATGTCGAGGTGGTGCGAGTCGGCGTGGCGCCCGCGACAGAGCGCCGTCATGCCCTGGCGCACGAGACAGGGAGTGTTCGGCATCGCGCGCACCACCGGCACGCGCGGTCCGAGGCGCTTCTCGATGAAGGTCGTGTCGACCGAGGCGGCGACCGACAGCACGAGCTGGCGCCGCGTCACGCGCCGGCGGATCTCCCGCAGGACCTCCTCCATCGCCTGCGGCTTCACCGCCAGGATGACGACCGACGCCCCGCGCACGGCCTCCGCGTTGTCGAGGCTCGTCTCGATCCGGAGGCGCGCCTGGAGCGCGTCCAGGCGCTCCTGGTGCTTCGCCGTGGCCACGACCTCATCGCGTGCCACGAGGCCCGAGTCAATGAGCCCCCCGATGAGACTCTCGCCGATCTTGCCGGCGCCCAGGACCGCGATCCGCCCCAGTCCCTTCTGTTTCACGTGGCGTCCCCCCGCCGAAGTCGGCCTAGTCTAGCATCCGGCGCCGCTCCGGTTCACCGGAACGTCGGCTCCGGGATGTCGTAGATGTAGTACGCGCGCCCGACGACGGCGACCGGACGGGCGTGCAGCAGCCAGTTGCCCGGCCCGTCGCCGAACTGCTGGCGCAGCCGGCCGATCGTGCGGGCCACGATGTGGGCGCTCAGTGCGTACCGCCCCGGAGCGGGAGTCCCCTGCAGGTCGTCGCTCTGCACCGCCAGCGCCTCGATGCCGTAGTACTGCGGCGCGATGCTGCCGAAATAGCCGAGACGCAGGGGCTGCCGCGTCGGGTGCGCCAGAAGCCACGTCCTCAACTGCTTCATCCCCTGCCCCCAGTCCACGTTGCTGTCGTCGAGCCACAGCGGGCCGCAGCGCCAGCCGCCGTCCAGGCCCGTGAACTTGGGCGCCGCCAGGGCGCACGCCATCTCGTTGAAGTACGACAGATGGTCGGGGTAGATGGCGGTCCCCGCCAGCCCCATCCAGAGACACAGCACGACGGCGCACGCCCGCCGCCACGCGCGGCCCTCCTTGAGGAGGAACGCCAGTCCGGCGCCTCCCACGAGATGCAGGAAGGGGAGCGCGGGAATCACGTAGCGGAACCCGAGATTATCGGAGTAGATCGAGTAGGCCAGGAAGATGATCGCCGGCGGCAGGAACAGGAAGGCGCGGTCCATCGTGGGCAGAGCGCCGCGGCGCAGGAGAGCCCACGCTCCGACGACCGTCAGGAGAATGGCCGGCAGCGGCTCCTTCAGGAGGTAGCAGACCACGTAATACGTGTCGAAGTGCGGCGCGAATCGGCCCGCCATGAAGGCGCGGTACGTCGGATCGTGGTCGGCGTTGATGCGGCGGAATCCGTCGAGGTACAGGAACGGGTTGCGCGGCAGGAAATACGACGCTTCGATGACCAGCGCCGCCAGAAGGCTCATCGCCAGGAACGCATAGAGACAAAAGAGCAGTCGCCGGCCGACGTTCTCGGAGGCGAACGGGTCGATCAGGGTCGAGCTCCGCAAAGGCACGGCCGCCGGCACCCAGAGCACCGCTCCGACCAGGAGCGCCAGTGCGACCGGCAGGAGGACCACCGCCGTGAATTTGGTGGCGAGCACCAGGCCCAGGGCGAGCCCGGACTGTAGCAATCGATTCAGGCTCCGGTGATTCAGGTAGCGCCACAGAGCGAACAGGAACAGCACGGTGAACACGGCGAACCCTGAGTCGGTGGCGACCAGCGGCCCGTGCGCCACGATGGTCGGGTCGAAGGCGTACAGCAGCAGGGCGCCCGCGGCCGCGGTCGCTCCGAACAGCCCCCGGCCCCAGGCGACGATCAACGCCGCGAGCAGCACGGACATCAGGATAAATGGCAGGCGCGACCAGAACATCACCCGGTCCGGGCCGTTGCCGAAGATGATGTCGCGGCCGAGCTGCCACTGGTAGAACGGCGGCGGCGTGTCGCCGAGCTCCTTCCAGGCCTCGGGTTCGACGGGGAATCGCGTTCCGCTCAGGACCAGCGGCAGGGCGCCGATTTCCTTCAGGAGGGGCGGGTGCTGCGGATTGACCTTGAACTCGCCCGTCTTGAAATACGACATCCCGGCGCCGATGTGCGCCGGCTCGTCGAAGACGGGTGACTTGATCGGACTGGCGGTGAACATCTGGAGAAAGAAAACGAGGATCAGCCCGCCCAGGACCAGCGGATGGGCCGCCCATTCGCGACGCGTCGGCATGGCGCGCGATCCTAGCATGGGCTCCGCAGTTGACGGTCCTCGGGACGTACAGTAGCATCGCGGGTTTTCGGGCGGGTCCAGCCATGACGAACGAACCGCCACACCCGCGCGGGCCGGCCGGCGCGGCCGCCGGCCCCGACCCCTGGGAGGCCCGCGCCGTCCCCGTCGCCCTGGCCCTTCTCGCTGCGCTCCTGCTGCAGGGACTGATCTTCATCGGCGAGTCGGCGCAGACGAGCGACGAGGCGGCGCACATCGCCGCCGGCTACTCCTACCTGACGACGGCGGACTTCCGCCTCAACCCGGAGCATCCGCCGTTGATCAAGGAGTGGGCGGCCCTGCCTCTCCTCCTGTTCGATCTGCAGTTTCCGCGCGGGACGCTGTGGGACCAGGCGGAAGAATGGAACATCGGGCGGATCTTCGTGCACGAGAACCGCGTCTCGAACGACACGATCCTCCTGCTCGGGCGCGTTCAGGTTTTGCTCCTGTCGCTCGTCCTGGGATGGTTCCTGTTCCGCTGGGGGCGCAGGCTGTTCGGCGCGCGCGGCGCGCTCCTCGCCCTGGCGCTGTACGTCCTCGACCCGAACGTGGTCGCGCACTCGAGCCTCATCACCACCGATCTCGGGATCACGCTCTTCATGTTCCTGGCCGTGTACGCGCTGTGGGCCTGGTCGGAGCGGTCATCGCCCGGATCCTTTCTGGCGTGCGGATTGACGGTGGGCGGCGCCTTCGCCTCGAAATACACCTCCTTCTGGCTGCTGCCGATCCTTCTCGCCCTGTTCGCCGCGCTGTTCTGGCTGCGCGCGCCCCTGCCGTCCCGGCCCTGGAGCAGGCGCCCGGACGGGCCGGCCGCGCCTTCCGCCCGCCGCGCGGCCGGCCTGCTTCTCATGGCTTCGTGCGTGGCGCTCCTCGCCTTCGCGGTGGTCGCCGCCACCTACGCCGGCAGGGGGCTCGGGGCCTACCTCGTCGGTTTGGAGCGCGGCCTGCGTCACTCCGGCGCGGGACACACGGCGTACCTGATGGGTCGGTACTCCGATGACGGGTGGTGGTACTACTTCCTTTACGCCTACCTGATCAAAACGCCGATCGGGACGCTCCTCATCGTGGCCGCCGCGCTCGCCGCGCTGGCGCTGCGACGCAGGATCCGCCTCAAGGACGAGCTCTTCCTCTGGATCCCGATCGTTCTGGTCGTTCTGATCACCTGCCTGTGGAAGGTGAACATCGGGCTCAGGCACCTCCTGCCGATCTACCCCTTCCTGTACCTGGCCGCCGGTCGGCTCTCGATGCCTCCGAGCGCGGCGCCGGCCGGGGCCGGCGGGAGCCGGCTGGGTCGCGTGGCCACGGCCTCGGTTCTCGCGTGCCTGGCGTGGAACGCGGTCGCGGCGGGGAGGATCGCGCCGTACCACCTCGCCTATTTCAACGAGCTCGTCGGCGGGCCGCGCAACGGGCACCTCTACCTGCTCGACTCGAATCTCGACTGGGGGCAGGCGTCGAAGGCGCTGAGGCGTTACCAGGAGGCCGAGAACCTGCCGCTCATCTACTGCGCCTACTCCGGGAACGGCGATCCCTGGTACTACGGCGTGCGCTACCAGTACGCTCCCGGCTCGGGCAACCTCGAGAACGCCAAGCAGCGTCCCGTGCGCGTCCCCGACGGGCTGCCGCGCGAGGAGCTGGCGGTCAGCGCCATGGTCCTGCACTCGGTGCAATTCACCGACACGGAGGTGTGGGTCCCGCTGCGCCGGCTGAAGCCGATCGCCATGCCGGGTTACTCGTTCCTGGTGTACGACATCACCGGCAACGGGGACGCGCACGCTTACATGGCGGCCCTGTACCTGAGCTTCGGCATGGACGACCTGGCGGACTATGAGGCGCACCGGGCGCTGAGGCTCGACCCGAAGAGCCCGGTGGCGACGGCGGTCCTGGAAAAGCTGAAGGGGAAGACCGCGGGGACGGTCGCGCCCGGAGAGTAACAGACCGGGAGCCGGCCCTACCGGCGCGGTCCGCCCGGAGTCCGGCGACGAAGGCCGACCAGGATCCCCCGGGCCGCCTCGTCCATCACGCTCCCGCCCGGGTCGAGCGCCGCCGCGCGCTCCAGCGCCGCCACCGCCCCGTCGCGATCTCCCAGGCGATCGAGGAGCAGGCCGAGCGCCTTGTAGGGAAAGGGGACGGAAGGGGCCAGTCGGATCGCCTCGCGGTAGTGCGTCGACGCGCCCTGGAGATCTCCGGCCTGCTCGAGGACCCGGGCGAGGTGGTAGCGGTAGATCGGGTGCGCGGGGCGGGCGCCGACCGCCCGCTCGAGCGCGTCGCGCGCGCCGGCCGGATCGCCCGCGTCCAGGAGAGTCAGGCCGAGGCCGTCGAGCAGCTCCGGATCGCCCGGTCTGATGAGGAGCGCGCTTCGGAACGAGTCGGCCGCGCCGCGGTCGTGCGCCTCGCGCTGCGCGACGCCGAGGTTGCGCAGGTAGTCGGCGTCCGCCGGATCCAGCCGCACCGCCTCCGCGTACGCCTCGAGCGCCGCCCGCGCGTCGCCCAGCGCCAGCTCGACCGCGCCGAGGTTCGTGTACGCCAGAGAGCTCTTGGGATCGAGGTCGATCGCCCTGCGGAGGAGATCGCGCGCCTCCGAGGGCCGGCCGATCCCGTTCAGGCCGTGAGCCAGATTGACCAGGTAGCGCACGTCGCCGGGTTTCAGCCGGAGCGCTTCCCGATAGTGATCGACCGCTTCCTGATTTCTCTTCTGCCTCGACAGGACCCCGGCGAGATTGTAGTGCGCGTCGGCGAAACCCGGCCACACCTCGAGCGCCCGTCCGTACGCCTCGATCGCCGACGCGTCGTCGCCCCGCTCCTCGCACGCCGACCCGTAGTTGAACTGGGACCGGACGCTGTCCGGAGCGACCCGGACGGCCGCCCTGAAGATCGTGTAGTCATCGCGCCAGTCGCGCAGGCGCGCGACGGTCCGGACCGAGAGCGCGAGGACGACGAGGCCCACGAAAAGCCGCCCGATGACCACGCGCCGGCCGGCGAGCGCCGGGAGGGGCGGCGTCGCCGGGATCGAGAGCAGGCGCGCAAGGCCCAGCGCCACGGCGGCCGCCGCAACGATGCAGAAGCCGGCGGACGGGAGGTAGAGCAGGCGCTCCGCCATGATCGTGCCGATCGGGAACAGGAGATTGGCCACCGGGGCCAGGGCCACGCCGGGCCAGGCCAGCGCGAAGGCGATCGAGGGAGCGCGCTTCCAGGCCACGACGACGCCGAGCGCCCACGACAGGACGATGGCCGCGCCGGCCAGGACACCCGGATCGAGCGGTCCGGAGGCGGGCGGGATGGCGCGGTACGAGTAATCGATCGACAGTCCGGCCGGCCAGACGAGAAGCGCCGCGTAGCGCGCCAGGATCTTCAGGGCGGTCAGGCGCCCCTCGACGAACGGCAGGTGGGCGATCGGGTTGTCGACGAAGTGGACCGCCCCCGCGGGATTGATCGCTCCCAGCACGGAAGCGCGCAGCGCCAGAACCGAAACCAGCCCCAGCGCCGATGCGGCGTGAAAGGCCCAGGCGGGCCGCCGGCGCACCACCAGAAGATCGGCGAGAAGCAGGAGCCCCGGCACGACCACGGCGTTTTCCTTCGCAAGAAAACCCAGGGCGAACAGGGCGATCGACAGGACGTAGAGGCCCGCGGGCGCGGCGCCGCGCCGATCCTGCGCACCGTCCTCGCGGGCGCGGAGGAAGGCGAGGACGGAGCCGAGGGCCGAGACCGCCGCCAGAAGCTCCGCCCGTCCCACGATCACTCCCAGGGCGTCGGTGTGCGCCGGGTGGACGGCGAACAGGAGGGCCGCGAGGAACGCGCGGTCCACGAACGATTCGGTTCCGGTTGCCGACTTCGCGAACAACCGGGACGCCAGGTGGAAGACCAGGACCGTCGCAACGACGTGCAGGATCAGGTCGACCAGCCTGAACCCGAGCGGGCGCAGCCCGTGGACCGCACGGTCCAGGGCGAACGACAGGATGGTGACCGGGCGGTACAGATTGGGCACCTGGGCGTCGGCAGCGCTCCAGTAGCCGCTCGAGAAGATCTGCGGAGCGTGCCTCAGGTCGGCGGTGAGGTCGTTCTGCTCGATGATCCGGTGGTCGTCGTGGATGAATCCGGCCCCGAGCGCCCCGAAATTGACCAGCACACAGACGAGGGCGAGCAGGAGGACGGCGCGCAGGCGAGGGATCACTGCTTCTTGCCGCCGACGTAGCCGAGCGAGCGGAGATTCTCCTCGAGGCCGGGCGGCAGCGCAGGCTCGTTCCGATCGTCCTTCATCGGGTCGCCCGCCACCAAATCGAGCAAGGCGCGCCGAAGGGTCTCCTCCTCCCGGGGGAACCTGCCGAGGACGTTCGACGTCTCGCCGGGATCGTTCTCGCGATCGTAGAACTCCCAGGTCGGCTCGCCCGTTCCGGTCGGGATCATGATCAATTTGAAGCGGTCGCTTCGTATCATGCGCCACTTCCCGGCCACGCCCTCGACGTACTGCCGCGGGTTCTCCTTGTAGAAGTTCCGGCCCGACTCCGAGTAGGCCAGGGGCGCCGGCCCGTCCGCTCCACCGAGCATGCGCGGCAGCAGGCTGACGCCCTGCAGACCGGACGGGATCGGAATGTCCGCGACGTCGAGGACGGTCGGGACGATGTCGATGGTGCGCGCCTGGGACGCGACCGTCCGGCCCGACGGCAGGGACGGCGGGTAGCTGATGATCAGCGGCACGCGCACCGTCGGCTCGTAGAGGAAGGCCCCATGCTCGAAGAAGTAATCGTGCTCCCCCAGGTTCTCCCCGTGATCGGCGGTCAGGACGACGAGGGTGCGCCCCATGAGGCCCATCGACTCCAGCGCGCCGAGCAGCTCCCCCACGGCGTGATCGGCGCACGCCACTTCCCCGTCGTAATGGGCGACGGCGTGCTCCACCTCGCGCACCGGGAGCCGCGTCCTGCCGAAGATGATGTCGCCGCGCTCCACGCCCGGCCTCGCCTCGTCGTTGAAGTCGTGAGGACCCTTGTAGTCTCCATCGAACATCTCGGTGAAGGGGGCCGGGGCCACGTACGGCCAGTGCGGAGCGTTGTAGCGCAGCCACAGGAAGAAGGGCGCGTCCTTGCGCCTGCGGTTGCGCAGCCACTGCATCGCCTTGCGCGACGCGTCGCTGTCGCTCTTGGTCGGCAGATAGACCTTCTTCCCCGCCGGGTCGAGGTAGATGTCGGGGTCGTAGATGTCGAAATCGCGGTGCAGTCCGACGTTGAGCCCCTGTGTCACCGCGAACGATTCATAGCCGTTTTCCTTCAAGACCCGTGTCAGCGTGAGGCGTCCTTCCATGATCTCGTGGCTCTGACCTTCATAGCGCAGGCCGTGCACCATCGGGTAGACGCCCGTCAGAATGGACGGGAACGATTGAACGGTGCGGCCGGCGGCGGTGATCGCCACGCGGAACACCACGCCTCTCGCGGCCAGAGTGTCGATGAATCGGCTCGTCGGCCGGCTGTATCCGTAGCAACCCAGGTGGTCGGGGCGCAGCGTGTCGACGGTGATCAGCAGGACGTTCGGTTTGCCGCCGGTCGTGGATCGGTCGAGCGTGCCGCCGCCGGCGCAGCCGCACGGGCTCCCGAAGAGAAGACCCACGAGCAGGAGTCCGGCAAGCTGGCGCAGGAGGGGGCGGCTCGCGTCAGGCATTCCGGGCGGGGGCGCCGGCGGGCCCGGACGCGGTGCTCACCCGCCCCTTCGGACCGCCGTACCTTTCGTCGAACAGCCGGCCCCATTCCGTGGCGCGGAAGCGGGCGATCTTGGCCCGCCCGACGGTCGGGTACCAGAGGAGGTCGTGGTAGAAGTTCGAGGCGGCGGGCGCCCAGACGACGAGCGGCGAATGCAGGGCGATCTTCTCCAGAAAGCGCAGCGGACCCTTCCGCAGCATCTGGTCGCCCCAGATGACGAACGACCGTGACACCTTGAAGCGCAGATTCAAATCGCGGACATCGTCCCCCACCAGGTCGATGTCGCGCGGATCGGCCGCGCCCAGCCCACGGTCGTGGCACATTCTGAGATAGGGGATCGACATCGGGTCGAAGCCCATGATGCGCGCCGCCACCGCGTCGATGGCGACCGAGTCGGCCCCCGCCAGGATCACGTCGCCGACGACCGGGTCCATCGTGCGCGGCCCCGCGCCGTTCCCGCAGACCGTGCCGTCCATCGCGGTGAAGATCCCGGGGTGCAGCTCCTTCTGCATGAGCATCAGATCGACGAGCACCTCGTGCATGTACTTGTGGGCATAGTGCCGTACTTCCTTCAGCAGGCCGCCGAAGGCGTTCTTGATCGAGCCGGTGGTCGTGGCGTGCCCGTGTGTCTTCACGGTCGGCAGGTGAACGATGTTCTTGCCGTGATACATCGCCGGTATCTCGATCCCCTCCGGAAAGATCTCGTTCAGCCTCAAGAGGGGCGACTTGAACCGGTGCACGCGCCACTCGACCTCCGGGAGCGCGGTGAACCCCAGTCCGAGAGCCTCGAGCACCGGGAGCCAGCGGTTGTTCCGGGCCCCCGCCCACGGATCGGTGACGACCGTCTTGTTCTCGAGAGGCAGAAGGCGCTCCCGGACGTAGCCGTCCTCGAGCATCGTCTTCGCGACGCCCTCGACCTGCCACGGCTGGCTCGAGCAGGCAGGAAAGTACTTGGTCCAGGAGAGGTTCAGCTTGAGGATCGTAGGGATGGAAGGATCGATGACCGACCTGTACGAGGCGAGCCGCATCAGACGGCCGTAGTCCTCCACGACCGTCCGGGGTCGCGTACGCAGGACGGCGATTTTCGGGCGGGTCATCGATACTCTCCCCGGGAGGAACGAACCCCCGGGTTCACATTATAGGACGGCACGGGACGCGGGGCACGGGCGCCGGCCCAAAAGGGCCGCGAGGGGGCGGTCTCAGGCGGGCCCTCAGCCCAGGGTGAGCAGCAGGACGACCGTCACGGCCCAGAGACCGACGCACAGCAGGAGCGGCAGGTCCGTGAGGAGCGTCTGCGTCGGGTTGCCCCCGCCACCCTTTCGGTGGACCAGGTACAGGTAGCGGAAGATCCCATACAGCACGAACGGCACGGTCAGGTAGAGGTGCCGGGTGCCCAGTTTCGTCTCCACCTCGGGCGACACGGAGTAGAGGATGTAGGCCACCAGGGTGGACGGCGTGACCACGTTGATCATCTGATCGATGAAATCGAGAGAATACTCTTGAAGACTGGTGCGGTGGACGTGCGCGTTCGCGAGGCTCTCCAGCTCCTGGCGCCGCTTGCACAGGGCCAGGAACAGCGACAGGAGGATCGTGCACATGACGAGCCAGTGGGAGATCTCGACGTTGATGATCAGGGCGCCGGCCACGGCCCGCAGCACGAAACCCGAGGCGATCACCATGACGTCGATGATCACGACCTCCTTCAGCCAGAACGAGTACACCAGGTTGATCGCCACGTACGCGAGCAGGACCGCGCCGAACGCCGGAGACAGCGCGAAGCCGGCCATGAGCGACCCGGTCAGAAGCAGACCCGCCGCGGTGACCGCGGGCAGCGTTCCGAGCGCCTTCGAGGCGATCGGCCGCCGCGCCTTCAGCGGATGTTTGCGGTCGCGGTCGGCGTCGAACAGGTCGTTGATGATATACACGGCGCCGCTCGCGCAGCAGAACAGACCGAAGGCGGCCGCCGCGCGCCCCGCGAGCGGGAACTCCATCCACTTCTTGGCGAAGATGAGCGGCGCGAACACCACGAGGTTCTTGATCCACTGACGGGGACGCATCGAGACGACGATGCCGAAAAGCGTGGAGGATCGGGAGGTCCAGATGTCGCCTGCGGTCCTTGACACGAATTCATCCTCCTCGGGAAACGGCGCGGCAGCGTGAAGGCCGGGAATCTTAGCACCCGCTCCCGGCAGCGTCAAAGCTCGTCGGCCCCGCGGGAGGATCGTCACGAAACCCGGGCGGACCCGGGGAGCGTGGAGGCCTCGCGCACGCGCATCGCGGTCATCATACCGGCCCACAACGAGGAGCGCTCCCTGCCGATG